>Ga0315540_10001523_pt1 | contig 13228 bp, 12 predicted proteins | sample SalMarSW160110MG_FD_203677 | JGI IMG/M metagenome (GOLD analysis project Ga0315540, IMG submission 203677) | Salt marsh sediment microbial communities from the Plum Island Ecosystem LTER, Massachusetts, United States - Salt Marsh Sediment SW1601-10 ... | reverse complement strand
CCGGAAGAAGCATCGTTCCATTGCCCTGTTTATGTTTTAACTAATCAAAAACGAGAGCCGTGGGAAAGACCCGGCGGAACCACATTTTATTTTACTGATGAATCTTTAGAAAGGGTTCTTGAGAAAACAAAAAAAGACGCTGGCAGTAAAGATGTAAGAATATCCGGCGGAGCTTCAGTGATTCAACAATTTCTTAATGCCGGACTCATAGAGGAATTCACACTTCACATTGCCCGATGATTATAGGAAAAGGTGTTCGTCTGTTTGAAAATATCTATAAAGAAAAATTTTCTTTCCACATTAAAGAGGTAATAAGCTCTCCGATGGTTACCCATCTATTTTATAAAGTTGTAAAGAAATGATTAAACTGGAGTTTGACAAAGAAAGAATATCAATTCCATTTCCGCAAAAAGATGTTCATTTGTATAATCAATAATAGCTGTTGTAGGAAAAAGAACTATTATCTAAAACTTTTATTAAATTCAATTATGTTTCGCGTCAAATATTTCCTTGAAATATTACTAAAACCAAAATTTTAAATATAATATGGAATCGAAATCTCAAGAGAAAGCAGATCTTCTTCAGAAAGAGTTAGCAGATTACGCACTCTTTCCTGAAATGAATCCGGGTCCCGTTATTCGATTAGATAACTCAGGCAAAATACTTCTTGCTAACAAAACTGCCAGAAACCTGTTTGGTGAAGATAAAATTCTTAGAGGTAACTGGTTAAAAATCTGTCCGGGTTTAGATGAAGAGATGTGGCAACAAATTATTAAATCAAAGGAATCATTGTCAATTGAAACAGATATAGCTCAAAAGTGTATTACGTTCAGTTATGTTAGCAATGAAGATAAAAGTTTGGTATTTGCATTCGGTACTGATATAACAGAGTTAAGAAGTATAGAAAAAAAACTTGCAGACTATGCACGTTTTCCAGAAATGAATCCGGGTCCCGTTTTACGATTAGATAACTCAGGCAAAATACTTCTTGCTAACAAAACTGCCAGAAACCTGTTTGGTGAAGATAAAATTCTTAGAGGTAACTGGTTAAAAATCTGTCCGGGTTTAGATGAAGAGATGTGGCAACAGATTATTGAGTCAAAAGAACCATTGTCAAATGAAACAGATATCGATCAGAAGTGTATTATGTTCAGTTATGTAAAACCCGAAGATAAAAGTCTGGTATTTGCATTCGGTACCGATATAACAGAATTAAGAAAAGTAGAAAAACAACTTGCAGACTACGCTCGTTTTCCAAATATGAATCCGGCTCCGGTTCTTCGTTTTGATCTCGAAGGTACTATCTTACTTTCGAATGCGGCAGCACTTCAGGTCTTTGGATTTGACCTTGAAGGTAAGTGCTGGAGGGATGTTTGCCCCGGGCTGAAAAAAGATGGCATATGGAAATTAATTTGCGAAGCAACTGTCGAACCTTATAATATTGAGGTTCATATTGGTAAAAAAGATTTTATGTTTTCACACCGAAGGGATTTGCAAAGCAACCTGTTATTTGCGTACGGTGCGGATATTACCCAGAGTAAAAAGACCGAAATAGCATTAAGACAATCTGAAAAAATGGCTACACTTGGTACGCTGGCGGCCGGAGTTGCACACGAATTAAATAACCCGGCAGCAGCAATGAGCAGGTCATCAGAACAAATGAACGGGGCATTTACTCTTTTAGAAAAGTCACACATTCAATTAAGCAAAATAAATTTTTCTAATGAAGCACTTGATGTCTTGCACGTGATTGAGCAGCGATCAAAACAATTTGCAATAAATCCGAAAGATTTTAACGCTATAGTCAGATCGGACAAAGAAACTGAAATTGAAGATTGGTTTTTAGATCGTAATTTAGACAACGCTTGTGAATTTGCTCCTTATCTTGTTGAACTGGGAATAGATACCAAAACTCTGACAGAATATTATAGTCTTTTTCCCGACGATTCTTTTTTTATTGTACTTCAGTGGGCAGCCAGTGTTTTTCAGGTATACTCTCTTTTAAATGAAATAAAACAGGGATCAACGAGAATTTCTGTGATAGTTAGTGCTTTGAGAAGTTATTCATATCTTGGGCAGGCTCCTTTTCAACTTATTAATGTTCAAGAAGGTATAGATAATACCCTTGTTATACTACATCACAAATTAAAGAGTGGTATTACTGTTACACGGGATTATGGGAATGATATTCCGCTTATATCTGCTTATGGCAGCGAATTAAATCAGGTCTGGACAAATATTCTGGATAATGCCCTGGATGTGTTGAATGGAAAAGGAGAAATTATAATTCGTTCAATTAAGGAAGATTCCAATGTTATCATAGAAATATTGGATAATGGTCCCGGAATCCCAAATGAAATCCAGTCCAGGATCTTCGATCCTTTCTTTACTACTAAAGAACCGGGGAAAGGTACAGGACTTGGTCTTTCAACCAGCTACAATATTATTGTTGAAAAACATAAGGGGAAGATTTCTGTCAACTCACAACCCGGGAAAACCTGCTTCAGTGTTGTCTTACCTATTCAAGGGGACAAAAATTGATAGGAGAAGTTTTCTGCTGTGATTAAAGAAGTAATCGGTTCTCCGATGGTTACACATATAAATTATAAAGTGATAAATAATTGAAAAGATTTTTTATAAATTGATACAATTATGCAAAATGAAATTATTATAAAAGGTTCCGTTGAAAGGTGGACATTAATTTCTACCATACTTGCTTCGAGCATGGTGTTCATCGATTTCTCTGCGCTCAATGTTGCACTGCCAGCAATTCAAACTGATCTGAACATAAGCGGTAAGTCTTTGCTTTGGATTATAAATGCTTATGCTTTATTTCTTTCATCACTTCTTTTGGTTGGTGGTTCGCTCGGCGATCTTTACGGAAGAAAAAAGATTTTTGTAATAGGCATATTAATTTTCAGCATATCATCTTTTTTGTGTGGTATTTCTCCCGGTAAAGGATTGTTAATTGCTGCACGTGCTTTCCAGGGGGTTGGCGGAGCGTTAATGGTTCCCAGAAGTCTTGCCATAATCTCTGCGGTTATCCCTGGAGAAAGAAGAGGAAAAGCATTCGGAACGTGGTCGATGTTCAGTGCGCTAACTACGATTATTGGTCCGGCTCTCGGCGGATGGCTCGCCGGACTTGGTTTGTGGCGCGTGATCTTCTTTATAAATATTCCTTTTGCAATTTTCACTATCGCCGCACTAATCATTAAAGTTCCCGAGAACAAAGATGACTCGGCAAAGAAGCTGGATATAACCGGTGCTCTTCTTGCAACTCTTGGTTTATCTGGAATCACTTATGGATTTTTAGAGGCTTCCGATAAAGGTTTTGGAAATCCGGTTATTCAGCTTTCGCTGGCTGCAGGTTTACTTGCTTTAGTTGCTTTCATAATTGTCGAAAAGAAAAGTGCACATCCGATGATGCCATTGAACTTATTTAAATCGAAAACTTTCAGTGGCGTAAATGCGATGACACTTTTTGTTTATTCTGCGTTGAGCGCTTCATTATTTTTCTTACCGCTTAATATGATCCAGGTGCAGGGTTACTCGGAAGAGATTGCGGGAATTTCATTACTGCCTTTTGCAATTCTTATATCTGGACTTTCGAGATTCTCAGGAATTTTTTCCGATAAATTCGGTGCAAGAATACCTTTGATTGTTGGTTCTTTTTTAGCTGGATTGGGATTGTTGTTTTTCACTTTTCCCGGCTTAACGGGTGGAGCCAAAGATTACTGGACAACCTTCTTTCCCGGAATACTTATTCTCGGAATAGGTATGGGGATAGTTGTCGCTCCGCTTACTGCTACGGTAATGGAATGTGTTCCTAAAGATAAAACCGGAATCGCATCAGGTGTGAACAATACAATGGCGAGAACGGCGGGACTTCTTGCCATTGCAGTTTTAGGTGCTATCATTCTGATTACTTTTAGGAACACTTTAGAAGCGAATGTAAATGATCTTGAAGTTTCTGAAAGCAAAAAGACAGAGCTAATTAATAATGCCGGCAATTTAGCAGAGACTCAACCTCCACAACAAATAACAACTGAACAGACTTCTCAAGTTGAACAAGTAATTAAAACGTCATTTATTCAATCATTTGATTTTATCATTTATATTGCCGTTGCTTTAGCGTGGCTGGGATCAATCATTGCAATGTTCACCGTAAAAAAGAAATTCTTTCAGAGTAATTAAATGATTTTGTGTTGAGATAAAGATGAAGGAATAATTTTGTCTGTAAGCGGTGCAAGTAAAAAGATTCACGAAGCGATGATGAAGTGCAAAGATGTAAGTGCTGGGGAACATCGTTTTGGTGGGACGGAATATAAATTAGGTAAAAGAGAAATAGGACACGTTCACGGAAATCAATTAGTTGATATTCCATTCCCAATCAAAATAAGAAATGAAATTGTCGAATCCGGAGAAGCTCAGCGGCATCATATATTACCGGAAAGCGGCTGGGTAAGTGTTTATCTTAATAAAGAAGAGGATGTCGACAGGGCAATAAATCTTTTAAAAAAATTCTTATAAAATCACAGTTCAACAAAAAGAGAAAAACATAAGGAAGCTTAAATTAATTCAGTATTGATTTGATTTGACCATGTAGTACATTAGGGGAGGCATATCCTCCCAACATCTGTTTCAGATTATAGTTAACTTAATAACAGAAGTTACGCAGAATCTATAAATTCGGTCATTCCGGCTTGTCCGGAATCTGAAAAACAGCAATGCTTAGAGATTCTGGACTCTCCCCGGCAAAGTCGGGGATCGCCAGAATGACATTGTGATTAATTTCTGGTGATAAGATAAATTCAAAAGCAAATTAGAAAACTTGTAATGAAAAGCGTATTTAAAATTTTAACAAAACCAAAATTCATCATCCTTTTATTTTTATTCTTTACGTTTAATTCCACTTATGCTGATTATGATTCGCCGGAAATCGTACAGCATCTTGGGGAAACAATTCCGTTAAACCTTTCATTTATTAATTCGAATGGTGAACAATTATTATTAAAAGATCTTATAAATAAACCTACAGTTCTTGATTTCTGTTATTACCAGTGTGCCGGAATTTGTACACCATTGATGCTGGGAATATCTGATGTTGTTAAGAAAGTAAAATATGTGCCCGGAAAAGATTATGATATCATCAGCATAAGTATAGACCAGAATGAAACTACAACGATGGCAGCACAAAGAAAACGTACAATGTTTACTGCTCTTGGAAATGATTTACCTGATTCAGCCTGGGTTTTTCTGACTGGTGACAGTACGAATATCTACAAATTAACAGATGCAACAGGGTTTCATTTTCAAAGAACCACAGGTGGAATTTTGCACAAAGGCGTTCTGGTATTTGTAGATAAGGACGGCAAAATTGTTCGATATCTCGATCCCGGATATAACCAGGATGGTAGTTTTAAAATTATACCCGCTACTTTTGAACTGGCAATAAAAGATGCTTCTACCGGAACAGTTACTCCGGCATTAATAAGCATTTTAAAAACCTGCTCAAGCTTCATACCTAAAGGAAAAGATATGCTTATACTTTTGCTTGTACTTGGCTCAGGAATTTTAACAACAGCTTTCGTTTTTATTATCATTAAAAAAGCGAAAGTTTCAGGTGAAGGAGATAGACTCAATCGTTAATAATATATTGGAGATATGCGGGGACAATACATAAAAGAAAAAATTCTTTGGTCTGTAATTTTATTTCATATAAGTAAATATTAAAACCGGAAAATTATTCACTTCATTTTTTTAATTTATACAAACCTTTTTTAATTTCCTGCTTTCCAAAATTTATTTAACCGAAAATCAATTATGTATTCCGGTTATACTAAGTTGACTATTCAGAAAGCGTACTGATTGTAAGCACTATCCACCAATTGAAGTTCAAAATATTTTAAGGTTTGCTGCATGAAAAAATTAAGTGTTACCGAAAAAACAAAAGTAAAGAGATTACCGAAAAGAGCATTCTATGATTTTGAAACTATCTCAAAAATTCTGGATGATACTTTCATTTGTCATATCGGTTTTGTAATTGATGATCAGCCATTTGTAATTCCAACCTGTTATGGTAGAAAAGAAGATAAAATATACTTTCACGGATCTGTTGGAAGCAGGATGTTGATGCATATTAAAAAAGACTCCGGGATTTGTTTAACTGTGACTAATGTTGATGGGATAGTGCTTGCAAGATCGGCTTTTCATCACTCAATTAATTACAGATCAGTAGTAATAATTGGAAAGGCTGAAGAAATTAATAAGCCGGATGAGAAAGCAGAAACTTTAAAGGTCATTACCGATCATATCATTTCAGGGAGATGGGATGATGTTAGAAAACCAAATGAAAAAGAATTAAAGCAAACATCGGTTTTTTCAATAAAGATAGACCAGGCTTCTGCAAAAATTAGGGAAGGCGGACCTGTAGACGAAGAAAATGATATGAATTTAAATGTCTGGGCTGGAGTTCTACCATTAAAAATTGTTTCGGGTAATCCGGTAAGAGATACAGTATTGAAAGAAAATATTTATCTTCCTGATTATATAAAAAATTATAAATAGAGATGTCTATGTCATACAATGTTAAAATATCCTGGAGTAAAAAAGCTGATGAAATCTTTACAGATAAAAAATACAGCAGGGCGCACACCTGGATATTCGACTCCGGGATAGAGCTTAAAGCATCTTCATCACCTCATGTTGTCCCTCTTCCGTACTCTGTGGAAAACGCTGTTGATCCTGAAGAAGCATTTGTGGCAGCTGTATCAAGTTGTCATATGCTTACATTTTTGCCGTTAGTGGCGGACAAAAACTATATAGTGGAAAGCTATGAGGATAATGCTGAAGGTGTGCTTGCAAAAAACAGCGAAAGAATATTATCAATGACTAAGGTTACATTGAAACCGAAAATAATTTTTAGTGGTGATAATATTCCGACAAAAAATCAGTTAGATGAGCTTCATCACTTAGCGCATGAACAATGTTTTATTGCGAACTCGGTAAAAACCATGATAAGTATTATACCGGTATAATTATTCGGATAAGCTAATTAACAAATATACTGATACCAGTTGTAAGTTTGAGTGAATGACTTATTAATCAAATAATTTATTACAATTAACTTTTTATGGATACGAGAAAAGGTTACGATGTTTGGTCGAAGCAATATGATACAAATACAAATAAAACAAGGGATCTGGAAGCTAAAGCCTTAAGAAAAACTTTATCAGAAGTTGATTTTAATTTCTGTTTGGAAATAGGCTGCGGTACTGGGAAAAATACCGATTGGTTAATAAAAAAAGCAAAACGAATCACCGCGGTTGATCTTTCAAAAGAAATGATATCTAAAGCTAAAGAAAAAATTAATTCGGATAGAATTCAATTTTTACAAGCAGATATAACAAATCCCTGGGCTTTTACTAAAGAAAAATTTGATTTGATTACATTCAGCCTTGTACTTGAACATATTGAAAATCTTGATTTTATTTTCAGCGAAGCTTCAAAGGTGATTATCCCCGGTGGTTATCTTTATTTGGGGGAATTGCATCCGTTCAAACAATATACAGGCACAAAAGCGAGATTTGAAACTAAAGAAGGTTTACAGGTTCTTGACTGTTATAATCATAACATCTCGGATTTTACCCAATCTGCGAAGAGATCTGGATTTAGAATAGAAAATATCAGCGAATATTTTGATGAGGAAGATAGGACAGCAATCCCTAGAATTTTAGCTTTGCTTCTCATCAAAAAATAATTTTGAATGAGTCTTTAATCAAATCTAATATTACTGAAAAAAATATTACCGAATGAAAATAAATGATATAGCAAATATCCGGCTTCTTAATCAGCAGATAACAAAAACAAAGTTTAAAACACCGAAAGAATTAGTTAGCTGGATGGGAGCTATGCAGGCTCAGGATTTTATCATGGCAAAGTTGGCAGTCGGTGTTCGTTTGCCCGGCTCAAAAGAAACACTGATTGAAGAAGCCGTTAATAAAGGTGAAATCCTAAGAACTCACGTACTAAGACCAACATGGCATTTTGTTTCTTCAGAAGATATTCGATGGATGCTGGAATTAACTGCCCCTCATATTAAAGCCGGGATAAAATCACGACACAAAAATCTTGGGATGACTAAAGAACTTCTGAAAAAGAGTAACAGGATAATTGAAAAGGCTTTATCCGGTGGAAAACATTTAACACGTGAAGAAATTGTGAGTGAATTAAAGAATGTTAAAATTGATGTGAGCGAAAACAGGTCTTCACACTTTATGTTGATGGCAGAATTAGTCGGGCTCATCTGCAGCGGTAGGATGAAAGGTAACAAACAAACTTATGCTCTTCTTGAAGAAAGAGTTTCTAAAACTAAATCCTTAAAAAGAGAAGAAGCTTTAGCAAAACTTGCCAACAGATATTTTACAAGTCACGGTCCGGCAACTTTGAAGGATTTCGTCTGGTGGTCGGGATTGCCCGTTTCAGATGCGAGAAAAGCCATTGAAATGGTTAAACCAAATCTTGTTTCTGAAAATATCGGTGAGAATGAATATTGGATTACGAACTCAATTAAAGTTCCTAAAAAAGACGGGGAATCTATTTATCTTCTTCCCGCTTATGATGAATTTCTCATAAGTTATAAGGACCGCGATGCTTCACTGATGTTTGAGCATAATAAGAAAACAATTTCCAATAACGGAATTTTCAGACCGGTAATTATAATAAACGGGCAGGTAAAAGGAATCTGGAAACGCATTACAAAAAACAGTAATGTAACAGTGGAAATTAACTTCTTTCAGCCGCAGAAAAAGGCAGTTCAACAAAAAGTAAAAAAAGCTGCGATGAAGATTAGCCTTTTTCTGAACAAGAAAGTTGAAGTGATTTTTAATCCTGTTTAATCTCTTCGATTCAAAAAAATAAGAAACGTACAGCTTCCTTCATCTTTTCTATATTATAGTTAATTTACCATAGAAAATTTCAGTTCATTTGTTATAAATTTTTGAAGGCTAATCGAAGGAGCTTTCCTATGATTAAAATATTAAAACAAATCTCACCATATATAATAATTTTTATTTCTCTTATTCCTGTGAGTTTCCTTAAGGCTGATAATCCATCCAAAATTCACGTATGGGAAATGAAAGAAATTAAATTGCAAGCGGAACAAACTTATGACAACTATTATACAGAAGTTGATTGCTGGGTTGAATTAAAAGGTCCGGATTTTTCAAAACGTGTTTATGGTTTCTGGGATGGTGGAAATAACTTTACCATACGGATCGTTGCAACAAAGCCGGGAAAATGGGAATGGGTAAGCGGTTCGAATCAACCGGATGATAAAGGATTGAACAATCATAAGGGAGAGTTTACTGCAATTGAATGGAGTAAAGAAGAAATAGAGCAAAATCCTAACCGGCATGGATTTATCCATGCAACACCAAACGGACATGCCTTACAATATACAGATGGAACTCCCTTCTTCCTTGTTGGAGATACATGGCTTGCGGGTTCTACGTGGCGTTTGCCTTTTAGAAATGCCGTCACATCGGATAATTATGAACCGGGACCGGGAATGGGTTTTGAAGACGCTGTTAACTACCGGAAGAACCAGGGATTTAATTCCGTCAGCATGATTGCTTGTTTTCCAAACTGGGAATCGGATTACAATGCAAGTACGTATGCAGATTCAAATGGAATATACCTGAGAAATGCATGGGAAAAATTCGGCTACTTTACAAAAGATGGTAAGATGACTGCAAAAGATATGCGGGATGAATATGGGAATAAACCATTTCAAATGTCTGAGGAACATCCCGGAGTTGCAGATTTTAATCACATTATACCTGAATATTTTAAGAGCCTCGATAAAAAAATGCAATACCTTTCCGACCAGGGTTTTGTTCCTTTGCTGGAAACGGTAAGAAGAGACATGTGTCCATCCTGGAAAGCTTATTTTGATTTTAATGAATCGTATGCAAGATATGTGCAGTATCTGAGTTCAAGATATGGAGCATATAATTTTATCTATAGTAAAATTCATTTAGACTGGATTCCCAAAGAGTACAGTCTCACTGCTAAGGAATTTAATGAAGCACTGATTTACCATTTAAAAAAATACGGACCGATGCCTTTCGGACAACCAGTTACTACGCTTATTAACAATTCAACATACACTCAGTTTGGTCATGGAGATGATTGTCCCTGGTTAACGATGCACAGTGTGGGCAATAAACCGAGAGATCACAGGGTTGCAGATTCGATAGAAGTTCTCTTTAAACTCGATCCTCCTTATCCAGCAATAAATTTTGAACCGTATTATACGGGTTGGGATCACGAAATAAACATGCCTAACGGTGAACGTCCGCCGGCAAACTCAGAACGTGATAATTATTTTTCACGTGCGCAAATGTATGGCTCTGTTTTATCGGGTGGACTTTCAGGACATGTACATGGAACAGCAGCTTATGATATCACAACAACCGGTGAACCTTCAGGTATGCGTCCACACGTTTGGGATGCTTTCAGATATGAGTCGGCTACTTATATGCAGCATTTAAAAGAATTCATTTTATCTGAAGGGAATAAATACCGGGAATTACAACTGGCGCGTAGAGATGTTCAGCCAAATAAAGCTCCCGGCAGTCCTGAAGAGGGTTTGGATGGATGGTCTTATATGATGCGAACACCGGCTAAAGATTTTGCTTTACTTTATTTTGAAAACAAGTCTGTACTGCCGTCATTAACAAATTTTAAACCTAACGCTAAATATTACTTTCAGTGGTTTAATACTATTAGTGGTGAATGGAATAAGAAGATTGAAATTAAGTCAGATGAAAAAGGAACGCTAAAAATTCCTGAATTTCCCGATGGAAAAAATCCATCTTCAAAAGATTGGGCAGCTAAGATTGTTTCTCGTTCTTAAAATTGTAAAAGCTAATAATGTGCGTTGAATTTAAAAAATCGTTAGATGGTTTTTTGTTTTCAGGCTAAAAGTCCATTTGTAAAAATTGACTAACGATCTCAATTTACTTTAGTTTAAAACAGTTTTTTCACGCTTCAAGGTTGTCACAGACTATGAGGTTGTCTTAAAACCATTTTGTTGATCCTCTACGAGGATCCGCCTTACTTTGTTCTTTACTTTTATTACAAATATTGAACATCTACGATGTTCTTGAAATCTTTTGACCTCGTAGAGGTCAAATTATTGTAAAAAAATAAATCAAAATAGAATTAATCCTCGTAGAGGATTCATAAATTTAATTTTTAGAATTGTGCTATAGATCCTGAAATTTGCGGCTATCATCAAAGATATAGTACGAATTTCTATTCCATGACAGATAAACATTTATGAATGAACTATTAGACCTTTTCCATTTAGTAAAATCCCGTGTGCCTTTAATTACAATTGAAACGCGTGATGAAAAAGAAGCAGTGCGGTTAATTGTTAGTCTCGGCGCTTCCACAAAAAGATCTGTTTACGGCTGGAATCTTGTAAGAGGTTTTTCTCTGCTCGACAGGAATGGAATCATCGATGGTACTAACCGGCTTGAACCAACCGAGGTTTTGAATATAATTTATGAAAATTATAGTTCTGCTTTATTTATTCTCATCGATTATCATCCTTACCTGCAGAACGACAGGAATGTAAGACTGATAAAAGAAATTGCATTAAATTATGAACGATTGAGAAACACCGTATTTTTTATCTCAACACAAATTGAACTGCCGGACGGGATAAAACATCTCTCGGCAAAATTTGATCTGGCTTTTCCGACCGATGAAGAAATTAAATCCTTTCTTATGCAGCTAATTGAAAAATGGCAATCTGAAAATCCTCATAAAAAGGTACAGGTCGATGAATCGATACTGAGTGTATTTATAAAAAATCTGCACGGTCTTTCATTCCCGGAAATAAAAAGAATTTTATACAACGCTTTGAGAGACAATGCAATTAACAAAGAAGACATTCCCGAAATAACAAAAGCAAAATATGAGCTTCTGAACAAAGCCAACGTACTTTATTTTGAGCACGATACTTCTTCTTTTTCGGAAGTCGGCGGACTGCAAAATCTTAAGGAGTGGCTTGAGAAAAGAAAAAAGATTTTTATCGGCGAAGTGAAAACAACCGCAGTCGATGTTCCGAAAGGAGTTTTGCTTCTCGGTGTGCAGGGCAGCGGTAAAAGTCTGGCTGCAAAAGCTGTTGCGGGAACGTGGGGAATTCCGCTGCTCAGACTCGACTTCGGAACGCTTTACAATAAATATTACGGCGAAACTGAACGCAAAACCCGTGAGGCTTTGAAGACAGCGGATATGATGGCGCCGTGTGTTTTATGGATCGATGAAATTGAAAAAGGTCTGGCAACCGATTCTGGTGGCGACAGCGGAACATCGAAGCGTGTGCTAGGCACGTTTTTAACCTGGATGGCTGAAAGAAAAACCCTGGTCTTTCTTGTTGCAACTGCAAACGATATTCAGAATCTTCCGCCGGAACTGCTGAGAAAAGGAAGAATGGATGAAATATTTTTTGTCGATCTGCCCGGTGAGGAAATAAGAAAAGAGATTTTAACGATTCATCTTAAGAAAAGAAACCTGGATCCCGGTAATTTTGATCTCGATAAAATTGCACTGGCTTGCGATGGTTTTTCAGGCTCGGAGATAGAGCAGGTGATTGTCTCGGGATTTTATTCTGTTATCGGCGGGTATATGCAGTTGAATACTGAAATACTTTTGGAAGAAATTAAAAAGACACGTCCACTTTCCGTTGTTATGGCTGAGAATATTGATGCAATGAGAGAGTGGGCAAAGGATAGGACTGTTTTGGCTAATTGAGGGAAAACTATTTAGAGAAGTGTTTTATAATTTTATATGTTCTGCAGATTTGTACGAATGATGGATCGTTCTCCTGATTTCTGCTATAACTTGTTTTAATAGCTTTCCCTTGTCGCCTTTTGATTTTTGGTGTTGTGCAACAGATAGTTTGTTGAGTAAATCCTGTTTTAATTTAAGCTGGGGATTTTTATTTGCTGACATCATAACTTTATGTTATTTCTTTTATTGCAGCGCCTGCATAATATCTTTATTACTTCTTAACAGCTTGTTAACTATGGTTTGAGAATCTACCTTCCTTCGTTTTGCATATTTTCGTACAAACTCAGCTACGTCATCGTCAAGGTATATGGGCAGATTTAAACGAACATTTTTACGGTGAAACTTCCCACGTGTTCCTTTAGAA
>Ga0315540_10001518_pt1 | contig 13238 bp, 9 predicted proteins | sample SalMarSW160110MG_FD_203677 | JGI IMG/M metagenome (GOLD analysis project Ga0315540, IMG submission 203677) | Salt marsh sediment microbial communities from the Plum Island Ecosystem LTER, Massachusetts, United States - Salt Marsh Sediment SW1601-10 ... | reverse complement strand
ATCGGTGGCTGGAACGCGCGGCGCTGGACGGCAACGCCGTCGCGGCGCGTAAGGTCGGGACGCTTTACGCGAAGGGCTGGGGCGTCAAGAAAGACCCGATTTGGGCCTATGTCTGGTACGAAATCGCCGCCGAAAAGGGTGACGATCAGGCCCCGCAGCTGCGCAACCGCCTCCTCAAGACCATGTCGGAAAGCCAGATCGCCCAGGCGCAAGTCCTGACCCGGAAATCCGCGCCGGAGGTATTCGGCATGGCTGACATCGGATCGGCCGAGAGCACCGGCTGAGCGCCGTCCTCGCTGGTTCCCGATACGTGCCTCACGGGCAACCGCCGCGTGAGAAAACCCCAGATCAAACGCCTCGTCATGTTCCCGTAAGCGAAGGCAATCATAGTTCGCCCAATCACAAATAAGGGCAACATCATGCTTTCCATCGCGCATATTCATCCAATCGCGGTCCATTTCCCGATTGTCTTCTTCTTGTGCCTGGCGGCCTTCGACATCCTGATGCTCGTGACCGGCAGGTCGATTTCCGGCCGGGCCTGCGCCGCCAACCTTTCCGCCGCCCTCGCCGTGCTGGCCGGATTGGCCGCCGTGGTGACCTACATGTTCGGCGACATGGCCATGGACATCGCGATTTCGAAGGGTTTCAGCGAAGCGGCCTTGGAAACGCACGAGACGCTGGGCACGGTAACCGCTTCCTGCTTTGCCGTCTGGGCCATCCTGCGCGGATTTGCCTGGTGGCGGGGCCTGTCGCTCGACGGCGGCCGCAAAGCCGCGGTGGTGATCATCGAGATCGCCGGCGCGGCCCTGATCACGACGACCGCCTATTTCGGCGGAGAGCTGGTTTATCAGCTCGGCGTCAACGTCAGCCACGCGGTTGGCGGCTGACCCCAATCGTGGCACGCCGGCGGCCACGCCATAGGCTAAGGACCCCGCGGCTCACAGGATCTGCGACAGGAACTCCCTCGTTCTGGGGTCGCTCGCCTCCGTGAAGAAGGTGGCGGGCGGGCCGTGCTCGACGATAACGCCCCGGTCCGTGAAATAGATCTCGTTGGCAACCTCGCGGGCGAAGCCCATCTCATGCGTCACCAGCACGCAGGTCATGCCCTCCTCCGCGAGCTCGCGGATGGTGAACAGCACCTCCTTCACCGTCTCCGGGTCGAGAGCCGCGGTGACCTCATCGAACAGCATGATGTCCGGGTTCATGCACAGCGAGCGGGCGATCGCGACCCGTTGCTGCTGCCCGCCGGAGAGCTCGCCCGGATAGGAATCCTCCTTGCCTTCGAGGCGGACCTTGGCGATCAGCTTACGCGCCCGCGCCTCAACCTCGGCCTTCGGCTGCTTCAGCACCAGCACCGGCGCCATCATCACATTTTCCAGCGCCGTCTTGTGCGGGAACAGATTGTACTGTTGGAACACCATGCCGACCTTGCGGCGCAGCGCCAGCTTGTCGACTTTCGGGTCGTGGACCTCCTGGCCCTCGACCTTGATCGAGCCAGAGTCGATCGGGGTGAGCGCGTTGATGCAGCGGATCAGCGTCGACTTGCCGGAGCCCGACGGCCCGATGATGCACACCACCTCGCCCTTCATGACATTGAAAGAGATGCCCTTCAGCACCTCCAGCGCGCCGAAGGACTTATGGACGCCCCGCAGCATGATCATCGGCTGGCTGGGATCCCAGGTGGATTTCGCGGTCGTTTCGGCCATCTTTCGGGCCTCCCTTAGAGCCTCACCATGAACCGCCGCTCGAGCCGGATCGTCCAGCGCGCGATCGGGTAGCAGTAGGCGAAGAAGATCAGCAGGATGAAGCTGTAGAACGGTACCAGCAGCTCCGGATGGTTGTTCTCCGCCTCGATGGCCTGGCGCGAGAGGTTGACGATCTCCTGGACGCCGAGGATCGAGCACAGCGGCGTCGCCATCGTCAGGATCGCATACCAGTTCATCCAGGGCGGGATCATCCGCTTGATGACCTGCGGCAGGATGATCCGCCACAGCGTCTGCCGGCGCGTGAAGGCGAGCGCCTCCGACGCTTCCCACTGTGCCGTCGGCACCGAATTGATGGCGCCGCGGACGATTTCGGCGATGTTCGCCATGATCGGCAGCGACAGCCCGAACACCGCCTTGGTCCAGTCGGGCACCGGGATAATCGTCTTGCCGATGTCGAGCTCGAACGGGAAGGCCAGCATCACGATGAACAGCAGCACCAGCCACGGCGAGTTGCGGAATAGCTGGGTGATGAACCAGGACGTCCGCGCGATCATCTTCGAGTGCGAGATTTGGCCGAGGCCGAGCAGCGCACCGAGCGCCGTGCCGATCACCATCGCGAAGAACGAGATCAGCACGTTGAACAGGAAACCGTGCAGGACAATGAACGGGATCCAGCGGTACAGCGCGTCGAACGCCCGGCCGTAGGTGTATTGCTGCGCGTAGGCCGTGAGCGGCCACGCGACGATGAGCGCGAGCAGCGCCAACGGCGTCCAGGGCGGCAGATCGGCGAGCCAGCGGCTCACCATCATCGGCTCCGGCCCGCGGGCGCGCTGGGTGTCCAGCGGCAGCAGCACCGCGAGGTCCGTGGCAGCGGGCGCGGCAATACCGGGAATGGCCTTGCGGGATCGGATCATCGTCCTGCCCTCATTGTCCGTAGCCCGGAATGCGCATGGCATGCTCCCAGCGGTGCATCGACACCACCAGGATGCCAACCAAAATAATGTAGACGGTGAACAGCAGCAGCATCGTCGGGTTCTGCGCCGTCGGATAGTCATTCCAGATGCTGACCGACTGGTACAAAAGCTCCGGCACTGCGATGGCGAAGGCCTGCGTCGTCGTCTTGACTAGGTTGACCAGATTGTTGTTGAGCGCCGGCAGGCTGACCCGGAACGCCAGCGGGAACACCACGTGGCGGTATATCTGCAGCCGCGTCATGCCGAGCGATTCCGACGCCTCGACGGTCGTGTTCGGCACGGCCTCGATGCCGGAGCGAAAGATCTCGACGTTGAAGGCGCCGGCAAAGAAGCTGAGCGAGATGATCGCCCAGCCGACGTTGGAGATGATCGGCACCTGCAGCCAGCCGTCCGGCGAGTAGGTCGGCGTGAACTGGCCGAGCGCGAAGTAGAAGAACAAGAGCTGCACGAAGGGCGGCGTGTTGCGGAAGAACTGGATGTAGCCCTGCACGAAGTAACGCAGCGGCTTGATGTGCGAGCCCTGCAGCCAAGCCCCGACGACGCCGATGATCACGCTGAACACGACGCAGGCGATGGCGAGCTCGATCGTCGTCTCGATGCCGGTGATGACGCGGTGCGTCTGCACCGGGTCATACAGCCAGATGAAGTTCCACGCCGGGTGCGTGTCCGCAAGATGTCGGAAGTAGGCGCGAAAGCTTTCCAGCATACGGGCGTCCTCAGGCAGCCGTTCAGAAACCACCCGGCTCCGGCACGCCGCGGTCGCGGCGGCCGGATCGGGACGGGTTACGTGCTACGGGCTGCGCCGACTACTTCTGGCCCGCGAGCCAGTCCGCATACCTCGCGTGCATATTCTTGAGATATTCGGTCGGCTGGATCTTCCACTTCTTCTCCAGCGCGATCAGCGTGCCGTTCTGATGCCAGTTGAAGATCAGGCCGGACATGAAGTTGCCGAAGATGCAGGACTTCTCGGCCAGCGGCACCGCCAGCGCCCAAGGATTGTCGTCCTCGGACTTGAGCGGCATCTCGTAGTCTTTCCAGTCGCCCGACGACAGGTCCGACATGATCGAGGAATCGTCGTACACCCAGGCGATGCACTTCTTGTCGCGCAGAGCCTGCTTCGCCTCGGCGTTGCCGGTAAAGGCGATGATCTTCGCGCCATACCTCTCGGAAACGATCTTGTTGTAGAACGCCCCCTGCTTGCCGCACACCGGCTTGCCCTTGAGGTCGGTCCACTTCTTCAGGTGCAGCGCCTTCGGCGCAAGCACGTTGGTGCCCGACGTGTAGTAGTTCGGCTGCACCGCGCCGACGATCTTGCGGCGGTCCGGACGGTCGGACATGGTCGCGATCATCAGGTCGATCTTGCCCTGTTCGAGGAACTGCATGCGGTTCGACGACTGCACCGGCACCAGCTCGAGCTTCGCGCCCAGGATGTCGGCCGTCAGCTTGGCCAAGTCGATCTCCATGCCGACGATCTTGCCGCTCGGGTCGCGAAAGCCCCACGGCTTGTAGTCAGCCTTGACGCCGACCACGAGCTTGTGGCGCTCCATGATCTTGTTCCAGGTCTCGTTCTTGCACGTCATCGCCGCGTTGGCCGCAATCGGGCCGAACGCAAGACCCAGCGACGTCGCCGCGGCGACGGCCGACCTCACGAGCTTCGCTGTCCGCCCCCGCGCCGCGGCAGATCTCCCGATCGGCATCGCGATTCCGAGCACGCTAGCGTCTTTCCGTTTCCCTGTCATAAAAGGCCTCCTTGTTTGAACGGGCGCCGGTCGGCGCGTTTACACTGGCTTCGTAACTTGCCTGAACGCCTCACGACGCAGGTAAGCCGCCGCTTCTTTCTTGGTCGTCTCGACGTGTTCCCGCAGCACAGCGGCGGCATGGAAAACATCCCGGTTTATGGCAGGCCTTCAAGAGAGCCGCGTGCTCACGCGGCGGACGTTCCAGGCCGCACCCCTTCGTCTTGCGCTCTTATCAACGATGGCGCGCTTTAAAGGGAATTTTGATTACTATAAATCGTATTAGATCAAGTCAATAGCAGATACTTCATCGGCAATGTGATTAACTTGGCGCTGAGTGCGGACGGCAACGCTCGACTTTACCATCCTGCGTCATAGATTTATCGGATCGGTCGCGGCGGCAACATCGCCACCAGCGGGCCCGAACGGGACCCGGTTCGAGCGTCGTCGCGGCTATTGCGGAATGGATAGGATTGGGTCAGCATCGGGGCCGATTGAGGCGCCCGTGGCGCGGGCTCCCACCAAGATGGCAACGACACTTCGAGGCAGTATCGGATGAAGTGTCTCTCCTGCGGCGCTGACAACAGGCCGGGCCGCCGCTTCTGCGGCAATTGCGGCCAGGCACTGTCGCGCCGCTGCAGCGAATGCGGTTTCGAAAACGACGCGGAAGACCGGTTCTGCGGCGGCTGCGGTATTGCGCTCGCCGATCCGTCCGGCGGACCGGCGGAGCCGGCCATTGCTGCGTCCGTCGCCCCGCCGCCGCCCGCCGAGGAAGAACGGGCGGAGCGCCGCCAGATCACCGTGCTGTTCTGCGACATGGTCGGCTCGACGGCGCTTTCGCAAAAGCTCGACCCGGAAGAGCTGCGCGACCTGATGCACCGCTACCAGCAGACCTGCACCGAGGTGATCGCCCGCTATGACGGCTACGTCGCGCGCTACATGGGCGACGGGATACTGGCCTATTTCGGCTATCCCAAGGCGCATGAAGACGATGCGGAGCGCGCCGTCCGCGCCGCGCTCGACATGGCGCCGGCAATGGCGCCGATCCGCGACGCTTTCGCCGACGGCGGCCTCAGGATTTCCACGCGCGTCGGCATCGCCACGGGCCTGGTCGTGGCCGGCGACATCGTCGGCGACGGCGAAGCGCGCGAGCAATCGGTCGTCGGCGAGACGCCTAATCTGGCGGCGAAGTTGCAGGCCGCCGCGCCGCCGGATTCCGTCGTTATCGCCGCGTCGACCCGTGCCCTGCTCGGCGAAGCCTTCGACTATGCGCCCTTGGCGCCCGTCGCCATCAAGGGACTGAGCGCGCCGATCGCCGGCTTCCAGGTTACCGGCGCGCGCCGGGGCCGGAGCCGATTCGAGGCGAACCGGCCGTCGGGCCTTACGCCCTTCATCGGCCGCGAGCAGGAAGTTGCGCTGCTGATCGACCGCTGGCGGCGGGCCCGCGACGGCGAAGGCCAGGTCGTGGTGATCTCCGGCGAGGCCGGCATCGGCAAGTCGCGCATCACCGAGGCGCTGCTCGAATCGATCGCGAGCGAACCGCATATCCGCCTGCACTACCAGTGCTCGCCCTATCATCTGTGCAGCGCGCTCTACCCGGTCGTCGAACACCTCGAGGACGCCGCCGGCTTCGAGCGCGACGACAACGAGGCGGCACGCCTGGAGAAGCTCAAGGCCCTGCTCGGCCGCTCGGCGCCGGACCCGACCCGCATCGCCGCCCTCGTCGCCCCCTTGATGTCGCTGCCAGCGGCCGGCGATCTGGCGGCCGAAGGCGTCCTGCCCGAGCACCAGATCGACGAGGCGCTCGACGCCCTCGCCGCGCATATGGCGAAGATCACGGCCCGCAAGCCCGTGCTGATGCTGTTCGAGGACCTGCACTGGATCGACCCGACCTCGCTCGACCTGATCGACCGGCTGATCGCCCGCATCACGGGCCTGCCGATGCTGATGGTGCTCACCCACCGGCCGGATTTCGAGCCGCCCTGGATCGGCGAAGCGCATGTCACGCTGCTCAACCTCAACCGGCTTGGCCGGCGCGATGCCAGCGCGCTCGCCGGCGGGGTGACGGGCGCCGCGGCGCTGCCGGACGAGGTGCTCGCCGCCATCATCGCGCGCACCGACGGGGTGCCGCTGTTCGTCGAGGAACTGACGCGTGCGGTTCTCGAGTCCGGCGCACTGGCGCAACGGGACGGCCGTTGGACGCTGGACGGGCCGCTGCCGCATCTCGCGATTCCGGCAACCCTGAAGGACTCGCTGCGCGCCCGACTGGACCAGCTATCCTCCGTGCGCGAGGTCTGCCAGACCGCGGCAGTGATCGGACGCGACTTTTCCTTTGGGCTGCTTGCGGCGGTGACCGGGCGTGATAAGGACCAGCTGCGGCTGGACCTGAACGAGCTGACGGACGCCTCGCTCCTGCTCCGCCACCGCGCGGGCAATCAGGCGCGCTACTCTTTCCGCCACGCGCTGGTCCGCGACGCTGCTTACGAATCCCTGCTGACCGGCCGGCGCCGGCAACTACACGCGCGCGTCGCGGCCGCCATTCAGGCGCGCGGTCCCGAAGCGGTTGCGGCCGAGCCCATCTTCGTCGCCGAGCATCTCAGTAGCGCCGGCATGGCGTCCGAAGCCGCGGATCTCTTCCTGCAAGCCGGCCGGCAGTCCGCGGCAAAGGCCGCGACGCGCGAGGCGGCCTACCGCTTCAAGCGCGCCCTCGCGTCACTCGACGAGCTTCCCGACGATCCGGCCCGGTCGAACCGGATTGTCGAGGCGCATCTCGCGCTCGCCGAGGTTCTGCGCATCCCGGGCAAGTTCAGCCTCGCGCTCACGCATCTCGACGCGGCGGAAAGCGAAGCCGCGAAGCGCAATGACATCCGGGCCCTGGCGCACGTCCACTATAACCGCGGCAACATCTATTTCTCGACCGTCCGGATCGAGGACTGCCTGGCACAGCACAAGCAGTCCTATCGCTATGCGCAGGAGGCGGGCTCGCTCGAGCTCGAGGCCCGCGCGCTCGGCGGGCTCGGCGACGCCTATTACCAGCGCGGCCGCATGCGGACCGCCTTCGACCATTTTAGCCGCTGCATCGAGATCAGCCGCAAGGAAGGCTTTGCGGAGATCGAGTCCGCCAACCTCCACATGCTGGGCTGGACACGATCCTTTCAGAACGCGCTGACCGCCGGAATCGAAGACGCCCTCGCGGCAATCGCGCTGGCCAAGCGCGTCGGCGCGCCGCGACCGCAACATTTCGGGCATATGGTGGTCGCCCATATCGCGCTCGACCAGGGTGACTTGGAGACGGCCGACCGGCACGCCCGCGAAACGGTACGGCTGTCGAAGAAGTTCGGGTCGAAGCTTCTCGAAGCGCAAAGCCTGACGACATTGGCGGTGGTCATCGAGCAGACCGAGGGCGCGGCAAAGATGCTGCCGTTGGTGCGGGAGTCGCTGGCGCTGCGTCAGGGCTTGCCGGCAACCTTCATCGGGCCGCGGGCCCTGGTCCTGCTCGCGGCCTGCACCCCCGACCCGGATGAACGCCGGAAGGCGCTGACGGAGGCCGAAGGCATTCTGGCGTCGGGCAGCGTCGGCCATAACCATTTCTGGTTCCGCCGCGGCGCCATGGAGCAGGCGCTCGACCGGCAGGAGTGGGACGACGCGGACCGCCACGCCCACGCCTTGGAGCAGTATACGGCGCCCGAACCGCTGCCCTGGAGCGACTTCTACTGCCTCAGGGCCCGGACACTCGCCGCCGTCGGCCGCGGCGCGCGAGACGCCGAGATCCCGGCCACGCTCCGGCGCCTGCATGACGAGGCGACGGCGGCCGGCATCAAGGCGGCGCTGCCGCGGATCGAGTCCGCAATGCGCCTTGTCGGCGCGGAATTCGCCGCCTGATCGCAACGCCGCAGGAGGCCTGTGGGCAACGGCGTGCGTCGGCCCCGGTTACGCCCGGCAGAATTTCAGAAGGACGTCGTTGACCTTGTCCGCCTCGGTCGTGCACAGGCCGTGCGGGGCGCCCTTGAAGACCTCCAGCTGCGCGCCTTCGATCATCTTGGCCGTCCGCATCGCCGACGCGCCGATCGGAACGATCTGGTCGTCGTCGCCGTGGATGATCAGCGTCGGGACGTCGAACTTCTTGAGGTCCTCGGTGAAATCCGTCTCCGAAAAGGCCTCGATGCAATCGTAAACGGCCTTGTGTCCCGCCATCATGCCCTGCAGCCAGAAGGAATCCCGAACGCCTTGGGAGACCGTCGCGCCGTCCCGGTTGGCGCCGTAGAAAGGCGTGGTGAGATCCTTGAAGAACTGCGAGCGGTCGGCAATGACGGCCTTGCGGAGGTCGTCGAAGACCGACATCGGCAGGCCGCCGGGATTGGCCGGCGATTTCACCATCTGCGGCGGCACGGCGCTGATCAGCACCGCCTTGGCGACCCGCTTGGTGCCGTGGCGGCCGATATAGCGGGCGACCTCGCCGCCGCCGGTCGAATGGCCGACATGGATCGCGTCCTTCAGATCGAGCGCCGATGTCAGCGCGGCCATGTCGTCGGCGTAGGTGTCCATGTCGTTGCCGTTCCAGGGCTGGCTCGACCGGCCGTGACCGCGTCGGTCATGCGCGATGACGCGAAAGCCCTGCCCGGCCAGGAACAGCATCTGGGCATCCCAGGCGTCCGCGGTGAGCGGCCAGCCGTGGCTGAAGACAATCGGCTGCCCCTCGCCCCAATCCTTGAAATAGATCTCGGTTCCGTCCTTCGTGTTGATGGTGCTCATGGATTTGCCTCTTTCGATGTCGTGATGCGTCTCGGCACGGCCGGCGCGCATGCGACCGCATGCAATGAAGATAAGACGCGTTTCGTGACATTGTGGGGAAAGGAGGCGAACAAGGATTGTACGTTCGTCGCAAAATGTGATCCGGCCTGCCGCGCCCGACGTTGCCGCGGATCGCCGGGCGATCGCCTCGATTTGCCTTTGAAGCTCGCCGCCCTGACTCGCGTTTTGCTTTTTTTGTTGCGTCATCCCTGCCTCTCGCACGAGCAAACGGCAGCGGGCGTATGACACTATTTCGTTTCCGGAATAGCTGATTTCCGCGACTTGCGTTGCTGGCATCGGATTTGCGTTAATTGTCGGCGCGCATGCCGCTGAATCGCTGCCCACCAGCAGCGCGGCATCCCCGCTGCATAACAAGGACAAGCAAAGATGACGGGCACTGAGCTGCATTTTCTGAGCATCGCCGACGCCGGCGCGCTCATACGCGACAAGAAGCTTTCTCCGGTCGAATATGTGCAGGCGCTGCTGGCGCGGACGGTGGAACTCGATCCGTTGCTGGACGCCTACCTGCTGCCGACGCCGGAGGTCGCACTCGCCCAGGCCAAGAAGGCCGAGGCCGAGATCGTCGCCGGCAACTGGCGCGGCCCGATGCACGGCATCCCCTTCGGGCTGAAGGACATCTACAACACCGCCGGCATCCGCACGACGGCGCATTCGCATCAGCTGGTGAACAACATCCCGCGGGAAGACGCGGTCACCGTGCGCAAGCTGCTGGAAGCGGGCGCGGTGCTGACCGGCAAGCTCGCGACGCACGAGTTCGCGCATGGCGGGCCGACCTTCGACCTGCCCTTCCCGCCCGCGCGCAACCCGTGGAACCTGAAATACGTGCCGGGCGGCTCGTCGAGCGGATCGGGCGCGGCGGTGGCCGCGGGCCTGGTGCCGGCGGCGCTCGGCTCGGACACGGGCGGCTCGATCCGCAACCCCGCGGGTCTCTGCGGCATCGTCGGCCTCAAGCCGACCTACGGACTCGTCAGCAAGCGCGGCGTGATCGCCAACTCCTTCACCTTCGACCATGCCGGCCCGATGACCTGGACGGTCGAGGACTGCGCCATCCTGCTGCAGACGATCGCGGGCTACGATCCCGTCGATCCCGGCAGCGCGGACGTTCCCCTGCCGGACTATCGGGCCGCGCTGCGTACCGATCTCAAGGGCGTGCGCATCGGGCTGATCCGCCACTTCTATGAAGAAGACACGTCGGCCGGCGACGAGCAGAAGGCCGCCATGGAAAAGGCGATCGACGTGCTCAAGGGACTGGGCGCCGTGGTCGAGGATGTGCGCGTGAACCCGCTTGGCGTTTATTACGACGTCAAGATCGTTATCGCCGAAGCCGAGCTGCTGAGCGTGCATCACGACGACTTCGCCCACCGCCCCTACGGTTTCAGCAGCGACATCCGGCGGCGGATCCTGCCGGCCTGCGCGTTCACCGCGCTCGACTATATGAGCGCCATGCGGACGCGCCGCCGCCTGATCGACGAGGCGAAGAGCGTCTTCGACCGGTACGACGCGCTGCTGACGCTGGGCAACGGCCCGGCATCCAAGATCGCCGACCACACGGCCGTCTCGTCCTGGGAGTCGCCCAAGATCACGACCGCGTTCAACGTGATCGGCGGCGGCGCCGTCTCGGTCTGCAACGGCTTCTCCTCGAAGGGGCTGCCGCTGTCGATGCAGGTTGCGAGCCGGCCGTTCGCGGACGCGACCGCGCTCGCCATCGCGCATGCTTACGAAAAGGCCACCGCGTGGCGGGCGCAGCGGCCGAAGCTCGAGCGGGGCATGACGAAGCCGGTGATCCAGCCGAAACATGCCGGCCCGGCATCATCGGACATCGATCCCAAGACGCGGGCGATTGCCGAAACCCTGGCGGCGCGCAACGGCTTCACGCTCGACGACACGCTATTCGCCGAGCTGTGCGAGGGCCTGCCCTACGCGCTGGCGATGGCGGACCGGCTGAACAAGGACTTCCGCCGCGACGAGGAGCCGGCCAACATCTTCCGGATGCCGCGCTGACCGCCGCGACGGGCGGCGCCGTCAGCCCTGCACGGCTGCCTCCAGCCGCCGCGCGAGCGCGCCCAACGTGCGATCGCGGCCCGGACGGCCGGCGAGGATGCAACCGAGCGGCAGGCCGTTCGACGCGGTCCCGGCGGGCATGGTGACGATCGGCCCGCCGAGCGCGGTCCAGGGCGCGATGTATCGCGGCTCGCCGGTCGACGCGATGCCGACGGGCGCGGGACCCGGCGCCGCCGGCCAGAGGAAGGCATCCGCATCGGCGAAGGTCGCGAAGAATTTGCGGCGGATGCCGTCCAGCTCGGCGCGTTCGCTGAGGTAACGGTCTTCCGGGATCGCGCGGCCTTCGGCCAACGCCTGCCGCAGCCTTGCGCCCACCTGCTCGGCCGGCAACGCCAGGAGCGCCGCCTGCGCCCGCCCCGCCTCATAGATCATCGTCGTCCAGTGCAGCTCGATGATGCGCTTGAACGGAACCGGCGGCGCACGGCGCTCGACCTTGTGACCCTCCGCGCGGAACGAACCGGCCATCGCTTCGAAGGCGGCCGCCATGTCCTTCTCGGCGTCGGCGATCAGCGGATCGTCGATGAGGACGATCGACACCTTGTCCGGGCCGACGTCTTGTGCCGCGGTGAAGGGCGGGGCGACGGCTTCGAACGCGTAGACCGCATCGTCGACGGTGTAGGCGATGAAACCGGTGGTGTCGTAGGACGCCGCGAGCGGCGCGACGCCGAACCCGCTGATCGAGCGCGTGCTCGGCTTGAAGGCGGCGATGCCGCAATAGGCCGCGGGCCGGTTGAGCGACGCCATCGTCTGCGTGCCGAGGGCGAGCGGCGCCGCGCCGCACGCCACCACCGCGCCGGAGCCGCTGCTCGACCCGCCCGGCGTATGATCGGTGTTGTGCGGATTGCGCGCCGGCGACGGATCGAAAAAGGCGAACTCGGTGGTGTGCGCCTTGCCGAGCATGATCGCGCCGGCGGCTTTTAGCGCGATCACGATCTCCGCGTCGGCGGTCGCCGCGGGCGCGTTCTCGCGCGACCGGCTGTTGCAGCGCGTCGGCAAGCCTTCGACATCGATGATGTCCTTGACCCCGACGGGGATGCCGTGCAGCGGCCCGCGAAGCCGGCCGTCCTTCGCTTCGGCCGCGCGCCGCGCCGCGGTCTCGAGCGCCCGCGCGCCATCGACTTCGCGCCAGGCCTGGACATAGGGCTCGACCGCCGCGATGCGGTCGAGATAGCGCTGAACCAGATCGACGGGAGAAAGGTCGCCCGCCGCAATCGCCGCGGCCAGCGCGCGCAGCCGGCCCGGATCCTGAACGTGATGCTTGTTCGACATGCAACCGCTCCTCTCACCCCACCGACAGATACGTATCCATGACTTCGGTATTGCTGCGGGTTTCCGCCGCCGTGCCGCGGAAGACGATCTCGCCCTGCTCGATGATCGAGGCGTGGTCCGCGATCTCCAGCGCGATCTCGGCGTTTTGCTCTACTAGTAAGATTCCCAGCCTCTCGCCGCGCAACCGGATCAGCGTCTCGACGACGGTGTCGACGATGACCGGCGCGAGACCTTGCGATGGCTCGTCGAGCAAAAGGAATTTCGGCGCGGACATCAGCGCCCGGCCGATCGCCAGCATCTGCTGCTCGCCGCCGGAAAGATGCCGGCCCTTGCGATCGAGCAACGCCTTCAGCGCGGGGAACAGCTCCAGCGCGCGCTCGGCCGTCCATTCCGAATTATCGACCTCGGCGATGGAGAGGTTCTCGCGCACGGTGAGATCGGAGAACACGCCCCGGTATTCCGGCACATAGGCCAGGCCGGCGCGGTTGATCTCGTGCGGCGGGCGGTGCGACAGGTCCTTGCCGTCGAGCGTGATGCTGCCGTCCCAGCGCTCCATCAGGCCGAAGATCGTCCGCAGCGTCGTCGTCTTGCCCGCGCCGTTGCGGCCCAGCAGCGTATGGATCGTGCCCTGAACCAGGTCGAGCGAGAGTCCGTTGAGAACATGGAAATTGCCGTAATAG
>Ga0315540_10001517_pt1 | contig 13247 bp, 9 predicted proteins | sample SalMarSW160110MG_FD_203677 | JGI IMG/M metagenome (GOLD analysis project Ga0315540, IMG submission 203677) | Salt marsh sediment microbial communities from the Plum Island Ecosystem LTER, Massachusetts, United States - Salt Marsh Sediment SW1601-10 ... | reverse complement strand
CGCGGCGGTCCGCCAGCCAGAGGCGGTGGTAAAACTCATAAGTTTTACGCTGCACAAAGCGAAAGAATTGCAAATCACGAAATACAGTTGACTATCCAGGGACAGACGATTACAAGCAAGTACGGCACCAAGGAACACTTTATGCACCATTGTGAGCAGTTGCTGACGGCGGGATTATCAAATAAATTTTATGCTGAAGAAAATCATATTTCAAGAGAGTATAGAAAACTAATCGATGAGCTGGGGCAGCTTAGTTTTGAAAAATATAATGCTCTTAAAAATCATCCTAAATTTATTCCTTATCTCAAAAATAAAAGTACATTAAAATATTACGGCCTGACTAATATCGGCAGCCGTCCTGCAAAACGAGGGGAAAGTGAAAAGCTGGAGTTAAAGGATCTCAGGGCAATTTCATTCGTCGGTTCGTGGAGCCAATTGAAACAAAATGTCCCGGGATATTTTGGAATTGGTACTGCGGTAAAAACTCTGGTTGATAACGGAAAGCTGGATAATCTTAAAAAATTATTTAACGAAGTTCCGTTTTTTAAAGCATTAATACTTAACAGTATGATGTCCCTGTCGAAATGTTATTTCGAGCTGACTGCATATTTTACGAAAGATGAAGAGTACAAAGATTTTTGGCAAATATTATTTGACGAATACAAATTATCTAAAGAAATGCTGCTCCTTATTACAGGCTATAATGAATTGATGGATGAATCGCCTGTTTCGAGAAACTCAATTAAGATACGAGAGAGAATAGTTCTTCCTTTGCTGGCTATTCAACAATATGCTTTGGAGAAGGTTGAACAAAATTCTGAATTCAAAAATGCCTACGAAAAGATAGTTAAAAGATCCCTATATGGAAACATCAATGCCAGCAGAAATTCGGCTTGACATAATAAAGCTATTTTGACTAACAAGCCATTCAGAGGCAATCAAAAATTTTTCTTTCACCCGAAACAGAAACTAAAATTACCTGCAAATTTACCGGTTGCTAATAACCTTTGATCTGACAATATTACTTTCTTAAAATATCTGAGTCCGGAATGATTTAGTTAAATCTTCGGAGTACATTTGAAAGCAAAACACTGGTTCATTTTTATTTTAACAGGAGCCATCTTCAGCTCATCGTTTATGTGGATAAAGATAGCATTGAGAGAAGTCGGACCCGATCTGCTTGTCGCATTCCGTACTCTCTTCGGACTATTGTTCTGTGTAGCAGTAATTTTTATTCAGCGAGTAAAACTGCCCCGAAGCTTTAAAGAATGGAAACCTTTGTTTTGGCTCGGTGTGTTAAATATTGCAATCCCCTTTTTTCTTATCGCCTGGGGTGAGCAATCCATTGATTCTTCTGTCGCTGCAATTCTTGATTCCACAGTACCGTTATTCACAATTGTAATGGCTCACTTTCTACTGAGTGATGATAAAATGACAATTTCTAAAATTGCAGGTTTGCTGGTCGGCTTTGCGGGTGTATTTGTATTAGTAAGCAAGGACATCGGCGATTCAACAAGTTCAATACTGGGACAGGCCGCAGTTATAATTGCTTCAGGATTTTACGCTGCAAGTGCAGTGTACGTTCGCAGAACAACACAAAACACACCAGCAATATTACGCAGCGCCGGCCCCCTGTTTTCCGGTTCAGTAATAATGTGGCTTGCTGCTTTTGCATTCGAAAGTCCGTTAAGATTACCTTCACTCGGAATCACGTGGGTCGCTTTAATTTTTCTCGGAACAATCGGATCAGGTTTTGCATTTGTGATGGTATTTTATCTCATACACGAAATCGGTCCTACACGTACAAGTATGATAACCTACATCTTCCCTCTTGGAGGCGTGATACTCGGAGTGGTATTTTTACACGAACAGCTTACCTGGCAATTAATTGCAGGTGGTTTATTAATTGTCGCAAGTTTATTTGTTGCAAACAGGCAACCTGATAAAATCACGGGAGTAAGTGAGGTCGAAACTGAACTGAAGTAGCTGTAATGTGTTTATATACAAATTTATAAAGCATAATTAAATTATAAAATTTCTCTTTGTTAGGTTTAAAACTAAATCTTTTCCGTGTTTTATCATTTCCCCTTATTATGACAAAATAATATATACAACCCGGCAATTTTGAAGTTATTTTCAATTCTCTTTTTTGCTAAATTATGTGTGTGTCTTTATCTTGAAATACGAAAAATCTCCGAAAATATGTTCTTGTTAACAGGGATTTATGCAGAACAAAAAAGGGAAAACTGAAAGCCAGCCCACATTTGCCCGCGATCTCGGGTTATTCGACGCTACAATGATTGGAGTTGGCGCAATGATCGGCGCCGGAATTTTCGTGCTGACCGGCATTGCGGCGGGAGAAGCTGGTCCGGCTTCTATTCTTGCATTTGCTTTGAACGGTGCGGTTACCTTACTAACCGCTTTTGCTTATGCGGAGCTTGCATCCGCCATTCCGAAAGCCGGCGGAGGTTATTCGTTTGTTAAAATGGCTTATCCCGGTGCTGTGGGGTTTGTCTCCGGGTGGATGTTATGGTTTGCCTACACAGTTGCTTGCAGCCTTTATGCACTCGGTTTCGCGGGCTACTTCTGGGAGTTCCTTCATAAATATATCCCTTTCGTTTCTACAAATGTTTTCTCCTTGCTTGGAAATAAAGCGCCTGTTTTAATGGTCACTGTATTTATCGGAGTAATTTTTATCTGGCTGAATGCCCGTGGCGCCGAGGTTACCGGTAAGGCTGAAAATGTTCTTACGCTTTCTAAGTTATTAGTGCTCGGAATATTTGTATACTTCGGATTAAGTGAAATATTCGGGAACCCGCACCAGGTAAAAGAAAGCTTTACACCTTTCTTCGCAAATGGTATGGGAAGTGTATTTGTAGCAATGGGTTTAACGTTTATAGCTTTTGAAGGTTATGATTTAATTGCGACAGTAGCTGAGGAAATAAAATCTCCCGAAAAGAATATACCCCGTGCAACTTTCATTGCGCTCGGCATTACAATAATTATGTACCTGCTGATCTTATTCGTTTCACTTGCTGCAATTAATCCGGGTGGAATGCCAAGCTGGGAATTTCTGGGGAAGTTTAAAGAAACTGCAATTGTCAGGGCCGCTGAAAGCTTTATGCCAGCATTCGGAGTTGCCCTGATTGTTTTCGGCGGCATACTATCCACTTCATCAGCGCTTAATGCTACTGTAATGGCCGCTTCACGTGTAGCGTTTTCAATGGGAAGAGATCTCTGGCTGCCTAAACGCGTATCCATAATTCATGCGGTACGAAGAACGCCTCATATTGCTATTTATCTTACAGGAACAATTTTATTAATCATGGCTGTGACGCTTCCGATTGAAACCGTCGGTTCTGCGGCAAGCTTAATGTTCCTGCTGACATTCGCGCTGGTAAATTTATCGGTAATCGTATTACGGAGAAATCGCCCTGAAATTCCGCGTAAATATAAAGTTCCGTTTTATCCTTTTGTTCCAGTGCTTGGTTTTACACTTAATATATTCCTCGCCTTGTACCAGTTCGATTTTCAACCAATTGCATGGTATGTAACAATAGGATGGATTGCCTTCGGCCTGCTTCTTTACTACTCAATTTTTGAAAAACAAGCCGCAGCAATCGAACCACAGGTGCTGCTACCAAAAGCATCATTGTCAGAAAAAGAAAAGGGACCATCGGTTATCGTCGCAATTTATAACCCGGAGACAATCGAAATATTGTTGAAACTTGCTGTCCCTGTTGCCAAACAGCGAAGCCAGCGTATCATTGCAATTAGTGTTGTTGAAGTCCCCCGCCAGATGCCTATTCATGAAGGGATGCGTTTTGTCCATCATAAAGAGGCATTACTTGCTAAAGCAAAAAAGATTGGACAGGAACATAAAATTGAAATTGAAACGGATGTTGTAATTGGGCATCATTCTTCACAAGGAATACTTGAAGCGGTTTATCAACACGATGCCAGCATATTAGTTATGGGATGGAAAGGCTACACTAAAACACGTGACAGGATTTTTGGCGAAGTTGCTGACAGAATAATTCGGTTTGCACCTTGTGATTTAATGATGCTGAAAATAGGTGAATCTCAAAAAATTGAAAATTGTTTTTTACCGACTGCAGGCGGTCCCAACGCCCAACTGGCGTCCACGATTCTAAATGCAATCGCCAGCCAGCTGAAACTATCCGTAACGGCGGGATTTATCGCCAGGGAAGATGCTTCACAGGATCAAATTGAAATTGGTAGACAAAGAATAAATGCTGCACTTAATAATCTTGATAAGGATATTATACGGAGAGAGAAAATAATTAAATCAAAATCAATTGCAGGTGGAATTGCAAAAGCCAGCAGGGAATTTGATCTGGTTGTAATCGGTGCAGCCAAAGAACCGTTATTCCATAAAATGCTCTTTGGTGAAATACCGGAAAAAGTAGCCCGTTTCTCCCCAACTTCAGTGTTAGTTGTAAAAAGATATGAAGGGATGGTAAAAAATATACTGAAGAAGATATTGGGATAAAATTATTTCAGTTTCAAATTCAGGAACAAACATCAATAGCATCAATCCAATTCAGTAAATAATCGAAATTAATTTCGCTTCTTTGTTTAGATAAAATCTCCGATGAATTTAAAAATGTTGTTTTATTCTGATGGATAATTATTCAAAACTAAATCCCCTCAAAAACTCTTCTGCTGTCATTCTCTTTTTCCCTTCCAGTTGTAGTTCAAGCACTTCTATAGAATCGTCGGCACATCCAATGAATAATTCCTTTTTGGTTTGTTTTATTTCACCTGCTTCCAAAAATTCCGTCTCAGAAATTTTACTTCTGTATACTTTTATAATTTTATCGTTATGGTAAAAATAAGCACCCGGGTATGGGGACAAAGCTCTTATGAGGTTATGAACGTTTAAAGCACTTTGTCCAAAGTCAATCTGTGCAATTCGTTTTGATATTTTTGGTGCTGGAATTGCCGCATTGTTATTTTGTTCTAATAAATTATCGTAGCCGTTCTCTATCAGATAAACCGTTTTCAAAACGGCTTCCGCCCCAACAATGCTCATTTTATCGTGAAGGCTGCCGAAGTTATCTTCGTCTTTAATGCTGATTTTTTCCTGTAGATAAATTTTTCCCGTATCAACCTTTTCTTCAAGCTTGAAAGTTGTAACGCCGGTTTCTCTTTCACCATTAATTATTGCCCACTGAATAGGCGCTGCTCCTCTGTATTTTGGTAAAAGTGAAGCGTGAAGATTAAATGATCCTTCTCTTGGAATTGTAAAAACTTCTTTCGGCAAAATCCTGAATGCAACTATAATAAAAAGATCGGGTTTATAGCCCTTCAATTGCCGGATAAAATTTTCATCTTTTAATTTTTCTGGTTGAAGCACAGGAAGATTGTTTTGGAGTGCAAATTCTTTAACCGGTGTGAAGGTTACTTTTTGTCCCCTTCCCCTTTGTTTATCGGGTCCGGTAACAACAGCAGTTATGTCGTATTTACTATCAAGAAGAATTTTTAATGAGGGAACCGCAAATTCGGGAGTCCCCATAAAAACAATTTTCATCACAACTGATAATCCATATGCTCGGTTACCGGGTATACAAATTCAATTTTTCTCAGCTTTATTTTATTCAGTTCCTTCTTGAGTTTCTTTTTCATTTCATCCGTAATTTTATCCGTGAACAAAACGCCCTGCAGGTGATCGAACTCGTGCAGGATAACACGCGCAAGTAATTCATCTGCTTCTAATGTCTGCTCTTTCATATCAGTATTACAATATCTTATGGTAACTTTTTTTGGTCTCTCAACATCTGCCCGCACATCCGGGATACTGAGACAGCCTTCTTCCATAACAATTTTTTCTTCGCTTAACTGTTCAATTACAGGATTAATAAAAACTATAGGCTTGAAATTTTCATAGCCTTCGATGGCAGAAATATCAACTACAAAAATTTGTTTATCGGCTCCCACCTGGTTTGCTGCCAGTCCAATCCCTGAAGCGTTTCTCATAGTATCGAACATATCTTTAATAAGTTCTACAGTCTGCATATCGACATCGGAAACTTCTTTGGTCTTTTTCCTTAATATTTTATCACCGTACAAAGTGACCGGTAAAAGAGACATTTATACTCCTGATTCTTAAAAAGCAACCCTCATTGGTGTGTTCAAAAATAATTAAATCTGTCTGAATAAAAAAGAGAAAGAAAACGTAATAAAACCGATATTTAATCCTAAAAACAAATTATAAAGAAATGATAAGTTCAGATATACCAAATCATTAGCTGGAATTTGTAATTCTTTATTTTCAATTGAGTAACAATGTTCCGTTTTTCATCAAAAGTTTATTATCTAGGTAAACCGTCGGTTTTTTCATAACACCGTCGAGATGGATTGGAACGTTAACACTCCCTCCCATTGAAACATTATTGCCAAGCGCAATATGCACTGTTCCCATTACTTTTTCATCTTCTAACAGTACACCACTAAGTTTAGCACTATCATTTGTTCCAATTCCAAATTCAGCGATATTTCTTGCTTGCTTGCCAACAGCGTCCAACATTTTTGTTAATCTTTTAGCCAGAATTCCACCGGATATTTTTGTTGCATATCCTTTTTCAACCTGGATTTTTATGCTGGTATTTTTTACCAAACCAAGTCCCGCCATTGAACCATCGACAATAAAAACTCCATTTGCAGTCCCCTCTACAGGAGCAAGAAATGTTTCCCCTGTCGGAAGATTTCCGCTTTGACTTTTTTTGTGGAATAATCCTTCGCTTCCAATCGACTTTCTTCCTTTTATTGAAAAAGAAATATCAGTACCAGCAGGAGTAGTGATCCTAATACTTTTACCTTTCTCTAAAATTCCTTTCAGCTTTCTTGAAAGTGCTGAAATCTTTTTATAATCTGCATTCATACCGCGAATCATAGTTTCTTTAGTAATTCCGGGTAATGTGCCAATTCTAACACCTTTTTTAGAAGCTGCTCTTCTTGCATCGGTGTGTGTGAGTGATTTAGCTGTCGGACAAAGAACAATGTCAAACTTTTGCATTAATTCCGCAATTCGATCTGGTGGTTCTTCCCCGTTTACTTTACCGGATTTCATTTCAACATATAATGATTTATATCCGAGTCTTTTTGCATTTTCAAAAAGCGAAAGGCCTATCTCTCTTTTTAATTCATCAGAAATAACAAGAATAGATTCGTTCTTTTTAGCACCCATGCAATCTTTAATTGCAATGGTAGATGCTTTATCGAGTTTGGTAAGTTTCATATTATAAAAACAGTAGAGACGCATCGCAATGCGTCTCTACAAGATGAAAAAGTCATTTACAAATTTGAGCCTTTTATAATAATTAGGAGACACGCCGTGGCGTGTCTCTACTAAAATTAATTTTGTCTTGCTGGCATATCTTTTATTCCTTTTTCCAGACCGTGCCCTTCAGGTCCTGTCTCAGATTTTCTTAGCAGATAAGCAAAAATAAGTCCAAGTATTCCGAGGATTGAAAATATCCACATTCCAAGGTGATATCCTGCGGGATTTGATGCACTTGCGCCGCCATAATCGTTCGCAGCACCGATAACGATCGGGAATAGAGCCATTCCAATTTGCTGTATAACTGTCATTAACGCGTAGCCGGAACCGAGCCGTTTTTCCTCGACAATGTAGGCGACAGCCGGCCACATAACCGCGGGAATTAATGAAAAAGCAACGCCCATCATTATTACAGGTATATATAATGAAATTTGTGTATAACCCATTATTAAATAAACGGGCAACAATAAAATTGATCCGAATGTCATCAGCAAAGCACGTTTGCCAACATAATCGACAAGTAGTCCTATTAAAGGAGTTGCTATCATTGCAGCCAGCGGTAAATTAGACATTAAGCTACCGGCCATTTCTCTGGTAACATGATGTGTTTCCATAAAAAATTTAATAGCAAAAGCCCTGAACGGGAAAATTGCTGAATAAAATGTTACACACAGTAATGTTATATACCAGAAAGATTTATTAAACTTAAAGAAATCTTTAATATTAAGTTTCTCAGTTTTTTCAGCTTTTCCAAGGACAAAAAGCTTTTCCCCTCTATGTTCCAGCATAGCGTAAATAATAATTCCTCCAAAAGCTAGCACACCAATTAAGGCAGCGATGAAAAGCGGCCCCTGGTAACCGGAACTGTACGCGCCCGGGAAAAGTGAGGGTGAATTGTCTACAGTATAAGTCCCTGCTCTTGCAATAAAAAGATTAACACCCAGCGCAAAGCTGAGTTGTTTTCCTTTAAACCACTTGGCAATAGCAACTGTAACTGCCACGATAAGCGGTTCGGAGCCTACACCGAGAAAAAATCTTCCTGCGAGCATTACGTACAAATTGCTGCCGAATGCGGTCATAAATCCTGAAATAGTACAAATAATTGCAAACATAATGGCGGATTTTTTCGTGCCCCATTTATCAACCAGTATTCCACCGAATATCAGTACGATTAGCGCAGCAACACTATAATAAGTGTACATCTGCCCTATATCGAAATCGGTAAAATTAAGCTGGGTTTTTAATTGGTCAGCAACAAGCGATATTGAATCGTAAACATAATAGTTACCGTACATCGCGATGCTGAGAAAGAAAAGAACCACCCACCTGTAAAGGGTGGACGGTTCTTTTTTCATAATAGTTTGAGTATTTATTTCATTCATTTATTTATTCAGTAGTTTCATCAATTGTAGGAGTAGGCCTGCGCGATACTTTATACATTATATATCCCATTGTGGCAAAGAAAATTACACCAAGTATTTCGTAACCTCCGCGTCCTATAAATCCTTCCAGTCCTGTTTCAGCACTTATGCTTTTCAGGAACTCGAATACATTATCATTTACCGAAAGCAAGGCGACAATTACTCCTGCAAGAGCACCACCTGCAACAAGACCAGTTGCAAAAAGACTTCCTGTTCCAAGTTCACTGTCTTCAACATTTTCGCCTTTTCTCTTTGCAATTTTATCAGATACACCTTTAATTGCTCCACCGACAAAAATTGGTAAGGTTGTAGATAAAGGAAGATAAGCACCGACAGCAAATGAGAGTGCATTAACTCCGCAAAGTTCAACAGTTACTGCAAGACAAGCACCAACCAGAACATACTGCCAGTCAAGATTAAATGACAATAATCCTTTTATTAATGTTGCCATCAAAGTTCCCTGAGGCGCTGGAAAGGCGTTACTTCCAATTGCATGTTTAATTCCCTGGGCCGCCATATCCACTGTTGGTGAATCAAGTTGCTGTATTGTCCAACCAATCACAAGAGATGAAACAATTGCACCGATAAACAAAGATATCTGCTGATACCTTGGAGTTGCACCAACAATAAACCCGGTTTTAAGATCCTGTGAAGTTGCACCGGCATTTGCAGCAGCAATACAGATCATACTACCGACAACAAGAGCCATTGGCTCATAAACTTTACCCGTCCATCCGACTGCAATAAATATAAGTGCTGTTCCCATTAATGTAGCAATCGTCATCCCGGAAATAGGGTTTGAGCTTGAACCGATTATACCAACAATTCTTGAGGAAACGGTAACAAAGAAAAATCCAAACATAACAACGAGGATTGCAAGCAATAATTTATTTACAATTGTATTAGCAGGAATCATCGGAAGTGCAGCCATCAAAACTACAAGTCCTATACTTCCGACAATCACTGTCATAAAAGAAAGGTCGTTTTCGGTTCGGGCTATTTTTACCGCTCCTCCTTTATTCTTTAAAGAAGCGACGCTTCCTTTAAAAGAAGAGATAATAGTTGGAAAAGTTTTGATAAGTGTTATCAAACCCCCCGCTGCAACAGCTCCTGCACCAATCTGTCTTACGTATGCACGATAAATTGCATCAGGAAAACTTGCAAATGTATGCAATTGTGGATTCCAGTTACCTGGTCCACCAGCAGTCATCATATCTTTTAAGTAACCGAGTTTTACAAGTTGCTGAGCAATAATATCCGGTGAAACAAGGCTTGCCAGCAAAGGAATAATTCCAAGCCATGCAAGCACACCACCTGCAACCAGTATACCTGCAATCCTTGGGCCTATAATGTAACCTACTCCCATATATTCAGGAGTAATATCTGCATTAACTGTAGCCGATGGAAAAAACTTATTCGTCTGAGCAGTAACCCAGGCGGGTGTTTCTGCAATTATATGAAATACTCTTTGCAGCAAGGCATAAACAAGAGCGACCGATAAACCCTGGTAGGCGGTTTTAGCAAAATCACCACCTTTGTCACCTGCAATAAGTACCTGCGCACAGGCTGTGCCTTCAGGATAAGGCAGTGTTTTATGTTCATTAACAATTAAGGAACGTCGCAGTGGAATCATCATCAATGTTCCAAGTACACCTCCAAACATTGCGAGAACTAAAATAGTCCAGTAATTAAAATAACTGGCGCCAACACTAACTCCGGAATCATTCATTGACATAAATAAAAAGGCCGGCAAAGTAAAAACAACACCTGCAGCGATCGATTCGCCTGCCGATCCTGTTGTTTGAATGATATTATTTTCAAGAATTGTAGTCTTGAAATATTTGCGCCCCACAGAGATAGCAAGAACTGCGATAGGAATTGAAGCAGAAACTGTAAGACCCGCTTTTAATGCAAGAAATACAGAAGCTGCACCGAAAAGGATCCCGAAGAATGCACCCATAATTATGGATTTCATTGTAAATTCAGCTACATTCTGGGAGTCCGCGATGTAAGGTTTGAAACCTGGATTTGGAGAATTGTTTTCTGCCATATTCAGAGCTCCTTAATTATTTTAGAAGTGTTTAAAAATCGCCTATGAATATTGAAATAAATGCTCATATATGCAACTTAAGATTTCGGATTTAAGTATCAGAACTTCATCTTTCTCATCCCAATATGACAAATAGCAAAATCATATTTAACGGGATCTACAGGATCAAATTTTTTCAGGTTTTCAGTTATTTCTTCGGCCATTTTCCAACTAACATTTTTGTACGTAGTGAGCTTTAACGATTTACAAATTCTTGCAATGTGTGTATCAACCGGAATAACCAGTTTATCTGTTGAAATTTCGTTCCATAATCCAAAATCGAGATCATCTTTCCTTACCATCCAACGTAAAAAGAGATTCATTCGCTTGCAAGCGCTTCCAAGTTCCGGCAAAGGGAACATAAAACGAACGCCCAAAGAAACTTTTTTTGATTTTGTTCTTATCCTTATTTCATCTATAAAATTTTTGGAAAATAATGATAACCCTTTTTTTATATTTTTATCTGTTGCGTTAAAATTTTCCAGAAACAAATCTTTTAGTGAACTTTTTTGTTTATAAATACGATTTAAGGAGGTGAAAAAATTTTGAATGTCCTCATCTGTATAAAACCTGTGTTTTAATCCTTTTAATTTTATTTTGTTACTTTCTTTGTAAAAGTTAGCTACAAAATCGTATGGCTTCGAATTTGAGATAATAAGAATTTTGTTCAACGTATTAATTATTTGCGTCACATTTCCATAGGAAAAAATTGATGCGATGAATCCCACCACTTCTATATCCTCCTCTTTTGTAAAAAGATGAAGGAACTGCAAAGGGTCAGGTGAAATCTGCGATTTGTCAAACGCCCTGTAATGGTAATCGAGCTTTTGTTTCAATTTCATAGAGTATAGAAGATATCCTCATTCTGAAATCCGAAATTACTACATATTTTTATTAAATGTATTTCATAATTTGACTCGATAGTGTATCACTTTTGTTATTTCCGCTTCTAACCGATAATCATTCAAAAATAATTAGCTGGTTAAATAAAAAAATCAACTTGCATTGAATAAAAAAACAGTCAATAAAAATATGACATACTCTGGTCTACTTTCGAAATTGACAATCAATAAAGAAAACAATAGTTTTAATCAGCAAAAAATTTACAATGTGCCTAAGATTATAATTAGTAATTAATTACTCCCATTTCAAAATAATTTGAGGAAATTTCTATGAGACTAAAATATTTGAAAGCGACTTTATTTATATGTGTTATGATTTTGATTTCATCAGCTACCATAAATGCCCAGTCAATGTCTGGTAATAAATTTGTTCTGGGAGGCAGATTTGGTTTATCAATATTGGATGGTTCAGCAGGTTTGCAGTTAGGCCCTATGGGACAATATTATATTAACAGTAATATGTCAATAGGATCTGAATTTAATATAAATACACAAGGAGGAACCCCTATCGAATGGAACGGTTCTTTCTTTTATGACCTGGAATCTTCCAGACCTAACATACAACCTTATCTTGATGGTGGAATGAGTCTTTGGTTTTATACAGGCGGACCGTACTTTGGCCTCCGTTTCGGTGGAGGGGTTAACTTCAATGTTGCCCCGAATATTGATATCCCTGCCGATATTCAGATCGGCCCTGTTTTCGGGGGTGGAACAACTGTGTTCTATTTTGCACTCACAACCGGAATCCGTTATTCTATGAACTAACAAATTAATTTATAAAAGCACATTTAAAGCCGGGCTTATCCCCGGCTTTTTTGCTTCACTCTAGAAAACTGATAAACCAAGTAAAATTTATTTCATAAAACAATAATGCAAATGGTGTGTATTTACCTAGATATAATCCAATTATTAAAATTCCCAGTCAAAATTGTAAACTATTTTATGTTGATTCTTAATTATGATAATTTAATATTTTACAAAACTCATAAATATATTTTATCCTTCCGGGTAGTTAATTATGCTTTATAAGAAAATTATCCCTAATAAAATACTGGCTCCTTACATCGAAAGTATTTGGATACAGGATAATGATTCTGATGCTTCAAAAATTGATTTTCAACCCACCACTGTGTTACCGGCAACCAAAACAGATTTTATATTTCATTTCAAGGACCCGTTTGTGCAAATTGATAATAATAAAGATATAACTTTGCCTAAATTTTTATTTTGTGGGCAGAGGACTAAACCCGTAAAAGTTAAAGCTTCAGGTAAAACAGGTATGATTATCTTTAATATGTCTCCCTTTAGAATCTCATCATTAATCAATTTAAATATGTCTGAAACAATCGACAGATCAATTGATTTCTATGATATTTTTAATAATAAGATTTTGAGGGACATTGAAGAAAAATTTGATGAAGCGGATGACCCATTTAAAAAAATAAAAATTATGGAAGATTTTTTAATATCAACTTTAGAGGGTAACAAGGAAGATTTATTAGTTAGCAATATTGCAGGTAACATCAATTTTA
>Ga0315540_10001516_pt1 | contig 13253 bp, 11 predicted proteins | sample SalMarSW160110MG_FD_203677 | JGI IMG/M metagenome (GOLD analysis project Ga0315540, IMG submission 203677) | Salt marsh sediment microbial communities from the Plum Island Ecosystem LTER, Massachusetts, United States - Salt Marsh Sediment SW1601-10 ... | reverse complement strand
GCCGGTGCCTACGGGGCCGTTGGTGGCGCTGCCCTGTACGGCCTCGTCTCGGGCTGGATCCTGGCCGTGCCCACCCTGCACATCCTGCTGATGGTCGTGCTGTTCGTCCTGGTCGTATCGGCTTCGATAATGGGGGATCTTTTCGAGAGTTTCGTCAAGCGCCGCCGGGACCTGAAGGACTCGGGGCATCTCCTGCCGGGGCACGGCGGCCTGCTCGATCGCATCGACAGCTTGACCGCGGCCGCGCCACTGTTCACGCTGGGTATTTTATGGTTGGAGGCGCATCTATGATCGGCGTCACCATACTCGGCTCCACCGGCTCCATCGGCGTAAGCACCCTGGATGTGGTGGGGCGCCATCCCGACAGGTTTCGCATCATTGCCCTGACGGCCAACCGGGACGCGGACGGGATGGCCCTGCAGTGCCGCCGCCACCGGCCAGAGTATGCGGTCATGGCGGACCCCGCCGCAGCGAGCAGGCTCAGGTTGCGGCTGACCGGGATGCAGAAGCCCCCGGAAGTGCTCGCCGGGGCGGAGGCGTTGAAATCCGTAGCGGCCTTACCTCAGGTCGATTATGTAATGGCGGCGATCGTCGGTGCCGCAGGTCTCCTGCCGACACTCGCGGCGGCGCGGGCCGGAAAGCGGGTGCTGCTCGCCAACAAGGAGGCCCTGGTGGTCGCCGGAACCCTCCTGATGCAAGCCGTCGAGGACAACGGGGCCAGGCTCTTGCCCATCGACAGCGAGCACAATGCGGTGTTTCAGTGCCTGCCCCGCGAGTACCAAGATGGACAACACGGGCTGCGCCAGCTGGGCGTCGAGCGGATTCTGCTCACCGCCTCTGGAGGGCCTTTTCGGGACACGCCCCTGGACCGCTTAACGGCGGTCACCCCCGAGGAGGCCTGCGCACACCCGAACTGGGACATGGGGCGCAAGATCTCGGTGGACTCGGCAACCATGATGAACAAGGGCCTGGAGCTCATCGAGGCCTGCTGGCTGTTCGGTACCGATCCCGGGCGAATACAGATCCTGGTGCATCCGCAGAGTGTGATTCATTCCCTGGTGCAGTACCGAGACGGATCCTTGTTGGCGCAACTGGGAAATCCGGACATGCGAACCCCCATCGCCCATGCCCTTGCCTGGCCTGGACGGGTCGATTCCGGTGTCGCCTCCCTCGATCTTCTCGCGGTCGGCAGACTCGATTTCCGCCCGGCGGAGCCGGATCGTTTTCCCTGCCTGGACCTGGCCTATCGCGCCGCCACCGAAGGCGGCTCCTGTCCTGTCATTCTGAACGCGGCGAACGAGGTGGCAGTCGCCGCATTCTTGGACCGGCGTATTTCCTTCACGAATATCGCGACCCTGGTCGCCAGAATACTGGATCAGATCCCCGCCGAGCCCGTCGACGGATGGGAGGTCGGTCAACTGCTCGACCTCGATCGCCAAGTGCGGGAGAGAGCGGAACAAAATCTCACTCGGTTGGTCGGATAAGCGGATGCAGGATCTATTGCTCACCGCTGGCTCCTTCCTCGCTGCCTTGGCGATCCTCATCGCGGTCCACGAATTCGGGCACTTCTGGGTTGCCCGCAAGCTCGGCGTCAAGGTATTGCGCTTCTCCATCGGTTTTGGCCGGCCTCTGCTGAAGCGTGTCAGCCCGCGCGATGGCACCGAGTATCTGTTGGCCGCCGTTCCGCTGGGCGGATACGTGAAGATGCTGGACGAGCGTGAGGGACCTGTGCCGGCCTCTGAGCAGCACCTGGCCTTCAACAGGCAGAAGCTGTGGAAACGCGCGGCCATCGTCACCGCCGGCCCCCTCTTCAACTTCCTGTTCGCCATCCTCGCCTATTGGTGCATCCTCGTTGCCGGGGATACGGGCATGCGGGCCCTCGTCGGCGAGGTGGCCCCCGGATCCATCGCGGCCGATGCGGGATTCTCCACCGGCGATGAGCTGTTGGCGGTTGCCGACCGACCGCAGATGCCCACCTGGGATTGGACGCTGGTCGCCCTCATGGTCGAGGTCTTGAAGGGAGAAGATCTGCCCGTACGGGTGCGCGATGAGGGGGGCATGGAGCGGCTGCGGGTCCTGAACGGAAAGGAGCTTTCCCGACTTCCCGTCGATTCGGAGATCCTTTTCAATCTGGGATTGTCTCCTGCTTGGCCGCAGTCGTCGGCACAGATCGGAGAGCTTTCCCCGGGGGCACCGGCCGAGCAGGGGGGGCTGCGATCGGGCGATCTGATCATCCGTGGCGAGGGCAAGGACATCGGCAGTTGGGGCGACTTTGTCGATCTGGTTCGGGCGCACCCCGGAGACGAGCTGCGTCTGGAGGTGGAGCGAGGTTCGGAACAACTGGAAATCTCGGTGACTCCAATGACCGTCGAGGAGGCCGGCCGCAAGATCGGGCGGATCGGTGCCAAGCCGCAACCCCCTCCGCAGAGCCTGCTCGATCGGTACCAAACCCTGGTCCGACTTGGGCCGCTCGCGGCGGCTGGAGCCGCCGTCGGTGCGACCGCGGACATGAGTCTGCTGACCTTGCGCATCATCGGGCGCATGCTCGTTGGACGGGCTTCGGTCAAAAACATCGGCGGCCCCATCAGTATCGCTGAAGCGGCTGGGAAGACGGCAGGCCATGGCCTGGGATCCTTCATCAAATTTCTCGCCATGGTCAGTATCAGCCTCGGCCTGATCAACCTGTTCCCCATCCCGATCCTGGACGGGGGGCATCTGCTCTACTTCGCCATCGAGGCCGTCAAAGGCAGCCCCCTCTCAGAACAAGCGCAGCTACAAGGGCAACGGGTGGGTCTGGCCCTGCTCATCGCGCTCATGACGCTGGCCTTCTACATCGACATCTCACGCTTGCTCGGCGAATAGGGGATACGTACTCCATTCCTTCCGCTATTTCGTTCGCGGGCCCCTTAACATATACTTGGATACTTTCGAAAACGCCGCGTGGAAGCGCGGTGTCCCAAGTATTCTCCCAGGGGGCAGTATTTGAGCGCATACAAGAGACTAGCCCAGACGGGCAGGTTGCCGCTCGGTCCGGTGCTGCTCATCACCCTGATGTTGATGAATGCGTCCGTGCTCGCGCAGCAGTTTCGGATCTCCGACATCCGGGTAGAAGGCCTACAGCGTATCTCCGCGGGAACCGTATTCAATTACCTCCCTGTCCAGGTCGGGGACACAACCACGGATGCGGTTACCGCAAAGATCATTCGCACCCTCTATGCCACCGGCTTCTTCAAGGACGTGAAGGTGGAGCGCGACGGGACGGTGCTGGTTATCCAGGTGCAGGAGCGCCCCGCTATCGCCGAGATTAATATTACCGGGAACAAGGACCTGGAAACGAAAGCCCTGAAGGAGGGCCTTAAGGACATCGGCTTGGTCGAGGGCCAAACGTTCGACCGCTCGGTCCTGGACCGGATCGAGCGGGAGCTCGAGCGCCAATACTATGCGCACGGGAAGTACGGTGTCGTGATCCAGTCCACCGTGTCTCCCTTGGAGCGAAACCGTGTCGCCGTGTCCATCGACATCACCGAGGGTCAGACGGCCCGCATCAAACAAATCAACATCATCGGAAACAAGGCATTCAAGGAAAAGAAGTTGATCGAGCTGTTCAAGCTCGGCCCCACCAACTGGTTTTCCTTCTATTCCAAGAACGATCAGTACTCGAAGCAAAAGCTCAGCGGCGACCTGGAGACATTGCGCTCCTTCTATCTCGACCGGGGATATATCCAGTTCGAGATCAAGTCCACGCAAGTCTCCATCAGCGCGGATAAAAAGGACATCTATGTCACCATCGTCATCCACGAAGGTGATGTATTCAAGGTCAGCGATATCAAGCTGGCCGGGGAGCCCTCCGTGCCTGCGGAGCAGCTCTTTCCCTTGATCGAGATGCGCCGCGGCGATGTCTTCTCGCGCAAGGTTACGACCGAGAGCGCCGAGCGTATCTCGAAAAAGCTCGGCGGTGAAGGCTACGCCTTTGCCAACGTCAACACGATCCCCGAGATCGATGAGAAGAACAAGCAGGTCGCAGTGATCTTCTTCGTCGACCCGGGCAAGCGCGTTTACGTTCGGCGCGTGAATACCAAGGGGAACACCCGCACTCGAGACGAGGTACTACGCCGCGAGATGCGGCAAATGGAAGCGGCCTGGTTCTCGGAAGAGCTGGTCAGCCAATCCCGGGAGCGCCTGCAGCGCCTGGGCTACTTCGATGAGGTGAACATCGAGACACCGGCGGTGTCGGGCTCGGCGGACGAAGTGGACGTGAACGTGACGGTCGTCGAAAAGGATTCCGGCAGCCTCCTGGCCGGCCTCGGCTACTCCCAGTCCCAAGGCATCATATTCAGCTCCAGCATCACTCAGAATAACTTCCTGGGGACCGGGAAACGGGTTTCTTTCGCCTTCAACAATAGCAGTGCCAATCGGATATATCAGCTCGCCTATACCAACCCCTACTATACGATCGATGGTATCAGCAGAGGATTCGAGCTCTCCTACCGCGAGACGAACTATTCCGATCTCAACAGTATCGACTACCTCACGGACGTGGGCATTGCCGGAATGAGCTTCGGTCTTCCAATCTCCGATACGAGTCGGGCCGGTTTCGGAATACGTTATCAATACACGAATTTCACCCCGGGTTACTCACTCTTGGCGCAGCAGTTTGCGATCGAGAACGGAGAGCGATACAACGATTACATCCTATCCGCAACCTATACCAACGATTCTCGAGATACGGCGGTTTTTCCGACCAAAGGCGCCCTGCAATCTCTCCGTGCGGAGGTGGCGGTACCCGGGAGCACTCTGGAATATTATCGATTGACCTATGTGCATCGCCGTTACATATCCCTGACCAGACGTTTCACCCTCTCCTTGAATGCGGACCTGGGTTACGGCGACGGTTTCGGCGACACCCAGGGCCTTCCGTTTTTCAGCAACTTCTTTGCCGGAGGCCCCAGAACTGTCAGGGGTTGGGCGGAGAATACACTGGGGCCACGGGAGACCACGCTGGACGAGAATCCCACTGGAGGAAACATCAAGATCGTCGGCAGCATGGAGCTCTTCGCGCCGCCGCCCATCGAGGGAGATTTCGCGAAGACCTTGCGCCTCGGGGCCTTCTTCGATTTCGGTAACGTCTGGACGACCAGCAATCCGCAGCTCGGCACCGTCGATCTTGTCGCTCCGACGGGATTCAGTCTGAGCGACATTCGCTATTCCGCCGGGTTGTCCGTTACCTGGTTGTCGCCCATCGGCGCCTTATCCGCCAGCCTCGCCTATCCGATCAACCCCAAGGACGGGGACGACACCCAGACGTTCCAGTTCGGAATCGGACAGACCTTCTGAGGGGAGCCTAGAGAACGTGAGCAGATTTCTCGTACCTCTGTTGAGCATCGGGCTCTGTGTTGCGGGGACCTCGGTTTCAGCAGCTACTACGGACTACCGGATCGCGGTGATCGACCCTACGCGGATCGTAGAGCAGTCTCCCCAGTACGAGGCCGCACGCGCTCAGCTGCAAGAGGAGGTGGGTGATCGCGAGAAGAAGCTCATCGAGCAGCAAAAGCAGATCGCCGAGCTTCAGAAGAAGCTCAAGAAGGACGCGGCGCTGATGAGCGAAGAGGAGATCCAGCGCCTCCAGAACGACATCCGCAACCGCGATCGCAAGGCCAAGTACGCCCAGGCGGAGCTCCGTGAAGACTTTTCCCTGCGCCAAAACGAGCTTCGCACCACGTTGGCCAAGCAGGTCGAAGAGGTAGTCACGGAGCTGGCGCGTGACGAGAACATCGACCTGATCATCAGCGAAGGTCTGGTCTATTACAGCAAGCGCATGGACATCTCCGATCAAGTGATCGAGCGATTGAAGGCGAAATTCAAGGCCAAGTAAGGCACCTGCAGAACCTGCTGCGTATCTCCCAAGGGTTGCGGTGATGAAGCTCCAGGAGCTGGCGGACCATCTCGCTGTCGAGCTGCATGGCGACGGCGATCTCCTCGTGCATCGGGTGGATACCCTGGCGCGGGCAGACGGTGGGAGCTTGTGTTTCTTCGGCGACCGCAGGTATCGGGCAGAGCTCGGTGTGACCCGGGCGGTGGCCGTGATCCTGGCGGAGGAGGACCTGGGGCTCTGCCCAGTCGCAGCTCTGGTGAGCACCAATCCCTACCTGACTTACGCCAAGGCGGCGCGGTTGCTGCATCCTGAGCCCGCGGTTGTCGGGGGTCGCCATCCGAGCGCGGTGGTGGCAGACAGCGCCCGCATCGATCCGTCGGCCTGGATCGGTGCCACGGCCGTGGTCGAGGAAGATGCGGAGATCGGTCCAAGGGTGTTCGTCGGCCCGGGAAGCATCGTCGGTGCCGGATGCAGAATCGGTGCGGACAGCCGCCTCGTTGCGCGGGTTACCCTCTGCACAAGGACACGGGTCGGCAAACGTGTCCTGCTGCAGCCGGGCGCGGTCATCGGTCGTGAGGGTTTCGGTTTTGCCAAGGACGGGGAGTGCTGGGTGCGCATCCCCCAACTGGGAGGTGTGCGCCTCGGCGATGACGTGGAGATCGGGGCCAACACCACGGTGGACCGTGGGGCCTTGGAAGATACGCTGATCGCCGATGGGGTCAAGCTGGATAATCTCATCCAGATCGGACACAACTGCAGCATCGGCGAGCACACCGCAATGGCGGCCTGCTCCGGAATCTCGGGCTCCACCGAGATCGGAAGAAACTGCACCCTCGGAGGGGCCGTCGGCATGGCCGGTCACCTCAGGATCGGAGACAACGTACACTTTACCGGCATGGCGATGGTCACACGCTCTTTCACCGAGCCCGGGGTCTACAGCAGCGGGATTCCGGCCATGCCGAGCGTGGAGTGGCGGCGTAACGTGGCCCGCTTTCGGCACCTCGATGAGCTTGCCCGCCGCTTGAAGGGCCTGGAAGAAAAACAAGATCGAACGAATCCCGAACAGCAGGAGACGCCCCAGTGAAGTCTGCACCTGTGTACGCCCTTTCCCGCAGGGTGATCGGATCCGGGGAAAGTCGGAGGTAGCATTGAGCACGATGGACATCCACAGGGTGCTGAGCCTGTTGCCGCACCGCTATCCTTTCCTGCTGATCGATCGGGTGATCGACTTCAAGCCGGACGAATATCTGGTCGCCGTGAAGAACGTCACCTTCAACGAGCCCTATTTCTCCGGTCATTTCCCAGTGCGTCCGGTCATGCCGGGCGTCTTGATCATCGAGGCCATGGCCCAGGCGACGGGTCTTCTCGCCATGGAGTCGCGTTTCGACGAAGTGGGCCAGAGGGCACTTTACTATCTGGCCGGTATCGACAAGGCGCGCTTCAAGCGTACGGTGGAGCCAGGCGACCAACTGACCCTCGACGTGCGGCTGAAGAAGGTGCGAAGGGGGGTGTGGCTGTTCAGCGGTGAGGCCTGCGTGGATGGGCAGATCGCGGCTACCGCCGACATCATGTGCACGGCCCGGGACACTTGACTTCGATCCATCCCACCGCCGTCATAGACCCGACGGCTGAGCTCGACACCGGCGTCGAGATAGGCCCCTATTCAGTGATCGGCCCCCGGGTCCGCATCGGGGCCGACACCAGAATCGGGCCCCATGTGGTCATCCGCGGACCGACTCGCATGGGCTCCGGCAATCGCATTTTTCAGTTCGCCTCGGTGGGGGAGGACCCCCAGGACAAAAAGTACAGCGGGGAAGAGACCTTCCTCGAGATCGGCGACGGCAATGTGATCCGCGAGTATGCGACCCTGCACAGGGGCACGGTCCAAGATACCGCGGTAACCCGCATCGGCAGCGGCAATCTCTTCATGGCCTACACCCACGTCGCCCACGATTGCCGAGTCGGCGACAAGGTGATCATGGCCAACGCCGCCTCCCTCGCCGGACACGTGGAGGTCCAGGACTGGGCCATCCTGGGTGGCTTCACGATCGTCCATCAGTTCTGCCGAGTCGGAGCCCACTGCTTCTGTGCCATGGGCTCGGTCGTCACCAAGGACGTGCCTCCGTACGTGATCATCGGCGGCCATCCGGCCGAGCCCCGCGGCATCAATGCCGAGGGACTGCGCCGGCGGGATGTCGAGGCAGCGGCCATCCAGCAGCTCAAGAGCGCCTACCGGATGCTGTACATGTCCAACCGCAAGCTCGAGGATGCCGTGGCCGCCATGCGTGCGCTCGGCGATGCCCGGGTAGACCAGATCGCGGACTTCGTCGCCGACAGATCCCGCAGCATCGTGCGTTGATGAAGATAGGGATCGTGGCCAACGAGCCTTCCGGCGATCTGCTGGGGGCTGCTGTCGCTCGCGAGCTCAAGATCCGAGTGCCGGATGCACTCATGAGAGGTGTTGCCGGACCGCAGTTGCAGGCCGCCGGCTGCGAGACACTCGTGCCCATGGAACGGCTTTCGGTCATGGGACTGATCGATCCACTGCTCCGCCTGGGCGAGCTGCTTCGCATCCGACGGGATCTGATCCGGTATTTTCTCGATTGGCGCCCCGATGTCGTCATCGGTGTGGATGCACCCGACTTCAATCTGCGGATGGAGCGGCGCCTGCGCGCCGCAGGAATCCGAACCGTCCACCTAGTCAGCCCTACGGTTTGGGCTTGGCGCACCGGACGCGTCAGGACGATACGCAAGTCCGTGGACTTGATGCTGAGCATCTTTCCCTTCGAGGAAGATTTCCTGCGCCGACAGGGAGTGCCTGTCCGTTACATCGGCCACCCGCTCGCCGACGAGATTTCTCTCCAGTGCGATCCTGAGCCTGCGCGCACTCGGCTTGGACTGCCGCCGGATGGCCCGGTCCTGGCCTTGCTTCCGGGCAGTCGGGTGAGCGAAATGAGACTGCTCGCGGGACCCTTCCTGCAAACTGCCCGCTGGTGCCTTCAAAGGTGCCCGGATCTGCGCTTCGTCGTTCCCCTGGTAACGCCGACCCTTCGTGAGATCTTCACCGCGACCCTCCAGCGTGAGGCCCCCGCCCTTCCGGTCACACTGGTAGATGGCCGCAGCCGGGACACGATCGCTGCCGCCGACTGCGTGCTCACCGCATCCGGAACCGCGACCCTGGAGACCCTTCTGATCGGCCGTCCCATGGTCGTCGGCTACCGGATCAGCCCCCTCACCTACCGCCTGATCTCCGGCCTGAGGCTGGTGAAGGTGCCCCACGTCGCCATGGCGAATCTGCTGGTCGGGCGCGAGCTGGCTCCGGAATTTATCCAGGACCTTTGTCGAGCCGAGCTGATGGGGCCCGCCGTCCTCGGTTTCCTCGAAGATCCACAGCGGGCGCGCGACGTGCCGGCGGCGTACCTGAAGGTCCGCGACCAGCTACGCCGCAACGCGGCCAGTGAGGCCGCTGACGCCGTGCTGGAGCTGGTCGGGAGGGGCACGACTTGAGGGAGAATCCGCTCATCGCGGGAGTCGACGAGGCGGGTCGTGGGCCGCTGGCCGGACCGGTCGCCGCGGCGGCCGTCATCCTGGACCCCGAGCGGCCCATCGCAGGATTGGCGGATTCCAAACGCCTCACACCGCTTCAGCGCGAGGCCCTGAATCCGGAGATCCGGGACAAGGCCCTGGCCTTCGCCGTTGCCTTCGCCTCAGTCGAAGAAATCGACCGCATCAACATCCTGCAGGCATCCCTTCTCGCCATGCAGCGTGCGGTGGAGAACCTGGGCGTGACCCCGCAGAGAGTGCTGGTGGACGGCAACCGCTGTCCCCGTCTCGCCTGCGAAGTCGAGGCCATCGTACGGGGAGACTGCAGCGTACCCGCCATCAGTGCGGCGTCCATCCTTGCCAAGGTCGCCCGTGACCGGGAAATGCTGGTGTTGGACGGAGCCCACCCGGGCTACGGCTTCGCCCGTCACAAGGGATATCCGACCCGCGAGCACCTGGCCGCGCTGCGCGAGCTCGGACCCTGCGTCCTGCATCGGCGCTCCTTCCGTCCGGTGCGTCTCCTGCTGGAAGGGCGCCCTGCCGGGATGCCCTCGTAATTTGGGAATTACCGGCAGCAGCCCGCATCCGGGCATCGTCTTCGAAGCTCGCGGCCCCCATCGCGGCCCCAAGTGCACCCGGGAGGAGGCAATCGCCCTTGCGCAGCGATCGGCTTTTTGCTTCCATCGGCCCATGACGAGCCCGATCCGCCAGCTTCCGGCACAGATCATCAATCAGATCGCCGCTGGGGAGCTGGTAGAGCGCCCGGCCTCGGTTGCAAAAGAGCTCATCGAGAACAGCCTGGACGCCGGGGCCGACCGCATCGAGATCGACGCCGAGCAAGGGGGCATCAAACTTCTGCGGGTGCGGGACACCGGGGCCGGGATTGCCCTGGACGAGCTCGCCCTTGCGCTCTCCCGACACGCCACGAGCAAGATCGCCGACTTGGCGGATCTCGAGTCCGTGGCAACCCTTGGCTTCCGCGGCGAAGCCCTGCCCAGTATCGCATCCGTCTCCCGTCTCGAGCTCAGCTCGCGTCACTGCGATGCGGAGCAGGCCTGGTACATTCGCAGCGACGGCAGCGATCGGATCGGCGACCCGATGCCGGCCGCCCATCCCGTCGGGACGACCGTCGAAATACGAGACCTGTTCTTCAATACGCCGGCGCGACGCAAGTTCCTGCGCAGCGACAAGACCGAGCTGAGCCACCTCGAGCAACTGGTGCGCCGCATCGCGCTGGCGCGCTGGGATGTGCGCTTTCGGCTGACGCACAATGGCCGTGTGATCTTCGACCTGCTCGCGGCAGCAAAGCTCGGCGATAGGGGTGGGTCTGCAACGGAGCAGCGTCTGAGGGATCTCGTGGGCCCCGCTTTCCTGGAGCATGCCCTGACCCTGGACCAGGCGTCGGTAGAGCTGCGCCTGCACGGGTGGGTGGCGAGTCCGGGATTCTCCCGCAGTCAGGGGGACCTGCAGTTCTTCTATGTCAATGGCCGCATGGTCCGGGACAAGCTCGTGACACACGCGGTGCGCCAAGCCTTTCGGGACGTGCTGCACCAGGGCCGCTATCCGGCCTATCTCCTGTACCTGGAGCTGCCGCCGCAACTGGTGGACGTCAATGTCCACCCCGCCAAGCAGGAGGTCCGCTTTCGAGAAGGTCATCGGGTCCACGATTTCATCTTCCGCAGCCTTCATCAGCGGCTCGCCGGAGGGGCGCTCCAGGGACACGGGTCATCGGACGAGTCTCCTCCGATGCCGGTCAGCGTTCCCGGTGACGAGCCGGCGCCTTGGCCGGGCGGCTCCCCTGAGCCCCATCAGCGGCCGATTCCACTGCGGATCGGTGACAGACACGGCAGTTACGGTTTCAGTTTCGAGGCCCAACGCCCCGGATCTCCCGGGGGACAGGGCAGGGAGCTCGAGCAGGAAGTAAATGCCGAGATCCCACCTCTGGGTTATGCCCTCGGCCAGCTGCAAGGGATCTACGTCCTGTCCCAGACAGCGGACGGACTGGTAATCGTGGACATGCACGCAGCCCACGAGCGCATCGGCTACGAGCGCCTCAAACAGTCTTGGGAACAGGGGGAGGTCCGCCGCCAGCCCTTGTTGGTCCCCGTCATTGTCCAGGTCACCCCGAGGGAGGCCGATCTGGCCGAGGCCAACCTGGATCTGCTGCGGAATCTCGGCGTCGGGGTTGACCGGGTCGGCGTGGGCAGTCTGGCAGTGCGCGAAATACCAGCCATCCTCCGTGGCGCGGACGCACAGCAGCTGCTGCGGGATCTGCTTTCGGACCTCGCAGTCCAGGGGCACAGCGATCGCATCCGCGAGCAGATCGATGCGACCCTGGCCTCCATGGCATGCCATCTGTCGGTACGTGCAAATCGCAGGCTGACCCTGGAGGAGATGAACGCCCTGCTACGGGACATGGAGCGCACGGAGCGCGCGGATCAATGCAATCACGGGCGTCCAACCTGGGTGAAGCTCTCGCTGCAAGAGCTCGATCGCCTGTTCCTGCGCGGACGTTGAGCGACCAGCCGAGCTACGAAGTTGCTGCAGTGCGGTCACAAGGCCCATCCTTTCCCTTGATCTTCATTTCGGCCCGAATCGTCCAGCCTCGACCGAAGTCGGGATCGAGGTAGCCTCAGCCCGATGTCGCAGGTCACACCCACTCGCCCACTGGCAATCGCCCTCATGGGTCCTACGGCCTCGGGCAAGACGGACCTCGCCATCGAATTGGCTGCACGTTTGCCCTGCGACATCGTCAGCGTGGATTCGGCGCTCGTCTACAGAGGCATGGACATAGGGACCTGCAAGCCGACGCCCGAACTCCTCGAGCAGGCCCCCCATCGCTTGATCGACATCTGCGACCCGAGCGACGCCTACTCGGTCGCCCGCTTCTGTGCAGACGCCGGGCGTGAAATGGCAGCAATTGCCTCCGCCGGCAGGATTCCCCTGCTGGTGGGCGGCACCATGCTCTACTTCCGCGCCCTCCAGCAGGGCCTTTCCCGGCTTCCGGCAGCGGATCCCGCCCTGCGTGCGCGGCTCACGGCCCAAGCGCGATCCACTGGCTGGGAAGCACTCCATCGCCGTCTTGCTACCGTCGATCCGGCGGCGGCAAGACGTATCCATCCCAAGGATCCACAGCGCATACAACGTGCGCTGGAGGTTTACGAGATCACCGGCCGGCCGCTCAGCGAGCTGATGGGCGCCGGGGCGAGGTCGGCGCTGCCTTTTCGTCTCTTGAAGCTGGCACGCGCGCCCGAGGAACGGGCGATTCTGCACCAGCGCATCGAGCAACGGTTCCTGAAGATGCTGGAGCTCGGTTTCGAGCAGGAGGTGCGGGTACTGTGGGCACGCGGAGACCTGACCCGCGAGATGCCGTCCATGCGCTGCGTAGGATATCGGCAGATGTTGAAATACTTATTAATTGAATATACTTTTGAGCAAATGGTGCAGCGCGGAATCATCGCCACGCGGCAGCTCGCAAAGCGGCAGCTCACATGGTTGCGGTCCGAGCCCGACATCCACTGGATCGATGACCGGGAAGATCCGGTCGACCGCGCCTTGTGCTTGGCGCATGATCATCTCTGAACCGTTTATCAAATAACCCACCTCTGTGCTACGCTGTCTTGGTGTTTGGCGGTTACTCCAGAAGGTATCCAAACCGATGTCCAGCTCCCGACAATTACAAAAAGGAGACAAGTCATGTCAAAGGGGCAAAGCTTACAAGACCCGTTCCTGAACGCCCTGCGTAAGGAGCGCATACCCGTGTCCATCTTTCTGGTGAACGGAATCAAGCTCCAGGGGCAAGTCGAGTCGTTCGACCAGTTCGTTGTCCTGCTGAAAA
>Ga0315540_10001515_pt1 | contig 13260 bp, 11 predicted proteins | sample SalMarSW160110MG_FD_203677 | JGI IMG/M metagenome (GOLD analysis project Ga0315540, IMG submission 203677) | Salt marsh sediment microbial communities from the Plum Island Ecosystem LTER, Massachusetts, United States - Salt Marsh Sediment SW1601-10 ... | reverse complement strand
GTCGGTATCGGATTTCATGTGTGTATTCCTTCCATATTCGGTGAGTTGCAAGGAATGTCATTCACTTCGGATTGCCCCGCTTCAAATTGCGGATTCCCGGCATATCCTGACGGTGCCTGTTGATGTACAGCCTGCGCCAGATTAGCGGCTACCTTGGAGAATGCAGCTTCGCAGCCGATGAGTTTGACTTTTCTGGCTAGCTACCTGCCAGTTGCGCCCTGGATCGTCTATAGCGGGATAAATAAACTGTATCACCCCGATTAGTCCCGGGATCAACCGTTTAGTTCTGAATCAGGACAAGAGAGCTGCGATGCCTGACGTCTAGCGTATCCAAATACTGGTCGTCATACCCGGTAATGCGGCGATTCGTTCCACATTACGTCGCTGTGTTCCTTTGCTGCAGCGGTAAGCAGTTCGATCAGCGGCAGCGCGCGATGCGCCATGCTCACTGCCTCATCATCCGCCCACTCACCCTCGGGTGCCGCCGGAGATTTTTCGGCATCGATGGCAGCCTTTAACCGGCTCAGCGCGGCAGGAATGTCTGCCGCCAGAATAGCGCTGGGCACCGTGCCGCTATGCCCCATCTTTTTCAGCAGGGAAACGGCGACATCGCCAAACATGGTGATGTCCGCATAGGCTTCAGTTGTAAATGTTACGAACATATGGCCTCCATTGATCGGTAGCCTGGATGGGGAACTACAGGGAAAGGCTACACCGAATCGCGAATAATTCAATTATTAAATGAGCGCTACATTGAAAAAGTCGTGGGACGACATTTTTGTCCTTGCATAGGGAAGTCCTCTCAATCGATGGCGAAATCGAGCTTGCGGTGTTGCGCCACCTCCAGCGGCTCGTCGTCGCGTGCGAATACGGCCTGCGAATAGCAGCGGGTGGGGTCCATGAAGGTGAGATAGAACTCGTTGCTGAAGTCATAGTGGCCGGCAATTGCCTGCCGGTCGATCTGCACCCGCCCGATGAAAAATGGGGCAATCCGGCGCCACAGCGTGTGCAATGAATGATGGTCTTTCAATAGTCCGCGCAGGCTGGCGAAGCCCAGCATGTCGCCCGAGACATCCAGGCTGCCGGCCATATAGGCTTCACAAATCCGCAGTTCGTCCAGTTCGCTGAGGGCCTCCAGGCCCTGACGATCCTTGACCAATATTCTGATTTCGGGTTCGCCCTTTCCAAGGCGATAACTGCGATCTCCCCCCCCCAACTGGATCTCGATGGGCAGCTTTATCTTGTCTGCCACCCTTTTCTGGATCAGTCGGAATATTCTGTCATAACGCGTTGTCAGCGAAACATCGGCAAACTGTCCCATCGATTATTCCTCTAACGCATTTCTAAAAATATCACTTGAAATTCTGACCGCCGGTCATTTATTATCTCGCCATTAAATGACCAGAGGTCAGTCATGGCTAGACCGCCTGCCAGCGCCGAAGCGCGCGAACACCGCATCAACCAGTTGCTGGACGCAGCCGTGGCGCTGTGGCTGGCGAATCCCGAACGCGTGCCCAGCGTGGCCGAGGTCGCCTCCGAGGCCGGCCTGGCCAAGGGCACGGTCTATCTCTATTTCAAGAGCAAGGAAGATATGCTGCTGGCCGCGCACGAGCGGCACGTGCAGGCTTTCTTCACCGTGCTGATTGCGCGCATTTCGAGCGACGAGCAGATGGACATCAACGGCATGATGGAATTGGTCGACAAGTACGTTGTGAACGTGCCCGCCTTCCTGCCGCTGGCCACGCTGGTCGCCGGGTTGATGCACAAGGGTATCAGTCCGGAGGCCTCGCAGGCATTCGAGGAGCGCATCGCCGAACACCTGATGGCCGCCGGTACCCTGCTGCGCAATCACTTTCCCCTGCCCGACGCCGACAGCGGCGTGCGCCTGCTGATGCGTTCCTACGCGCTGATCCTCGGCCTGTGGCAACTGGTCGGCAGCGAGCAATCGATCTGCACCAACCCCGACGTTTCCGCCATGATGCTGCCCGACTACGCTTCCGAGCTGGATGCGGCGTTGCGCGCGTTGTGGTTCGGCACTTTCAACCAGGAGACCCCGCATGCGTAAACTTCCCCTCCTGCTGTTTGCCCTGCCCCTGCTCGCTGCCTGCAGCAAACCTTCCGCACCGCCCGAACCGCTGCGCCCGGTGAAAACCATGCTCATTTCCCTGCAGCAGGATCCCGACGCATTGGCACTGCCGGGCGAGGTACATGCGCGGCATGAGGCACCGCTGGCCTTTCGCGTCGGCGGCAAGATCAGCGCGTGCTATGCCGAACTCGGCCAGCAGGTACGCCGCGGCCAGGTGCTGGCACGGCTGGAGCCTGAGGATTACCGCCTGGCCGCGCAAGGCGGTGCCGCCAACGAGGCACAGGCGCGCAGCCAGATGATCCTGGCCGAGGCGGACCTCAAGCGCTACACCGCATTGCGCGAGAAGGGCTTCGTCTCCGCCGCCGCACTGGACCAGAAACAGGCCGCCTATGACGCGGCGCGCGCCGTGTTCAACGCCATGCAGGCCAGCCGCAGCGAGCAGGACCGCAAGCTGGGCTACACCGCGCTCACCGCCGATGGCAATGGCGTGGTCACCTCGCTCGACTGCAACATCGGACAGGTGGTCGGCGCCGGGCAGCAGGTGCTGAGCCTGGCGCGCAGCGGCGCCAAGGAAATCGCGGTATACGTGCCGGAATCAGGCCTTGCGGCATTCCGCCATGCAAAAGGTTTCACCATCAGCTTGAATGCGCATCCGGATAAAACCTACCACGGCGTGCTGCGCGAACTGGCGGCCGGCGCCGATCCCGCCACGCGTACTTATGCCGCTCACATCACGGTTACTAATGCGGACGATGCGATGCAGCTCGGCATGAGCGCGACGGTGCACGTGCAGTCAGGCGACAACATGGAAATACGCCTGCCGCTTGCCGCGGTAATCAGCCGCGATGGCTCGCCCGGGGTATGGAAACTGGGTAGCGACGGCATCGTGCATCGCGTGGCGGTCACCGTGGCCGGCGTCGAGGGTGACGAGTTGCACATCACGAGCGGACTCGCTCCCGGCGACCTGGTGGTGACTGCGGGTGCCAACCTGCTGCGCGAAGGCGAAAAGGTAAAACTCGCGCAATGAACAACGACAAGTTCAACCTGACCGCGCTTGCCCTGCGTCAGCGCCAGTTGTCGTGGTTCTTCATCGCGGTGGTGGCGATCGCCGGCATTACTTCCTATTTCAAGCTCGGCCAGCGCGAAGATCCTGACTTCACTTTCCGCAGCATGGTGGTGCGCACAGTATGGCCGGGCGCGACCACTTCACAGGTGGACGAGGAAATCACCAGGCGCATCGTGAAGAAGCTGCAGGAAATTCCCTATTACCGAGAAGCATTCAGCTATTCGCGCAGCGGTGAATCAACGGTGATCCTGAGACTGCTCGATACCGCACCGCCCAGGGAGGTGCCGGAAATCTGGTACCAGGTGCGCAAGAAGATCGGCGACATCCGCCATACCCTGCCGGCCGGCGTCGAGGGACCGATGTTCAACGACGAGTTCGGCGACGTGTTCGGCTCGATCTATGCCTTTACCGGCGACGGCTTCAGCATGGACGAATTACGCAAATATGCGGAGCTGGCGCAAAAGAACCTGGTAAACCTGCCGGACGTGGCCAAGGTCGACCTGATCGGCGTGCAACCGCAGCAGATCCAGATCACCATTTCCAACCAGCGCCTGGCCACGCTGGGCATCAGCCCGCTGGCCATTGCGCAGGCGATCCAGTCGCAGAATATCGTGCAGGATGCCGGCAAGCTGCAGGCCGGGGACTTTTCGGTGCCGCTGCGCGTGGAGGGCAATTTCGAATCGCTGGATGAACTGCGTTCGCTGCCACTGCACGTCAACGGTCGCACGTTGCGCCTGGGCGACATCGCCACAGTGAAACGCGGCTACCTCGATCCGCCGGAAGTGCTGATGCGCTATGCCGGCAAGCCGGCCATCGGCGTGGCCATCTCGATGAAGCCGCGCGGCGACGTGCTGCGCCTGGGCCGAGACCTGAATCGCGAAATGCAGGCGCTGAAAAGCCAGTTGCCGGTCGGCATTTCGTTCGCGCGCGTGTCCGACCAGCCACAGGTGGTGAAAAAAGCGGTGGGCGAGTTCATGCGCTCGTTCCTGGAAGCGGTCGCCATCGTGCTGCTGGTGAGCTTCGCCAGCCTGGGCGCGCGGGCCGGCATGGTGGTGGCAGTGACCATTCCGCTGGTGGTGGCAGCCACTTTCTGGCTGATGCACATTTTCAGGATCGACCTGCACCGCATTTCCACCGGCGCGCTGATCATCGCACTGGGCCTGCTGGTGGACGATGCGATGATCGTGGTCGAGATGATGGTGCGCAAGCTGGAGGAAGGCTACGACCGCGTGCGCGCTGCCACTTTCGCCTATTCCGCCACCGTGTTCCCGATGCTGGCCGGCACGCTGATAACGATCTCCGGCTTTCTGCCGATCGGCACCGCTAAATCGGCCACCGGCGAATACACCTTCGCCATGTTCACCGTGGTCGGGCTGGCGCTGAGCGTATCGTGGGTGGCCGCGATTTTCGTTACGCCGCTGGCCGGCTTCCACCTGCTGAAAAGCCACGAGGGCCATGGCCACGACATTTTCGACACGCCGTTCTATCGCAAGCTGCGCAGCCTGATCGAATGGTGTTTGCGCAACCGCAAGAAGGTGCTGCTCGGCACGCTGCTCGCCTTCATTCTCGGTGTCGGCGGCATGGGCCTGACCGAGAAGCAGTTCTTCCCCTCCTCCAATCGCCTCGAAATACTGGTCGAAGTCTGGCTGCCGGAAGGTGCCAGCATATACGCCACCAAGAAGGAAGCCGAACATGTAGCCGGGCTGATGAAAAACGACAAGGACGTCGCCAGCTACGTGACTTATGTTGGCTACGGCTCGCCGCGCTTCTTCCTGTCGCTGAACCAGCAGTTGTACCGTCCCAACTTCGCCCAGATGGTGGTGCTGACGCACGACATGGCCGGGCGCGACCGGGTGGTGAAACGGCTGCGCAAGGCCACCGCCGGGTTCACCGGCGTGCGCATCCGCGTGTACCCGGTGCCGCTCGGCCCACCGGTGACCTATCCCGTTGAATTCCGCGTGCTCGGCGACAAGCTGGCGACGGTCAAGCACTTTGGCGACCGGGTCGCGGCACTGATGCGCAGCGACCCCAAGCTGCGCGATGTGCACCCGGATTGGGGCGTGCAAAGCCCGACGCTGCGCATCGTCGTCGACCAGGACCGCGCACGCGCCGCCGGCGTCACCTCGAGCGACATCGCGCGCACCCTGCGCACCGTGACCGACGGCCTGACCATCGGCCAGTATCGCGACGGCGACCAGTTGCGCGACATCGTGCTGCGCTCACCGGCCGGCGAGCGCGCGCAGCTGGACCAGATCGGTGCGGTACAGATTCCCTCTGCGCACGGCGGCAGCGTGCCGCTGAAGCAGGTGGCGCATCTCGCCTATGCACTGGAAGACCCGATTCTGTGGCGCAAGAACCGCGATTTCTCGTTGAGTGTGCGCGCCGACGTTATCGACGGCGTGCAGGCGACCGACGAGGGCATGTTCCTGGACAAGAAGATGGATGTACTGCGCAAGCAGTTGCCTGACGGCTATACCATAGAGCCCGGCGGCGAACTCGGCGAGAACGCCACCGCCCAGGATTCGATCAAGGCCGGTGTGCCGATGATGCTGGCGGTGATCCTCAGTGTGCTGATGCTGCAGCTTAAATCATTGTCGCGCACGCTGATGGTGATGATTACCGCGCCGCTTGGCGTGATCGGCGTGGCCTTTGCGCTGCTGGTGTTCCACAAGCCATTCGGCTTCGTCGCCATGCTCGGCACCATCGCGCTGGGCGGGATGATCATGCGCAACACGGTGATCCTGATCGACCAGATCCGCCAGGATCGCGAATCCGGCATGGCGCCGTGGGATGCGATCCGCGAATCCACGGTGCGCCGCTTCCGCCCGATCATGCTGACTTCGGCAGCGGCGATGCTGGCAATGATTCCGCTGACACGCAGCGTGCTGTGGGGACCGATGGCATTCGCCATCATGGGCGGGCTGCTGGTTGCCACACTGCTCACCATCCTGTTCGTGCCGGCGCTGTATGCCGCATGGCTGAAGCTGCCGCCACCGAACAAGGAAACTAACGTCCTGTAACAATTCTGCGGCATAATTCTTTATTACATAAACTTTTCACGATTACACAGCTTATGAAAATCGCCATCGCCGGTACCGGATATGTAGGCCTTTCCAACGCCATCCTGCTTGCCCAGCATAATGAGGTGGTGGCAGTCGACATCGTTCCCGAAAAGGTCGAGATGCTCAACCGCAGGCAATCGCCCATTGAAGATGCCGAAATCGAAGATTATCTGCAGCACAAGACGCTCAACTTCAAGGCCACGCTGGACAAACGCGAGGCCTATACCGGAGCGGACTATGTAATCATCGCCACACCGACGGATTACGACCCGGAGACCAATTATTTCAATACCAGGTCGATCGAATCGGTAATCCAGGATGTGCAGAGCATCAACCCGCAGGCTGTGATGGTGATCAAATCCACTATTCCGGTGGGCTACACCACTAAAGCCAGAACCCAATTCAACTGCGACAACCTGATCTTCTCGCCCGAGTTCCTGCGCGAAGGGCGTGCGCTGTACGACAACCTGCATCCCTCGCGCATCGTCGTCGGCGAGCGCTCGAAACGCGCCGAGACCTTTGCCAACCTGCTCAAGCAGGGCGCGATCAGGCAGGACATCCCCACCCTGTTCACCGACTCGACCGAAGCCGAGGCAATCAAGCTGTTCGCCAACACCTACCTCGCCATGCGCGTGGCTTATTTCAACGAGCTCGACACCTATGCGGCGACCCATGGGCTCGATACACGGCAGATCATCCAGGGGGTAAGCCTCGACCCGCGCATCGGGGATCACTACAACAACCCTTCATTCGGTTATGGCGGCTACTGCTTGCCCAAGGACACCAGGCAACTGCTGGCCAACTACCAGGATGTTCCGCAGAACCTGATCCACGCCATCGTCGAGGCCAATACCACGCGCAAGGATTTCATCGCCTTCGACATCATCAAACGCAATCCGAAAGTTGTTGGCATCCACCGTCTGGTCATGAAGAGCGGCTCGGACAATTTCCGGTCTTCCAGCATTCAGGGCATCATGAAACGCATCAAGGCCAAGGGTATCGAGGTCATTGTCTATGAACCCGTACTGAAGGAAGCCGAGTTTTTCCACTCCAGAGTGGTAAATGATCTGGCGCAATTCAAGAAAGAGTCCGATGTCATCGTCGCCAACCGCATCACCGACGATATCCGGGACGTGGCTGACAAGGTTTACAGTCGCGATCTGTTTGGTAATGACTGAACTGACCGACGACCCAAGGCAATAGATTGAAGGCGGGAAGGCTGAGTGGTCAGTCCGATTGCTTGTTCTTTACAATCTCGATGCGATCAGGATGGCCGCAAAAGTATTCCAGTCCAAAATGAATAACACATGGACAACTGTACTGCTCGGTCAGACAGAGCACCAGATCGGAAATGCCGGCCGGTTTCGCACAACAGGCACTGGTATCTACCGATTTGCGCGTTTGTTCCTTGAAGCTTTTATCGCTCATGGCTGTAGTTTTTCCTCTAACAGCCCGAATCATCAGGCAGATAGCCACAAACTAAGCAAAGAGCCTCTTCCCGTCAATATGCCAAAATATATAGGCCATACGGAAATTATCTAGATAAAATCGGGTTTACCGGCTGGCACAGCCGCCTGTAGCCAATCCGGCAACAGACACCCATCACCCCTGCAGAGCCAACGTTCCCGAACGCCCGTCTATTTCGCCTGTCACTACCTCATTTCTCGGCAATACCTCTTCCAGCCCGGCAAGATACTGACGCATCGACACCAGATCGTATCCTTGCTCCTTCCAGCCAGTAAGCAACTGCTCGAATACCGGCATCAGCTTGCCGCCTTCCAGTTCGGCATGCAGGGTATACACATGCCCCGTCGCGACCGGATTTTTTGTTATTTGTAACAGATGGTTGGATACATTATCTAATGTAATACCCTCTCTATTGATCAACTCGTCCAGGGTCGGCAAGGTGGTAGGCAATTGCGGGCAGGCGATGATTTCGGCGTGCCAGGTCGGAATGAATGGATAACTGCCGCGGGTATCGGAGCTGTAATCGAAGCCGAAGCGTTGCATCAGCCGCAGGGCATGGCGGTTAATCTGCCAGCCAGCTGCTGCATGCGCCCTGGGCGGCTCGCCGAAAATCTCGGTGAAGCGGTCCACCGCGCGCTGCATTTCGCACCGCGTCCATTCAGCATCCTTGCCCGCCACATAATCCTGCCAGCGGATGTGATCGTAACAATGGATACCGACCTCGAAGCCGTCGTCGCGTACCGAGCGCATGATGTCCGCGCACTTGCGCCCGATATCCGGCCCCGGCAGCAAGGTGCCGTACAGCAGCGTCTTGATACCGTAGTGCTCCACTACCGAAGTGCGCGACACCTTGCCGATGAAACCGGGACGGAATACGCGCTTGATCGCGCGTCCGGTGTGATCCGGACCAAGCGAAAAAAAGAAGGTTGCCTGGGCATTGTGCCGCTTTAACACCTCAACCAGGCGTGGTACGCCTTCGCGCGTACCTCGGTAGGTATCGACGTCTATCTTGAGGGCGAGTTGTTTCATGTCAGGATTCGGGAATCAGGATTCGGGAGCCGGATTTACTGAATCCCGCATCCTGAATCCTGAAATTAATCGACCAGCCCGCGTGCTTCGGCAATCTGGCTGCGATAGGCATCGAAAATCTTGCGTAGCGTATCGGCCATGGTGATGGTCGGCTTCCAGCCCAGCTCTTCGCAGGTGTTGGTGATCTTGGGCACGCGATTCTGCACGTCCTGGTAGCCCTTGCCATAATAGGCGTCGGACGTGGTCTCGACGATCTTCACCTTCTTCGCCGATTCGCTGTACTCGGGGTACTCGTTGGCCAGCTTCAGCATCATGTCTGCCAGGTCGCGGATCGCATAATTGTTGGATGGGTTGCCGATATTGTAGATCTTGCCGGTGGCAATACCGTCCTTGTTCTCGATGATTTTCATCAGCGCGTCGATACCGTCATCGATGTAGGTGAAGGCGCGTTTCTGGTGGCCGCCGTCGACCAGGCTGATGTTTTCTCCGCGCAGGATGTGGCCGAGGAACTGGGTTACCACGCGCGAACTGCCCTCCTTCGGGGTATGGATCGAATCCAGCCCGGCACCAATCCAGTTGAACGGCCGGAACAGCGTGAAGTTCAGGTTGTCCTGCATGCCGTAGCCCCAGATCACGCGGTCCATCAGCTGCTTGGAATTGGAATAGATCCAGCGCGGCTTGTTGATCGGGCCGCAGATCAGCTCGGAATTATCCGGGTCGAATTCCTCATCGTGGCACATACCATAGACTTCCGACGTCGAAGGAAACACCAGGTGCTTGTTGTACTTCACCGAAGCGCGCACGATGGGCAAGTTGGCCTCGAAGTCCAGCTCGAACACGCGCAACGGCTGCTTGACGTAAGTGGCGGGCGTGGCGATCGCCACCAGCGGCAGGATCACGTCGCACTTGCGGATGTGGTACTCGACCCATTCCTTGTTGATGGTGATGTCGCCCTCGAAGAAATGGAAGCGCGGCTTGCCGATCAGGTCGGTGATACGCTCGGTGCTCATGTCCATGCCGTACACTTCCCAGTCGGTAGTTTCCAGGATGCGATTGGAAAGGTGGTGGCCGATAAAGCCGTTTACACCCAGAATCAGTACTTTTTTCATTGCTGTTTCCTTAACGATTTAATTCAAATTTTTCCGCGCCATATTGCGCGGCGAATTCCCCGGCGCTCATCTCTGCGCCATCCAGCTCGAAGCGCACCACGCGCAGCACACCGCTGCCGCAGATCGCGTATGCCTTGCCCTCTTTCACATAGAACGCAGGCGACTTTCCACTGGCCGTGCATTTCGTCACCAGCGTCTGCAGGATGCGCAGGGTCTTGCCGAACAACTGCGTGGTCGCACCGGGATACGGCGGCGCCACCGCGCGCACCAGGTTGTGTACCTGCTGAGCGCTCTGCGACCAGTCGATCACGCCGTCTTCCGGTTTGCGCCCGCCAAAATAACCGCCCAGGCTTAAATCCTGTTTAACACGCGGCGCTGTTCCCTCCAGCAACGCCGGCAGCACGGCATTCAGTGCCATCTCCGCCGCCACCGTCACTTTATGGAACACCTCCAGCGCAGTGTCATTGGGCAGAATGGGCACGGCCTGCTGCGCCACGATGTCGCCGTTGTCCGGCTTCTCGGTCATGTAATGCAGCGTTGCGCCGGTTTCCGCCTCACCGTGGATTATCGCCCAGTTCACCGGCACGCGGCCACGATATTTCGGCAGCAACGAACCGTGCATATTGAGCGCCCCGTGCACGGGAATCTCCAGCAATTCGTGCTTGAGCATTTCGCGGTAGTAGAAGGAGAAAAGGAAATCCGGCCGTAGCGCCTGTATTTGCTCCACCACTTCCGGCAGATTCGGGTTGTCCGGCATGATCACCGGGATGCCGTGCAGTTCCGCCAGTTCCTGCACGCTATCGAACCAGATGTTCTCGTTCTGATTGTCGCGATGCGTGACCACCAGCGCGACGTCTACACCATGCGCCAGCAGGACACTCAAACAGCGGACGCCGACATTGTGATACGCAAAAACGACCGCCCTACCCACAATTCCCCCCCCGCAGGAGAGGGCATCGGCGTCTGCTCATCGCGTCCGCACCGAGGCTGCGCCCACCGTGACGCGATGGCCCAACATTATGGCAGGCGAACACAACTGCACGGCTCATACCTGCTCGTCCGTAAACAGCGGCGGTACAGTTGGCTCCTCGACGACCTTCTTGCGTGAACGCCTCGTTTTGGGTTTTTCGGTTTTGGTTTCCAGGATCGCCTCGACCAGATATCGCGGCCGGTGGCGTACCTGCTGGTAGACGCGGCCGACGTATTCACCCAGCAGGCCGATGCCGAACAAGGCGATGCCGATCAGGAAGAACATCAGCGCAAACAGCGTGAACATGCCACCCTCTTCCGGGCCGATGATCAAGCGGCGCGCCGCCAGCAGCAGGAACAGCAATCCGGAGCTGATCGACACCGCCATGCCAACCATCGAAAATATCTGCAGCGGCATCAGCGAAAAGCCGGTCATCAGATCGAAGTTTAGCCGGATCAGGCTGTACAGCGAATATTTGGATTCGCCCGCCGAACGTTCTTCGTGTCCCACCGTCACTTCGGCCGGGTTGCGCGCAAAGTTGTAGGCCAGTGCGGGGATGAAGGTATTCACCTCGTGGCAGGAATTGACCGCATCGACGATGTGACGGTCGTAGGCGCGGAACATGCAGCCCTGGTCGGTCATCTTGATGTGGGTGATGCGCTCGCGCAGCCCGTTCATCGCGCGCGAGGCATAGTGGCGCCAGGCGCTATCGTTGCGCTGACGGCGGATCGAGCCGACGTAGTCGTGGCCCTCGTCCATCTTCGCCAGCAGCACGCCGGTGTCTTCCGGCGGGTTCTGCAGGTCGGCATCCAGCGTCACGATACGCTGGCCGCGGCTCTGCTCGAAGCCGGCCATGATCGCCATATGCTGGCCGAAATTGCCGTTGAACAGGATTACCCGGGTTACCTCGGGACGCTTCTGGAACTGCTCGCGCAGGATCGCGGCGGAACGGTCGCGGCTGCCGTCGTTGACGAATATGACCTCATAGGCAATATCCAGCTTGTCCAGTGCCGGGTACAAACGATCGAACAGTGCCTGCAGGCCCTGCTCTTCGTTATAGACGGGAATGACGACGGATAATTGGGGATTAGTCATGGAGCGGCATTTTAGCGCAGAGCGGCGTGATAACGAAATGCTCTAGCCTGCCAGTACCTCGCGCACCGCCACAACCACGCGCTCCACATCCGCCTCGCCCATCCTCGGAAACAGCGGCAAGGTGACGATGCGGCGGCCGACACTCTCGGCAACCGGAAACATGCCTTCCTTGAAACCGCGCTCGCGGTAAAGCTGGAACAGGTGGATAGGAGGATAATGCACACCGCAACCGATGTTGTGTTCCTTCATTTTTTCCATGAAATCGCTGCGCACCGCGCCTTCCGGCAGCACGATCTGGAACATGTGCCAGTTGGTATTTTCGAAGTCCTGCACTGGCAATTGCACACCGGTCTGGAATTCGAAATCCACCCCGAAGGTCGCAAAATAATGCCGCGCCAGTTCGTAGCGGCGCGCGGTAATCGCTTCGAGCTGCGGTAACTGGTTGAGGCCGATAGCGGCAGAGATGTCGGTCATATTGAACTTGCCGCCCAGCACGTCCACCTCCATGCCGTCGAATCCACTGCGGGTAACGCCCTGCAAGCGATATTTTTCGGCCAGCCGCACTTCGTCGGAATTGCTCATCACCAGACAGCCGCCTTCGGCAGTGGTGAAGTTCTTGTTGGCCTGGAAACTGAACGAGACCAGATCGCCGAAACTGCCGATGCGCTTCCCTTTCCAGGTCGAGGCAATGGCCTGCGCCGCATCCTCCACCACACGCAGGCCGTGTCTGGTGGCAATCGCATAAAGCCGCTCCATGTTCACCGGTAAGCCGGAAAGATAGACCGGGATGATGGCCCGTGTTTTCGGCGTAATGGCCGCCTCCAGCTTCTCGAGGTCAATGTTGCGCGTAAGCGGGTCGATGTCGGCAAACACCGGCGTAGCCCCGACTTCGAGGATCACGTTGGCCGTCGCCACCCAGGAAAGTGGCGTGGTAATGACTTCGTCGCCCGGTCCGATGCCGGCAATGCGCAAGGCGATCTCCATGGTGCAGGTGCCGGAATTGAAAGTGCGCACCGGGCGTCCGCCGAAATACTCGGACAGCTGCTTTTCGAACTCCTGCACTTTCGGGCCGCTGGTAATCCAGCCGGAGCGCAGCACTTCGCTTACCGCGGCGATCGCGTCTTCGTCGATATGGGGTCTGGCAAATGGAAGGAATTCACTCATGTGCTTTGAAAGTTCAGGCGCGTGAAATAATGGCCACGCCCAGGATGATCACACCGATGCCCAGCACTTTGGCCGGGTTGAACGCTTCGTTGAACAGGAACCAGGCCGCCACGGCATTCACCACATAGCCCAGCGACAGCATTGGATAGGCAATGCTGACCTGCACCCGGGACAGCGCCAGGATCCAGATCACCACACTGAGCCCGTAACAG
>Ga0315540_10001514_pt1 | contig 13262 bp, 14 predicted proteins | sample SalMarSW160110MG_FD_203677 | JGI IMG/M metagenome (GOLD analysis project Ga0315540, IMG submission 203677) | Salt marsh sediment microbial communities from the Plum Island Ecosystem LTER, Massachusetts, United States - Salt Marsh Sediment SW1601-10 ... | reverse complement strand
GATGGGTGCATTCGTTGTAAACACATCTCCCATTTCTGCCGTTCCACTCCCCGCCGCCCTCCCGCTTTTCGCCACCGGCCTCGGCGCGTTAGGTCTGCTCGGCTGGCACAGGAAGCGGAAGGCAGCAGCTACCACTTAATCAAAACACCTGATCGGATTTCGGAGAGGCCGCCGCGAGGCGGTCTTTCTTTTTGCGGCGATCATGTTGCGGTGCGTTTGGTCGCTAATGGCACTTAGCGGACATGCCTCCGGCACCGAAAATTGTCCGCTATTGGTGCAACAGCGGACATTGGCTAATCGACGCTCACCGCACTAATTTATGAGTACACGCCCTAGGCACGGTCTTTTCCGATCGTGCTCTTTCACGCCGCGATGCTTTGGCCCTCGGCGCGGCGGAAACGCACCAGCGTAAAGAACGGCTTGACCTTGCGCCAGTCGATCAGCTCGGCGCCGCCGTGGGTTTGCGCCCAGGCGGCGAGTCGCTGAAATGGGAACTCGGGCCGCAGGCCCAGCCGCCTCGCCTTCTGCGCCAGCAGGCGCTCGACCGCGGCGGCCAGCCCGCGCTCGGAGTAAAGATGATTGACCAGGATGATCTGCCCATTCGGCTTGAGCACGCGCGCGCATTCGCCCAGCACGCGCTCGGGATCCTCGACCAGGGTGATGACGAACTGGCCGACCACGCAGTCGAACGAGGCGTCGGGAAACGCCATGTCGTGCGCGTCCATCACCAACAGGTCCTTGACGTGCGGGTAGCGGCCGCTCGCCAGCCGCTCGCGTGCCCGCGCGATCATCGGCTCCGACATGTCGATGCCGGTGATCTCGGTGGTCTCGTCGTAGTCATCGAACGACAGTCCGGTGCCGACGCCGATCTCCAGGATGCGCCCGCCGACCGAACGCGCGGCGAGCGCCGCGGCGCGCCGTCCGTTGAGAAAAAACGGACCGCACAGCGCGTCGTAAACCGGCGCCCAGCGGGCATAGGCTTTTTCCATCACCTGACGGTCGGGATCGCGCCGCATGAGCCCCTCGCGAATCGCGTTGCGTTGTCGGAATTCCGCCTAGCAAGCGAGTGCGACAGCCAGGCGACAAATCCTTCGCTGTCATGCCCCGGGGAAGCGGGGCATCCAGTTACCACAGTCAACACAGTGAGTACTGGATCGCCCGCCTTCGCGGGCGATGACGGCTTTGGGATCGGGCGCCCTTGACGCTCGGCGGCATGGGCCCCAAAACTCGCGCCGCAACAAACGTTTCGTCGAAGGGGGATCCATGGATCTGGGAATTGCCGGCCGCAAGGCCATCGTCTGCGCGTCGAGCCGCGGCCTCGGCAAGGGCTGCGCCCGCGCGCTCGCCGAAGCCGGCTGCGAGGTGGTGATCAACGGCCGCGACGCCAAGAAGCTGGAATTGACCGCCGCCGAAATCGCCGGTCTCACCGGCGCCAAGGTCACGCCGGTGGCCGCCGACGTGGCGACGCCGGAGGGCCAGGCGGCGTTGCTGGCCGCCTGCCCGCAACCCGACATCCTGGTCAACAACAATGCCGGCCCGCCGATGCGCGACTTCCGCGAACTCACGCGCCAGCAGATGATCGACGGTGTCATCGCCAACATGATCGTGGCGGTCGAACTGATTCAGAAGGTGATCGACCCCATGAGCCAGCGGCGCTTCGGCCGCATCATCAACATCACCTCGTCCTCGGTGAAGGCGCCGCTCGCCGGTCTCGACCTGTCGTCGGGCGCGCGCGCGGGACTAACCGCGTTCCTCGCCGGGGTGGCGCGCACAGTGGCGGACAAGAACGTCACCATCAACAACATTCTGCCGGGCGCCTTCGACACCGACCGGTTGCGCGGGACGCTGAGCAAGACCGCTGAACTGAAGGGCAAAAGCGTGACGCAGGTCGCCGCCGACAGGATCAACACGATTCCGGCCAAGCGCTTCGGCGATCCGGCCGAGTTCGGCGCGGCCTGCGCGTTTCTTTGCTCGGCGCATGCCGGCTACATCACCGGACAGAACCTGCTGATCGACGGCGGCAGCTTCAACGGCGCGTTCTAGCTCCTCAGACCGCCTGGAATTCGACGCCGAGCCGCGTCGCCGTGCGCCAGATCACGTGGCACGGCTGCTGCAAATGATCGCTTTTGACCGCCAGCACAAACTCGTCCGGAATCCCGAGTTGGCTCGGCACTTCCAGACAGGCGCCGGCGGGGGAGAGGTTGCGCACGCGGCAATCGAAGGCGTTGGTGCGGTCGAAATTGATGCTGCCCGCTTTCAGCGTGCGATGGCGTTGAACGTGACGTCTGTCTTCCATGGCATTCCCCCGTCTTTACCGGCGTCCGCGGACCCCGCGCGGGCTTGCCGAATTGGTCAGACGGTATGACCGATCACGCCCTGCATAGCCGCAATCTTTTAGCCAACCGTGCAAGGAAACCTCAAAAGACGCGGGATTTCGTTAGCATTTGTTCACCATGGCAAGCGCGGCGGATACGGTCCGACGCCGCGGCGACGGCTAATAGCCAACGTCGGCGGCGACGGCGCGGTACGGCGCAAGCGGGCACATTTTACGGTCATTTTACGGAGCGGGCGCAGCCGCCGCCCCTACAATGCCGTGCGCGGCCGCGACCGGCGCGCCCTTGGAGCCCCGCCCGATGCTTGACTGGCTCGTCGGCAATTCCGAACTGCTCGGCCTCGCCGGCCAGAACTGGATGTGGCTCATCGGCGGCGCCCTGCTGCTGTACATCGCCATGCTTCTGGTCACGCGCAGCCGGCAGACGCACCTGCGTTAGCCTCGGCACCTCAGTCCCACATTCCGCTGTCGCCCCGCACTCCGGTCGGGCTGCGCCGGCCCGAGCACAGGCTCCAGCGGAGGCCCATGCTCTGTGCCTTATCGATAAGCTGCGGCATATGGGTCCCGGCCCTCGCTTCGCTCGGCCGGGACGACAGACGCGGGGGTTGCTCCCTGCCCGGCGCCATCGCATGATCGGCGCCCGCCCGCCTTTCCGCCAAGCATGCCCCGTCTGTATCGAACCACCACAATACCCCGTTCGTCCCCGCGCAAGCGGGGACCCAAAGCAAAAAATCGTGGACTCATCGATTTAAATCCTGGATTTCCGCTGGAGCCTGCCCCCGCGCAGGCGGGGGCGGGAATTAGCGGAGTGTGGATCGACCCAAACGGAGCTGGCGCCAGGCTCACACAACAAACGCCCGAGGGAGACCTTTCAATGAAGCTCGTCCGCTATGGCGCGCCCGGCCGCGAGAAGCCCGGCATCTTCGACGCCGACGGCAAAATCAGGGACCTCTCCCGCATCGTGCCCGACATCGACGGCGCCATGCTGAAGGTGGGCGGCCTCGCCAAAATCAGGAAGGCCAATCTCAAAAAGCTCAAAGTCGTCCCCGGCAAGCCGCGGCTCGGGCCGTGCGTCGGCGCCGTGCGCAATTTCATCGCCATCGGGCTGAACTACGCCGACCACGCCGCCGAGAGCGGCGTGCCGGTGCCGGAGGAGCCCGTCGTGTTCAACAAGGCGCCCTCCTGCATCTGCGGGCCGAACGACGACACCATGATCCCGAAGGGCTCCACCAAGCTCGATTACGAATGCGAGCTCGGCGTCGTCATCGGCAAGCGCGCGCGCTATCTGGCCAAGGACAAGGCGATGGACGCGGTCGCCGGCTATTGCATCTCCAACGACGTGTCGGAGCGCGCGTTCCAGATGGAGCACGGGCAGACCATCTGCAAAGGCAAGGGCGCCGAGACGTTCGGGCCGCTGGGGCCGTGGCTGGTGAGCAAGGACGAGATCAGGAACCCGCAGAAGCTTGCGATGTACACCACCGTCAACGGCGAGCAGCGCCAGCGCGGCTCGACCGCCACCATGGTGTTCGATGTGGCGCATCTGGTCTGGTATCTGTCGCAGATTTTTGTGCTGGAGCCGGGCGACGTGATCGCCACCGGCACGCCGCCGGGCGTGGCCTTCGGCATGAAGCCGGTGCAGCAGTGGCTCAAGGTCGGCGACGTGGTGGAATTGGGGATCGAGGGGCTGGGGGTGCAGCGGCAAAGGATCGTGCCGTTTAAGATGTGAGCCTCGCCTCGCCCGGGGAAAACCAGGCCATGCCCGATCGTCCGCCCTTATCGGCCGTGCCACGCGGGATCATCCATGTCCCGGTGACACCCTTTACGCGGGACAATACGCTCGATCTCGACACCTTCGGCCGCGTCATCGAATTCCTGCTGCGGCACGACGCGGCCTCGCTCTGCATCAACCTGCACCTCGCCGAGTCGCTCAATCTGACGCTCGACGAGCGCAAACAACTGGCGAAGACGGCGGTGGAGGTCACCGCCGGCCGCGTGCCGGTCATGGTCCATGTCAGCACGCCCGGCACCGACCAGGCGGTCGATCTCGCCCGTCATGCCGAGACCATCGGCGCCGACTGCGTGGTGGCCATTGCGCCCTATTACTGGAAGCCGTCGCAGGAGCAGCTCTACGCGCATTTCGCCGCCATCATGGCGGCGACCAGGCTGCCGTTCGTCGCCTACAATTCGCCCACCATCATGGACGGCGTCGGCATCGCGCCGGCGACGCTCGTCGCCCTGATGGAGCGCTTTCCCCAATTCATCGGGCTGAAGGAAGCCAGCCACAACTGGGAGACCTATCTCGCGCTCGGGCGCGCCGCGAAATCGGTGCGGGCGGATTTCGCCCTGTTCGTCGGCACCGAGTGGATGATCCCATGCCTGACGCTGGGCGGCACCGCCTGCATGTCGGTCTTCGGCGGCATCGCGCCCCGCTTCGTCAAGGCGCTGTACGATGCCACGGCGGCCGGCGACCTGACGCCGGCGCTCGGCCTGCAATACAAGTTTTCCGAGCTCTATCAGATCGCCAAGGCGGAATATCCCGCGCCGACCAAGGCCATGTGGGCGCTCATGGGGCGGCCGGTGGGCGCGCCGCGGCTGCCGAACCGCCCGCTGTCGTCCGAACGCAAGACCGAGATCAGAGCCACGCTCGAGCGGCTCGGGCTTTACGACACGGAGCCGCACGGCTGGTAGCGGGAGCTTTGGTTTTTTTGCGTGTCCCTGCGGCGGCGCAGCGCGCGCGCCGGTCCCGCTAAAGTTTGACTCAAATGCGGCGGGCGCCCGACGCTTTCCGGCAACGGAGCGGGCGTATACCGGCAAGCTGGAGCGCTGCCGCCGGCGCGGCGGCACGCCGCAATGGAGATTCGCAAGCCGTGATCGGCGCCGTCTTCCATGTCCCGGGTTCGCTCGCGCTCGCCCGCGATTTCAGCGCCTATGCCAACGCGGCGCGGGCCGGCGCTGCGGGCCCGCTGCTCGACGGCGCGGGCGCGACGCTGCAGGCGCTCGACAACGGCCGCGACGGCGTCGCTCGGATCAAGGCGGCGCTGAGCAAGCTGCGCGACGCGCTGCAGGCCGCGCGCGGCGAGGCCGACGCCGTTCCCGGCCGCACCGCGCTTAAGCCGGTGATCGCGGAGATCGATCAGACCGTGGACAAGCCGACCTACGTCACCATCGACGGCGAAACGGTGCAGTCCGGAACGATCACGGTGTCGCTCGGCCCGCGCCCGCTCGTCGTCAGCTACGAGCGCGCCAACCGGGCGCCGCTCGCGGTCGGCGCTGCGTTGACGTCGCTGGCCGCGACCGTCGCCGGGCTGGTTTCAAGCGTCGGCGCCAATGGCGCGGGCGGTTTCGCCGCCGACGTCGCCGCATTGCTGCGCAGCGACACGTTCACGACCGCGGTGAACCGGCCCGACGCGGGCGCCATCGACGCGGCCATCGGGCAGATCAACGATGCGCTGGCCAAGGCGGACGGCCTCGGTGTCTCGCTCGGCACGCGCGCCGCGGCCGCGGCCCAGGTCGACTTGAGCGGGCTGCTGCTCGGCGCCAGCGCGAACGCGGCCGACAGTGCGAGCGGAGCGGCGGCCGGCGGCGGCGCCAACCAATAAGCGCCGGCGCGGCGGCGCGGCACGCCGGTCAGCCGCGGATCGCCGCCATCGAGGAGAACAGGGCCATGAACGCGCTCATTTCCTCGTCGGCGCCGGCGACGTTGACGGGCGGCTCCGCGCGACACCATGCCTTTCTGAACGCTTCCACCGCCGAGCGGCCGCGCTGCAGATTGCGCTCGCGCCAGATCATCCGGCGAAACATGTTCAAGGCCAATTCCACCGGATTGGCGCCGGCGCTCTTGATCTGCGACTCGTCGCAAAAATCCGACAGCGTCGTCACGAAGGGAAACAGCGAATGGATTTTCAGCGCGCCGCCATGAGCGAGCCGCCGCAGATAGAGATCGTAAGGCAGATCGATCCTGGCGCAGGCGGCCAACGCCTCATGGACCTTGCGCTTTGATTTGCCGTTCACGATGTAGGCGGTCGAGCCGGCGAACTCGACGTCGCACAGATTGATGACCGCGACGTCTATGTTCTTCTCGGCCAGATCCCGGCGGCGTTTCAGCAGATCGAACATCGTCAGCATGTTCGCGATGCAGACGTCGGTGAACAGGATGTCCCAGTCCAAATCCCCATGGCGCTCGAGCGCGCCGTCGATGAGCGCGCAGCTGCGCGCGCCGAACATCGCGTCGTCCTCCATGATGAGATTGCTCGCCTCGTCGCCCAGCCGCTGGCCCATGAGCATCCGGTGGCTGAGGAAGCACGCCTTCTCGGCCGGCCTGGCCGCGCCGGCGACGCCGTTGCGCGCGACGTCAGCCTGGTCGACCGCCGGGAAGCGCGTGAGCGTCCAACCCGGCTTTTGGCAAGCCGCGAAATTCTGCTCGATGTGAAGCCTGCGCTCCAAGGCCGAGTCCAGATTGATGTAGCAGCAATCCATGGCGGGCTCGGCCGGCAAATCAGCTGCGTCAGTCTTGGAAGCCGAAGGTTAACGAAACGCTAATTGAGGGGCTGAAGGCGCGGTCCGCCTGCGCGGGGGATGATGGCCGCAAAAAACCCCGGGGCATCGCCCCGGGGCTTCGTCTTTCGTCGCTTGCGCTTGCCCTACTCCGCCGCCTCAGCTTGCATCTTGCCGAGCGTGGCGCGCGCCACGTCGCGGAACTCGGCGTGGCTGAGCATCTTCTTGTTCTTCAGCGAATGCGCCTTCACGGCGGCCAGCACCTTCATGGCGTCCTCTTCCGACACCTGCATGCCGACCTCGCGCAGCCACAGATTGACCGAGTCGATGCCGGAGCCCTTGCCCATCACCACCTCGGCCGGCGGCTGGCCGACCGCCGACCAGCGGATCGGGAACAGCTCGGTGGCGTATTTCTCGCCGCAGTTCTTGAACCACGAGGCGATGATGCCGGACTCGATCTGGTAGAGGCCGGAGCCGACGATCGCCTTGTTGGACGGCACCACCACGCCGGTGAGGCGCTGCACCAGGTTGGCGAGCGGGGTGAGCTTGGTGGTGTCGATGCCGACGTCGACGCCGTACATGGTCTTGAGCGCCATCACCACGTCTTCCATCGGCGCGTTGCCGGAGCGTTCGCCGACGCCGAGCACGGTGGTGTGCATCACCTCGACGCCGAGCGACAGCGCCATGATGGTGTTGGCGACGCCCATGCCGAAGTCCTGGTGGAAGTGCGCCTCCAGCCGCTTCTTGATGCGGCTCTGCACCTGCGTCACGAAGTATTTCATGGCGTGCGGCGACAAGACGCCGAAGGTGTCGACCAGGGCGAGCGCGTCCATGTGGCCGTCCTTGGCCACCTTCTCGATCAGGTCGATCGCCCATTTCAGCTCGGCGCGCGAGAAGTCAATCGGGAAGAACACGACTTCGAGGCCGTTGTCGTGGGCAAATTTGGTGGCCTCGATCGAGGTCTCGATCGCCTTTTCCATCGGCCAGCGGTAGGCGAGATCGACCATGTGCTTGGACGACGGGATTTCCATCACCACGCCGTTGACGCCGGTGTCGATGGCGCGCTTGACGTCTTCCTTCATGCAGCGCGCGAACGAGAAGATCTGCGGGCCGAGGTTGCGCTTGACGATTTCCTTGATGGCCTCGTTGTCGGACGGCGACACGATCGGCATGCCGGCTTCGATGCGGTGGACGCCGGCTTCCGCCAGGCCTTCCGCGATGCGGATCTTCTCGTCCTTCGACAGGATGACGCCGGTCTGCTGTTCACCGTCGCGCAGGGTGACGTCGTGCACCTTGATGTTCTTGGCGAACTTGAAGTCCTTGGTGACTTCCGGCGCGTAGTTCCACTCGCTGACGAACCAGTCGTTCGTCTTCCAGGGTGTGTTTGCCATCCTTTACTCCTCTCGCATGCGGTTTTGGGGGTGATTTTGCGGTGTTTTTCCGGGCCAGCCAAGGCGGGGCAATCGGAAGAAGAAGACCGCTTTCACCGTTGGAAACATTGATATTTCGCAAGGTCCGGCGAAAATTCCTTATGGCACAGGGCCCTTATAAAGGGTGCCGGCGGCTCACACCACCGGGTTCGTGAGCTCGCCGATGCCGCCGATCGAGATGCGGACCTCGTCGCCGGGCTTCAGATAACGGGGCGGGGTAAAGCCGATGCCGACACCGGCCGGCGTGCCGGTGGCGATCAGGTCGCCGGGGTCGAGCGGCACATAGGCGCTGATGGTCTCGATGATGGTGGGGACGTCGAAGATCAGGTCGCGCAGGCGGGCGAACTGGCGGCGCTCGCCGTTGACGTAAGCCGCGATTTCCTGCGCGTCCGGCACGCCGAACTCGTCGCGGGTGACCAGCACCGGCCCGACCGGACAGAAGCCGGAGAGGCTCTTGCCCAGGAACCACTGCTTGTGGCGCTGCTGGATGGTGCGCGCGGTGGCGTCGTTGACGATGGTATAGCCAAACACCACGTCGTAGGCGTCGGCACGCTTCACGTTGTTGCAATGGCGACCGATGACGACGCCGAGCTCGGCTTCATAGTCGGTCGAATTGCTCGGGTCGGCCGAAGCCGGCAGCCCCTGCCCCGGATCGGCGAGCGCGGTCACCGCCTTGGTGAAGACGACGGGAAACTCAGGCACCTCCACCTTGTCGCCGGACTGGTCGAAGCCGCTGCGCGCGAATTCCTGGGCGTGATCGTGATAGTTCTTGCCGACCGCCATGACGTTCTTGGCGAGCGGGCCGACCGGGGCGGCGAGCTTGACGCTGCTGAGCGCTTGCGGCGGGCCGTATTCAGGCGCGGTCTTGCCCTCGCCCACCAGCTTGATGACGTGGCGCAAATCGCCCACCGAAGCGCCGCCGACCAAAAAAGGGCGGAAGCTGTCGTCCTGGATGATTCCGAAAATCTTGGCGCTCTTGTTGCGGATTGCTGCGATACGCATGACGTTGAAAATGCCTCTTCGGCTGGGCCGGCCGCCGTCGGCCGGTTCGGGCGGGGTTTTAATGCATGACCGGCGCCGGCGCCACCCTTGGCGCGGGCGCCGCCCGGAACGAAAAACCCCGGGCGTCGTGCCCGGGGTTTTGTTGGCCGATAGCGACGCAGGGGGCTTAGAAGCGGTAGTTCAATCCAGCGCGGAAGATGTTGGCCGTGACGTCAACCGTCGCATCGGCAGGCAACAGGCAGGCCGCCGCGTTGCAGGTCGCCGTGCCGAGATCGACGTAGAGGTATTCAAGCTTTGCCGACCATTGACCGAAGCCGTATTCGACGCCGCCACCCGCGGTCCAGCCGCCCTTGGTATCGCTGACGGAGCCGCCGGCGGATTGCACTTTGGCATTGCCCCAGGCACCGCCGCCGGTCAGATAGGGAAGCCACGGGCCAAACGAATAGCCGACGCGGCCGCGCAAGGTCCCGAGCCACGTATTCTCGAAGGTGCAGCTCGCGCAGATTGCGGAGTTCGCGGTGCCCTTGGCATCGACATAGTCAATGTCGCCTTCAAGGCCGAAGACCCATGCGCCGGTCTGAAGATTGTAACCGAGCGTGCCGCCGCCGATGAATCCATCCGGCGACACCTCGAAACTGCCGGCACCTCCGCTCCACTCGGATTTGCCCCACAGGTAGCCGCCGTTGAGGCCGACATAGAGGCCCGTCCAACCGTGCGGCGCCATGACATAGGACGGCGCTTGGTAGCTCGGTGGTGACATATCCGCCGCCCGCGCGGCCAGCGGCACCGTCAGCAATGCGACGGCCGCGATGCCGGTGAGGAGTATTCTGGTCTTCATGGTATCGGCCCTTTGACTTTTAGATGAAAGATGCAGGCGGGCGATCACGCTGACCTACCCGGCTTCGGCGACGCTCGCGCATTACTGGGGAACGCCATTCGGACGCGCGCACGCGCATGCGCAATTACGCGCTGCCGGCATCAGAGCCCGCAAATCGTTAACGCCGGGTTAACCATAAAAAAACCCGCCGCCAGCGGACTTGTGGTCAACGCTCTTTCCAATGAGCGTAAAAATGGTGCAGCGGCCCGTCGCCGTGACCGACCTGGAGCGCATCGGCGCCGGCGATGGCAGCGGTCACGTAGGCTTTGGCCGCTTGCACGGCGGCGACGAGATCGAGGCCCTTGGCGAGTCCGGCCGCAATGGCAGACGACAGCGTGCAGCCGGTGCCGTGGGTATTCTTCGTGGCAATGCGTTTGGCGGCAAAGCGGTGCACATCGCCCGGCCCCACCAGCAGGTCGACGCTCTCGTCGCCTTCGCCGTGGCCGCCTTTGATCAACACATTGCGCGCGCCAAGGTCGAGCAGCGCGCGCGCTTGGTGCTCCATCGCGCGCTCGTCGCGCGCCGGCTCGGTGTCGAGCAGCGCAGCAGCTTCCAGCAGGTTCGGCGTAATGACCAGCGCGGGCGGAAAAAGCGCGTGGCGCAGCGCGGCAACAGCATCGGGCGTCAGCAAGCGGTCGCCGGAGCTGGCCACCATGACCGGATCGAGCACGATATTGTTGGCGTGATGGCGGTCGAGGCCGATCGCCACGGTCTCGATGCTCGCCGCCCGCGACAACATGCCGATTTTCACCGCGCCAACGTCGAGATCGGAGAACACCGCGTCGATCTGCGCCGCGATGAAATCGACGGGCACGTCGTGTATCGCGGTCACGGCTTGCGTGTTCTGCGCCGTCAACGCCGTAATGACGCTGGCACCATAGACGCCGAGCACGGCAAAAGTCTTCAGGTCGGCCTGGATGCCGGCGCCGCCGCTCGAATCCGAGCCGGCGATGGTCAGCGCGATTGCCGGATGCCGCATCTCTGGTCCCTCCGCCGGCATGACCCGGATCAGGTTCGTTGGGTTGGCTTTGGCCTCTCAGTCCAGCGCGTTTCTAGCCGGACACCCCACGAGATTGCTGGTTCCTAACTAGGCCGCGCCAAGGCACAAGGCAAGGCCGCCTTGCCAGCGCTGCCTGTTTTTGCTGGATTGAAGGCCTTACGGAGTGGCGCGATGACCCCCTTTTTCGTTCAGATCAAATGCGAGCTCGGCAAGTCCTATCAGGTGGCCAATGCGCTGGCCGAAGCGGAAATCGCCTCCGAGATCTATTCGACCGCGGGCGACTACGACCTGCTGGTGAAGTTCTACGTCGATGCCGGCACCGACATCGGACACTTCGTCAACGAGAAGGTGCAGTGCATCCCCGGAATTCGAGACACCTACACCATCATTACCTTCAAGGCGTTTCAGGCCTGAAACGCGTCCAGCGGCGACGCCGCTGGGAACCACCCTTGCGTGACATGCAACCCGCCCGCCAATTCACTTGACTCCGTACCCCGGGCAGCGGAACTCTTGCCTAAGCCTGACGCAAGATCGGGCACGACGGCTACGCCGTGGGGAGGAGTGCTGGACGATGGTTTCACCGCCGGCGGACCGGTCGTTAGCGATTGTCGCGGAAAATACCAGCAAGCTGTTCCTCGACGGAACCGTCGTTGCCTTCCGGCAGCTTCAGCTTGCCGTCCGCAACCAGGAAATTCTCTGTGTCGTGGGACCGAGCGGTTGCGGCAAGACCACGTTGCTGCGCTGTATCGCCGGCCTGACGGACACCAGCGACGGTAAGCTCTTGGTCAACGGTAACCCGGTGACCAGCCCGCCCGAGGGCGTGGCCATGGTGTTTCAGCATTTCGGCCTGCTGCCCTGGAAGACGGTTTACGACAACGCCGCCTTCGGTCTCGCCATGTCCGGCGCACCGGCTGCCCGGATCCAGGAACGCGTGAACCATTACCTCGACTTGGTGGGCTTGAAGGGTTTCGAGCGGCATTATCCCTATCAGTTGTCCGGCGGCATGCAGCAGCGCGTGGGCCTGGTGCGCGCGCTCGCGATCAATCCCTCCATCTTGCTGATGGACGAGCCGTTCGCCGCGCTCGACGCGCAGACCCGCGAAGTCCTGCAGGAAGAGCTTCTGCACCTGATGGAGCGCCCGGAAGAGCGCAAGACCATGGTGTTCATTACCCATTCGATCGACGAGGCGATCCTGCTCGGCGACCGCGTGGCGGTGATGACCGCGCGCCCGGGCCGCATCAAGGAAATGATCGACGTGCCGTTCGGCCATCCGCGCGACGTCGAGACCATGCGCGCCGACCCGCGCTTCGCCGAGTTGCGCAATCATATCTGGCGTCAGCTGCACACCGCCCGTCCCGAACGGACACCCGCGACGGAGGCGGTGCGGGTATGAGCGTGCAGACCCAAGACAGCGGCGTGATCGCGATGGCCGAGCGTTCGGAGCTCGACGACCGCCAGCGCGCCAAGACCGTCGCCGCCCGCCGGCGGCGGCGGCAATTGTTGTTGAACATCGCGGTGCGCATCGTGTCGCTCGGTACCGTATTGGTGATCTGGCAGATTTTCGGCGGCCAAGTCGATCAGACGTTGTTCACGACGCCGAGCAAGATCGCGCTCGCGGCCGTGGACATGATCTGGAGTGGCGAATTGTGGAACTACCTGTCGTCCAGCCTTGTCGTGCTGGCGATCGGCCTGTCGCTGGCCGCCGTGATCGGCGTCGTCATCGGCCTGGTGCTGGCGCGGTTTTGGGTGCTCGACGTCGGCCTCGGCGTCTACATTACGTTTCTCTATTCGATCCCGAGCGTCGCCCTGGTGCCGTTGATCGTGTTGTGGGCCGGCTTCGACATCACGGCCAAAGTGATCATTCTGTTTCTGTTCGCCTTCTTCCCGATGGTCATCAACACCTATCAGGGCGTCAAGAACGTCGATCCCAAGCTGATCGAGGTCGGCCGCTCGTTCCGCTGCTCGGAGCGGCAATTGTGGACCAACATCGTGCTGCCCGGTGCGCTGCCCTTCATTGTCACGGGATTGCGGCTGGCGGTCGGGCGCGGCCTCATCGGCATGGTGCTGGCCGACCTCTACACCGCCATTTCCGGCATCGGCTATCTGATCGTGCGCACCGCCAGCACC
>Ga0315540_10001510_pt1 | contig 13283 bp, 8 predicted proteins | sample SalMarSW160110MG_FD_203677 | JGI IMG/M metagenome (GOLD analysis project Ga0315540, IMG submission 203677) | Salt marsh sediment microbial communities from the Plum Island Ecosystem LTER, Massachusetts, United States - Salt Marsh Sediment SW1601-10 ... | reverse complement strand
GCAGTGGTGGTGATGGGTCTGACGAGGTCATGGCCGTTCGCCGTGACCCTTCCGCGGGCCCTCGAGCTGGCGTCCGCAGTGTGCGCCGTGCAGGGTGCTGTGCTCGACGACCGGGCCAGCTACCGACGGCTGCTTGAACGGTGGGAGGCAGGGTCATGAGCGATGAGACCGCTGGCCTCGACATCCTCCTCATCAGCGTGCACGGGCTGATCCGCGGCCGCGAGCCCGAGCTCGGACGCGACGCCGACACCGGCGGGCAGGTTCGCTACGTGCTCGAGCTGGCGCGGGCGCTGTCCGAGCAGGAGGGGGTCGACCGCGTCGAGCTGCTGACTCGCCAGATACTCGATGTTCGCGTTGATCCGGAGTACGCGGATCCGCGCGAACAGATCGCGGAGCGAGCGTGGATCGTCCGCCTGCCGTGCGGCCCCTCCCGCTACGTCCGCAAGGAGTCGCTCTGGCCGTACCTCGACGACCTCGTGAACCAGACGCTGCAGTACCTCCGCCACCGCGGCCGGCTCCCGGACGTGATCCACAGTCACTACGCTGACGCCGGCTACGTCGGCCGCCGACTGGCGGCGCTACTCAATCGTCCCCTCGTCCACACCGGGCACTCGCTGGGCCGGGTCAAGCGTCAACGTCTGCTCGACAAGGGCCTCGACGAGGCCACGATCGAGTCGCGCTACCACATCGGACGCCGGATCGAGGAGGAGGAGCAGACGCTGGCCGCGGCCGACCTTGTCGTGGCCAGCACCCGCCAGGAGGTCGAGGAGCAGTACGGGAGGTACGAACGCCACCGGCGCAGCCGTATGGTGGTGATCTCGCCGGGGGTCGACCTGTCGAGCTTCCGGCCGCCGCGTCGGGGCGACCCGAAGCCTGCGATCGCCCACGAGCTCGCCCGCTTCCTGCGAGATCCGAAGAAGCCAATGATCCTCGCTGTGCAGCGGCCCGATGAGCGCAAGAACCTGAAGACGCTCATCAGCGCCTTTGCAGGCCATGCACAGCTGCGCGAGCGGGCGAACCTCGTGCTGCTGATCGGCAGTCGGGACGACATCGACGACGCGGACCGCGGTCAGCGGAAGGTCCTCGAGGGCATGCTCAAGGCGATCGACCGCAACGACCTCTACGGCTCGGTGGCCTACCCCAAGCACCACGCGTCGGAGGACGTGCCGGATCTCTACCGGCTCGCGGCGCGACAGCATGGCGTGTTCGTCAACCCGGCGCTGACCGAGCCTTTCGGCCTGACCTTGATCGAAGCTGCCGCGACCGGCCTCCCGGTGGTTGCGCCCGACGACGGGGGTCCGAAGGAGATCCTCGAGAACTGCGGGCACGGTGAGATCGTGAACACCCTCGACGCGGACGACATGGCCGAGGCACTTGACAGAATCCTGTCCGATCCGCGCCGCTGGCGCACGCTGTCGCGGGCCGGTCAGCGGGGAGCGCGGGACCACTACTCGTGGCGAGGGCACGCCCGGCGTTACCTCAAGAGCGTGGGCCGGATGCTGGTGCGCCGTGACCGTTCGGCCGCGACCGGGTCAGCGGCCGTGAAGCTCGCCTCGGTCCAGCGGCTGATGGTCGTCGACATCGACCACACCCTGCTCGGAGATCGTCAGGCACTCGAGCAGCTGCTCGAGCGGCTGCGCGCCCGCCGGGAGGTGGTGGCGTTCGGTATCGCGACCGGGAGGGTGCTGCCGAGCGCCATGCGGGTGCTGAAAGAGTGGGGGGTGCCGACCCCCGACGTGCTGATCACGGCGGTGGGCACCGAGATCCACTACACCACCGGAGGTCTGATTCCCGACCTCGGCTGGCAGCACAGGATCGACCACCGCTGGCAGCCGGACCGCGTTCGGGAGCTGATCGCCGATCTCCCCGGCCTCAAGACCCAGCCGAAGAGCCAGCAGCGGCGGTTCAAGGTCAGCTACTTCATCGATCCCGACGTCGCGCCGAGTGTTGCCAGAGTGCGGGCCCGGCTGCGGGAGGCCGGGGTGGCGGCGACGGTGATCAGCTCACACGAGGCCTACCTCGATGTCCTGCCCGCGAGGGCGTCGAAGGGGAGAGCGGTGCTCTACCTCGCCCGCCGCTGGGGCCTCGACACCGAGCGAATCCTGGTTGCCGGGGACTCTGGGAACGACGCCGACATGCTGCGTTCGGGAGCCCGGGCGGTGGTGGTGGGCAACCACCAGCCGGAGCTCGACTCGCTCGGCCGGGCGGACGACGTGTACATGGCGGACGGCCATCACGCCTGGGGCGTGCTCGAAGGCATTGAGCACTGGCAGTTCTTCGAGACCGAGCGACGCCCGATCGAGGCAGAAGAGGAGGACAGGTGATCGAGAAACTGAACGCGCTCGCCGAGGCCCATCGCCCGGCGCTCTACATGGTGTTGCACGCCTGGCTGTCGGACGGACGCAGGTTCCTGCTGCGGTCCGACCTGCGGGACACCTTCAAGCTTCTCAGCGAGAAGGAGCCGGCGGTGGCCGGCCTCGCCGACACCGCCTTCGCGGACGTCATCGCGACAGTCCAGGAGGCCGCGGTCGAGGATCACAGCGTGTGTCTCGCGCTGCGGCCGCGGATCGGTCGCTGGACCCACCTGCGCTGGCAGGCGGATCCACTCGTGTTCGAGGCCATCGACGTCAGCGCGTTCCTCGCCCTCAAGGAGCGGATTGTGCTCGGGCCCGCTGCCGGCCGCAACGCCTGGCCGCTCGAGATCGACCTCGAGCCATTCGCGCGCGGCCTGCCACGGGTCAAGGAGCCGCACTCGATCGGGCGCGGCATCGACTTCCTGAACCGGCAGCTCTCGAGCCAGCTCCTGGTCGACTCGGACCGCGGTCTCGACGAGCTGTTCCGCTTCCTGTCGGTGCACAGCTGTCAGGGCCGACACCTGATGATCAGCGAGGGAATCGGAGACGTCGAGGTGCTGCGTTCGGCCGTGCGCTCAGCGACCGACCTGCTCGCGCGGGAGGATCCCGCCGCCGAGTGGGACGCCGTCGCCGGGCGCCTACGCGCGCTCGGCTTCGAGCCCGGGTGGGGGCGCACGGCGGCTCGGATGCTGGAGACCCTGCGCCTGCTCCAGGACCTGCTCGAGGCCCCGGAGCCGGCGACCTTCGCCGCGTTGGTGTCGCGCATCCCGATGATCTTCCGGGTGGCGATCCTGTCGCCGCACGGCTACTTCGGGCAGACCGGCGTGATGGGGCTTCCGGATACCGGCGGCCAGGTGGTCTACATCCTCGACCAGGTGCGCGCCCTGGAGCGCGAGATGTCGCGGCGGCTGGATGCCCAGGGAATCGACTTCGAACCCGAGATCGTCGTCCTGACAAGGCTCATTCCGGAGAGTCGGGGCACGAGCTGCGATCAGCGCCTCGAGCACATCGCGGGTACCCGCAATGCGCGGATACTGCGCGTACCGTTCCGCTCCGCTACCGGTGAGGAGGTGCCGTACTGGGTCTCGAGGTTCGAGATCTGGCCGTATCTCGAGCGCTTCGTGCTCGACGCGGAGAAGGAGCTGGTGGCCGAGCTCGCGGGTCGGCCCGACCTGATCATCGGCAACTACTCCGACGGCAACCTGGTCGCGACCCTTCTTGCGCAGCGCCTGGGCGTGACCCACTGCACTATCGCCCACGCGCTCGAGAAGACGAAGTACCTGCTGTCGGACCTCTACTGGGCCGACAACGAGGAGCACTATCACTTCAGCTGTCAGTTCACCGCCGACCTGGTGGCGATGAACGCGTCCGACTTCATCATCACGTCGACCTACCAGGAGATCGCGGGCAACGACGACAGCGTCGGCCAGTACGAGAGCCACAGCTCGTTCACGCTACCGGGGCTGTATCGGGTGGTGCACGGCATCGACGTCTTCGACCCCCGCTTCAACATCGTCTCACCGGGGGTCGACGAGTCGATCTACTTCTCGCACACCGCGCACGAACAGCGGCTCGAGTCTCTGGTTCCGGAGATCGAGGAGCTGCTGTTCGCGCCGGGACGTGCCGACACCCGAGGCTGTCCGGAGCACCCTGAGCGTCCGGTGGTGCTGTCCATGGCCCGGCTCGACCGGATCAAGAATCTCACCGGCCTGGTCGAGTGGTACGCCGGCAACCCAGAGCTTCGGGGGCGCGCCAATCTGGTGATCGTCGCCGGCACCGTCGACGCAGGCGCGTCGGCGGACGCCGAGGAGGCCGCCGAGATCGAGCACATGCACCGCCTGATGGACGAGCACGGTCTCGACGGTGAGATGCGGTGGATCGGGGCGCTACTTCCGAAGCCCTTCGCCGGCGAGCTCTACCGGGTGGTCGCCGACCGCCGCGGGGTATTCGTCCAGCCGGCGCTGTTCGAGGCCTTCGGCCTGACCGTCATCGAGGCAATGGCCACCGGCCTGCCGACCTTCGCGACCCGCTACGGCGGTCCCCTCGAGATCATCGAGGACGGCGTGTCGGGCTTCCACATCGACCCCAACCACGGCGACCGTGCAGCGGATGCCATCGCCTCCTTTCTCGAGCGTTGCGCTGCGGATCCCGAGGTGTGGGCCGAGATGGCGCGAGCGGCCGAGGCGCGCGTCGCCAGTCGCTACACCTGGTCGCTGTACGCGGAGCGGGTGATGTCGCTGGCCCGGATCTACGGCTTCTGGCGCTACCTCACCCAGCGCGGGCAAAAGCCCACGCGTCAGTACCTTCAGATGCTCTACTCGCTGATGTTCCGTCCCCGCGCCGAGACTGTCGGCTAGAGGCCCGGCCGGGAACTCCCCGCGAAGCGAGAATCGCGAGGAGGCGTGAGATGTGGCGCCGGAAGGGCGCAGATGTAGTCCTTCTACTTCAAGAACTTCCGGCGCCGCAGATTGCACCTCAGTCGCGATTCGCAGCCGTGAAGAGGTTTCCGGCCGGGCCTCTTGCACCGCGTACCGCACAGCCCGGGGGAGGGTCGTGGGCGGGTCGAGGCTAGGAGTATGTAGCCCATAGCGTACACGGCGTCTTTCGGGCGGCGTGAAGCCCTGTTTTCGTTGCATCCTCGGCCCGTACTCGGAGTACTGCTCCTCGAATGCGCCTCAACAGGCCCTTCATGGCGCTCCGAAATCCATCATCCATCTATGAGCTACACACTCCTAGCGTGGGGCTCTGCGGCACGCGGCGCTGAGGATTCGCTGCACGAATCCTCGCGACTCGAGCAGCGAATCCAGAGCATCGCAGGTTGCAGGCCTCCAGAGGCGCTGCGACCTGCGATGCTGGTGTAGAGTTCCCACGTGATGGACACATCCACAGCCCTGCGCCGTATCCTGTTGGTCGAGGACGACGGCGACATCCGCGCGGTGGCGGCTTTGGCACTGGAGCGCGTCGGGGGATTCGAGGTCGAGACGTGTGCGAGCGGAGCCGCCGCTCTCGAGGCGATCGGCAGGTGCCGCCCCGACCTCGTCCTGCTCGACGTGATGATGCCGGAGATGGACGGTCCCGGCGTCCTCAAACGGCTGCACTCCGGCAGTGTGGGGCGCGACCTTCCGGTCATCATGCTCACTGCCAAGGTCCACCCCCTCGAGACCGCCCGCCTGCGGGACCTCGGCGCGGTCGACGTGATCCACAAGCCGTTCGACCCGATGGCGTTGCCGGCCGCGGTCCGCGCGATCTGGCAGCGCCTGGGCCGGTAGAGCGGCGGGAACCGCGGAGATGCGGGGCGCGCGCGCCTGGGTCGGGTGCATCGTCGCGCTGCTTGCAACGGCCTGTGGGCCGCGATCCGCGGCGGTTGTGGCGACGCCGACGCCGCTCTCCACGGGAGTGGTCACGCTGGGCTCGGTCTCGCTGACTCCGGGTCAGGAGTACGAGATCCTACAGCCTTTCGCCGAGGCGCTCGCCGCTCGCCTGGGTGCGGTCGGCATCGGTGTCGGGCGCTCGGTCGTGGTCGATTCGGTTGGCGCAATGGCCGAGCACCTGCGGGCGGGGGACATCGACGTGTACATCGACAGCCCACTTCCGGCCGCATTCGTCGCCCGGAGATCGGGCGCCGTACCGCTGCTGACGCGGTCGAAGCAGGGTGTCGCCGAGTATCACAGCGTGATCTTCGCGCGCAAGGACAGCGGCGTTCGAACGCTCGACGACCTCCGCGGACGTGTGATTGCGTTCGGCGAGCCGTTCTCGACGGCCAGCTACTTCCTTCCGCGTGCGACCCTGCAGGCGCTCGGCTATCGGCTTGAACGCCTCGACGACCCGGCGGCGGCTGTGCCGGCGGATCGGATCGGCTACGTGGTGTCCGGCGACGCCGAAAGCTCCACCGTTTGGGTGCTGAAGAGCAAGGTGGCCGCCGCCGCCCTCAACGCCGACTACTACGGTGAGATGGTCGGCGCCCGCTCCGGCGAGGTTGAAATCGTCGCGCGCACGGTTGACGTGCCGCGCAACGTGGTCTGCGTGCGGCGCGATCTGGCGCCCGAGACGGTTGACGCGATCGAGAGGGCGCTGCTCGAGATGCACAATGACGAGCGGGGTCGGCTGGCGCTCACGCGGTTCCGTGGCACGGAGCGCTTCGATCGCCTGCCAGGCGGGGTGCGGGCCTTCTATGTCCGCCTCGAGCCGCTGCTCGAGGCCCTCGGCGGTGACTTGGAGGGCGAGCCGGAGCCGGACCCGTGACGGGGTGGACCTCCCGGCTCGGCCTCCGGTGGCGATTCCTGTTGCTCAACGCGCTGTTGCTGCTCTCGATGTGGGCGGTGCTGGTCGTCTTCACGCTCGCCCAGGTGAGCGCAGCCTTTCGGCACGAGCTCGGCGAGCGGGCGGAGGGGCTCGCGGCGTTCGTCGCCTCGTCCGCCACCGACCCGCTCGCCAACCTCGACGTGCGCGCGCTGCGCACCCTGCTCGGCGAGCTGCGCGAGCGCGACGACGTGGTCGATGCCTTTGTCTTCGACGACGACATGCGCATCCTCACCGACGGAACCGTGGCCAACCCGAACCGGCAGGCCCTGGTCGCTGACGGCGTGCGGAATGCGATCTTGACCGGCTCGGCACGTGCGACGCGCGTCGGGGGTGGGCTGGTCAGCGTGACCCGGCCGATCCGCTTCGGCGAGCGGCTGCTGGGTGGGCTCCACATCGACCTCTCCTTGGCTCGGCTGGAGCAGGAGCGCTCGCGTTACGTCACCCGTAGTCTCGTGGTCAGCCTCGCGGTGCTGCTGCTCGGCGCCGCGCTGTCTGCGGTCGCCGTGAATGAAGTGGTGCGACCACTGGCACGGCTCACCGCCGCGACCCGCACCGTCGCCGAAGGCGACTTCCAGGGCGAGGTCAAGGTCGAGGCCGGCGGTGAGATCGGGAGCCTTGCCGGCTCGTTCAACGAGATGACCCGCCGACTGCGCGAGACGACCGTCTCGCGGGACTCGATCGACGCGGTGATGCGCAGCATGGACGAGGGCCTGATGGTGCTCGACGACAGCGGCGTCGTACGGGCGGCAAACCCGGCGGCGCTCGCGCTGCTCGGCCTGGCGGACGAAGACGCGGCACTCGGGCTCAACGCCCGTCGCCTGCTGGGTTCCTCGGAGGAGGAGGCCGCGGTGTGGCTGAGCGCCGCCCGGTACGGCGCCGAGACGTCGCTGGTCGAGTCCGTGCTCCGCCGCGACGACGGGTCGACGATTCCGGTCGAGATCTCGCTCGCACCCGTACTGCGGGGGGACTCGCCGCGAGGCTTCGTGTGGGTCGCCCGCGACATCCGGGCTCGGCTCGCGGCTCAGCGCTCGCTCGAGGCAAGCGAGGAACGCTACCGGCGCCTGGTGGAGCTGTCCCTCGACGCGATCGTGGTGGTCCGCGACGGCGTCGTCGTGTTCGTCAACCCGGCCGGTGAACGTCTGCTCGGCGGGGAGCCTGCGGCACCGGTTGTCGGCCGCCCTCTCGGGTACTTTCTCGCCGCGGAGGAGAGGCACGCTTCGCTCGGCATGGTTTCTGGGGTGCTGCGGACGGGGATCGGCATGACCGCGCACGAGGAGGCGTGGCTGGACGCGACGGGTCGCGGCTTCGACGCCGAGGTCGTGATCACCGGCCTCGAGTTCGACGGCCAGCCCGCGGTCCAGCTGGTGGTTCGCGACGTCAGCGAGCGGTCCAGCATCGAACGGATGAAGACCGAGTTCGTCTCGACCGTGAGTCACGAGCTGCGCACTCCGCTGACCTCGATCCTTGGCAGTCTCGGCCTGCTCCTCGGCGGCGTTGCCGGCGCCATACCTGGCGAGGCGAGACGGATGCTCGAGCTCGCAGAGCGCAATGGTCGCAGGCTGTTGCGTCTGGTCAACGACCTTCTCGACCTCGACCGCCTCGGCGCGGGGCGGATGAGCTTCCATCGAGAGGCGACCGAGCTGGCGCCGCTGGTGGAGCACGCGGTCGCCGCACACCGGGATTACGGTCGGACGTGCGGGGTCGAGCTGCGATGCGAGGGCGAGCTCGGCGGTGCCCTGGTCGACGTCGACGGCGAGCGCTTCCAGCAGGTGCTTGCCAACCTGCTGTCGAACGCCGTGAAGTACGCGCCCGAGGGCAGCGAGGTGAGGATCTCGCTGGAGCGCGTTGAAGGCGAGCTCGAGGTCGCGGTGTCCGACAGCGGACCTGGTATCCCTGATGAGTTCCAGCCGAAGCTGTTCGAGAGGTTCGTCCAGGCCGACGGCTCCGACACCCGCCGGGCTGGTGGGACCGGTCTCGGGCTCGCCATCTCGAAGGGCATCATCGAGCGCCTCGGCGGTAGGATTGGTTTCACCAGCGAGACTGGCGTCGGGACCACCTTCTGGGTCCGTCTGCCCGAGTACGTCGTGAGGGGGGAGCATTCATGAGCGTGGTGGTGGTGATCGAGGACACGGCCGAGGTCGGCGACCTCATTCAGCTGGTGCTCGAGCAGGCGGGATCGCGGGTGGTGCGGGCTGCAGATGGCGAGGCCGGGCTGGCCGCGATCCAGGCGGAGCGGCCCGCAGCGGTGGTGTGCGACGTGCTTCTGCCACGTCTGAGCGGTTTCGAGGTTTGTCGGCGGGTCAAGGCCGATCCGGACCTGGCGCGGACCCGCGTTGTGCTGCTCAGCGCGGTGTATCGAACCAGCCGCTACGCTCGCGAGGCGGCGGAAGCCGGCGCCGACCTGTTCCTGCCCAAGCCGGTGGAGGCGGAGCGTCTCCTGCGCGCCCTCGAGCCGGCGCTGGGCCCGACCGACCCACAGGGTAGGCTGACGGACTTCGCCGCCGAGCTCGCCGAGGCACGTGAAAAGTACCGAGCCAAGGTGCCGGAGAGGCTCGGCCGTGCAGAGGCCCTGCTCGACGAGCTCGGCACCGGGAGCTGGGATCCCGAGCGGGCCGCCGAGCTGCGCATGCTCTTCCACGGCCTGTCCGGGGCGGGCTCCACCATGGGGCTGACCCGACTCGGCGAGCTCGCCCGCGAGCTCGAGGAGGTCATCGACCGGCGGCTCGAGCGAGGCCGCTCGCCGAACGCCGACGACCGTCGACGCTTGCGGCGGACGCTCGCAGTTATGCGTGAGGCGTTCGGATCGTCGGGGAGCTGATCGGCGGCCTTCGGACCGTTCGCTTCGATCGCAGTGCCACCGGGCTCGCCTGCACTTGTTCCCACGTCACGTCACGAGGGCGCCGAGGTGCCGGTCAGCGCTGAGTCATTGAGCAACGAGGCCTTGAGTCGCGACAGGGCCGGCGATGGCCGGCACACCGGCACCCGCAGCAGGGAGATGGTGAGAACAGCAGGCGAGTGCCTCAGCCCACACCGTCGAGCATCCCGGGTCTTGACAGGTCGATGAGTTGGACATACGTTATAGAACGAACGTTCGGTTTGTAATTCGAGGAGGAGCGTGGCCGCCATCTCACGACAGGCCCAAAGGTCGGAAGCGTCGACCCACCAGGTGCTCGCGACGGCGCTGGAGCTGTTCTCGCACCAGGGATACGGCGCCACCTCGATGCGCCAGATCTCGGACGCAAGCGGGATCTCGGTCGGAAACCTCTACCACCACTTCGGCTCCAAGGAGGCGATCTTCCAGCGTCTCATCGACGACTACTGGGAGCGCCTGCTCGACCGCAACCACCCACTCAACCAGGTCTTCTACCGGGCGCACTTTCCCGAAGACCTCGAGGACATGGCGGCGGCGATCGAGGCCACTGTCGAGCAGAACGCCGACACCATCATGCTCATCTTCATCGATGTGATCGAGTTTCGCGGCGAGCACATCCGCCGCTTCTACGAGTCGATGGCGGAGCGCTTCCGGGAGGCCTACCAGGAGTCGTTCGAAACCCGTCGCCGCGAGGGCAGGCTGGGCGACGTCGACCCCGTGGTGGCGGTGATGGTCGCGACCCGGTGGCTGTTCTACTTCTACACCGTCGAGAAGTGCTTCGGCGTGCCCATGCACTTCGGCATGAATGCGTCGCAGGCAGTGGACGAGTTCATCCGCATCCTCCGTTACGGCGTGCTCCCCCGGGGTGGGGGCGACGACGGTCGGACGGAGGAGGCGGACTACGACCGAGGGAGGACTTCATGAACGAGCGAACGGGGAAGAGGGTGCGTTTGGTGGGTGTACTCGCCATCGTGCTGGGGCTGGCGATTCCTGTGCTGGCGCAGGCTCCGCAGCCGCAGAAACCCGGCGAGGCTCCGAAGACGGATGAAGCGCAGAAGAAGGCTGAGACCGCGGCCAAGGAACAGGGCAAGCAGTTCGCTGCGGAGATCGTCGTGACCTCGCGAAAGACCGAGGAGAACGTGCAGGACGTGCCGATCGCGGTCTCGGTGGTCACGGGCCAGGATCTCCAGGACGTCGCCGCGACGGACATCTCGGCACTCGAGAGCTACGTCCCGAACCTCTCGATCTACCAGGGCCGAAACCAGTCGACCACGTTGACCGCGTTCCTGCGAGGTGTCGGCCAGTCGGACCCGCTGTGGGGCGTCGATCCCGGGGTCGCGCTCTACATCGACGACGTCTACATCGCGAGGCCGCAGGGCGCCCTGCTCGACGTCTACGATGTGGAGCGGGTCGAGGTCCTGCGCGGACCGCAGGGCACCCTGTATGGAAAGAACGCCATCGGCGGCGCCATCAAGTACGTCACCAGGCCTCTGTCGGACACGCCTGAAGGCCACATCACCCTGAACGCCGGCAGCTTCGGCACCCAGGAGATCCGGGCCGGCTACGGCGGCGCTCTCATCCCCGGCAAGCTGCGCGCCAAGGTCGCGTTCGCGAAGCTCAAGCGCGACGGCTACGGGACCAACCTCTACACCGGCAGGGACGTGTCCGACAAGGACACCACCGCCTACCGTCTCGGCCTCGAGTGGCTGCCGTCGGATAACGTGAAGCTGAGGCTGGACCACGACTGGACCAAGGACGACGCCGAGCCCGTCGGCCTGACCCGGCTCGAGGCGAACCCCCTGTGCCCGATCTTCCTCGGGGAGACCTGCCCGCCGCTGCCTCACCGGTTCGACACCGAGAGTGGGCTCGCCCCGCTCAACGGCACGAAGTCGAGAGGCTACTCGGCGACGCTGACCTGGGATATCGACCCCGCGTGGCAGTTCAGGTCGATCACCGCCTACCGCAAGACCGATACCGAGAACAACATCGACTTCGACACCACGCCGGCCCCAATCATCGACACCGGTCCGGCGACCTACTTCGACCACCAGACCACCCAGGAGTTCCAGCTGGTCCACAGTGGGAGCGGTCCGCTGAACGGCGTCATCGGACTCTACTATTTCGACGGCACGGCCGGAGGCACGGTCAAGGCCACCTTCGTCGGGAGCACCTTCACGACCACCGACGGCGACATCAAGACGAAGTCCTACGCCCTTTACGCCGACGGGCACTACAAGCTGACCGACAAGCTGACCCTCAACCTCGGCATCCGGCCGACCCGGGAGAAGAAGTACGGCCGCGCGTTCAACGTGCTCAACACCGACGGCACCTACGAGACGATCGCGTTGGTCCTGGCCGACTTCAAGGATGACGTGACGTTCACGTCCTGGGCCCCCAAGGCGGGTCTGGAGTACCAGTTCACTCCCGACGTCATGGGCTATGCGACGGTGAGCCGCGGCTTCAAGAGTGGCGGCTACAACGTCCGCGCCCAGTCGGCCATCTTCCCCGAGTCGGCCCGGCCCTTCAACGACGAGGTCATGACGATGGGTGAGGTGGGCGTCAAGTCGGTCCTCGCAGACCGGCGGCTGGTCCTCAACGGCGCGATCTTCTACGGTGACTACACCGACATCCAGGTGAGCACCTTCACCTCCTACGACTCGAACAACGACGGCGTGGACGACGCCTTCTTCGGCAACTTCCTCAACGCCGGGGACGCCACCGTCAAGGGCTTCGAGCTCGAGTACGCCTACGACTCACCGACGTGGTTCGGGCTGTCCGGCTATCTCGCCTACCTCGACGCCGCACCGACCTCGTTCCTCGACGCGAATAATGACGGCTTCGTCGATACCCAGGTCATCACCAATGCGCCGAAGTGGACCGGCGCGATCCGGGCGAACGTGGACTTCCCCGCGTTCGGAGGTCTCATCACCGGGAGCGTCGGCTACAGCTACCGCGACGACTCGGTGCTGACCAACGAGGGCGGTCCCGACCCCCGCGACCCGACCAAGCCGCTGCTGCCCCTCATGCAGCCCTCCTACGGCCTCCTCGACGCCTGGATCTCCTGGCTGTCGCCGAGCGCGCACTGGCGTCTGGGGCTGATCGGCAAGAACCTCACCGACAAGGCCTACCTCACCAACGGCTACAACCTGCCCGTGTTCGGCGTGGTGGTGGGATCGTACGGGGCGCCGCGCACCATTCTGGCGACCCTGGAGTACAGACTCTTCTGACGTCGACCCCCGGGGCGCTCCGCGCGGCGGAGCGCCCCGAACCGTCTTTTCGCCGCCCATCCGTGAGGCGAGACCACCGTCACTCGGCGGCGACTGGTCTGACTGCAGATTCGAGGGAGAAATCATGATTGAAACCGGACTCATGGACCGGGTTGTCATCGTCACCGGCGCCGCCGCCGGGATCGGCCGCGCGACCGCGATGCGGTTCGCCCAAGAGGGGGCGCTGGTTGCCGCCTGGGACGTCAAGGCCGAAGGATCCGAGCTGCTGCGACGCGAGCTTGAGGCCGCCGGCGGCCGGGCGCTGTTCCACAAGGTCAACGTCGCCGACTCGGCGGCGGTCGAGTCGGCCGCTGCGGATGTCGTCAACAGGTGGGGGCGGATCGACGTGCTGGTCAACAACGCCGGCATCGTGCGCGACAGCCAGCTGGTGAAGTTCAAGGACGGTGACGTGGTGTCGCGGATGAGCGACGAGGCGTGGGAGGCCGTGATCGGGGTCAACCTGCGCGGCGTCTTCAACTGTACCCGTGC
>Ga0315540_10001509_pt1 | contig 13297 bp, 12 predicted proteins | sample SalMarSW160110MG_FD_203677 | JGI IMG/M metagenome (GOLD analysis project Ga0315540, IMG submission 203677) | Salt marsh sediment microbial communities from the Plum Island Ecosystem LTER, Massachusetts, United States - Salt Marsh Sediment SW1601-10 ... | reverse complement strand
CCCGGGTGGGCGGCTGAACCTGCGCAACGAGCGATTTCGCGACGATCCGAGGCCGGTCCAGGAAGGCTGTCCGTGCCCGCTCTGCAGCCGGTTCTCGCGCGCCTATCTGGCCCATCTGTTCCGCGCCAGGGAGATGCTCGCATACCGGCTCGCGACTTGTCACAACCTGACCTTCACCCTAGACTTCATGGCCAGGATCCGGGCTGCGCTGCGCACCGGAACCTTCCCCGTCGAGACGCCCGTGCTGCGCGCCCGCGCCGTCCGGATGAGCGGCGGTGAAGGCGCCGGGAAGAGCGCGTGAAGCCCGTGCCGATATCGTCAATCGTGCGTGGAGGCGCGAAATGGGATCGCGGGATCGCCCCCACAAGGAAGTCAAGAAGAAGCCCAAGGACAGGTCCGCCCAGCCACACCTCGCGCCGCTGTCGGAGCCTCCCCAACAGGTGGAGGTCATCAGAAAGCAGCGCAAGCCCCGCTGGGACGAACAGGAGTCCGACGAGGGCTGAGGCGTCGGGCGGACGGGGACCGGGTCCCGCTCCGTCGCGTCGGCTGAAGCCGCACGGAGCGAGGATGGAATGACGGTCACCGGCAGGGACACGGACGCTCGCAACGGCGATCGGGCGGGTGCGGAACGCGGCAGGGCGGTCGCGGCCGCAATCCTGGCGATCGAGAAGCAGTTCGGCGCGGGTTCGATCATGAAGCTCGGCTCGGCCGAGCGGCAGCACGTCGACGCGATCCCGACGGGCTCGATCGCGCTCGATCTCGCGCTCGGGGTGGGGGGCATTCCGCGCGGGCGGATCACCGAGGTGTTCGGACCCGAGTCGTCGGGCAAGACGACCCTCTGCCAGCACATCATCGCCGAGGCCCAGCAACGGGGCGGGATCGCGGCGTTCATCGACGTGGAGCACGCGCTCGATCCCGGCTATGCGCGCGCCTGCGGCGTCAACGTGGACGAGCTCCTCGTCAGCCAGCCTGATACCGGCGAGCAGGCCCTCGAGATCACCGAGACCCTCATCCGTTCCGGCGGCGTCGACTGCGTCGTGGTCGACTCGGTGGCTGCCCTCGTGCCCCGCGCCGAGATCGAAGGCGAGATGGGCGACAGCTTCGTGGGCATCCAGGCCCGGCTGATGAGCCAGGCGCTGCGCAAGCTCACGGGGGCGGTCAGCCGGTCGAACACCGCGCTCGTGTTCACCAACCAGCTGCGCGAGAAGATCGGCGTCATGTTCGGCAATCCCGAGACGACGCCGGGGGGCCGGGCGCTCAAGTTCTACGCCTCGGTCCGGCTCGACATCCGGCGGGTCGAGACGATCAAGAACGGCACCGAGTCGATCGGCAACCGGGTCCGGGTCAAGGTCGTCAAGAACAAGGTGTCGCCGCCGTTCCGGGTGGCCGAGTTCGACGTGATGTACGGCGAGGGGATCTCGCGCGAGGGCGGGCTGCTGGACGTCGGCGTGGCGATGGACGTGGTGACCAAGACGGGCGCCTGGTTCACGTTCGATGAGACACGTCTGGGACAGGGGCGGGAGGCCTCGAAGGAGCTCCTGCGGTCGAACGCCGATCTTGCCGCCGAGATCGATCGTCGGATCCGGAACAAGATCTCGGACATCGAGCTCCCGGTCGAGGGGATCGAGGAGGCCGAGTAGGGGCAGGTGAACCCGGGCACGCTGTCGGGCGGGCTGGCGCTTGTCCACGCTCTCGTCGGGGTCGCGTTCGTGGCCGGCCTGGTCGGGCGCTGGATCGTGCTCGCGGCAGCGGAGCGGGCGAGCACGTTGCCGGAGATCAAGGCGCTGACGATGGCCGCCGCGCCGTTCGATCGTCTGGTCCAGGTCAGTTCGCTCCTGGTGTTCCTGCTGGGCCTCATCACCGCCCTCATCGAGCACCGGCCACTGCTCGGACCGCTCCAGGGAGGGCCCGTCGACTGGCTGTTCGTCGCGCTGCTCTTGTACCTCTCGATCCTGCCCCTGGTGCCATTGGTGTTCCTGCCCCGGGGGCGGATATTCGAGATCGCCCTCCGAGACGCCGAGGTCCGGGGCGAGGTCACCCGGGCCCTTCGGCGCGCGTTCCGGGACCCAGTCGTCCGTGCGGCCCACGTGTACGAGCTGGGTGCCGTGACAGTGATCCTCGGGCTGATGTTCGCGAAGCCGTTCTGAGGTGACCGGGCAGCAGCCGGGCCGGGACGGTGAGCGTGGCCGGCGGCGCAAGGCCACGTTCAGCGAGCGGCGCGAGCGCCGCGCCCGGGTGGATGACGTAGGCGAGGTGCTCGACGCTGCGGCGCGGTATCTCGAGCCCAGACCGCGGTCGGTGACCGAGGTGCGACGCCGGCTGAGCACCGCCGGCTATCGGGTCGAGCTGGTGGAGGCGGCGATCGAGCGGCTGGTCGAGCTTCACTACCTCGACGACGAGGCGTTCGCGCGTGCCTGGGTCGAGTCGCGCGATCGTGCCCGGCCCCGCGGTGAGCTGGCCCTGCGACGGGAGCTCCGGCTGAAGGGCATCGACGCGGAGTTGATCGAGCGGGTGCTCGCCGACCGTCGAGACGTGGCGGGTGACGAGGAGGTGGGCGTCGACGAGCTGGCCGCGGGGCGCCTCCTCGAACGGCATGCCAGGCCCCTCGGGCGGATCCCGGATCCACGCCAGCGCCGGCAGCGAGCGTACGCGCTGCTGGCCCGCCACGGGTTCGATCCGGGCATGGCCTCCGAGGTTGCGCGCCGGTTCGTCGACCGGACGGACGACGCGTAGCGCGCCTCGATCACTTCATCCGGCTCTGGCGCCGCGGGCGTGGTTCGGGTTTGAATGAATCCGCGTCTTGCGAGGCTCATTACAGCTGGAGCGCCTCGGACCAGCGGGGCGCGCACCGGGAGCGGCACCGATGCACAGGGAGCTCGTCGAGCGTGCACGGGAAGGCGACATCGACGCCTTCGATGTGCTCGTCCACGAGGTGAGCCCCCGCCTGTACGGCATCGCGTATCGGATCCTGCGCGATCCGGCGCTCGCGGAGGATGCGCTGCAGCGGTCCCTGCTCCAGATCTGGGACGGCCTGCCGTCACTCCGGGATCCGGATCGTTTCGACGCCTGGTCGTGCCGGCTCGTCGTTCACGCCACCTACCGGGAGGCGCGGCGAGAGCGACGCTGGACGGCGCTGGTCCGTGAGATCCGGGCCGACCCGGCCGGCGACGACCACATCAGTCAGGTGCTCGACCGCGACGAGGTTGAACGGAGCTTCCGTCGTCTGACCCCCCAGCATCGGGCCGTTCTGGTGCTCCGGTTCTACGTCGGACTGTCGGTCACCGAGATCGCCGACGCGCTGGGGATCCCGGCCGGCACGGTCGCGTCGAGATTGCATTACGCGACACGGAGCTTCCGCGCCGCGTTCGAGGCCGATGCCCGTTCGGCCGTCGCGTGGAGGACCACGGCGTGACGCATGAGGACTCCGTGGACGATCGGCTGATCGAGTGGCTCGATGCCGGCCCGCACCATGTGCCGGCCCGACCGCTCGTGGCCGCCATCTCCCATGCGCGCGCACATCCCCACCGGCGAATGGTGGCAAGCGGCCTCCGGAGGAGCCTCATGGATACCCTGGAGCTCATCAAGGTCGAACCGCGACGGAGACGCTGGCTCGCGCTCTCCACGGCAACCGTGGCCACGGCCGTCGTGGTGCTCATGGTCATCGGCGCCATCGTCGAGTCGGGCGGACCCGACGATCCACGGAGCAACGTGGTTGCACCGCCCGACCAGAGCATGACGCCGTCACCGACGACCAGGGCCGCGCCCGCAACGGACCAGGAACCGAGCGATCGGCCGCTGCCGGAACCGGGCGGACAGCCGGTGCGGGCCGTAGTCACCGCCCTTGCCGACTGCATGCAGACCTCGAGCGGCAGCCTGACGCAGGTCGGCGACATGCGTTACTACCGGGGTGCGCAGACGCGCTGCTCGTACCTGTCCGCCGACCCACGGGTGACCGGAACCGGGACGTCGGTCGACGCCGTGGACAGGCAGGCGGACAACACGGCCCAGAAGTGGGGCACGCTCACGATCGAGGCCGAGGCTGGAGCGTGGAGCGGCTGGTACCACGCCGTCTGGGACGCCGATCTCTCGAACTATCGCTGGACCAGCGTGCTGGGCGGCAGCGGCGACTACGCCGAGCTGCGGCTCCGCCTGACAGGCGAGGGCGGCCGCGATTCGTTCCAGCCGGCCCACCTGGACGGGATCATCGAGACCGCCGAGACCATCCCGATCGACGACTCCAGCGTGCTGCTCGGCTTGCGCTGTGTGACCCGGGCCCCCGGGACCGAGCGCACCGTTGGCGACCTGACCGAGATCCGGGAGGTCGTGATCGACTGCTCCGGGCTGAGCTCCGATCCGCGTCTCGATGGGCGCCGAACCCTGACCCTCGACCTCAACCAGCAGCCGGACGGTTCGGCCAGGATGAAAGGGACCATGACCATCGACGGCCCGGAGGGATACTGGCGCGGGCCGCTGACCGGCGCGATCGAGGCTGGCCGCGTGTCGCAGGCCATGAACGGCCTGCTGACCGGATCGGGCGCCTATGCCGGCCTCGAGCTCCAGTTCTGGCTCATCGGTAGCGACGACGGCTACGTCATGGGCGGCGAGATCCGCCACTGAGCTGCCCATCCCTGCCGCGCATCACTGAGCGGTGCCCGACGCCGGCGGTGCGGGGACGGTTGCGAGCCGGTTTCGGGTCTCCGTAGTAGGCTACGGCAACAACCGGATGCGGACCCGAGGGCCGCCTCCGGGCGAGCCGCGGCACCGGCGGAGATCGACGAGGAGCCAGTCCGAGCCCTCCCGATCCCGAGCCCAAGCGAAAGCCGGCGCTGCGTAGCCCGAATCTGACTCGACAACGCCTCCGGCGCGTCACTCCGCCGGATGGGAGGAACTGAAGATGGAACTCTTCGTCGCTGGCGCGGCCGTGGTCGCCGCCGTCGTCGGCGTTGTCGTGGGGTTCGTCGCCCGCGGCGTGTGGTCCAACCAGACCGTCAAGTCCGCGCAGGACAAGGCCGCCCGCATCGTTGCCGAGGCCCGGACCCAACAGAAGGACATGATCCTCGAGGCGAAGGACGAGAAGCTTCGTCTCCAGCGTGAGGGCGAGGACGAGGCGCGCGCCAAGCGGGCCGAGCTGCAGGGTCTGGAACGGCGTCTCCTGGCGCGCGACGAGCAGCTCGATCAGCGCGCCGACACGCTCGAGGAGAAGAGCCAGAAGATCATCGACCGCGAGCGCGGCGTCGAGCGAGAGCGGGAGGAGCTGGCACGCCTCAGCCAGGAGCGGATCTCCGCCCTCGAGCGGGTGTCCGGGATGTCCGCGGACGATGCCAAGGGGATCCTTCTCGAGGCCGTTCGCGGCGAAGCCGAGCACGATGCCGTCAAGCTCGCGCGCTCGATCGAGCAGCGGGCCCGCGACGAGGCGCAGGACAAGGCACGCGAGATCATCGTCACCGCCATGCAGCGCGTGGCCGCCGACCACACGGCCGAGCACACGGTGACCACGGTCCACCTGCCGAGCGACGAGATGAAGGGCCGGATCATCGGGCGCGAGGGGCGCAACATCCGCGCCCTGGAGCAGGCCACCGGTGTGGACCTGATCATCGACGACACGCCCGAAACGGTCGTCCTGTCGGGCTTCGACCCCGTGCGGCGCGAGATCGCGCGGCTTGCCGTGACCAAGCTCATCGCCGACGGCAGGATCCATCCCGGCCGGATCGAGGAGGTCGTCAACAAGGCCAAGGCCGAGGTGGAGCTGGTCATCCGCCAGGCCGGCGAGCAGGCAGCCTACGACGCGGGCGTCCCCGGGTTGCCGCCCGAGCTCATCCGGCTGCTGGGCCGGCTCAAGTACCGGACCAGCTACGGCCAGAACGTCCTGCTCCATTGCGTGGAGACCAGCCACCTGGCGGCGATCATCGCGGCCGAGCTGGGCGCGGACGTCCAGGCGGCCAAGATCGGCGGCCTGCTCCACGACATGGGCAAGGCGGTCGATCACGAGGTGGAGGGGCCGCACGCCGCCATCGGTGCCCAGATCGCGCAGAACCACACCCTGCCGTTCAAGGTCATCAACAGCATCGCCGCCCACCACCAGGAGGTGGAGTACGCGTGCGTCGAGGCGCCCATCGTCCAGGTCGCCGATGCGATCTCGGCTTCGCGACCCGGCGCCCGGGGCGAGACGATGGAGACCTACGTCAAGCGCCTCGAGGAGCTCCAGGCGATCGCCGAGAGCTTCGGCGGCGTCGAGCGCTCGTTCGCCGTCCAGGCCGGCCGCGAGGTACGGATCCTGGTCCGCCCGAACGAGATCGATGACCTGAGCGCGTCGCGCCTGGCGCGCGACATCGTGAAGAAGATCGAAGACAGCCTCACGTACCCGGGTCAGATCAAGGTGACCGTGATCCGGGAGACGCGGGCGGTGGAGTACGCGAAATAGGGCCCCGATCGCTCGTGGCCGGCCGCAGCGACCGCGCGGGACTGGGTAATCCGCCCAACGCCGACACGCCGCGTTCACCCGGCGCGTGCCGGGTGCTGATGATCGGGGACATCATCGGCAAGCCCGGTCGGGTCGCGATCGAGCGGCATCTGCGAACGATCCGCGACGAGCGCGGCATCGACTTCGTCACCGCCAACGGAGAGAACGTCGCGGGCGGCATGGGGCTGACGGCTCCGACCGCCGAGATCCTGTTCGAGTCGGGCGTGGACGTGATCACCTCGGGCAACCACATCTGGGACAAGCGCGAGATCTACCCCTACCTGGATCAGACCGAGCGGGTGCTGCGGCCGCTCAACTACGGCACCCACGAGGTCCCCGGTCGGGGCTGGGGCGTGTTCCAGGCGCTTGACGGCACCGAGCTCGCGGTCGTCAACCTCCAGGGCCGGACGTTCATGCAGCCCATCGATAACCCGTTCACCGATGCCGACCGGCTGCTTGACGAGGCATCGGAGCCACTGCCGCCGATCCGCCTGGTGGACTTCCACTGCGAGATCACGTCCGAGAAGAACGCGCTCGGGCTGTACCTCGACGGACGGGTGTCCGCGGTGGTCGGCACCCACACGCACGTGGTCACCGGCGACGAGCGGATCCTGCCGCGAGGGACCGCGTACCAGAGCGACCTGGGCATGACGGGGCCGCTGTGGAGCGTCATCGGCTTCGACCCGGCCACGGTGCTGCCGCGGTTCGTCAATGCGCTGCCCACCCGGTTCGAGGTGGCCGACGGGCCGGTCGTGCTCAACGCCTGCCAGATCGACATCGATCCGGCCACCGGTCAGGCCCTCCAGATCGAGCGCATCCAGCGACTGATCGAGCTCTGACCGCGGTGGCGACCCGGCATCAGCCGCGCGGCTACGGCGAGACCGCCCGGGGAGCGGCAGCCTCGGACACGGGCACCTCGACCGCCGACCTCCATACCCACACCACTCGCTCGGACGGCGTGCTCGAGCCCAACGAGCTCGTCAGCCAGGCGGCGGCTGCCGGCATCCGGCTGCTCGCGATCGCCGACCATGACAACCTCGCCGCCTTTCGCGAGCTGACCGGCTCCGAGGCGCCGGTGCCGCCCGTTGGCCTCGAGCTCGTCCCGGCGGTCGAGATCAACGCCGTCACCCGCGGGCTCGGCCTCGCGTCCGGCGACGGCGAGATCCATGTGCTGGGCATCGGTGTCGACCCCGACGACGCGGCGTTCGAGGACACGCTCGCCGGTCAGCGGGCCGCGCGCCGGCGGCGGTTCGAGGCGATGGTCGACCGGCTGCGCGAGATCGGGCTGCCAATCGACGCCCAGATCGAGGCACTGGACCTGTCGAGCGACGACGCGTTGGGCCGGCCGACGATCGCCCGCGCCCTGATCGCCGCCGGCTTCGCCGACACCGTCGACGACGCGTTCGCGCGGATCATCGGCAACGGGCTGCCCGCCTATGTGCCGCGGACCGGTCTCGAACCGGCAGCGGCGATCCGGGCGATCCGGGCCGCGGGCGGGCTGGCGTCGCTGGCCCATTTTCCCGACGCACCCGAGCAGCTGCCGCTCCTGCGCGAGCTCATCGGGGAGGGGCTCGACGGCCTCGAGACCCACCATCGCTCGTTCGACCCCGACACCCGGGCAGCGGCGAGCGAGGTCGCTCGATCGCTCGGGCTCGTCGAGACCGGGGGCACGGACTACCATGGCGACCTCGGCCCGTACGCCGAGAGCCACGCCGAGCTCGTGATGCCCGAACCCCTGGTGGACGGTGTCAGAGCCGCCGTCGATCCCACCCGAACCCGCACTGTCTGACCCGCCGATGACCCTCACCAGGCCTCCCTCCCGGTCGCTACCCGTCCTCGAGCTCGTGCCGTCGGGCGTCGCGCCCACGGGACCGCGCGACCCGCTCGCCCCCGACGACGAGCGCCTGGCCGAGTTCCGCCCCGAGCCGCGCGCGCTGCCGGCGTTCTTCGTCTGGACGCTGGGCTGCCAGATGAACAAGAGCGACTCGGAGGAGATGGCCGGGCGGCTGCTGACCGCCGGCTGCGCCGAGGCGCCCTCGATGGAGACGGCCGACCTGGTGGTCATCAACACCTGCGCCATCCGTGAGACGGCCGAGGCCAAGGTCATCGGTCGCCAGGGGCACCTGCGCCGGCTCAAGGCCGCCAACCCCGGGCTGCGCGTCGTGATGACCGGTTGCTCGGTGCGCGAGTCGAACCGCGACGGCCTCGCCCGGCGGTACCCCGCCATCGACCTGTTCCTGCGCCCCGACGAGGAGCCGGAGCTCGTGGACCGCCTGGGGCTGGCCTCCGCGCAGGCGCCGGTGGGCGCCCTGGCCGCGGCCCCGACCACGGCGGCGACGACGGTGGTCAAGGGCGCCCGGGTGTCGGACGCCACGCACCTCGTTCGCGCTCGTGCCGACGCGATCACCGGTGGCGCGGTCAGCCGCGATTCGGCGATCAGCGCCTGGCTGCCGATCATCTACGGCTGCGACAAGACGTGCACCTACTGCATCGTCCCGTATAGCCGGGGACCCGAGCGCAGCCGGCCGTTCGACGAGATCGTGGCCGAGGCGAAGGCCCTGGCGGCCGCAGGCTACCGCGAGGTCACCCTGCTCGGCCAGAATGTCAACAGCTACGGCCACGACCTGCCGCCCGAACCCCGCTTCGCCCACGTTCGCACCACCCGGATGGTGGGCCGGCGCCAGGACCGCGAGGGTCGCCCGGATCTCGCCGAGCTGATCCGGGCCGTGGACGCGATCCGCACCACGGACGGCACCCCGGCCATCCCGCGGCTGCGGTTCGTGACCTCGCACCCGTGGGACTTGTCCGACCGGCTGATCGAGGCGATGGTCGACTGCCCCTCGGTGTGCGAGTCGCTCCATCTTCCGGTCCAGTCGGGCAGCGACTCGATGCTCCGCCGGATGGGCCGCCAGTACACCGTGGAGCACTACCTCGAGCGCCTGGCCCGGATCCGCGACGCGGTGCCCGGGATCGCCCTGTCCACCGACGTCATCGTGGGCTTCTGCGGCGAGACCGAGGCCGAGTACGCGGCCACCCTGCGACTGCTCGAGACCATCCGGTTCGACCAGGTGTTCGCCGCCGCCTACAGCGAGCGGCCGGGCACCCCGGCCGAGCACCTCGCCGACGACGTCCAGGCCGCGGACAAGCGCCGCCGCCTGGTCGAGCTGCTCGACGTCCAGGAGCGGATCGGGCACGAGCGAAACCTCGCCTGGCAGGGACGGACGGTTGAGGTGCTCCTCGATGCCGTGGTGCCCCCGCGCCGCCACATGCACGACGACGAGCCGGCAGGGACCGACGAATCGCGCGACGCGTTCGCCCACCTGCCCGACGGCATCGCGCACCTGTCCGGGCGCTCGCGCGAGAACAAGCTGGTCCATGTGGCCGGATCGCCGGCCATGTTGGGCTCGCGGGTCGACGTCAGGATCGAGCACGCAGGTCCGTACGCGCTTCGCGGGGTGCAGCATCCTCGGACGGATGGCTCGCCAGGCACGTCGCCTCCGGCCTGGGAGGGCGAGAGCTCGGTAGGTCGTTGAGGTCACCGACGCTCGCGCCGCTCGTGGTCCTGGGTGGCCCAACCGCCACCGGCAAGACTGCGCTCGCGATCGCGATCGCAGAGCGGCTCCACGCCCGCGGCATCGCCGCCGAGATCGTCTCGGCCGACTCGCGGCAGGTCTATCGCGGGCTGGACATCGGGACCGCCAAGGCGACGGCGGCCGAGCGGGCACGGGTCGTCCACCACGGGCTGGACCTCGCCGATCCCGATCAGGCGTACTCGGTCGCCGACTTCCGGCCGCATGCGCTCGGTGCGCTCGAGCGCCTGGGGGCCCGCGACGGCATCGGCATCCTCGCCGGCGGCACCGGGTTCTGGCTGCGTGCCGTGATCGCCGGCATCGACACCGACGCCCTGCCATCCGATGCCGCCGTGCGCGCCGGGATCGAGGCGGATCTGGCCGGTGACGGCATCGACGCGCTTGCGACGCGGCTGCAGGAGCTCGCGCCCGGGCTGGCCGCACGAACGGACCTCCGGAACCCGCGCCGGGTCGTGCGCGCCCTCGAGATCGCGACAATCCAGGGCGATGGACCGCTGCCGGAGCCCGTCGGGTACCCGGCGCCCATGCTCGGCCTCCAGCTGGTCGTCGAGGCCGCGACGCTCCGGCGACGGATCGAGCTCCGGGCCCGCGCGCAGTTCGATACCGGGCTGCTCGAGGAGGCCCGCGCGCTGCGGGAGCATCATGACCCGAGCCTGCCCGCCTTCTCGGCGATCGGCTACCGCGAGGCCTGGGCCTGTCTCGACGGCGAGCTCACGCTCGAGGCCGCGATCGAGGTCGACGCCCGGCGCAACGTCGCGTTCGGAAAGCGGCAGCGAACCTGGTTCCGGGCCGAGCGGGCGCTCGCGCCGGTCGACGCCACCGAGCCTCCGCACGCGTCGACGTTTGCGCTGGTCGATGTGTTCGTGGATCGTCTCGGACGCGGATGAGCGGGACACCGCCGGGAGGCTGCCGACAGGCGCCGGTGGCGATCGTCGCGCCCGTCAGGTGCCCGAGGGTCAGGCCGCGGCGCCCGCCGGCTTGATGCCGCCGGTCGGCTCGATATCGCCGGCCGCCAGCCAGTCGAGGGGCTGCATCTGGGCCGGATCCCGATCCACCCTGGGCAGACGTCGGGTCTCGAACAGGGCAAGCGCCAGCCGGGCCCGGGCCACATGCTGACCCGGCAGGAACTCGAGACCGTGGACAAGCCCGCCCTCCGGGCTCCGCCGAACGGCGCGGACGATCGCGGCCAGCACGATCGGGGTGTCGCCACTGGTCAGCCGCAGGTCCACCTCGCGCCCGACCGGGATCTCACTGCCGACCACCACCCGGGCACCGGTGGTCGAGATGTCGCGTGCCTCGGCCGTGAGATCGCCCACCGTGAGATCGACGGCCACCTCGAACCGGACGCTGGCCCGCCGCTCCGGCGCGTAGCGCAGCGACCGGATCCGGTCGATCGCGAGGGTGACCAGGGCAACGTTGAACAGCAGCCAGCCGAAGGCGGCCAGGACCGCGCCCATCTCCGGGTACTGGACGGGCGTGCGACCGAGCAGGGTCAGCGCGAACCAGGCGGCGGTCAGGAACGAGCCGACGAGCAGCGCGCGCAGCGGCAGCGGGACACGCACCCGATGGCGGCCGTCGCCGAGCCTGCCTTTCGGCGTCACCGCGAACGTCGGGCGACGGCGCGTCAGCAGGCTCAGCGTGGCCCGGAGGTTGGAGGTCATTCGCACCAGCTCGAACACGATCGAGAGGATCGGACGGTGACAGCCGCGGCTGAGCGCTCGCATCGCGAGCTGCTGGAGGAGGAACGTGCTGAGAAAGGCCACGACGAACGTCGTGAGGTCCGCCCGGATCGGCACCACCCCGGTCGCGACCACAACCATGGGCAGCACCGCGAACCCGAGCGTCCGCCAGGCGTCGAACCAGCCCAGCAGCGTCGCGGCGTACGACAGCCGCTGCGGGACCGTCAGGCCGGGCACCCAGAGCGGGTTCTCGACCCGCAGCACCTGCATCGCGCCCGTGCCCCAGCGCAGGCGCTGGAGCTGGTAGGTGGCCGCGTCACCGGCGGCCAGGCCGCGCGCCAGCACCTCGTTGTGATACACGGTCCGCCAGCCGTGGCGGTGGAGGCGGATCGTGGTGTGGATGTCCTCGGTGATCGTGTCGGTCGCGACGCCGCCGACATCGTCGAGGGCCATCACCCGCACGACGGCGCCGGTGCCGCACCAGAACGCGCCGCCCCACCGGTTCTTGCCGGGCTGAAGGACCCGGTAGAAGAGGGCCTGCTCGTGGAACCGCTCGCCATCACCGGGCACCGCCTCGTGCTCGAACGAGTCGTGGTTGTAGAACTCCTGCGGCGTCTGGACGAGCGCGACCGCCGGATTGTCGAAGTAGCCGAGCGTACGGACCAGGAATCTCTGGTCGGCCACGTGGTCGGCGTCGAGCACCGCGATCAGGTCGGCGTCGATGATCCCGAGCGCGTGGTTGAGGTTGCCCGCCTTGGCGTGGGTGTGCTCGGGTCGCGCCAGGTAGTGGACGCCGAGGTCCGCCGCGAGCTGCTCGACCTCGGGACGGTTGCCGTCGTCGAGCACCCAGGTCTCGTGCTCCACGCGCATCGCGGCCGCGGCGGCGACGGTCGGCAGCAGGATTTCGATGCCCTCGTTGTAGGTGGGGACGAGGGCCGCGACCCGGTACGGCGTCTCGGTCACGTCGCGATGAGCCGGCCGCCGGTCGATGTCCCACAGCGAGAAGGTGAACAGGGCCAGGCCGAGCGCTGCATGGATCTCGAGCACGACCAGCGGGATCGACGCCCACCACACGCCGAGGTCGAGGGTGCTGCCGATGCGCCAGGCGAGGTAGATGGTGCTGACCGTCAGCGCGGCCACGGCGATCGTGCGGATGACAAGCCGGCGCGCCGCGGGCTCCGGAGCCGGGAGCTCGGGGGACGGGACCGGCCCGCGCAGCCAGCCGAAAGCCTCATCGAGGAACAGGGTCAGGGGCATACCGCCACTGTCGGGCTGGCTGCGGGGCGGCGCCACGTTACGGAAGGACCACCTGTGGGCGGCCGAACGGGGGACCCGTGCCGGCAAGGCGCGCGATCGGACGGCCCGGCACGAGCCGGTATGCTGTCCCGGCCATGAGTCCGGGCAACAGCCGCACGAACGGCACCATCGACCTCGTTCCGCCCACCGAGAAGGCATTTCTGGTCGCCGTCGATACCGGCGCCGATGCCGGTTGGACCGCCGAGGACAGCCTGACCGAGCTCGCCGCGCTGGCGACCACCGCGGGTGCCGATGTCGTGGGCGCCGAGTGG
>Ga0315540_10001508_pt1 | contig 13302 bp, 6 predicted proteins | sample SalMarSW160110MG_FD_203677 | JGI IMG/M metagenome (GOLD analysis project Ga0315540, IMG submission 203677) | Salt marsh sediment microbial communities from the Plum Island Ecosystem LTER, Massachusetts, United States - Salt Marsh Sediment SW1601-10 ... | reverse complement strand
GGCGAAGGGCGTGTAGGTCCCCGCGATGAGGAAGAAGATCATCGAGTGATCGAGCCGGCGCATCAGGCGGCGCACTTCCGGCCGCTTCCAGTTCACCCGGTGGTAGAGCGCGCTGGTGCCGAGCAGGGCGGAGAGGCTGAGCGCGTAGATCGCCACCGCCAGGGTCGCCTTCGGGGTCTTCGCGGCGACGATCAGGCCGACGCCGAGGAAGAGCGAGACGACGAAGGCCCACTGGTGCGAGACGCCGCGCAGGCGCGGCTTGACCGCGGCGATCGCCTCGTTTGCAACTTCCCGTGCAGATTCCGCTTTTTCGGCCGCCCGCGCCCGCATCGTCCGCTTGTCACCATAGAGGAGAGAAAAGCTCGATTTCTGCGGCGTTTGCGGAGTCGGTCGTCACAAAGTCCGTCCGACTCGTGGACGATCCTGGGCAGCTCCCCCTAAAAGCCGCCCCGAGAGGAGTAGTTCGATGTCCCAGACCGCCACCAGCAGCCCGAAAAACGGTCTCAAGGGCCTCGAGGTCGAACGCCGTTTCTCCTCCCCGGGGACGCATCCCTTCGACGAGATCGAGTGGGAGACGCGCGACGCCGTGATCGGCGATCCCGCCGCGCCGGCCTTCGAGCAGCGCGGGGTCGAGTTCCCGAAGAGCTGGAGCCAGAACGCGACCAACATCGTCGCCCAGAAGTACTTCCGCGGACAGCCGGGAAGCGATGAGCGTGAGCGATCCGTGAAACAGATGGTGAGCCGGGTTGCGGGGCGCATCGCGGCAGTCGGGCGGGAAACCGGCTACTTCACCTCTGACGAGGACGCCGATGCTTTCGAAGCCGAGCTCGCATCGATTCTGGTCAATCAGCGAGCGGCCTTCAACAGTCCCGTCTGGTTCAACGTCGGATGGCGCAAGCCGGGAGAGGAGCAAGCGTCTGCCTGCTTCATCCTCAGCGTCGAGGACAACATGGAGTCGATCCTCAACTGGAACACCAAGGAGGGGATCATCTTCAAGGGCGGCTCGGGCTCGGGGATCAACCTCTCGAAGATTCGCGGTTCGATGGAGCACCTGGCAAAAGGAGGCATTGCCTCGGGCCCGGTCAGCTTCATGCGCGGCGCGGACTCCTGGGCAGGCGCAATCAAGTCCGGTGGCGGCACTCGACGAGCGGCCAAGATGGTCGTCCTCGACGTCGATCATCCCGATATCGAGGACTTCATCTGGTGCAAGGCCCGCGAGGAGAAGAAGGCTGCCGCCCTACGCGACGCCGGTTACGACATGCGCCTCGACTCGGAGGCCTTCGCCTCGGTCCAGTACCAGAACGCCAACAACTCGGTACGAGTGACCGATGAGTTCATGGAGGCCGTGGAGAACGACCAGGACTGGGAGCTGACCGGTCGGGTCGACGGTGGTGTGATCAAGACCGTCAAAGCCCGCGAGCTGATGAACGAGATCGCCGATGCAGCCTGGCAATGCGCCGACCCTGGGGTCCAGTACGACACGATCATCAACCGCTGGCACACCTGCCCGGAGTCGGGCCCGATCAACGCCTCCAACCCGTGCTTCCCGGCGGATGCCCGCGTTCACACGACGATCGGCCAGATTCCCTTCGGGGAGCTCTACGAGCGAGCCCGGGATGGCGAGGAGTTCCAGGTCTACACGCACCGCGCGACTGCGGAGGAGCCTGGCGAGGGCGTGCTCGCCTCGGCCCCGATCGCGATCATGCGAAACGGGGTCAAGCCGGTGCTGCGACTGCGCTTCTCAGATGGGCGGGAGTTGCGCTGTACCCCCAACCATCGTCTGTGGACGGCCAACCGCGGCTACGTTCCGGCCGATGAGCTGACCGAACAGGACGAGATCCTGCTGAACGACAGCGCCACGACGGCCACTGACGCGTCCTGGGCACTTCCGGTCAAAGTCGAGGCGCTCGCCAAGTCATTCAGCCGCGGCGGCATTGTCACCCACCAAGAGCTTCCTGACCGCTGGAGCGAGGGGCTCGGCGAGTTGACCGGTCATCTGGTCGGCGATGGCTGGATGACCGAAGTCCAGACCGGTTGGTGCTACGGGGGAGACGACATCGACGACGGGCTCGCCGATTCCCATGAGGGAATACTCGAGGAGCTGATTGGCGGAGTCTCTCGCCAGGAGATGGAAAACGGCACTGTGCAGCTGCGCGCCGGTAGCGAGACGGTGCGGGAATTCTTCCGCCAGCTAGGCATTGGCACCGTGCGTGCTCACGAGAAGCGAGCGCCGGACATGATCTTCGCTGCGCCTGTCGAGGTGCAGGCGGCGTTCCTACGTGGCCTGTACGGCGCCGATGGATGCGTCTCCCGAGTGGAGTCGGGTGGCAAGGCGAATCGCTATGTCGGACTTGGCAGCCGTAGCGAGGCTCTGCTCAAGGATGTTCAGCGCATGCTTTCGGCATTTGGAGTCCGCGGACGCATCTACCGAGTTTCCGAGTCCGGTAAGGCGTCGTTTTCCTACACCCGCCAGGACGGCACCGCGGTCGCATACGAGTCGCGTGAGGGCTTTGACCTTCGCATCTCTGGCTCGGACATGGAGCGCTTTGCCGAGTCGATTGGATTCTCGACGCCACGCAAGAGTGCTGCGCTCGGCGCATTGCTCGCAGAGACCCGCCGCTACCGGACCAAGTCAGGCGTCAGGCTCTCCTCGCGGGAGGACGACGGCCAAGAGGTCGTCTACAACCTGACCGAGCCGGTGCATCACTCGTACATCGTCGACGGCCTGGTCGTTGCTAACTGCTCCGAGTACATGCACGTCGACGACTCGGCCTGCAACCTGGCCTCGCTCAACCTGATGAAGTTCCGCCGCGAGGACGGCAGCTTCGACGTCGAGGAGTTCGAGCACGCGGTCGACATCGTCTTCCTCGCCCAGGAGATCCTGGTCGGCTTCTCCAGCTACCCGACCGAGCAGATCGGCGAGAACGCCAACGCCTTCCGCCAGCTCGGCCTCGGCTACGCCAACCTCGGCGCGCTGCTGATGTCCGACGGGCTGCCCTACGACTCCGACGAAGGCCGCAACGTCGCCGCCGCGATCACGGCGCTGATGACGGGGCGGGCCTACCGCCAGTCGGCCGAGATCGCCGCCGGGGCGACCGGCCCCTACGACGAGTACGACAAGAATCGCGAAGCCCACAACGGCGTCATGCGGATGCACCGCGACGCCGCCTACGACGTCGACCCGACCGGGATCAAGGCCGACCTGCTCGAGGCCGCCCAGAGGGCCTGGGACGAGGCGGTCGAGCTGGGCGAGGAGCACGGCTACCGCAACGCGCAGGCGACGGTGCTGGCGCCGACCGGGACGATCAGCTTCCTGATGGACTGCGACACGACCGGGATCGAGCCCGACTTCTCGCTGGTCAAGTTCAAGGAGCTGGTCGGCGGCGGGCAGATGACGATCGCCAACCGCTCGGTGCCGCTGGCCCTGCAGCGGCTCGGCTACGACGAGGCCGAGATCGACCAGATCAACGCCTACATCACCGAGAACGCGACGATCGTCGGCGCGCCGGGGCTCAAGGACGAGCACCTCGAGGTCTTCGATGTCGCGGTCGGCGAGCGGGCGATCTCCCACACCGGCCACATCGACATGATGGCGGCGACCCAGCCGTTCATCTCCGGCGCGATCTCCAAGACGGTCAACCTGCCGCAGAGCGCCACGGTCGAGGACATCGCCGACGCCTACACGCGCGGCTGGAAGGGCGGGCTGAAGGCGCTGGCGATCTACCGCGACGGCTCGAAGACCGCGCAGGCGCTGCGCACCGACGCGCAGGACGAACAGGAGGCCGACGAGAAGCCTCCGGCGCCGCCGGAGCGCAAGCGGATGCCGCGCGAGCGCGAATCGATCACCCACAAGTTCTCGATCGCCGGCCACGAGGGCTACATCACCGCCGGCAAGTACGAGGACGGCTCGGTCGGCGAGATCTTCCTCACCGACATCGGCAAGGAGGGCTCGACGATGCGCGGGCTGATGAACGCCTTCGCCACGGCGATCTCGCTCGGCCTGCAGTACGGCGTGCCGCTCGAAGACTTCGTGCGCAAGTTCAGCTACATGCGCTTCGAGCCCGAGGGGATCACCGGCAACCCCGAGATCCCCTTCGCCAAATCGCTGCCCGACTACATCATGCGCTGGGTCGCCAGCCGCTTCATCGGGGACACCGAGACGCTCGAGGAACTCGGGATCATGACCCAGGAGGTGCGGGCGAAGAAGGACGCGGAGACGAGTCAGCTCGGCCTCGGCATCGCAACCGACACCGCCGGTCCGGCGAACGGCGGCAACGGCCACTCGCAACCCGGCAACGGCAACGGCGCCGAGAAGGCGAAGGCGACCGGCGGCGAGTCGGCGCCGGCGGCGAGCGCCTTCACCGAAACCCCGCCGGTCGTCCCGGCGAAGATGTCCGGGCTCGACCTCGGCCCCGCCTGCGAGCAGTGCGGCGGGATGATGCAGCGCACGGGCAGCTGCTACACGTGTTCCTCCTGCGGCAACAACACCGGCTGCGGCTGATCTGAGAGCCCAGGACGCGGCGCTGGGAACCACGGGCGGCTTCGCGCCGTACCGCCAAAGTACTGTCGCTTCGCCGCCCGCGGCCCCCAGCTTGGTCCTGAACTCTCAGATTCCAGACTCAGCTCAGGATGACTTTCGTGTTGTGGCGGGGAGTCTCGGTGATTGCCCGTCGGAAAATTCGCTCTGACTTTGGGCTCGACGGGCGAATTTGCCGTCGTTTCACTAACTCCCTGAGGACCACCGCCATCTCGAACTGGGCGAAGGCGGCGCCGAGACAGCGGCGGACGCCGCCGCCGAAGGGAATCCAGGTGTAGGTGCCCGGCGGGTTCTCGAGGAAGCGCTCGGGGCGGAAGGCCTGCGGTTCGGGATAGACGTCCGGGTTGCGGTGGGCGAGGTAGATCGAGGGCACGACCGAGACCCCCGCCGGCAGCTCGTAGCCGCCGACCTCGGCCGGCTCGGCGAGGCGGCGCAGGACGATCGAGATCACCGGCCGCAGGCGCAGCGTCTCCTGAATCGTCGCCGTCAGATAGGCGTCGTCCTCGCCCGCAACCGCCTCGGTGCGCAGCCGCTCCAGCTTCTCCGGGTGCCGCGCCAGGCGCTCGACCGCCCAGGCGAGCGAGGTCGCCGTCGTCTCGTGGCCGGCGGCGAGCAGGGTCAGCAGCTCGTCGCGCATCTCGACGTCGCTCATCGGGCTGCCGTCCTCGTGGCGGGCGCCGATCAGCATCGAGAGGATGTCGTCGCGCTGCTCGAGGTCGGCGGCACGCCTGCGGGCGGCGATCTCGCGGCGGATCAGAGCATCCACCCGGTCCATCGCGCGGCGAATCCAGGGCAGGCGGCGGATCCGCTGGGGCCCGATCGCCACCACCGGCAGCAGCTGTCGCGGGTCGCTGAGCAACCCGATGTAGCGGCGCAGGGCGTCGCGCAGCTCGGCCAGCCCTTCGCCCTCGCGAGCGCCGAAAACGGTGCGCAGGATGATCTCCAGGGTCAGCGCCTGCATCCGCGGGCGCAGCGCGTAGGGCTCGCCGCTCGGCCAAGCGTCGATCTCGCGTTCGGCGATCTCGGTCATCGCCGCCTCGTAGGTCTGCATGCGCCGACCGTGGAACGGCGGCAGCAGCAGCTTGCGCTGGCTCATGTGCGCGCCCTCGTCCAGCACCAGCAGCGAGTGCCGTCCCAGCAGCGGCTCGAGCAGCTCGTTGCCCTCACCGGCGTGGAAGACCTCCGGGTCGCCGGTGAAGACCTGCTTGACCGCTTCGGGAGCGGCGAACACGACCCAGGTCTCGCGCAGGATCTTCAGCGTGAAGGCATCGCCGTAGCGATCCTGACAGGAGTAGAGGAAGCGCCGCGCCTGGCGCGACCAGATCGCCGTCTGGACCGGGCGGGGCAGCGGCGGCCCGGGAGGAAGGCCGCGCGACCCTGGGCGGCCGACCGCTCGCGGGGCTGTCTGGGCGGCTGCCTCCATGCTCAGTAGTAAACCGTAGGCGACAATCCGTGGAAAGTCTCGATGGCTGCTGACAGCCGGCTTCATACGCTGCCCGCGTGACCGCCCTGGACCTCGCCCGCTGGCAGTTCGGCATAACAACGCTTTACCACTTCATCTTCGTCCCGGTGACGATCGGCCTGGCGATCTGCGTCGCCTTCATGCAGACGATGTGGCACCGCAGCGGCGAGGAGCACTGGCTGCGCTCGACCCGCTTCTGGGGCAAGCTGATGCTGATCTCCTTCGCCCTCGGCGTCGCCACGGGGATCGTGCAGGAGTTCCAGTTCGGCATGAACTGGTCGAGCTACTCGCGCTTCGTCGGCGACATCTTCGGCGCCCCGCTGGCGATGGAGGGGCTCGCCGCCTTCTTCGTCGAGTCGACCTTCCTCGGCCTCTGGATCTTCGGCTGGGGGCGGCTCTCCAAGCGCGTCCACCTCGCCTGCGCCTGGCTGGTCGCCGGCTCGACCGCGCTCTCGGCCTTCTTCATCCTCGCCGCCAACTCCTGGATGCAGCACCCGGTCGGCTACAAGCTGGCCGGCGGCAAAGCCGAGCTGACCAACATCGCCAGCGTGCTGTTCAACAACACCGCCCTCTACGCCTTCGCGCACACGATCTTGGCGGCGCTGCTGACCGCGGGGATGATCCTGATCGCGGTCTCCGCCTGGCACCTGCGGCGCGGCAACGAGACCGCGGTCTTCGGCGCGGCGATGCGGCTCGGCCTGCCTCTGGTCACCGTGGCGGCGATCGTCACCGTCCTCGTCGGCCACTTCAACGGGATCCTGATGACCAGCCAGCAGCCGATGAAGATGGCCGCCGCCGACGCGGTCTTCGAAACCAAGGACGGCGCCGGGCTCTCGCTCTTTGCCACCGGCAACCTCGAGCAGAACCCCGAAGGCCTGACCCGCAACGTTCAGATCCCCAACCTGCTCTCCTGGATCTCGACGGGCTACCCGCGCGGTGAGATCGAGGGCGTCAACAACATCAACGCCGAATACAGGCGCAGGTATGGACCGGGCGAGTACGCGCCGATCGTCGCTGTCTCCTACTGGACCTGGCGGGCGATGATCGGCTGCGCGATGGCGATGTTCCTCTTCGCCGCCTTCGGCTGGTGGCTGGCGCGCAAGGGCAGGCTCCAGTCCTCCCGGCGCTTCCTCAAATGGGCGGTGCCCGCGGCGGCGCTGCCCTTCCTCGCCAGCGCTACGGGCTGGGTCTTCACCGAGATGGGGCGCCAGCCCTGGGTCGTCTTCGGCCTGCTGAAGACGGACGTCGCCAACTCGCCCAGCGTCAGCTCGGCTGAAGTCTGGATCACCCTGATCGGCTTCACCGCGATCTACGGCGTGCTCGCCGCGATCGCCGGTTGGGTCTTCGTCAGGACGGTGCGCAATGGGCCGGTCGAGGCCGGCAAAGCCGAGGAGCCGGGCCAGGAGCTGGCCCTTACCTACTGACCATGGACGCTTACAGCGGACTTCAGGTCGTCTGGTTCGTCCTCATCTCGATCCTCTGGCTGGGCTACTTCCTGCTCGAGGGGTTCGACTTCGGGGTCGGCATGCTGATCCGCGCGGTCGGCCGCGGCAAGGAGGAGCGGCGCGCCGTGCTGCACACGATCGGCCCGATCTGGGATGGCAACGAGGTCTGGCTGCTGGTCGCCGGCGGCGCCACCTTCGCCGCCTTCCCGCAGTGGTACGCGACGCTCTTCTCCGGCTTCTACCTGGCGCTCTTCCTGATCCTGGTGGCGCTGATCGTGCGCAACGTCGCCTTCGAGTTCTGGGGCAAGGGCGACACGCAGCGCTGGCGCGACCGCTGGGAGTGGGCGATGACCGGCGGCAGCTTCCTCGCCGCGCTGCTCTGGGGAGTCGGCTGGGCGAACATCGTCCACGGCGTGCCGATCGACGCCCAGCAGGAGTACACCGGGACGCTCTTCGATCTGCTGAAGCCCTACGCGCTGCTCGGCGGCCTGGCGACGCTGAGCCTCTTCCTCACTCACGGCGCGATCTTCCTCGAGCTGAAGACCGAAGGCGCGATGCGTGAGCGGGCGCGGGCGATCGCCGCGCGGGTCGCTCCGGTAGCCGCGGTGATCGGGATCGCCTTCCTGGCCTGGACGGTCGCATCGCACGGTGGCGGCGTCGACGTCGCGTCGGCGATCCTCGCCGGCATCTCGGCGCTCGCCCTCCTCGCCGCTGCGGTCCTCGCCGGTCGCGACCCGGTGCGCGCCTTCGCCGCGACCGCCGGAGCGATTGCCTTCTTCTTCATCTCGCTCTTCGTCGACCTCTTCCCGCACACCATGGTCTCCAGCACCAGCAGCGCCTTCGACATGACGCTCGCCCAATCGGCCTCCTCGCACTACACGCTGGTCGTGATGACCGTGGTCGCGGTGCTGCTGGTGCCGGTCGTGCTCGCCTACCAGGCGTGGACCTACTGGGTCTTCCGCCACCGCGTCTCCGCTGACGACTTTGGCGACGTGAAATCGCCCCTGGACCTCCTCGACCGAGACAAGAGGGAGTCGGCCGGTGGCGAGCCGACGGGCGCCGGCTCCTGACGAGCGGGCGCGGGCGACGCAGCGCCGGCTGACGCGCGAGAGCCGCGCGGCGCGGGCGCACCTCGCGACGACCGCCGGGCTCGGTGTCCTCGCCACGGCGCTGATCGTCGTCCAGGCGACGGTGCTCGCGCACGTCGTCGTCCGTGTCTTCCTCGGCGGCGCCTCGCTCGGCGAGGTGACGCCGGCGCTGCTCTGGCTGGCGGCGATCTCGCTGGCGCGCGGGCTGGTCGACGCAGGCTTCGAGGCGGGCGGCCGGATCGGCGCCGCCCGCGCGATGGCCGAGCTGCGCTCGCGGCTCCTCCGCCACCTACTGCGCGAAAGGCCGGGCGCGCTGCAGGACGAGCGCTCGGGCGAACTCGCCGCCGCCGCCGTGCAGGGCGTCGATGCGCTCGAGGCCTACTTCGCCCGCTACCTGCCGCAGGCGGTGCTCGCCGTCTGCGCGCCGCTCCTGATCCTCGCCTGGGTGCTGCCGCGCGACTGGGAGGCGGCCGCGATCCTCGCCGTCACCGCGCCGCTGATCGTCGTCTTCATGGTCCTGATCGGGCGCCTGACCGAGCGCACGACGCGGCGTCGCTGGCGGCGCCTCGCGCGGCTCAGCGCCCACTTCCTCGATCTGGTCGGCGGCCTCGAGACGCTGCGCGCCCACGGCCGCGCCGAGGCGCAAGCTCGCTCGATCGAGGCGACCGGCGAGAGCTACCGGATCGAGACGATGAAGACGCTGCGGATCGGCTTCCTCTCCGCCCTGGTGCTGGAGCTGCTGGCGATGCTGGGTGTGGCCCTGGTCGCGGTCACCGTCGGCGTGCAGCTGGCGAGCGGCGACCTCGGCCTGACCGCCGGGCTGACCGTGCTGATCCTCGCCCCAGAGCTCTACATGCCGCTGCGCCGGCTCGGCGCCCAGTTCCACGCCAGCGCCGACGGCATCGCCGGGGCCGAGCGGATCTTCGAGCTGCTCGACCGTCCCGCGGCGCTCGCGACGCCTTCCCTGGCGAGGCCGGCGCCCGACCCGAGCGTCGCGCCGCTGCGCCTCGCGGGCGTTCGCTTCTCCCATCCGGGGCGGGAGGAGACGCTGCGCGGCGTCGAGCTCGAGCTGGCGCCAGGTGAGACAGTGGCCCTGACGGGACTGAGCGGCGGCGGCAAGTCGACGCTGCTCTCGCTGCTGCTGCGGCTGGCCGAGCCGGGCGCCGGGCGGATCGAGTGCGGCGGCGTCGACCTGCGCGAGGTCGACGCCGAGGAGTGGCGGCGACGCCTCGCCTGGGTGCCCCAGCGGCCGACGATCTTCAGCGGCACGATCGCCGCGAACGTGCGCCTGCCGGAGCCGGCCGCCGAGGACGAGCGGGTGCTGGCGGCGGTCGAGCGGGCCGGCCTGCTGGACTTCGTCCGCTCCCTCCCCGAGGGGCTCAAGACCCGGGTCGGCGATGGCGGCCGGCGCCTTTCGGCCGGCGAGGCGCAGCGTCTCGCACTCGCCCGCGCCTTCCTCCGCGACGCGCCGCTGCTGCTGCTCGACGAGCCGACCGCCAACCTCGACCTCGAGACCGAGCTGGAGATCGCCGACGCGGTCGAGGAGCTCGCTTCCGGGCGCACCGCCCTGATCGTCGCCCACCGCCCCGAGCTCGCCCGCCGCGCCAGCCGCGTGGTCGAGCTGCGGGGTGGCACGATCCGCGAGCTCGGCCGAGCGCACGCCACCAAGCCGACCGAGGCGGTCTCCGTATGAGCACACGTTCGTCTCTTGTCGTGCTGAGGCCGACAAACAGCGAACGGCCCGGCGTCTGGGAGGCGCTGCGGCGGACGGTGGCGGCGACGCGGTCGCGGCGCGGTCTGCTCTGGCTCTCGGTGGCGCTCGGCGCCGGCGCGGTGCTCGCCTCGGTCGGCCTGCTGACCACGTCGGGCTACCTGATAAGCCGCGCCGCGCAGCGGCCGGAAATCCTCGCGCTCGGGGTGGCGATCGTCGGCGTCCGCTTCTTCGGCATCTCGCGTGCCCTGCTGCGCTACGGCGAGCGGCTCGCCTCGCACGACCTCGCCTTCCGCACGCTGACCGACCTGCGACGGCGCTTCTTCGCGCGGCTCGTGCCGCTGGTCCCGGGCGGGACGGGCGAGCTGCGGCGCTCGGACCTGCTGAGCCGCTTCGTCAGCGATGTCGACCGGCTCCAGGACGTCTACCTTCGGGCGCTCGGCCCGCCGCTGGTCGCGCTCCTCGCCGGGCTCGGATCGGTAGCCGTGGCGGCGCTGATCCTGCCCGCGGCCGGGCTCGTCCTCGCCCTGATGCTGACGCTCGGCGGGATCCTCGTGCCGGCATTGACACGCTGGGCGGCGCGCTCCGCCGGCCGCCGCCAGGCCGGCGCGCGGGCGGCGCTCAGCGGCGACCTGGTCGAGATCGCGCAGGGCTCGGCGGAGATCGCGGTCGCCGGGCGGGCGGGCGAGTGGATCGAGCGCGGCGAGCGCTCGAGCGCGCGGCTGGCGGCGCTGCAGCGTCGCGACGCGCTCAGCGGCGGGCTCGCGGTCGGGTTGGGCACGGCGCTGGCGGCGGGCGCCGTCGTGGCAATGGTCGCCGTCGCCACCCCCGCCGTGCACGGCGGCGCCCTCGCCGGCGTGCTGCTGGCGGCCCTGGCGCTGCTGGCGCTCGGCGCCTTCGAGGCCGTCGCCCCGCTGGGCGCCGCGGCAGCGAGCATCGATGCCTGCGCGAGCGCCGCGGTGCGGGTCGAATCGGTGCTCGAGCGCGAGTCCGCGACGCCCGAGCCCGTCGCACCCCGCTCCCTCCCGCCCTCCGGCGACCTCGAGCTCCGCGGCGTCCGCTTCCGCTACGACGCCGGCGGGCCATGGGCGCTCGACGGCGCCGACCTGCGCCTGCGACCGGGCCGCGCCGTCGCCCTGCTCGGCCCGAGCGGCTGCGGCAAGAGCACCCTCGCCGAGCTCGCGGTCCGCTTCCTCCGTCCCCAGCGCGGCGCGGTTCTGCTCGGCGGGACCGACCTCAGCAAGGCCGCCGGCGACGCCGTGCGCGAGGCGGTGCGCCTCTCACCCCAGGACGCCTACCTCTTCACCAGCACGCTGCGCGACAACGTCGCGATCGGCCGCGCCGACGCCGCCGACGCCGAGGTCGCCGCCGCGCTGCAGGCGGTCGGCCTCGGCGAGTGGCTGGCCGCGCTGCCCGACGGCCTCGCGACCGAGGTCGGCGAGGCGGGCGCCAAGGTCTCCGGCGGCCAGCGCCAGCGGATCGCCGCCGCGCGGATGTTCCTCGCCGACGCAAGCTTCCTGGTCTTCGACGAGCCGACCGCCCACCTCGACCCTGCGGGCGCCGCCGATCTCCTGAACCGGATCGTGAAGCTCGCCGACGATGGGCCCGGGGTCCTGGTCATCACCCACGAAATGCACGACCTCTCGATTTTCGACGAAGTGATAGCGCTGGAAAGCGGAAGAATCGTCCACGCGGGGTGACCGGGGTGCCCCTCCACGGAGGCTCATGAACAGAGATACCGAAGAACGGAAAAGGATCAGCTGCGCGACGGTCTCCCGGGAGGGGCATCCCGGTCACTCATAGTGCAATGAATCCAGCACGTTCAGCCGCGAGGCGCGGCGCGCCGGTGGGATCGCGGCGAGGACTCCGGCGAAGCCGGCGAGGACGAGAAGCACGACGAGCGAGCCGATCGGGTAGGAGAGGGTGAACCCTTCGTCCTTCAGCGGCTGGGCGATCAGCGCGGCGAAGATCACGCCGAGGACCATCCCGAGGATCGCCCCGATCAGCGCCGTGATCACCGCCTCGTAGCGGATCATCGTCCGCACCTGGCGCCGCGACATGCCGATCGCCCGCAGCATCCCCAGCTCGCGCGTGCGTTCGTGGATCGAAAGGGCCAGCGTGTTGGCGATGCCGAAGAGCGAGATCACGATCGCCAGGATCAGCAGCGCGTAGAAGAGATTGACCAGCTGGCCGACCTGTTCTTCGCGGTTTTCCTTCAGTTCCCCCTGGTTCAGCACTTCCGCGGTCGGGAAGGCGCGTTCGGCGCCCGCAGTCAGCGCCGCCTGGACTCGCGCCTGGTCCGCCCCCGGCTTGACGATCACGAAGTCGATCGTGTCCTGGGACTGGTCGAAGGCGCGCCGCATCACCGCCTGGGTGATCGCGACGCTGCCGAAGACGCCGAGCTTGGAGTCGAACTCGCCGGCGACCCGGAAGCGCGGCCTCGCACCGGTCTGGCTGAGCAGGGCGAAGCTGTCTCCCACTTGGAGTCCGTGGTCGGATGCGAACCCTTCCGAGACCACGGCTTCGCCATCCCCGAGGTTGCGCAGCGTTGCCGGACCTCCCCGCTTCCATTCGAGCGTCACCGCTTCGCCGATGTCCGGCGTCGGCGCGCTCACCCTCGTCTTCGATCCCTGGCCGAGCAGCGCGGCTTCGGTCGAGCGGATCGTCGCCACCGATTTCACGCCCGGCACGCGGCGGGCCGCGGTGGCCGCGCCGGCGGGGATCGGCGAGAAGCCGTCGGTGTTCTGGATCACCAGGCCGCCGGCGAAGTTTTCGTCGATCGTCTGCGCGACCGAGCTCTTCAGCCCAGCGGCGAAGACGGTGACGAAGGTGACCAGGGCGAGCCCGACCATCAGCGCCGCGGCGGTGATCGCCGTGCGGCTCGGGTTGCGCTGCGCGTTCTCGCGCGCGAGCCGGCCGGTGAGGCGGCGGATCCGCTCCAGCGGCCAGCCGGAGATCGTCGCCAGCGGCGGCACGAGGCGTGGGCTGAACAGCGAGACGGCCAGCACGACGGCGACCGCGCCGGCGCCCATCAGGCCGGCACGGGTGCCGGCGCCGCC
>Ga0315540_10001506_pt1 | contig 13335 bp, 17 predicted proteins | sample SalMarSW160110MG_FD_203677 | JGI IMG/M metagenome (GOLD analysis project Ga0315540, IMG submission 203677) | Salt marsh sediment microbial communities from the Plum Island Ecosystem LTER, Massachusetts, United States - Salt Marsh Sediment SW1601-10 ... | reverse complement strand
ACACCCCCAGCCACACCGCGCGTCCGGGCTGGCCCTTTCTGGCCATCGGGTGGCCGTCGAAGGTGGTCGCGATCGACGAAGGGGTGCCGGGAATGCCGAGCAGGGTCGCGGTGATCAGGCCGCCGGCCGAGCCGCCGACGTAGACCCCGGTCATCGCCGCCAGGCCCTGCAGCGGGTCGAGGCCGAAGGTGAACGGCAGCACGATGATCACCGTCATGGTGATCGTGACCCCGGGCAGCGCGCCGCCCACCACGCCGGCGAGGGTGCCGGCGACGAGCGGCACCAGGTACTTGTAGTGCAGCAGCCCGACGATGCTGTGCCAGAGCAGGTCGTACACGGGCTAGAAGTCGGTCCAGCGCCCGCGCGGCAGCAGCACCAGGAGGTACTGCTCGAACACGTAGTACGCGATCAGCGCGGTCGCCGCGCCGAGCGCCAGCGCGCGCAGCCAGTGCGCGGGCCGCTGCGGCGGCGCCAGCAGCAGGTTGGCGGCGGCGACGAAGAGGAAGGTGGCGATGCGAAAGCCCAGCCCCGGCAGCAGCAGGACGTAGACGCCGAAGGCGCCGAAAGACAACGCCACCAGCCGGTAGTTGCGCGGCGGCCCGGCCACGCGCGCCTTGCGGCGCGCCAGCAGGTCGGCCGCCAACAGCGCGAAGCCGAGCGCCGCGGTGAGGCCGAGAACGATGCGCGGATAGAACCCGGGGCCGATCGGTACCAGCGGGTTTCTCTGCAGCCCCAGCGTGAGCCAGAAAAGCGCGAGGCTCGTCGCGAGTACGACGAGCCCCGCCAGACCGTCACGCCCGATCATCGCTTGAGCAGGCCGAGCTCTTTCGCGAGATCCTTGTTGAGTTGGTCGTCCTGCTTGAAGAACGCCGCGTAGTCGGCAGCGTTCTTGTAGTCCACCAGCGTGCCCTGGAGATCCATCGCCTTGGCGAACGCCGGCTCCCTCGCGGCCGCGCCGCAGGCCGAGCGCAGCTTGGCCAGCGCGGCGGGCGCCGTGCCCTTGGGCGCCACCAGCCCGCGGTGCACCGCGTACTCCACGTCGATGCCGTTTTCCTTCAGCGTCGGCAGGTCGGGCATCTGCGGCATGCGCTTGGCGGTGGCGATGGCGAGGAACTTCATCTGCCCCGCGTCGACCTTGCCCCTCTGGGTCAAGTTCGACTCTGCCAGGTCGATATGCCCGCCCAGCAGCGCGTTCATGCGCTTGGCGGTGCCTTCATAGGCGACGTACTTGAACTTGAGCCCCGCGGCCTTCTCCACCAGCGCGGGGAAGAAGTGGCTGGTCGAGCCGAGGGTGGCGCCGACGGTGATCGTACCGGGGTGCGCCTTGGCGTCGGCGATCAGCTGCTGGATGTTGTTCCACGGCGTCTTCGGGCTCGCGGTCAGGATCGACGGTGTTGCCGACACGAGGCAGATCGGCTCGAAGTCCCAGTAGTTCACGTCGGCCACGCCGGTGTAGTAGGTCGAGTGGATCGAGTCGTGGATGGCGAAAATGGTGTAGCCGTCGGGCGGCGAGCCCTTGGCTTCCTTGGCACCCCGGGTGCCCGAGGCGCCGCCGACGTTGGCGATCACGATGGTGCCGCCGAGGTGCTTCTGGAACATCGGCTGGAAGGCGCGGTAGATGTTGTCGGTGTCGCCGCCCGCGCCCCAGGGCACGATCAGCTTGATCGGACGCTCGGGAAACGCGGCGTGGGCGGTGGACGCCGCCAGCAGCGCGGCGGCGAGCAAGGCAAAGCGAGTTTTCATGTTCTACTCCCGGGTTAGGATGACAGCTTCGGTCAGTATGGTACCTCGACGGAGGCGAAAACGAGCATGGTGTTCCACGGAAAATGGTATGACGAGGTTGATCTGGGCGAACGTTTCGGCTCCAGCCTCACGGTCACCGAAACGCACTTCGTCCTCGGCTCGGGGCTGTTCGGCGACTTCAACCCGCTGCACGTGGACGAGGTGTTCGCCCAGCAATCCCAGTTCGGCTCGCGCATCCTGCACGGCCCGTTCACCAGCGCGCTGGTCTCGGCGCCGGTCGGCATGTTCTTCGCCGGCACCGCGATCGCCTATCTCGAGCACGGCTGCCGCTTCAAGGCGCCGGTGCGCGCCGGCGACACCCTGGCCAGCGAATGGACGGTGCTGGAGAAGCTCGACAAGCCCAAGCACCGCGGCGGCATCATCGTGATGCGCGGCGCCTGCACCAACCAGCACGGCGACACCGTGGTCGAGGCCGACGGCAAGATCCTGGTCGCCTCGCGGCCGGGGGCGGCCTAGCCGGCGAAGGTGGCGATCCAGCGCCGGTCGATGCGGTCCTTCCAGCGCCAGAGCCATTCACCCTCGGCCACCAGCGGGCCCCACGACGCGATAGCGTAGCGCCTGCCGCAGCTGATCAGCGCGAGCGAAATTCGCTGCGGCGAATAGCTCTCGAGCGGACGATCTTCGGCCGCGCGGCGCAGGTTGCGCGCCAGCACCGCGCCCTGGCGTACCGCGTAGACGCCCGACTTCGGCAGCGCGGCGCCGAGCAGCGTGGCGCAGTCGCCCGCGGCAAAGACTTGAGGATGCGAGAGGCTGCGCAGGGTCTCGTCGACGAGGATGAATCCGTTCGGGTCGAGCGTCAGGCCGGTCTCGCCGAGCCAGGGCAGCGCCGCAGCCCCGGCGGTCCAGACCACCGCGTCGAAGGAGCGCCGCTCGCCACGCGCGCGCACCACCGGCCCGGGCTCGACCGCCTCCACCGCGGTGCCCGGGCGCAGCACGACCCCGGCGCGCGCGAGCGCGCGCGCGATGCGCCGCCCGAGGCGCGGCGCGAAGGCGGGCCGGTCGGCGTATAGCTCGATCTCGCCCGGGCGCCCGCCGGCAGCGAGCGCGCGCGCCATTGCCATCGCCAGCTCGACCCCGGCGGCGCCGCCGCCGGCGACCGCGATGTGCAGCGTCTGCCTGCGCCCGCGCTCGCGCAGCGCCTCCCAGGCGGCGACCAGGGGCTCGAAAGGCTTGGCCGCGAGCGCGTGCTCGGCGGCGCCGGGCACGGCGGCGAAGTTCGGCAGCGAGCCGAGGTTGAGCGACGCCACGTCGTACTCGAGCTCGCCGCCGCGCTCCAGGCGCACCATGCGCCGCAGCGGATCGATCGCGGCGACACGGTCGTAGACCACCGCCGCGCCCGCGCGCGCGGCGAGCCGCGCCAGGTCGATCACGCAGTCGCCGAGCGCGTAGTGCCCGGCGACCAGTCCGGGCAGCATGCCCGAATAAAGGTGGTGGCGATTGGGGGTGACCAGGGTCACGCGCGCGTCCGCCAGCGGCGCGCCGATCAGGCTGCGCAGCACGAACGCGTGCGCATGGCCCCCTCCCAGCAAGAGAAGCTGTTTCACGCGCGCTTGCGCAGTTCCTTGCGCTGTACCTTGCCGGTGGTGGTCATCGGCAGCGCGTCGATGAACTCGATCTCGCGCGGGTACTCGTAGGGCGCCAGGCGCCCCCGCACGTGCTTCTGGATGTCCTCCTCCAGCTCGCCGGAGGGCTGGCGCCCGGGCTGCAGCACGATAAAGGCCTTGATGATCGCGCCGCGCGCCTCGTCGGGCTTGCCGATCACCGCCGCGTTCGCCACCGCCGGATGCTTGATCAGGCAGGACTCGATCTCGGCCGGTCCGATGCGGTAGCCCGCGCTCTTGATGACGTCGTCCGAGCGGCCCTGGTACCAGATGTAGCCGTCCTCGTCCATCTTGCCCTGGTCGCCGGTGAGGCCCCAGTCGCCGACGAACTTGTCCTTGGTCGCCTGCGGGTTCTTCCAGTACTCGAGAAAGAACACCGGATCGCCGGCGCGATGAACCGCGATTTCGCCGAGTTGATTTGTTCCAACTTCGGAACCGGTCTCGTCAATGATGGCAACTCTATGCCCCGGGTAGGGGCGGCCGATCGAGCCTGGCTTGACCGGCCAGGCGCTCTGGCAGTTGCCGACCACGTAGTTGATCTCGGTCTGGCCGAACATCTCGTTGATCGTGACCCCGAGCTGCTCGCGCGCCCACTCGATCACGGTCGCGCCGACGCTCTCGCCGGCGCTCATGAGCGAGCGCAGGTTGAGCTCGTACTTGCCGCGCGGCTCGGGCACCGTCTTCATCATCAGCTTGAGCGCGGTCGGGAACAGGAAGCTGTTGCGCACCCCGTAGCGCTCGAGCAGGTCGTAGGCGCGCTCGGCGTCGAAGCGGCCGCGGTAGCCGAGGATCGGCAGGCCGAAATACCAGCTCGGCAGCAGCGCGTCGAGCAGCCCGCCGGCCCAGGCCCAGTCCGCCGGCGACCAGAACATGTCGCCCTGCTGCGGGAAGAAGTCGTGCGAGTGCACGAAGCCCGGGATGTTGCCGAGGATCGCCCGCTGCGCCTGCAGCGCGCCCTTCGGCGCGCCGGTGGTGCCGCTGGTGTAGATGATCAGCGCCGGGTCGTCGGCCGCGGTGTCGAGGCAGGCATAGCTGCGCCCCGCCTTCGCCAGCAACGCGTCCCAGTCGTGCACGCCGGACTCGCGCGCGCCGCCGGCGCCGATCACGTGCCTGAGCTGGCTGAGCCGGTCGCGGATCGGCCACAGGTTGGGCAGCGTGGTCGGCTCGACGATCGCCACGCTCGCGCCCGCGTTCTCCATACGGTACTCGAGCGCGTCGGGACCGAACAGGTGGCTCAGCGGCAGCGCGATGGCGCCCATCTGGAAGATCGCGATGTAGGCGATCGCGGTCTCGGGCCGCTGCGGCAGGATGATCGCGACCCGGTCGCCGCGCTTCACCCCGAGCGCGGCGAGCGCGTTGGAGAGCCGGTTGGCCTGCTGCTGGATGTCCCAGAACGAGTAGGCGGCGCGCGCCCCGGACTCGTCCTCCCAGTAAAGGGCGAAGCGGCTGCGCTCGGCGGCCCAGCGCCCGCAGCAGGACTGCGCCATGTTGAAGCGCGCCGGCACCTGCCACTTGAAGGCGCGGTAGATCTCGTCGTAGCGATTCACCATTGTGCGCCGGCAGTTTACCATCGGGCTTTCCCGAAGGAGGCTCGACCAATGCCCCTCGACGCGCTGGTGTTCGACGCCTACGGCACTTTGTTCGACGTTCACGCGGTCATCGCGCGCTGCGACAAGTTCTGGCCCGGCAAGGGCGCGCAGCTGTCGCAGATCTGGCGCACCAAGCAGCTCGAATACAGCTGGCTGCGCAGCCTGATGGGCCACTACCGGCCCTTCTCCGCGGTCACGCGCGAGGCGCTCGCCTATGCCTGCGAAACGCTCGGCCTGCCGCTCGAGGACAAGCAGGCGAAGGCGCTGATGGACGAGTACCTGAACCTAGCGCCCTACCCCGACGTGCCGCCGGCGCTGCCCGAGCTGAGGCGCGGCGGGCGCAAGCTGGCGATCCTGACCAACGGCTCGCCCGACATGATCGAGCCGCTGGTGAAGAACCGCGGCCTGCAGGCGAACTTCGACGCGGTGCTGAGCGTCGACGGGCTGAAAACCTTCAAGCCGGCGCCGCGCGTGTACCAGCTCGCTGTCGACACCCTGCGCGTGCCGGCCGCCAACATCGGCTTCGTCTCGTCCAACTGCTGGGACGCGCTCGGCGCCAAGGCCTTCGGCTTCAACGTCTACTGGATCAACCGCGGCGGCGCGCCGGTGGACCGCCTCGGCTTCCAGCCCGACGGCATGCTGGGCGGCCTGGGCGACCTGCCCGAGAGGATCGCAAGCTGATGAAGTTCTGCTCCAACTGCGGCGCGCCGGTGAGCCGGCGCGTGCCGCCGGGCGACAGCCTGCCGCGCTTCGTGTGCGACGCCTGCGGCGAGGTGCACTACCAGAATCCCCGGCTGGTGGTCGGTTGCGTGCCGCAATGGGAGCAGCGCGTTCTGCTGTGCCGGCGCGCAATCGAGCCGCGCTACGGCTACTGGACGCTGCCCGCCGGGTTCATGGAGAACGACGAGACGACCGGGCAGGCCGCGCTGCGCGAGACGCTCGAGGAGGCCGGCGCGCACGTCGAGCTGGGCGAGCCGTTCAGCATGTTCTCGGTGCCGCAGGCCAACCAGGTGCACCTGTTCTACCGCGCGCGGCTGCGCGACCTCGAGTTCAAGCCCGGTGAAGAGAGCCTGGAGGTGGCGCTGTTCGAGGAGGCGCAGATCCCGTGGCAGGAGATCGCCTTCCGCACCGTCGGCCTGACGCTCAAGCACTGGTTCGCCGACCGCAAGCGCGGCAGCTTCGGCTTTCACGCCGAGGACATCGCGCCGCGCTAGCGCCGCTCCGCGCCGATGTCGGGCGAGGCGGAGATCTTGTGGATCGACAGGTCGGCGCCGTTGAACTCCTCCTCCTCGCCCAGGCGCAGGCCGACCGCCGCCTTGAGCGTGCCGTAGACCAGGAACCCGCCGGCGAGCGCGACCGCGATGCCGAGTAGCGTGCCGGCGAGCTGCGAGGCGAAGCTCACGCCGCCGAGCCCGCCCAGCGCCTTGGCGCCGAAGATGCCGCAGGCGACGCCGCCCCAGGCGCCGCACAGCCCGTGCAGCGGCCAGACGCCGAGCACGTCGTCGATCTTCCAGCGGTTCTGGGTCACGGTGAACATGGTGACGAACAGGCCTCCCGCGACCGCGCCGACCACGAACGAGCCGGCCGGATGCATGACATCGGACCCGGCGCACACCGCGACCAGCCCGGCGAGCGGCCCGTTGTGGACGAAGCCCGGGTCGTTGCGCCCCGCCGCCAGCGCGGCGAGCGTTCCGCCGGACATCGCCATCAGCGAGTTGACCGCCACCAGGCCGCTGATCTTGTCGATCGCCTGCGCCGACATGACGTTGAAGCCGAACCAGCCCACCGACAGGATCCAGGCCCCGAGCGCGAGAAAGGGAATCGACGAGGGCGGATGAGCGGAGATGCGCCCGTCCTTGGTGTAGCGCCCGTGGCGCGCGCCGAGCAGCAGCACCGCGACCAGGCCGATCCAGCCGCCGACGGCGTGCACCACCACCGAGCCGGCGAAGTCGTGGAACTCGGCGCCGAAGTGCCCCTGCAGCCAGGCCTGCACGCCGAAATGGTGGTTCCACGCGATGCCCTCGAACAGCGGGTACACCAGGGCCACCAGCGCTCCGGTGGCGACCAGCTGCGGATAAAAGCGCGCGCGCTCGGCGATCCCGCCCGAGACGATCGCCGGCACCGCGGCGGCAAAGGTCAGCAGGAAGAAGAACTTGACCAGCTCGTAGCCGTTGCTCTGCGCCAGCTGCCCGGCGCCGGTGAAGAACGACACCCCGTAGGCCAGGCCGTAGCCGACGACGAAATACGCCACGGTCGAGACGCAGAAGTCGGCCAGGATCTTGACCAGGGCGTTGACCTGGTTCTTCGAGCGCACGGTGCCGAGCTCGAGGAAGGCGAAGCCGGAGTGCATGGCGAGCACCAGGATGGCGCCCAGCAGCACGAACAGCACGTCGGAACCCGATTTGAGCGCCTGCATGAATTTCCTCCCGGTAGGCTTGTTCTAGGAATTTGTGCGGCTACAATAATGCAATAGCATGCAGCGACGCCAGTTCATCAAGTTCTGCGCCGCGTCAGCCGCTGTAAGCGCGCCGGCGATCGCCGCTACTGACGCGACGCCGCACTTCTACGCCCGCGCGACGCTGGTCGACGAGCACGGCGCGCCGCTCGCCGCCTCGGCGCTGCCCGCGAATCGCAACCTGGTGTTCGACTATCCCTACGCCGCGACGCCCTGTTTCCTGCTGAACCTCGGCCGGCCGCTGCGCGAGAGCGTGCGGCTCAAGACTGCCGACCACCGCAGTTATGTATGGTCTGGCGGGGTCGGGGCGCGCCGCTCGGTCGTGGCCTACTCGGCGATCTGCGCCCACAAGCTGACCTACCCGACGCACCAGATCAGCTTCATCAGCTACCGCACCGAGGCGAGCGCGCGCAACCCGCAGCCGAACGTCATCCATTGCTGCTCCGAGCACAGCCAGTACGATCCCGCGCGCGGCGGGCGCGTGGTCGCCGGGCCGGCGCCGCAGCCGCTCGCCGCGATCCTGCTCGAGCACGATCCGGCGACCGATTCGCTGACCGCGATCGGCACCCTCGGCGGGGAGCTGTTCAACGAGTTCTTCGCCAAGTACCGCTTCCGCCTGGCGATGGAGATCGGTCCGGCGGCGCACCGTGCGGTCGCCGGCAGCGCGCGGGTGACCCCGCTCGAGCGCTATTGCCGCCAGCAGGTGAAGTGCTAGCCTGGCTGCAGGGCGGCGACCCTTTCCCGCCGGTCGAGCAGGCGCTGCGCAACCCCAACGGCCTGCTGTGCGCCGGCGCCGACCTGTCGCCTGAGCGCCTGCTGGACGCCTACCGGCGCGGCATCTTCCCCTGGTATTCCGGCGACGAGCCGATCCTGTGGTGGTCGCCCGACCCGCGCATGGTGCTGTTCTGCGACGAGCTGAAGGTGTCGCGCTCGCTCGCCAAGAGCCTGCGCAACAAGGGCTACCGGGTGCGCATCGACAGCGCGTTCCGGCGCGTGCTGGAGGGCTGCTCCGGCCCGCGCCGCGGCGACGGCGGCACCTGGCTGAGCGAAGACATGCGCAAGGCCTATTTCGCGCTGCACCGCGCCGGCCACGCGCACTGCTTCGAGACCTGGCGTGACGACGAGCTGGTCGGCGGGCTGTACGGCGTCGCCGTCGGTCGCATGTTTTACGGCGAGTCGATGTTCTCGCGCACAACCGACGCCTCCAAGGTCGCGCTGGTCGCGCTGGTCGAGGCGCTGCGCGCGCGCGGCTTGCCGCTCATCGACTGCCAGATGCGAACGCCGCTGCTGGCGTCTCTCGGCGCGCGCGAGATTCCGCGCCGCGCGTTCTTGCGCCGGGTGGCGTCATTGGTAAACTACGCCGAGCCAGCCGGCAATTGGCGCAGCGAGGAAGACTAGGGTGTCCCGACTCAACGACCTGCCGCACGCAGTCCTGCAGTTCTACGTCACCGCGCCCTACCCGTGCAGCTACCTGCCGGAGCGCATGGCGCGCTCGCAGGTCGCGACCCCGAGCCACCTGATCAATACCGAGCTGTACGGCGACCTGGTCAAGGCCGGGTTCCGCCGCAGCGGCATCTTCACCTACCGTCCGCATTGCGATGCCTGCCGCGCCTGCGTGCCGGTGCGCATCCCGGTGGCCGAGTTCTGCGCCGCGCGCTCGCAGCGCCGGGCCTGGAGGCAGCACTGCGGCCTCGCCTCGCAGTCGCAGCCGCTCAAGTTCCGCCTCGAGCACTACGCGCTGTACCTGCGCTACCAGTCCAGGCGCCACTCGGGCGGCGGGATGGACAACGACAGCCGGGACCAGTATTCGCACTTCCTGCTGCAGAGCCGGGTCGACACGCGGCTGATCGAGTTCCGCGACGCCGGACAGCTGGTGATGGTGTCGATCGTCGATTACCTTCCCGACGGCCTGTCCTCGGTGTATACCTTCTTCGAGCCGGACCGGCACGGCGCGAGCTACGGCACCTACAACGTGCTGTGGCAGATCGAGGCCTGCCGCGCGCTCGGCCTGCCCTACCTCTACCTCGGCTACTGGATCGGCGAGAGCCCGAAGATGGCCTACAAGTCCAAGTTCACCGCGATCGAGGGCTTCGTCGACGGCGTCTGGAAGCGCCTCGCCTGACCCGCGCCGGCTGCAATAGCCGCATGCTCTACGCGCTGGCGCGGCCGCTGCTGTTCGCGCTCGATCCCGAGACCGCGCACCGCCTCACGCTCGGATTGGCCGACGCGGCACGGGGGTTGCGCCTGCTGCGGCTTCTCGCTCCGCGCGTGCCGCCGGCGCCGGTGCGCGCAATGGGGCTGGAGTTTCCCAACCCGGTCGGGCTCGCCGCCGGCCTGGACAAGAACGCCGAGCACATCGACGCGCTCGCGGAGCTCGGTTTCGGCTTTATCGAAGTCGGCACCGTGACGCCACGCCCGCAGCCGGGAAATCCGCGGCCGCGGCTGTTCCGCCTGGTGCGGGCAAGGGCGCTGATCAACCGCTTCGGCTTCAACAACGTCGGCCTGGACGCGTTTGTCGCCAACGTCGCGCGCGCGCGCTGGCGCGGCGTGCTCGGGATCAACATCGGCAAGAACTTCGACACGCCCGTGGAACGCGCCGCGGAGGACTACCTGGCCTGCCTCGAGGGCGTGTACCGCTCGGCGAGCTACGTCGCGGTGAACGTGTCCTCGCCCAATACGCAGGGGCTGCGCGAACTGCAGGAAAGCGAGCGGCTCGACGCTCTGCTCGGGCGCCTGGCGCAGGCGCGAGAGCGGCTCGCGGACCGGCACGGCAAGCGCGTGCCGCTGGTGCTCAAGGTCGCGCCCGATCTCGACCCGGCCCGGTTGCGCGGCATCGCCGCGGCGGTGCGCGCACACCGCTTCGACGGCGTGATCGCCACCAACACATCGCTCTCGCGCGAGGGCGTGCAGGGGCTGCCGCACGCCGGGGAAGCGGGCGGACTCTCGGGCGCGCCGATCCGGGCGCGCGCCACGCACACGCTCGCCTCGCTCGCCGCCGAGCTGCGGGGAGAGGTGCCGCTGATCGGCGCCGGCGGGATCATGGACGGGGCCGACGCGGCGGAGAAGTTCGCGCGCGGCGCCACCCTGGTGCAGCTGTACACCGGCCTGGTCTACCGCGGGCCGGCGCTGATCGCCGAATGCGCGGCGGCGTACCGCCCGGGCCGAGCGCCGCCGTGAAGCGCCGCGCGGTTGCCCTGATCGACGAGTCCCGCTGCATCGGCTGCACGCTTTGCATCGCCGCCTGCCCGGTGGACGCGATCGTCGGCGCGCGCCGGCTGATGCACACCGTGATCGAGCCCTGGTGCATCGGCTGCAGGCTGTGCCTGCCGCCCTGCCCGGTCGACTGCATCGACATGCTGCCCGCGTCCGATCGGGCCTGGAGCCGGGACGACGCCGCAGGCGCCAGGCGCCGCGCGCACCTGCGCCGGCAGCGGCTGGCCGAGCCCCCGGCGCCGCGCAGCGGGCGCGAGCGCCGAAGCGTCATCGAAGGCGCGCTCGCGCGCGCGCGCCGCAGGCGGGGCGCGGCGTGAATCCCGCCAAGCGGCACGAGATCTACGCGCGGCTGCGCGCCGCCAACCCGAGCCCGCGCACCGAGCTCGTCTACCGCACGCCGTACGAGCTGCTGGTCGCGGTGGTGCTGTCCGCGCAGGCGACCGACAAGTCGGTCAACCTGGCCACGGCCCGGCTGTTCGAGGTCGCCAACACCCCGGCGCAGATGGTCACGCTCGGCGGCGACGGGCTCGAAAGCACCATCCGCACCATCGGGCTGTACCGCACCAAGGCGAAAAACGTGATCGCGCTGTCGCGCATGCTGCTCGAGCGGCACGGCGGCGAGGTGCCGGCCGAGCGCGAGGCGCTCGAGAAGCTGCCCGGGGTGGGGCGCAAGACCGCGAACGTGGTGCTCAACACCGCCTTCGGCCAGTCGACCGTCGCCGTCGACACCCATATCTTCCGCGTCGCCAACCGCACCGGGCTCGCCCCGGGCAAGGACCCGCTCGAGGTCGAGCTGAAGCTGCTCAAGCTCACGCCGCCCGAGTTCCTGCGCGACGCGCACCACTGGCTGATCCTGCACGGGCGCTACGTCTGCGTCGCGCGCAAGCCGAAGTGCGGGCTGTGTCCGATCCGCGATCTGTGCGAGTTCAGGGGCAAGAGCGACGATGTTTGAGCCCACGCGCGAGCAGGTGCGCGACTTCTTCTTCGAGACCTGGCGCAAAGTCCAGGCCGGCGAGGCGCTGACGGGCATGGAGGCGCTGGCGCTGGACGTGGTCCTGCTGCACCCTGAATACCACGCCGTGCTGGCGGACCCGGAGCGCACCCGGGAGAGGGATTACTTTCCCGAGCTGGGCCAGACCAACCCGTTTCTGCACCTGAGCCTGCACCTGGCGGTCGAGGAGCAGCTGTCGATCGATCAGCCGCGCGGCATCGCGGCGCGCTTCGCCGCGCTCGTGGCCAGGCACGGCGAGCGCCACGCGGCGATGCACGACGCGATCGAGTGCCTGGCGGAAATGGTGTGGCGCGCGCAGCGCGAGCGCGCCGAGCCCGACGGCGCGGCCTACCTCGATTGCCTCGAGCGCCGCGCCCGCCGCTGAGCGCGGGCGCGATCCCCTGAACGCTCGGCGCGATCCCCTAGCGGCTCAGCGGATTTCCTCTTCCTGCGGCGTGTAAAGGCGCGACGGCTGGGCGGAGAACCAGGCCGCCACGTCTTCCATGTCTTGCTCCGAAAGGGTCGAGGCGAAGCCCTTCATGATCGGGTTGCTGCGCTTGCCCGACTTGTAGTCCTTCAGCACCCGCACCAGGTAGTCGTAGTACTGGCCGGCGAGCACCGGGTATTGGGGGCTGGTCGGCTTGGAGCCGTCGGCGCTGTGGCAGGCGGCGCACACCTGCGCCGCCTTGGCCTTGCCCGCCTCGGCGTTGCCGCCCGCCAGCGCGGCCTGCGACAGCCCAAGACCCAGCGCGAGCGCCAGCGCGTTGCGGAGCGCGGCGCTCATCGCTTCACCTGTCCGTAGTAGGCCGCCAGGTCCGCCATGTCCTGCTCGCTGAGGCCGCCGGCGATCGCACGCATCGATGGATGCCAGCGCGCACCCGACTTGTACTCCTTCAGCGCGTTGAGGATGTACTCGGGCTGCTGTCCGCCGATCTTCGGCACTGGATAGACCTCGGGGTAAGCGGTGCGGTAGCCGACGATGCCGTGGCAGCCGACGCACATTGAGATCTTGTTCTTGGCGGCGTCGGCGTTGCCGGCGACGTTCTGCGCGAACGCCGCCGGCGCCAGGGCCGCGAGCCCAAGGCCGGCCGCGACGAGTGCGGCGGGAAGAAGATGGCGCATGCTGGGATCTGCCTCAGAAGTCGGAATGGGGAAAGCGGCAGATTCTAGCGGAACGACCTGCCCGCCTCAACCGCCCGCGCAGCGCCACTTGCGTCGCGACTTGCTTGGGTCATACTTATGCCTCGTTCCGCCGTAGCCGAGCAGGATGGGAAAGACGATGCGTCGTGTCGTCGTGAGCTTCGTCGCAGCACTGCTCGCCCAGATGGGCGCGCTCGCCTGGGCTGCGCCCGCCGACGAGCTGCGCAGCCTGGTGCAGAGGGGGCGCGCGGCCGAGGCCTACGCGGCCGGCAAGCGACACCCCGCCGAGCTGGGCGATCCGGACTTCGATTTCTACTTCGGCGCCGCCGCCATCGACAGCGGACACGCCGGCGAGGGGGTGATCGTCCTCCGGCGCTACCTGGCGCGCTTTCCGGCCGACGACCGCGCGCGCTTCAATCTGGCCCGAGGCTATTACGCGCTGGGGGAACTGCTGCGCGCGCGCGAGGAGTTCGAGACGGTGACGAAGCACCGGCCGCCGCCCGACCGGCAGGCGACCATCGAGCGCTTCCTCGATTCGATCCA
>Ga0315540_10001505_pt1 | contig 13335 bp, 9 predicted proteins | sample SalMarSW160110MG_FD_203677 | JGI IMG/M metagenome (GOLD analysis project Ga0315540, IMG submission 203677) | Salt marsh sediment microbial communities from the Plum Island Ecosystem LTER, Massachusetts, United States - Salt Marsh Sediment SW1601-10 ... | reverse complement strand
CACATTGAAACACTCGCAACTGGGGATCCGGGACGGGCCTACACCATCTTACGCCAAAAGACTATGGAATCGAGCGGCGTATTCGAGAGCGTGACTGACGAAGAAGCTTTCCGCGCCATGCACGTCTTGGCCAAGATGGAAGGCATCTCCGCCGAACCAGCTGCGGCAGTTGCCTTCGCTGGCTTGTTCAAACTGATCCGCGCAGGAGTAATTAAACCTTCGAGCACCGTGGTTGTTAATTGTACCGGCCATACCATGCCGACCGAAAAACACGTACTGGGTGAGGGCTGGACAAGAGATGTGGTTCTATCGTCTAAGGTTATGGAAGAAACACCTCAGGAAGGCTTATTGGCAGCTCTCAATCGCGTGGCTCCCGATCGCTTTCCCCGTATCGCTATCGTGGACGATAGTTCAGACGCCCGCCGCCTGATCCGACGCATTTTACAATCCCAGGGAAATTATGTTCTTTTTGAAGCCAGCGATGGCAAAGAAGCCCTTGATCTAATCAATCGTGAAATCCCCGATCTGGTTATCCTGGACCTGATGATGCCAGAACTCGATGGGTTTTCGGTTCTGGATGCGCTCAAAGCCAAACCAGAAACAGCCAACATACCTATCATTGTGTCCACCGCCAAAGAACTGACACTTGAAGAAAAAAACCGGTTGGAGGGTCAAATCAAATCCTTAATGCAAAAAGGCGACTTTATGAATGACGACTTCTTCAACGAGGTGAAGTCGTCATTAAACTAAGGGCTTGGGGATGTTACAGTGACCAATGCATAAGGGCAATTCTACTGGAATTCGCGCAGCGCTGGCGTCTGCTTTTTTTCTCGGTTTAGCTCCAATTTTCGGCAAGCAGGCAATAGCAGCCGGGCTTTCGCCTCTGGCTGTGGTGGCTTTAAGAACCAGCATGGCGGCTGGGCTCTTGTTGCTGCTGGTTTCTTTGTATAAGCGATCTTACCTTTACATTTATCCTGCCGGTTTATTAGGATGCACTCTGGCAGGAACAATTAACGGTTTAGGATCAATCTTATATTACATGGCACTCGGACGCCTCAGCGCAAGTGTCGGACAATTGCTTTATTCCCTTTACCCGGTCTTTGTAGCATTCTGGCTGATACTAGACCGCCAACCTCCAAGCCGAATGACAATCACAAGAATTGTTTTGGGGTCGGTTGCTGTCATTCTATTGACAAACAGGCAGGGAAATCACGTCGACATAATTGGTGTCCTGCTCATGCTTGGAGCCGCAGCCTTATATGCATTACACCTACCGATCAATCAACGTGTTTTATATGATGTGCCCGCACCAACTGTCACGCTTTACACTTTGATTGCGATGAGTATAGTGGTAGTCCCCACCTATTTCTTATTTGACCGACAATGGCCGCAAACCAGCGTCCCGTGGACACCAGTAATCGGTCTAACGATAGTTACCTTTCTATCGAGACTGTCATTATTCATGGGCGTAAAGCATATTGGCGGGATGCAAACTGCGATTTTGGGTTTAGGAGAATTACTGGTCACTTTAATTACCGGCCACCTATGGTTACACGAAAGTCTGAGTCTCATGCAATGGCTTGGGGCAATCGGCTTATCCGCCAGTCTGTTGCTAATTGCTTTCGATAAATCAAACCTCGAAAACCGCCACAACAAAGGCGGATGGCTGAAGTGGCTACGCCCACCTGATTTTCCTGCCGATATACCCTGGAGTTCGCGTGACTAATGCTAAACCGGGATCTCTCCCTCAAACACATATCCGGTACCCCGTACGCTAACGATTTTATTTTCTAATTCCCGAAACCCATCCAGCTTATGCCGCAGACGACTTACCAACGGTCGAAGTATTTCCGGCGCCTCGTGTTGCGATGTCGTATAACCCTGCACCAGCAATACCAATTCTTTATGCGTAAATACTTTTCCGGGATTTTCAAAAAATATTTTTAACAAGCGTCCCTCGGCGGGAGTTAAATGAATCACACGCTCCTCGCGGTGAATTATACGTCTGGCCAAATCCACAAATGTATGATCGGCCAATTCAAATGCCTTCACTCCACCATCCACATCAACATCCTTACCGAACTCACTCAGTGCCTGCACGCGCGCTGCACGCCTTGCCAATCCACGCTTTACGCTATTGAGCACCTGCGATGGGGCGGCGGGTTTCATCAAATAATCATGAATTCTCAACCGCAAAGCCTCAACCGCCGACTCGGTTGACGAAAATGCCGTTAGCAAAACGATTTCAGTATCCGGAGAAATTTGATTGACCACCCGAATAACCTCTAACCCATCCATTCCAGGCATGCGTAAGTCAACAATCATTAAATCGACATGCTCCGAGCGAATAAATTCTACAGCAGACTGCCCATTTGCAATTGAAGACACATTGTATCCCTCTAATCTTAAAATCTCAGTCAACGATTGTCTGGCAACCGGTTCGTCGTCAACAACAAGAATATTGTGTTTCATTTCACGACTCCAACTGGTAAAAATACGCGGAAACAGGCACCCGTTCCACGACTATTTACCAAATCCAGCGTTCCACCATGGGCTGAAATAATATTGTAACTGACTGTCAGGCCCAATCCAGTTCCTCCACTTTTTGTGCTGAAAAAAGGTTCAAAAATATTTTCCTGATGTTCTGGCAAAATTCCGAGTCCGCTATCTTGAAATAGTATTTCAACGCCACCTTTTACCTGGCGAGCAATTATTTTTAATACGCCGCCATCAGGCATTGCGTCTAATGAATTTAAAATTAAATTGATAAAAACCTGTTGAAGCTGACCACCCACCGCACGAACAACGGGCAAGCTTTGAGCAATATTCACATCGATTTTTATCCCACCTTTTGAAAGTTGTTGCTCAGTTAATCCAATCACATGCATCAACACTTCACCAATTAACACTTCGCCGAGATCGGCCTCACCGGGTCGATAAAAATCAAGCATGCGCTGTACGGTCCCCATTAGGCGATCCAATTCGGAGTTTGCTAAATTAAAGTATTCGTCACGCTTTTCTTGAGGGACATCGTCCCGACCTGCTAGATGCAGGCAATTCTGCAAAGATTGTAACGGATTATTGATTTCATGCGCAATGGATGCGGTCAGCCGACCAGCAGCGGCCATTTTTTCAGCCTGCACCAACGCTTGCTGGGAATCCTCCACTTGTTCGACGTAATCACGCAATTCTTCGTACAAATAAGCGTTTTCCATAGCAATGGCAGCCTGACGAGCCAGGATCATCAGCATATCCTGGTCTACCTCCCGAAAAGAAGATTCGCCAACATTGCGGGCTGCATACAAAACACTCCGGATTCGAGGCCGCGAAATTGGAACACATAATACTGAATTTAATTTGTATTTCTCTAACAACTTCTTCAATTCAGGATCCCCAGAACCACTTGCATTCAACCACAGTGTCTCCGAATTCGCATCAACCTTCCCTATTACCCCGTTAACCTGGCCTCCGCCTCCTTCTGGGAATGTTGTTCCCTCTCCAGCAAGCAGGCGTAATCGCTCATCTTCCTGGGAATACACATAATACCCAACATTTGAGCACTGCAGGTGAACGCGAACAGCATCAACAATCAAGCCTAATAATTGATCGGGGCGCGTCTCGGCTAGTAGCGATTCGGTTGCATCGAACAGGGGACGTAACGCCTGTACGCGTGCAGCGTCTTGTTTTTTTTGCCTGTCAACGAGTGCTTGCTGGGCTGCCTGAACCAGTTCTTCACCTTCTTCGAATGGTTTAAGCAACAGGCCATCCACCCCTTGACGTAGTGCCTGAATGGCCGTTTCCACCGTCCCAAAGCCGGTCATAACCAATACTGCCATATCCGGCTGCTGATTGCGAGCAAACGAGATTACATCAAAACCATCCACTTCCGGCATGCGAATATCTACCAACAACAAATCGATCTGATTGTGCTGTAAGTATTGCATCGCCCGACGAGGATTCGTAAATGATGACACCTGAAATCCAGCCCGGGACAGCAAGCGCTCACACAGTATTGCAATTCCTTGTTCGTCATCTACAACAACAACAGTTGGTTTATCCATCATTCCTCAACCGGTAACCAAACCGTAAAACGCGCACCTTTATCGGGCTCGCTTTGAACGTCAATAAAACCATTGTGTTCAGTGATAATCCCATACGTAACCGCCAGACCTAAGCCAGTTCCCCCATCATCGGCTTTGGTTGTAAAAAATGGCTCAAAAATTCTTCCCATAATCTCCGGCGCAATTCCCATTCCCGAATCTTCGATGGACATCGTCAACCATCGGCGGCCATCCCGGCGGGCTTCTCGCGTACGCACGGATAACTTACCGCCCTGAGGCATTGCATGCAGGGAATTATGAAACAAGTTGAGGACAACCTGTTTCATCTGATTCCGATCGATAAACACCCAAGGAGGTTCCTCCGCAAGCGTCATTGAAAATTGCACTCCATTGGTGTGGAAGAGATGATTCATCAATATCGCCACATCCTCAACCACTTCATTCAAGTCAGCACGAACGCGAACGCTTTCTGTCTGCCGCGCAAAATCAAGCAACCGGCGAACCACACTTCGTGCGCGGCGTGCTTCACGCAGTACAAGCTCCAAATCTTTGCGCTGAGAAGCATCGGGAGGTAATTCGTCCAGAATTAATTCGGCAAATCCCGTAACAGTAGTTAATGGATTGTTCAATTCATGCGCTATCCCAGCCGCCATCTCACCTACAGCAGCCAGTTTGGCGGCTTGAATTAGCCGATTCTCCACCTCGCGCTGTGCTTCGATTCGTGATTGAAGCTCATCTTGTGTAGTACGCAACTGGCGATTGACACTTTGCAAGCGCTGATACTGGTCCGCACTGCCAATCACTCCCGCCAAAATTCCTGCCAGGGATTCGAGTGCGAGTAAATCATTTCGAGTAAAGGCATTTTTCTGACTACTTTCAACATCAATTAGACCCAATACCCCGCCCCCGTTGTGCAATCCGACACACATTTCCGAGCCGGTCTCCCACCCTTGAATAGGACGATAATAAGGATCGCGTGTCACGTCATTTACCAACAAACTTTTACCAGTTTGATAAACGCGTCCAGAAATACCTTTGCCCAGTTCAACAGGTTGCTTGAGGGCCTCGAAGGCGTAATCGACAATTCTCGAATCGTTACTATTGACTCCTGCAATTGTTAGTTTTTGGTCTTCGTCCGCCAATAAAACGATTGCTAATTCAAATGAAAAATACTGAACCAACAAATCTGCAGTAATTTCTGCCACTGCATGGGCATCCGTTAAGCCGATCACCTGTTGAACCACTTCGTGAATCAAACCCAGATTTCTTGCGCGAGCCTCTGCTTCTTCCCGCAATCGGCCATACTCAACTAAACCGGCCAAATGACTGGCGATGACCATCAATAGATTCTCGTCATAAAGCCCATAAGACCCGGGCGCTGTATTTTCAATTCCAAGAATCCCTATGACCTGCCCGCGATATCTGAGTGGCACCACAATCGCAGACTGTGCTTCCGCATAGAAGGGATGGTATCCATGTTCACTAATTTTATCTATCCGCAATATCTTTCCGCTTTCGAGCAGCGAAATGGATGGGTACCTTTCCAAAGAAAAGATATGCGAATCAACTTTGCCTGATAAATTTCGGTATTCCCGCAGGTCTTTGCGGTCTGTAGACAACAAGGTTAGTGTGACTAATTCTGTTCCAAATGACCGGGCTAAAAGTGCGAATACCCGCCGGACTATTTGTTCAAGATTTTTGGCAGATGAAATCGTTAATGCAAAATCATTCAACATTGCCAGGCGACGCAAATGAGAGGAAATCTCATCAAATGTGACCATTAATTCTACCGACGGAGTGATATATGCAACGATCTGCAAGAGTTGTTCCCACTCATCAGAACTAAAGTCCGTGTCGCGCCAGATCGCCAATATCCCGATCAGACGCTTACCGATTGCCAACGGTATCCCCACCCAAACTTCAGCTTTTTTGAGTTGATTATGAAATGGTAATGAATTCCACTTGGGATCGTCTCGCTTAATGGTCTGACTGTGTCGGGTCAGGTTGATCCGGCGTAAGACTTCGCTTGAATCAATTGCGATTTTCTCCTGTAACTTGGCTGGAAAGTTGGACTGCGCTTTAATTTCCAGTACATCACCACTATGGATAGCCAGCCAGGCTGCCTGGCAAGGAATATAACGGACAACTGCGCCAAGCATTTTTTCAAGACCCTGGGGGAGATCATAGGAAATCCCCGCTTGAACTTCTGGTATCAGATTCGCAGGGGAAAGGATCATTAACTGGTTTATCACTGAGCCCATCATCGAAGCAAGCAAATGCCAGACTCGCTGCTCATTTGCCATCATTGTATCGATGCCAACCAGAATGAGGGACTGCATATCCTTAACCGGGAAAAGATAAACGCGGGCGCAATCAAAATTATCTTTTATGGATGTCTTTCGAGAACGTGAGTGCCCTCCCGCTAAACCGCCAGAGAGCCATGCAGATCCGCGAGACGAATTGATAAATTTTACGAGATCATCCCGGCGAAGCTTCGAGAGCTTGACGGTAGCCTGCAAATCCCACGCATGATCGACAAATTCCACCAGGACTGCCCACCTGGCATTTGTAATTTGCAGCGCTTCCTTTAGATAAACTTCAAATTGATTGTTTGATGCCATCTTTACTCATTCATTCTTAATTATACAGCAGGCATTCACTCCAAAGCCCAAATGGTAAAATTGTCCCAATGAATTCTAATACACTTCATGAATTGATCGTCGTGGGTGGCGGATTGGCCGGCTGCGAAGCCGCCTGGCAAGCTGCCCAGCGTGGCATCCGGGTTAAGTTGTATGAGATGCGGCCTGCTGAAAACACCGGCGCCCATCAAACAGCGGATCTGGCGGAACTCGTTTGCTCAAATTCTCTCGGTTCAAACCTACCCGACCGAGCCTCCGGAGTCCTCAAAAATGAGCTGCGCCGCCTTGGTTCGATGCTCCTCGAATGTGCGGAATTAACTGCGCTCCCGGCTGGTAGCGCTCTCGCGGTAGATCGTGAGCTTTTTGCCCGCACTATCACCGAGCGCATCCACGGCAATTCGCAGATAGAGGTCATCCGCGAGGAAATCGCCGAAATACCTCAAAAACCAGCAGTTATTGCCTCTGGACCGTTAACTTCCAACGCTCTGTCCCTGTCTATAGCCAAATTCAGTGGCGAGGAGCATCTGTTCTTCTTCGATGCCGTCGCGCCGATCGTTAATTACGATTCGATCAATATGGAAATTGCCTTCCGTGCTTCACGCTATGGTCGTGGTGAGCGAGATGGTGGCGATTACATCAATTGCCCGTTCAACAAGCCTGAATACGAAGCCTTTGTAGCCGCGCTAATACAAGCCGAGCGTATCGAATTAAAATCCTTCGAAGATGCCATCGCCAGTGGCGTCAAGGCGGGAGCCCATCATTTTTTTGAGGGTTGCCTACCCATCGAGATCATTGCGGGGCGCGGACGTGATGCGCTGGCATTCGGTCCAATGCGCCCGGTCGGCCTGAAAGATCCGCGCACCGGCAAACGCCCACATGCCGTAGTCCAATTACGGCAGGACAATCTGGCCGGCAATCTGTACAATCTGGTCGGCTTTCAAACTAATCTCAAATTCCCTGAACAACGACGCATCCTGCGCATGATCCCAGGCCTGGAAAAGGCCGAATTCGCTCGTTATGGCCAAATGCACCGCAATACCTTCATCGCCTCGCCTAAATTGCTTAGGCCGACTCTACAGTCCAAGGTACGCCCTGACCTGTTCTTTGCCGGACAGATAACCGGTGTGGAAGGTTACATAGGCAATATTGCCACCGGCTTGCTGGCCGGTTGGAATGCAGCGCTGCTACTCAAAGGGAAGCAGCCTATCATCCTCCCCGAAACAAGTATGCTGGGTGCCCTCTGTCACTACGTCACCCACGCTGACCTGTCTGACTTTCAGCCCATGAAAGCCAACTTTGGTATTCTGCCTCCTCTTGAGACCAGTCAGCGACTTGACAAACGCGAACGTAGCAGTGCATATGCACTACGCTCTATAACCGAATTGGAATCTTTCCTTGATTCACCACCTGTCGAAACGAACTAACCTGATCCTTGCCTTAATGGCAGCCGGATTAATAATGGCTGGGGGGTGGTTAATGTGGACGGCTACGGGCCAGCACCCACCCCAGCCTGCCACCGTTACCTTTGACGGCCAGCGCGCCCTGACTGATGTAGATTTTCAGACTTCGCTTGGACCGCGGACGGTTGGATCTGTTGCCCACTCCCAGACCATAGAATGGATCCGGGCAGAACTAAAGGACGCGGGTTGGCAATCCGAAATTCAATATGCGGAAATGCTTGGGCACCCGATCCAAAATGTCATCGCATACCGCACCAATATAACCCCAAAAATCATCCTGGGGGCTCACTACGATAGCCGCCTGTTCGCCGACAACGATCCGGACCCAGCCAAGCGCAACCAGCCGGTTCCTGGTGCAAACGATGGAGCCTCAGGCGTAGCCGTATTACTCGAATTAGCACGAACGCTTCCCCAAAAAACACCTGCAGTATGGCTTGTATTCTTGGACGCAGAAGATAACGGGCGTATCAATGGATGGGATTGGATTCTAGGCTCACGGGCATTTGTGCAACAAAACGACATCAAACCTGAGGCGGTTGTGATTGTCGATATGGTCGGGGATTCCGAATTAAACATCTACATGGAAAACAACTCTGATGCAGCCCTGAGCAAAGAAATCTGGGGTCAGGCTTCCCAATTGGGATACAACCAAGCCTTTATCCCGATCCCCAAATACACAATTCTTGACGACCACGTCCCATTTTTGGATGCGGGTATCCCAGCAGTGGATATTATCGACATCGATTATCCATACTGGCATACCACGGCCGATACAACCGATAAAATATCTGCACGCAGCTTGCAAATCGTTGGGGATACGCTTTGGCATTGGATTGTCAATAAGGGGGAGAAATAGCACATCTAATAATTTTGTCGATTGCCAAAAATCCCGACCTAGCTTAAACTTAGCCCATGAGTGTACAAAGTCTGCTCTCACAAATTCGGCCAATCTGGTTACAGCGCATATCGCATGACCTGGTGCGCGGCGCCGGTGTGCGTGAAAATTTTGAGAAGCAATTAATACGCTTTTATGATCTCCTTGAGCAAGCCATAATGACAGGCGATTTTTCCTGGATCGATCCCTTATTAATCGACTGGGCCAATGTACCTACATTAAGTGACCTCGAAGACGATCAGATGGGAATTTCTGCCCTGATCAACCAAATGATCAGCCTCACGTATGATATCGCCAGAAATTCGCTCGAGCCCGAACCTGCTCTTGATTATCTGAATGCAGTCATCCCGGCATTGACCTATAGCCTCGAAAAAATTGCGCGATTGGAAACTGAAATGCGCGTAACGCACATTTCCAATCAACTGGTGGATGTGGAGCAAAAACTCGAACGGCTCGACCGCAGCAAATCCAACTTCATTGCAGTCGCAGCCCATGAACTTAAGACCCCGCTGACATTGATTGAGGGCTACACATCCATGATGCGTGATCATGTCTTACAAAGCACTCAAAATGGCGTAGAACCTTTATTGAAGGGAGTCAACAACGGAATAAGACGACTGCGTGAAATCGTGGACGATTTGATCGACGTTTCATTAATCGATAACAACTTGCTATCCCTTAACTTCCAACCCATTTGGATCGGTCATATTTTAGGGTTGCTGAAAAGCGAACTGGAAGAATTCACTGAAGAGCGCGAACAATTATTTTCGATCGAAGCCTTCCCGGGCAGTGACCAAATTATCTTTGCCGATCCTGAACGCCTTCATCAGGCTTTGCGAAATATTTTAACCAACGCAATTAAATACACTCCGAACGAAGGAACCATTACTGTGGACGGGCGTTTGCTCCCAGGATTTATTGAATTAATCATCTCGGATTCTGGAATTGGAATCTCGCGGGAAGATCAGTCTCTCATCTTTGAAAAATTCAGTCAAGTAGGCCAGGCAGCCTTGCACTCCAGCGGCAAAACCAAATTCAAGGGCGGCGGCCCAGGTCTGGGCTTGCCCATTGCACGTGGTATTATTGAAGCTCACGGCGGCACAATCTGGGTAGATTCGGAAGGTTACGACGAAATCAAGTGCCCAGGATCAATTTTTCATATCCTCCTCCCCGTCCGAGGCGAAGCAGTTGACCCGAAAATCGAAAAGCTTTTTGGGAAAAACAATCCCTTTCTAGACGAAACAAATGCCGAAAAAGAAAACCACACCGACGACACCACCGCGTGAACGAGCTTTTTTAGTTGGGGTTGAAATTTATCAGCAAAATGACTTGCTGCCCTTAGAGGATTCTCTCAACGAACTAAACCTGCTGGCTGATACTGCAGGTTTAGACGTCGTCGGGGAATTAACGCAAAAACTGGATCGCCCCAATTCGGTAACCTTCATTGGCGCCGGAAAAGTCGAAGAATTGGCTGCCCTCGTCGAAGATTCACTAGCGGATGTGGTCATCTTTGACGATGAACTTTCCCCTCGCCACCAACGCGAACTCGAAAAAGCCTTGGGAAACAATACTCGCGTCCTGGACCGAACTGCCTTGATCCTTGACATCTTTGCCCAGCACGCAAAAACTAGCGAAGGCATGCTTCAGGTCGAATTAGCCCAATACGAATATTACCTGCCACGATTAACACGAGCCTGGTCTCATCTCGAACGCCAAGCCGGCGGTGGCGGTGGACGCTCGGGGTCAGTCGGCGGTGTAGGGTTGCGTGGACCCGGCGAAACCCAGCTGGAGGTCGACCGCCGGGTTATTCGCAAGCGCATTACACATCTGAAGCAAGAGTTGGAGAAGGTTCGCGCCCACCGTATGCGCTATCGCGCGCAGCGCAAACACTCGCGCATCCCGGTCGTAGCACTGGTTGGATACACCAATGCCGGCAAGTCCACATTGCTCAACCGCCTTGCCAAGGCCGACGTTTACGTGGCCAATCAACTCTTCGCAACCCTTGACCCAACAACTCGCCGTGTGGAACTTCCCGGTGGCTACCAGGCACTGTTCACTGACACAGTCGGATTTATCCAAAAACTACCGACGACCCTGGTGGCAGCTTTTCAGGCCACACTGGAAGAAATCACCGAGGCCGACTTGTTATTACACATCGTCGACATCTCGCATCCCAATGCCTTACTCCAGGCCGAATCAGTACATCAAACCCTTGATGAAATTGGGGCCGCGCACGTTCCGATCGTGACGGCTTTTAACAAATTAGATAAATTACGGAACCCGGATGCAGCTCAACAAACTTTACAACAATTCCAAAATGCCGTTGCGATCTCGGCAATAAAAGGAACTGGCATCCCTGCCCTATTAAAAATCATCCAGGTAGAACTCTACGAGCAATTCATCCCGATTGATGTCAAATTACCTTACCAACAAGGACAATTGATCTCCTTGTTTCATGAAGCCGGTCAAATTGAACGAATCGAACACGCGCGCGGCGGCGTTCTCATTCAGGGCCGGATACCAGGTCGCATGGTTGCGCAATTCATCCCCTGGCAAAACAACCACAATAATGAATTAATAAACCAGGAGGAGGATGAATGATACGATGGTTGTCTGATTTCCTAGACGTTCTTTCTGAATTCCTAGCCCACCGTAAAGGACTGCTGCCCCTGTTAGGCATGGCGCTAATTTTAATCAATCTTATCTTTCAGTTCACGCTTCCCCCTGGTTGGCTACGAGATTCGAATCTCTTTTTACATTTTGGTCTGCTGGTTTCGATCTTCGGATTGATGCTGGCCTGGGCACTGTAATCTTTTAACGTGGTCAAAAAGAACCGGTGCCAATTGGCACCGGTTCTTTTACTTGTTTGGAAGATTATCCTTCAGTCAGTGCTGGAGCCGGGGCTTTGGAGCGTATGACTGCCCACGCGAGGAGACCCAGCAAAACCAACGCTGCAGCCCAAACCACAAGGCGCGTTATGCCAGTAGCACCTGCGTATTGGACGACAATGGGAGCGATGATAACCGACACAAGGTTGACAACCTTGATCATCGGGTTCAAAGCCGGACCAGCAGTATCCTTGAACGGATCGCCGACTGTATCACCGACGACGCCCGCTTTATGCCGTTCGGATCCTTTGCCAAGATTATTCTCTGGCTCCCTGGGCTCATCCTCGATTAGCTTTTTGGCATTATCCCAGGCACCGCCGGAATTGTTCAGGAATACCGCAAGCAGTTGGCCAGATAAAATTATCCCGGCCAGGAAACCACCCAGGGCTTCGACCTGCAAAACCAGGCCAACCACGATCGGCGAAACAATACCCAGCAGGGCCAGCGAAACCAGCTCTTTCTGCGCGGCAGAAGTCGAAATCGATACAGCCTGCCTGTAGTCTGGCGGTATCGTGCCTTCCAGTACACCAAGTTTGAATTGGCGGCGCACCTCAAGCACGATCAAAGAAGCAGCGCGGCTGACTGCCTGTATGGCGAATGACGAGAACAGCCAGGGGAGAGCGCCACCAAGCAACATGCCAACAAATACCAGTGGTATATCAACGCGGATACCGACTGTCTGGATTTGCTGTGCCAACGGGACTCCAAGAGATTGCTGCGAGCGACTGACATCCACCAGGAAGGAACCAAACAAGGCAACCGCCGCTATGACAGCCGAGCCAATGGCAACACCCTTGGTAATTGCCTTGGTTGTATTACCGACCGCGTCCAGGTCCGCCATGATCTGCTGTGCGGCCTTGGTTTCCTCGTCCTCCATATCGTGCCAGGACATTTCGCCGATACCATTGGCATTGTCCGCGATTGGGCCAAACGAGTCCATCGCAACGTTATTGCCGGTCAGGGTCAGCATACCGATACCAGTCATGGCTACGCCGTAGAGGATAAAGGTAATTTTGTCTCCTGCCGCTACACCAGGAATAGAACCAAATATCAATATCGAAGCCACAATCGTCAATGCGATGACAATAACCGACCACACAGAGGATTCAAATCCTGTCGAGACTCCCTGCAAGATCAAAGTTGCCGGACCCGTATCCGCTGCTTTCTTGATTTCCTGTACCGGGGGTTGGTGGGTCCCGGTAAAATATTCAGTCAGGCGATCGATCAGAATGGCCAACACCACACCAACAGCTACAGCCAAAGGCGTTCGCCACCAGCCACCTAAAGCAGGATTTCGTAAATACAGGTAGCCGGCAGCGAAGAACAATACCGCGGAGATGGCTGCAGAGGAAAGAAATCCGCGGAAAATTGCAGACAGAGCATCTCCGTTCT
>Ga0315540_10001504_pt1 | contig 13341 bp, 22 predicted proteins | sample SalMarSW160110MG_FD_203677 | JGI IMG/M metagenome (GOLD analysis project Ga0315540, IMG submission 203677) | Salt marsh sediment microbial communities from the Plum Island Ecosystem LTER, Massachusetts, United States - Salt Marsh Sediment SW1601-10 ... | reverse complement strand
TTTGGAGACAAGCCGATAAATACCGTGTTCCTAGAATTGCCTTTATCAATAAAATGGATAGAACCGGTGCAGACTTTTATAATGCTCTTCAAATGATGAAGGATAGATTAGGCGCAAATGCTATACCGATTACTCTTCCGATTGGAGAAGGTGACCTATTCTCAGGAGTTATTGATTTAATCACATTTAAAGCTCGTATGTATCACGAGGAAACTATGGGCGCTACTTATGATGAGTTTGAAATTCCTGAAGATCTGCATGAAGTAGCAAATAAATACAGAACGGAAATGCTTGAAGCTGTATCGGATATTGATGATACATTGCTGGAAAAATATTTGGAAGGTGTAGAAATAACCGAAGATGAAATTAAAAACGTTTTAAGAAAAGCAACAATCGAATTAAAAATAATTCCTGTCCTTTGCGGTTCCGCTTTCAAAAATAAAGGAGTTCAAAAACTTCTTGATTCGGTTATTGATTTCTTACCTGCTCCGAATGATTTTAAAGAAATTGAAGCTCATCATATCGGTATAAACGATATAGTAAAAAGAAAAATTGATGAGAAAGAAAAATTTACGGCTCTGGCTTTCAAAATTATGAATGACCCATACGTTGGTAAATTAACCTTCTTCAGAGTGTATTCCGGATCTTTAAAAGCAGGTTCTTACACATACAATGCAGTAAGCGGAAAGAAAGAAAGAATCAGCAGACTTCTCCAGATGCATGCAAATCATAGAGAAGAAATTGATGAAGTAAAAGCCGGTGATATTGCAGCTGCAGTCGGCTTAAAATTTACCAGAACAGGTGATACTCTTTGCGACGAACATGATGCTGTAATGCTTGAGAAAATTGTTTTCCCGGAGCCTGTTATTCAGATTGCTATTGAACCGAAAACTAAAGCTGATCAAGATAAGCTTTCCGATTCTTTGGTGAAATTATCCGATGAAGATCCAACATTTAAAGTTAAAGTTGATGAAGAAACCGGTCAAACATTAATCAGCGGAATGGGTGAATTGCATCTTGAAATTTTAATTGATCGGATGAAACGTGAATTCAAAGTTGAAGCTAATGTAGGTAAACCTCAGGTCGCTTACAGAGAAACTATTATGCAAACGGTTAATGCAGAAGGAAAGTTTGTAAAGCAAAGCGGCGGACGTGGAAAATATGGACATGTATGGGTAGAGTTCAGCCCGAACGAACCCGGCAAAGGATATGAGTTTACAAATGCAATTGTTGGAGGAACTGTCCCAAAAGAATATATACCTGCTGTTTCTGCAGGAATACAGGAAGCGATGAGAAATGGTGTTGTAGCTGGTTTCCCGGTTGTAGATATTAAAGCTAAGATATACGATGGTTCATATCATGATGTGGATTCGGATGAAATATCTTTTAAGGTTGCCGGTTCACTTGCTTTTAAGGAAGGTGCTAGAAAAGCAAAGCCGATTCTTTTGGAACCGATTATGGATGTTGAAGTAGTTACACCCGAAGAATATTTGGGTGATGTTATGGGTGATTTGAATTCACGAAGAGGAAAAATAGAAGGATTTTCCGCTAGGAAAGATGCTCAAGTAATTAAAGCAACAGTTCCGCTTTCGGAGATGTTTGGTTATGCTACTGTTTTAAGATCGATGACTCAAGGTAGGGCGATTTATTCTATGCAGTTTGGCTATTATAGTGAAGTTCCAAAAAGCATCGCTGAAGAAATAGCGGAAAAATCATTAGGTAAGAAATCAGTAATTTCTGCATAAAATAGGATTATTAACAAAAGTAAAATAGCAAAGGAGAAATTTAGATGGCAAAAGAAAAATTTGATAGGAGTAAACCTCACGTTAACATTGGAACAATCGGACATGTAGATCATGGTAAAACTACATTAACCGCTGCCATCACAATGGCTCTCGCACTTAAGGGCTTATCACAAGTCAGAACTTTCGACAGTATTGATAATGCTCCTGAAGAAAAGGAAAGAGGTATTACTATTGCAACTGCTCATATCGAGTATTCAACAGCAACAAGGCATTATGCGCATGTCGACTGTCCAGGTCACGCTGACTATGTAAAAAACATGATTACCGGTGCCGCACAAATGGACGGCGCAATTTTAGTGGTTGCCGCTACTGATGGACCTATGCCTCAAACGAGAGAACATATTCTTCTTGCACGTCAGGTTGGTGTACCGAGAATTATTGTTTTCTTAAATAAAGTTGATATGGTTGACGATCCTGAACTTATTGAATTGGTTGAAGTAGAATTAAGAGATCTTCTCAACTCTTATGAATTCCCTGGTGACGATATTCCGATTATCAAGGGTTCTGCTTTAAAAGCTTTGGAAGCCGGTGCAAGCAACACTCCTACGGATGATCCGAGATATAATTGTATTTGGGAGTTAATGGATGCAGTAGATAGTTATATTCCGATTCCACAAAGAGATACTGATAAACCTTTCTTAATGCCTGTTGAAGATGTTTTTTCTATTACCGGTCGTGGTACAGTTGCAACTGGTAGAGTAGAAAGAGGACAAGTTAAAATTCAGGAAGAAGTTGAATTGATTGGTCTTGGCGTTCACAAAAAAACTGTTGTAACCGGAATCGAAATGTTCAGAAAAGAACTAGACTCAGCAGTTGCCGGTGATAATGCAGGGCTTTTGCTTAGAGGAGTTGACAAAAAAGAAATCGAGAGAGGAATGGTCCTTGCAAAACCTGGTTCCATTACTCCTCATAAGAAATTTACCGGTTCGGTCTATGTATTATCAAAAGAAGAAGGCGGACGTCATACACCGTTTTTCAATGGGTACAGACCGCAGTTCTATTTTAGAACTACCGACGTTACAGGTGTTGCAACTCTTCCCGAAGGAACCGAAATGGTTATGCCCGGTGATAGAGTTGATCTTGCAGTTGAACTTATTACAGAAATTGCAATGGAAGAAGGACTACGTTTTGCTATCCGCGAAGGCGGAAGAACTGTCGGTTCCGGTGTTGTAACAAAGATTATCGAATAATCAAAATTTAGTTTTACCAGGCCCTGCCTTACGGCGGGGTTTCTGTGTAATATTTATAAGGAGTATAATAAGTGCCTGGTCAAAAGATTAGAATTAAGTTGAAATCATACGATCATATTTTGATAGATAAGTCTACCGAAAAGATTATTAAAACCGTACGCAGTACAGGTGCTGTTGTATCTGGACCTATTCCATTACCTACTAAAAAGACAGTATACACAGTGTTAAGATCGCCTCATGTTGATAAAAAATCCAGGGAACAGTTTGAAACCAGGGCACATAAACGAATAATTGATATACATAATTCAAACAATAAAACCGTCGATTCACTAAGTAAATTGGATATCCCGGCGGGTGTTGATATTGAGATTAAGCTTTAATGAATTTGGAGTGAAGATGTCTGGCATCATCGGTAAAAAAATAGGAATGTCGAGTGTTTTTAATGCCGAGGGAGAATTAGTCCCTGTTACGGTTATTTTGGCAGGCCCGTGTAAAGTTGTTTCTATTAGAACAAAAGAAAAAGACGGCTATGAGGCTGTTCAATTATCTTTCGGCCAAAAGAAAGATAAAAATATTTCTAAGCCTGTTTTAGGGCAGTATAAGAAAAACAATTTAACGCCTGCACAAGTGTTAATGGAATTTAACTTCCCTTCCGAAGCAGAATTTAAAATCGGTGATGAAGTAAAAGTTGATTTGTTCAAGGAAGGTGAAAAGATTAAAGTTAGAGGTAAAAGTAAAGGCAAAGGATTTCAAGGTGTTATGAGGCGTCACGGATTCGGTGGCGTCGGAGGTACTACTCACGGTCAGTCAGATAGATTAAGAGCACCCGGTTCTATTGGTGCCAGTTCTTATCCTTCAAGAGTTTTTAAAGGCCAGAGAATGGCGGGAAGAACCGGCTATGATAATATAACAGCTTCTAACTTAAAGGTAGTTAAAATTCTTCCGGAAGAAAATTTAATCTTAGTAAAAGGTGCTGTTCCCGGAGCAATTAATTCATTTGTTGAACTGATAAAGAAATAATTTGGTATTTAAATGACATTAGATATATATAAAATAGACGGCACTGCATCAGGAGAAAAATTAGAACTCGCTGACGACATATTCGGAATCGAACCGAATGAACATGCAATTTACTTATCGGTAAAATCATACTTGGCAAATCAAAGGCAAGGAACTCACAAGGCCAAAGAAAGAGGCGAAGTTAGAGGCGGTGGTAAAAAACCCTGGAAGCAAAAAGGAAGAGGCGGCGCAAGAGCAGGTACAACTCGTTCTCCATTATGGGTCGGAGGAGGAACAATTTTCGGACCTCGCCCGAGAGATTATAGACAAGATTTGCCTAAGAAAGTAAAAAGACTTGCCAGAAAATCAGCGCTTAGTCATAAAGTTAAAGATGAGCAGATTATTGTTGTTGAAGATTTTCAATTTGAAAAACCTAAAACGAAAGATTTTCTAAACTTTCTTAACGCTTTTAAATTGAACGGTAAGAAAGTTTTATTATTAACCGATAAAAAATCTGAATCTGTTTATAAATCCGGTAGAAATATTCCTAAAATAAAAATTCTGGAAGCTTATAAAGCATCAACTTATGATATATTAAATAATCAGGTTTTGGTTCTGCAGAAAAGTGCTGTTGATGTAATAAGTAATTCATTTAAAAGTAAAGAAGAGGCGGTGAATTAATTATGCATAGTGTTTTAATCAGCCCGTTGATTACGGAAAAGATGACTAATTTAACCGCAGATAAAGGTAAATACGGATTTCTTGTAAATCCTGACGCAAATAAAATTGAAATTGCTAAAGCTATTGAAAAGAAATTTGACGTACATGTAGTAAGCGTAAGAACTATTAATCACCCGGGAAAAATAAAAACTCAATTTAGAAAAAGCGGAAGATTTTCCGGTAAAACGCCTAAATTCAAAAAAGCGATAATAACTTTACAGAAAGACGAAACAATAGAAATTTTTGAACAAGTTTAGAGATCGAAAACAGGATAATTAAATGGCAATTAATAAATTAAAACCTATGACACCCGGGACAAGGTATATGTCGGTTTCCTCATTCGAGGAAATTACAAAAACCAGTCCGGAAAAATCTTTAACGGTTTCTTTAAAGAAATCCGGCGGCAGAAATAACCTTGGGAGAGTTACTGCAAAGCATATAGGCGGCGGTCATAAAAGGAAATATAGAGTAATAGATTTTAAAAGAAATAAATTCGGCGTACCAGCTAAAGTTTTTTCTATTGAATATGATCCGAACCGTTCATCTAGAATTGCTCTTTTACATTATGCAGACGGTTCTAAAAGTTATATTATTGCCCCCAATGGTTTGAAGGTTGGTGATAAAGTTCAATCCGGCCCTGGCAGCGACATAAATATTGGAAATACACTTCCGCTTAAAGAAATGCCTTTGGGAAGCTTTGTTCATAATGTTGAATTAAAACCCGGTAAAGGCGGTCAACTTGGAAGAAGTGCCGGATCTGCATTACAGGTTCTTGCTAAGGAAGGTGATTATGCTCAGTTAAAAATGCCTTCCGGTGAAGTAAGAATGATTAGATTGAATTGTCTGGCTACATATGGTACGGTTGGTAATGCAGAACAGGAAAATATAAGTTTAGGTAAAGCCGGACGAACAAGATGGTTGGGCAAAAGGCCTCATGTACGAGGAGTTGCTATGAATCCTGTCGATCATCCTATGGGCGGTGGTGAAGGTAAAACTTCCGGCGGTGGCCATCCGGTTTCACCCTGGGGCCAAAAAGCCAAAGGACTGAAGACGAGAAAACATAAAAAAGTTTCAAACAAATTAATTATTAAGAGACGGACTAAGTAGAGAGTAACTATGCCAAGATCTGTAAAAAAAGGACCTTTTGTTGATTATAAATTAGCTGAAAAAATTGACCAGTTAAACAGCAGTAATCAGAAAAAAATAATTAAAACATGGTCAAGAGCCTCTACGATTACACCGGATTTTGTCGGTCATACAATTGCGGTTCATAATGGGAATAAAATGATTCCGGTTTATATAACTGAAAATATGGTTGGTCATAAACTTGGAGAATTTGCTCCTACTAGAATTTTTAGAGGCCATCCCGGAACAAAAGCTGAAAAAGCTTCTAAGGCATAGTAGAGAAGAATAGTAAATCTAATAAAGGATTTTGAGTTAAAATGGAAGCAAGAGCAATACATAAATATATCGGTTCATCACCCAGAAAAATGCGTTTGGTAGTTGATTTGATTCGCGGAGTCTCGGTAGATAGAGCCTTGGAGTTTTTACATTTCAATCCTAAGCATGCATCTAAAGATGCCGAAAAAGTCTTGAGATCTGCAGTTGCAAATCTTATGAATTTGGATGAAGCTACAAGATTGGAACCCGAAGAATTATATGTAAAAGAAGCTTTTGTTAATCAAGGACCGACGCTAAAAAGAATTTCTCCTGCTCCAATGGGCAGAGCTTATAGAATTAGAAAAAGATCATGTCATTTGACAATTGTGGTAGCAACTAAGGCATAAATTTTAGGAGGTATTTTTTTGGGACAGAAAACAAACCCAATAGGATTTAGGACAGGTATTATTAGAGGCTGGGACTCTAACTGGTATGAGAATAAAAGTTATTCTTTAAAACTTAAAGAAGATGATAAGCTTAGAAGTTATATTAGGAATCGTTTGAAGAAAGCAGGTATCTCCAGAATTGTTATTGACAGGACATCTAAAAATATAATTTTAACAATTCATACTTCAAGACCCGGAGTTGTAATAGGAAAAAGCGGTAAAGAAATTACTCAGCTGGAACAGGAATTAAAGCAAATCACGGATAAAGAGGTTAAGGTTCAAATTTCGGAAATTAAAAGACCTGAACTGGATGCTTTTTTAGTAGCGGAAAATATTGCTAATCAAATTTCCGGAAGAGTTTCGTTTAGAAGAGCTATGAAAATGTCCATAACTGCAGCCATGAGAATGGGTGCTGAAGGTGTAAGAATTATGTGCGCCGGCAGGTTAGGCGGAGCTGAAATGGCCAGAACCGAACAATACAAAGAAGGACGTATTCCTCTTCATACTATTAGAGCGGATATTGACTATGCCAGCGGAAGAGCCGAGACTATTTACGGATCTATCGGAATTAAGGTATGGATTTGTCGTGGTGAAATATTAGGAAAAAGAGTTACTGAATAAACACGTGGGAGTTCTTTATTATGTTAATGCCTAAAAGAGTTAAATTTAGAAAAGCGCAGCGCGGTAGAATGGCGGGTAAAGCCAAACGTGGAAGTTCAATTGCGTTTGGAGATTTCGGCTTAAAAGCTTTGGAGCCGCATTGGATTACCAGCCGTCAAATTGAAGCATGCCGTGTTGCTCTTTCAAGAAAAATGAAAAGAGACGGTAAGGTTTGGATTAGAATATTCCCTGATAAGCCTGTTTCAAAAAAGCCTCTCGAAACAAGAATGGGTAAAGGTAAAGGAGCTCCTGAATTTTGGGTTGCAGTTGTTAAACCCGGTAGAGTCCTTTTTGAGGTTGCCGGTGTTTCAAAAGAGATAGCTCATGATGCGTTAAAAACTTGCTCATATAAATTACCCATTAAAACAAAAGTTGTTGCAAGACCGGATTTTGAATAATTAAAAAGGTGTGATTAAATGAAGATACATGAAGTTAGAGAATTAAAAGATGACGAATTAGCCAAGCAAATTCTTGAAGAAGAAAAAAATCTTCTTGATTTGCGATTTACACACCAACTGAAACAATTGACTAATACCAGCAAATTGAGATTAGTAAAAAAGGATCTTGCGCGACTGAAAACAGTTCTTAAAGAAAGGAATTTAATGAAAGAAGCATCTGCCGACACAACCAATAAAGAAGGAGTTAATGCTTAAATATGGAACAGCGTGCATTAAGAAAAACAAGAGTTGGCGTAGTCGTTAGTAATAAAATGCAGAAGACTATTACAGTCGCTATAGAAAGAAGAGTTTCACATCCTATTTACAAAAAGTATTTTAGGAAAACAACCAAACTTATGGCTCATGATGAAAAAAACGAATGCCATATTGGTGATAAAGTAAAAATTATGGAAACGCGCCCGTTAAGTTCAAGAAAAAAATGGCGCTTAGTTGAAGTTGTAGAAAAAGCCAAGTAAGCATGAGGCTTACTAATTTGTTAAAGCAAGGAGTATAGTTAAATGATTCAAGAAGAAACGAATTTAGTAGTTGCCGATAACTCTGGCGCAAAAAAAGTCAGATGTATACGGGTGCTTGGCGGAAGCGGAAGAAAGTATGCTAGTGTCGGTGATTTAATTGTTGTTACCGTTAAAGCTGCTATTCCAAATGGAGCCGTAAAGAAAGGTGAAGTTTCCAGAGCGGTAATTGTTAGAACTAAAAAAGAAGTAAGAAGAAAAGACGGCTCGTATATTAGGTTTGATGAAAATGCCGCAGTTCTTATAAATAACCAGAATGAGCCTAAAGGAACACGTATTTTTGGACCAGTGGCAAGAGAGTTAAGAGAAAAACAATTTATGAAAATAGTTTCTTTAGCACCGGAAGTATTATAAAGTTTTGGAAGTAAAATGAAAATTCATAAAAATGATAACGTAATGGTAATTGCCGGTAACGACAATGGTAAAACCGGTAAAATCTTAAAAGTTTTTCCTAAAAAATCCAGAGTAATAGTAGAAGGGATTAATTTAAGGAAAAGACATTCTAAGCCCACTCAAAATAATCCTCAGGGCGGAATAATAGAGAAAGAATCTCCTATTAATATTTCCAACGTTATGCTTATAGACCCTAATAATAACGAACCATGCAGGTTGGGTTCTCAAATAATTTTAGATGAAAAAACCGGGAAAAAGAAAAGAGTTCGTATAAGCAGAACTAGTGGAGAAATGATTTAATAAATTATTATACTCAAGGTTTAATTATATAATGGCAGAGAAGAAAACAAAAAAAGGAAGTACCGAAAAGCAGGCAAAAAGCCCAAAGAAGGAAGCTAAAGCTGCTCCGGAAAAAGAAATTAAAATTAAAAACCGTTTAGCTGATATTTACAAGAATGAAATTATTTCTGCACTGAAAAAGAAATTCGGTTATAAAAGTATTATGGAAGTGCCTAAGCTGAATAAAATTGTTGTAAATATGGGCGTAGGCGCTGCAGTTGCAGATCAAAAAATTTTAGAAGAAGCAATAAAAGAGCTTGAAACTATAACCGGACAAAAAGCCAGTATTAGAAAAGCTAAAAAAGCTATTTCCAATTTTAAGCTTAGAGAAGGTGTAAATATTGGTGCTATGGTTACACTTAGAAAAGAACGAATGTATGAGTTTATGGATAGACTTCTTAATATTGCACTTCCCCGAGTAAGAGATTTTAGAGGTCTTTCGGATAAATCATTTGACGGAAGAGGAAATTACACTCTTGGTATAAAAGAGCAGATTATATTCCCTGAAATTAATGTTGACAGAATTACCAGGGTATTGGGAATGGATGTTACTTTTGTTACTACGGCAAATACCGATAACGAAGCTTATGAGCTTTTGCAGTCTTTCGGTTTTCCATTTAGAAAAAAAGAGATGAAAACAGCGTAAATAGGAGATTTAATGGCGAGAAAAAGTTTAATAGCAAGAGAAGATAAAAGACTTAAGCTGGTTAATAAATACGCTAAGCTTAGGAAAGAGTTGAAAGAAAAAGGTGATTACGAAGCCCTTCAAAAGTTGCCGAAAAATTCTTCTCCGGTTAGGCTGCATAATAGATGTATGTTTACGGGAAGAGCAAGAAGTTACTACCGCAAATTTGGTGTGTCGCGTCTTGTATTAAGAGAAATGGCATTGAAGGGTGAAATTCCCGGATTAAAAAAGTCAAGTTGGTAAAGGAGAATATTTATGCCTGTTACAGATCCGATTTCAGATTTTTTAACAAGAATTAGAAACGCTTCAAGAGCGAAAAAAATTAAAGTTGATATTCCTTCTTCAAATATGAAGAAAGGTATGGCGGATATTCTTAAACAGCAAAAGTTTATTGAAGATTACTCGGTTATTGAAGATAATAAACAAAATATTTTAAGAATTCAGTTGAAATATAAAAATGGTGTTCCTGCTATTAGCGGTTTGAAAAGAATTAGTACCCCCGGATTGCGCCGCTATAGTAATTCAAATAAGCTGCCTAGAGTTTTGAACGGACTCGGCATTGCTGTTATATCTACACCAAAAGGTCTGCTAACCGAAAAAGAAGCTAAAAGACAAGCGGTTGGCGGTGAAGTAGTTTGTTATATCTGGTAATTTTTTTGATGGAGTTTTAAATTGTCACGAATTGGTAAAAAACCTGTTGTAATTCCTAAAGGTGTAACGGTTACGCAGAATGGTCAGAACTTAAAAATTAAGGGACCTAAAGGCGAACTGGAATATACGGTACACCGGAACATCGCAATTGAAATAAAGGATAATGAAATTACGGTTAAAAGACCCGACGATACAAAAGAAAATAAATCTCTTCACGGTTTATCCAGGGCACTTATTCAAAATATGATTGATGGTGTTACTAATGCTTATCAGAAAACTTTGGATATCGTTGGAGTGGGATACAGGGCTGAATTAAAAGGTAAAAATCTTTTACTTAACATCGGTTATTCTCATCCGATATATTTTATACCTCCGGAAGGAATAACTTTGCAGACACCGGTGCAAACTCAAATAATTGTTTCGGGTATTGATAAACAATTAGTCGGTATGATAGCATCAAAAATAAGATCTATCAGAAAACCTGAACCTTATAAAGGCAAAGGTATTAAATATTCGGATGAACAAATTAAAAGAAAAGCCGGTAAAACTGCAGGCAAGTAATTTTAGGAGTTAATTATAAGATGATTAAGAGAAACACAAATTTAAGACAGAGATCCAAAACAAAGATTAGAAAACATATCTCTGGTACGCCTGAAAAACCGAGGTTATCTGTTTTTAGAAGCCTGAATAATGTTTATGCTCAGATTATAGATGATACCACCGGCAATACACTTACTGCTGCTTCGTCTCTTTCAAAAGAATTGGCGGAGGATATTAAGAAAGCAAAAGGTAAGGTAGCAAAAGGTAAAATTGTAGGTAATTTTGTAGCTAAAAGAGCAATAGAAAAAAATATTACAACAGTAGTATTTGACAGAAACGGCTATAGATATCATGGGCGGATACAAGCAGTTGCAGATGGTGCCCGCGAAGGAGGTTTAAAATTTTAGTTTTGAAGTTAACTAAAATTGCCGGGTCGTCTAATGGCAGGACTACGCCCTTTGGAGGCGTCTGTAGAGGTTCGAATCCTCTCCCGGCAGCCAATTAAATAGCCGGATATAAAAAGCTTCTCTCTTGTAAAAAAGAAATTGGAGTAATTAAAAAATAGAGTAGTTATTGGAGATTCAATTGAAAAATGTAAAAACAGGTGAAATAGAAGAGCTAAAAGAAAAGGTTGTTCATATTAACCGAGTTGCTAAAGTTGTAAAAGGCGGGCGCCGTTTCAGTTTTAATGCAATTGTTGTGGTTGGAAATGGAAAAGGTGTTGTCGGTGTCGGCTTGGGTAAAGCAAACGAAGTGACGGATGCAATTTCAAAAGGTATTGATGATGCAAAAAAAAGCTTGGTTAAGGTTTCGGTAATTAAAGGAACAATAGCTCATGAAATTATCGGAAAATTCGGTGCCGGACGTGTAATGTTAAAACCGGCTACTCCTGGAACCGGTTTAATTGCTGGCGGCGGAGTTAGAGCCGTCCTTGAAGCTGCCGGAGTTCAGGATATACTTACTAAATCTTTAGGCTCTAGTAACCCGCATAACCAGGTAAAAGCAACACTTAACGGGCTATTAAGTATTACCGATGCCAGAAAAATGGCAACTAAAAGAGATATGTCGGTTACCGAACTATTTAATGCTTAATTGAGGAATTTATGGCAAAGTTAAAAATTACACAAACGAGAAGTATTATTGATAGACCTAAAGATCAAAAAAAGACTATTGAAGCTTTGGGGTTAGGCAAACCTAATTGGGAAAAGGTACATAATGATACTCCGCAAATCAGAGGAATGATTAAAAAAGTTTCTCATTTGGTTAAAGTAGAAGAAATTAAGAAGTAATAAGGTTAAATCATGGATATTCTAAGTAATTTAAAATATGCAGAAGGCTCAAGAAAAAAAACGAAAAGAGTTGCAAGAGGTGAAGGCTCCGGGCATGGAGGAAATGCAACTAGAGGAATGAACGGTCAGAAGTCGCGATCAGGTGCTAAGAAAAAAGCCTGGTTCGAAGGCGGTCAAATGCCTTTGCAGAGAAGAGTTCCTAAGTTTGGATTTACCAATAAATTTAAAGTTTATTATCAAGTAGTAAATATAGATTCTTTAGAAAAATTAGCCGCTTCCAAAAAGTTAGAAGAAAAAGTTGTTAATGCTGAAGTCTTAAAAAAACACGGTTTAATTAAGAATTTGAAAAGCCCGGTAAAAATTCTGGGTGATGGAGAAATGAAATCCAAATTAAAGATTAAGGTTAATGCATTTAGCCGGTCGGCAAAAGAAAAAGTTGAAGCAGCCGGCGGATCAATAGAAACGATTTAATCCGGAAATAAATGGCAAAAATTACAGACACCTTTAGAAATATTTTTAAAATTCACGAGCTTCGTCAAAGAATTTTGTATACTTTGGCTTTGCTCGTTATAGTAAGGCTCGGTGCACATATTACTCTGCCGGGAATAGATTCCGCATTGCTGGCTGAAAGCACCAGGAACCAGTCTGCTAATACTTTGTTCGGTTTGTATGATTTATTTGTAGGCGGTGCATTTAGTAATGCAGCAATATTCGCATTAGGCATAATGCCTTATATATCTTCTGCAATTATAATTGAACTCCTTGGTGCTGTTGTTCCGTATTTTCAAAAATTGCAGCAGGAAGGTGAAGACGGAAGAAAGAAAATTACTCAGTTAACCAGGTACGGAACAGTCTTAATATCTGCGCTTCAGGCTTGGGGCGTTACTATAAAACTGTTAAATACAAGTTATCAGGGTCAGCCTGTTGTTCCTTTGGGTGTACAAGGTTTCGGATGGACAATTTCAACCGTGCTTATTCTGACCTCTGGTACAATTTTTATGATGTGGCTTGGTGAACAAATTACGGACAAGGGCATTGGCAACGGTATTTCTTTGATAATTTTTATAGGGATAATCGATAGATTCCCTTACGCTATCTTCGATGAATACCAGCGAATGAGCCAGGGTAACGGCAGCTTAATAATTGAATTAATTATTGTCGGCTTTATGGTTCTTATAATCGGTGGTGTAGTTTTGGTTACCGAAGGTACAAGAAGAATACCTGTACAATACGCGAAGAGAGTTGTCGGTAGGAAAGTTTACGGAGGAGTTACG
>Ga0315540_10001502_pt1 | contig 13358 bp, 11 predicted proteins | sample SalMarSW160110MG_FD_203677 | JGI IMG/M metagenome (GOLD analysis project Ga0315540, IMG submission 203677) | Salt marsh sediment microbial communities from the Plum Island Ecosystem LTER, Massachusetts, United States - Salt Marsh Sediment SW1601-10 ... | reverse complement strand
CATACCGGCGGCACCATCTACGACGTCACCTCTCAGCTCGATCCGGCATTGGCAATGGCCGCGCGGACCGCGGCGCGCGCCCTCGACATCCCGGTGACGGGGCTCGACCTCCTGGTGCCGGATGTGGTGGGTCCCAACTATGTCTTCATCGAGGCGAACGAACGGCCCGGCCTCGCTAATCACGAGCCCCAGCCGACCGCGCAGCGCTTCATCGACATGCTGTTTCCCCAGACGATCAGCCCGGAGCTCCGCTCTTGAAGCCCCTGCCGATCGACACCGACTACCTGCGCCGCATTCTGCTGAAGCTGCTGGCAACGCCCAGCCCGGCCGGCTACACGGATCGCGCGGTACACCTGGTCTGTGAGGAGCTGGAGCAGCTCGATGTCCCTTTCGAGCTGACCCGGCGCGGTGCCATTCGGGCCACGCTGCGGGGAGCGAGCGAGCGGCCGAACAAGGCCATCGTCGCGCACATCGATACCCTGGGCGCCATGGTCAAGTCCCTGAAGCCCAACGGCCGGCTGCATCTGGCGCCGGTGGGGCACTGGAACGCGCGCTTTGCCGAGGGGGCGCGCTGCACCCTGTTCACGGATATCGGCCAGCATCGCGGAACCATTCTCCCTTTGAAGGCATCCGGTCACACATTCGGTCCGGAGATCGATAATCAGCCGGGGGGCTGGGACCACGTGGAGCTGCGCGTCGACGAGCGGGTCTACGATTTGGAAGGGCTGCTGAGCCTCGGCGTCCATGTCGGCGATTTCGTCGCCATCGATACCCAGCCCGAGATCACCGAGACGGGATACATCAACTCCCGCCATCTCGACGACAAGGCCGGCGCAGCCCTGCTGATGGCCGCCGTCAAGGCCGTCAGGGAGCACGACGTCGTGCTGCCGGTGGATTGCCATCCCCTGTTCACCATCTCCGAAGAGGTCGGCTCAGGGGCCTCGGCCGCACTCCATCAGGACGTGGCGGAGATGCTGACCATCGACAACGGCACCACGGCCCCGGGACAGAACTCCAGCGAATTCGGCGCCACCATTTGCATGGCCGACATGAGCGGTCCCTTCGATTATCACCTCACCCACCGTCTCATCCAGCTCTGCCAGGAGCATGAGATCCCCCACCAACGCGACGTCTTCAAGTACTACCGCTCCGACAGCGCCGCGGCACTGGAGGCCGGAAACGACGTGCGCACCGCCCTGGTCACCTTCGGCATCGACGCCTCCCACGGATACGAGCGCATCCACCAGGATGCCCTGGAATCCATCGCCAGACTGATCACTGTCTATATGCAGAGCTCGCCCCTGTATTCGCGTGACCGCTTCGAGATGGGACCCAGGACCGGGTTTCCAACTCTGCCCGGGTGACCTTCATCTTTACCCAGTATCTGAGCAAGTCGACCCCCTCGTGGTCGAAAGAGTACGGCTACGGGACGACCATCAGCTGGGCGCCCGTCCAGGGCAACATCGGTGCGGTCGGAAATCCCGGCATGGTGGACGCGTTGAAGAACAACCCCTACGCCATCGCCTACATCGGCATCAGCTACCAGGAGCAGATCACGAAGGCAGGGCTCGGCATGGCGATGCTCGAGAACCAGGCCGGGCATTTCGTCCTGCCCGATCCCAAGACGGTGAAGGCAGCGGCCGCGGCCATGGTTCCGAAGACCCCCGCGGACCAGCGGATCAGCCTGATCTTCGCACCCGGCAAGGATAGCTACCCGATCATCAACTACGAATATGCCCTGGTGAACAGCAAGCAGCCGTCGCAGGAGATGGCGAAGACTCTGCGCGAGCTCCTGTTGTGGGCAATCTCCCCCAAGGGCGGCAACGCCCCGCACTTCATGGAGAAGGTGCACTTCGTAGCGCTGCCGCCGGCGGCAGCCAGGCAATCTTCCGAGCAGATCACCAAGATCCGCCATTGATCGCATCGCGGAAGGTATCCTTGGTGACGCTTTCCACCACAGACAACGGGCGCCCTGACGGGGCGCCCGTTCTGTCCTCTCCCGGACGAAACCTTTTCCATTTCCGCTGGGGCATCGGTGCCCTGGCCGTCTTGCTGCCTCTGTACCTGTTGGCGATCTTCGGCTTCTTGCTCACGTATTCCTGGCCGGCGATACGCTTCAACGGCCTCGATTTTCTCGTGAGCAACAGCTGAAATCTGGGCAGCATGTACGGCAACCCGGTCACGGTGGACGGCGAGCAGGTGCTGCCGCACGCCGACTACGGCGTCCTCTTCCTGATCGCAGGCACGCTGCTCTCTTCCCTGATCGCCGTTGTGCTGGCGCTGCCGTTGGGGATTCTGTCGGCAGTCTTCCTCAGCGAGGGACTGCGCGGCCTGAGCCGCACGGTGGGCTCTTTCCTGATCGAGCTGCTCGCTGCCGTACCCAGCGTAGTGTAGGGCCTCTGGGGCTATATGGTGCTCATTCCCTTTCTCGGCCACCACGTCTACCCCTGGCTCGAGCAAACCCTCGGCAGCTTCTTACCCATGTTTCGGGGACCGACCGGCAGCGGCTACGGGCTGCTCACAGCCGGCATCGTTTTGTGCTTCATGATCGTGCCACTGATCGCGGCAACGCTGCGCGACGCCCTGGCGGCAACCCCCGTGCCTCTACGTGAGGCCGGGCTGGGCCTGGGCGCCGACCCCCATGGAGGTGGTTCGCCGCATCCTGCTGCCCGCACAACGCCGTGTGCTGATCGGCGCGACCATACTGGCGCTGGGCCGTGCACTGGGCGAGACCAGCAACGCGATCGTCGGCTCGCTCGTGCTCTGCGGTCTGGCGCTGCTCTTCGCCGCACCGATCGGTGTGAGCGCCGGCATCTACCTATCCGAGCACGGCGATGGCTGGGTCGGGCGAGTCTCCCGCTTCCTCTCGGACGTCCTCGTGGGTGTACCCTACATCGTGCTGGGCTACTTCGGCTACATCACCATGGTGATCCATCTCGGATGGGACTTCTCCCTCCTCGCCGGGGCCATCACCTTGGCGATCATGATGTTGCCTTATATCGCTCGAATCAGCGAGCTCGCCTTGCGCGCTGTACCGCGGGGCGTTCGCGAGGCGGCTTACGGACTCGGCTGTCGGGAGGGCCTCTTGGTGCTGCGCATTCTTCTACCCACCGCACGTGCTCAGATCATCACCGTTCGGTGCAATATGCACAGGTTATTTTCTACCGGGCCCTAACGGCGAGGTCGGCTCACAGAGGAATCTGGATCTCCGATATGGCAGCGATACAAGACGACTCGATCTTCACCGATTCGTGGTGGATCTACAAGCAGGTGCTGGATGGCGACCACATGCACCATGAGGGCATCTACCGCGACCTGGCATCCTTTATCGGAGAACGCTTCACCGACGGCGGAATCTCGGTGCTCGACCTAGGGTGTGGCGATGCACGCCATTTGATCGGAGCACTCGAAGGACAACAAGTCACCCGTTACCTGGGCGTCGACCTATCCCCGGTATCCCTGTCAGCCGCAGCGGAGAACCTCCCCGCCTTGGGATCGGCGCAAACCGAGCTGATCGAAGCCGATCTTCTCGAGGCCATCGACCGGGAGGACCCTGACTTCGACCTCGTGTTCTCCGGTTTCGCCATCCATCACCTGCAGTCCGAGCAAAAGCGGCAGTTTTTTCTGAAGGTCGCCGGGCGGCTCGAAGCCAACGGCGTCCTGGTCATCCTGGATGTCTCTCGTGAGCCGGGAGAGGACCGAGCAACCTACCTGGACCATTATTGCGGATGGATCATGTCGTCCTGGACCACCTTGCCGGTAAGCTCCCGCGAGGCAGTGTGCGAGCATGTACGCAGCAGTGACTTTCCCGAGCATCCGGATACCCTGTCGCAGATGGCGCGCGCGGCCGGCCTGAGCGCGGCGCAAGAGATCAGCGCACGGCGCTGGCATCGCTGTTGGTGGTTCGAGCGGACGTCCGGGATGTAAGCTGCCAAAGGACATACCGCCTCTTGCAAGACGTTCGTCGGCATTATTCACGACTCGCCATTACGACAGCTGCCCGATGCTGCGTCCTTGGCAGCACGAGGGTAATGATGGCGCCGAGAAAAGCCACCGCCGCCAGCGCATAGAACGCGGCTTCGTCGGCACCATTCATCGCCATGCGGATGCGACCGACCAGATCCGGTCCGAAATATCCGCCCAGATTACCCACTGAGTTGATCCATGCGATACCCGCCGCCGCCGCAGTACCGGACAGAAATGCGGTCGGTATCGACCAGAAGGTGACGAGCCAAGACATCAACCCGACGGCTACCAGACACAGCCCCGTCATGGCCGGTATCGGGTCCTTGCCTACAAGCGCGAGCACGACAGTACCGGCGATGACCAATACGAGTCCGGCAGTGGAATGCCAGCGCCGCTCTCCGCTTCGGTCCGAATGATGGCCCCAATAGACCATTGCGATCGCAGCTGAGCCCCAAGGAATGCCGCTCAGCAGACCGATCTGCAGGTAATCGGTTTTGCCGACTTCGAGCTCCTGAATGATGGTCGGCATCCAGAAGCCGACCGCGTAAAAGCACAGCACCCCGCAAAAGTACACAACTGCCAATGCCCATACCCGGGCGTCGCGAAACGCGTCCACGAAGCTGTGATGCTGAGAGAGGCGTTCCTTTGCCAGATGCTCTTCACGGAGCTGACCCTCGATGAGGTCGCGTTCCGCTCGGGTCAGCCACTTCGCAGCCCTTGGCCCATCCGGTAACAGCCCAAGCACCAGCAAACCGACCAAGACCGACGGGATCCCTTCGAGCAGGAACAGCCATTGCCAGCCACGCCAGTCGTTTACGCCGTCCATGAACTGCATGATGGCCCCGGAGATCGGGGACCCTACGACGTTCGAAATCGCGATTGCCGTCATGAACAATGCCACCATACGCGCGCGCCGGGACGCCGGGAACCAGTAGGTGAGGTACAGAATGATGCCGGGGAAAAACCCTGCTTCTGACACCCCGAGTAAAAAACGCAGCAGATAGAAGCTTGTCTCGCCATTGGCAATCATCATCGCCGATGAAATGATGCCCCAAGTGATCATGATACGGGCGATCCATATGCGGGCACCGACGCGCTCGAGAACCACATTGCTCGGTACTTCGAAGATGAAATAGCCGACGAAGAAGATCCCGGCTCCAAACCCGAACACCGCGTCACTGAGCTGCAGGTCAGGGGCCATCTGCAGCTTGGCGAATCCGACGTTTACGCGGTCGATAAAGGCCACCACGTAACAGAGAAACAGAAGCGGAATCAGATGCCGGGCGACCTTATTGTAAGTCTGTGTCTCCAGCTCCGGCGAAACATTCGCATTACTCAACGCGCAACCCCTCCAATTGCCATTGGATTACTCCTCAGAGCCCCTTGCCGAACATGGCCCTAGGGGCGTAGCTTATCAGCATGGCCGACTTCGGTCCTGGATGCCCCCTCGTCTTGAAATCAGGTATCAATCATGTCGACAACAAACCAGAACACAAACACGACACCCGACGACTCCTCGGCTCCTGCCTCGGCAAAGGCATCCATATCCACAGAGGGCAAGACGGAAATGCCCAGGAAAGCGAAGGCAAGTCCCTGCGTAATCGGCGAGTCCAACCTCGGGACGGAGCTGGACGAAGGCGAATCCCAGGTATTGGCAGAGATCATGCGCGTACTGACCCTGCACAAGGACGAGGTCCTGGTGACGGAGGGAGCTGCCGACAACAGCCTCTTTGTCCTCGCCAGTGGTCGATTGGCGGTCGCCCACGGCGGAGGCGGCAAAAGAGAAACCGTGGTCTATGTGATGAGTCCGGGGGAATGTGCGGGTACCCGCGCCTTTGTCGATCGCACCGGACGCAAAGCCACTCTGCGGGCACAGGGGGATGTCACCGTGTACGCCCTGCAGCCCGAGCCGTTCGAAGCATTGCTGCAGACCCATCCCCTGCTCGTCTACAAGGTGATGCGCGCGTTGTTCAGGATTACGCACGGCAACCTCATGCGCATGAATCTGGAAAGCAGGGAATTGACCAATTACATCACCAGATCCCGCGGGCGCTATTAGCTTCCCATTTTCCTGGAAATGATTCGAGCTCTCCTGGAACGGGTGCGTTTCGTCGGATTTCGCAAACCGGGCGTGATAGACTCCCGGCCCGACAAGCATCTTTCTCGCCGTACGTCGGTGGGGGTGCTATTTATCGACCATGATTCGTCTCCGGCACGTGTGGGGTGGAGTGACTGCTAAGCGGAAGGGCCAAGGCCCGGCGCGTCACAATCTTGCTGCGCTAACGATCATGGGGCGAGTCGAGCCACCCCGCAGAATGAAAGGTCGCCTCGCCACTGATCCTGCCCTCACCCCGACCCTCCCCCATAAAGGGAGAGGGAGAATCGGAGCACCTTCGGTGCGCACTTTCACGGTAACGGCTGCCCTCGTCGCCATGCTGGGGGCCTGCAGCATGGTGGGCCCGAATTTCGTGACCCCCAAGACACAAGTCGCCGACAATTGGAGCACGGGGAACAGCCCACACATCGGCGCTGGCCGTCCTGAAGACGCCGCTTGGTGGAAGGCCTTCGGCGACCCGACCCTCGACCGCCTGATCGACCTCGCCTATAAACAGAACCTGGGGCTCCAGCAAGCCGGTGTAGCGGTCCTGCAGGCGCGAGCCCAACTGGCCGCGACCATCGGGAGCGAGTATCCCCAGCAACAGCAAGCCTTCGGGCTGTATCAATACGAAGACCGTGGCGGCGACGACGTGAGCTCCCTACCCTTCGGCTCCAACGATCGCTCCTTCAGCAGGCTGCAATACGGGTTGACGGCAACCTGGGAGATCGATTTCTGGGGGAAATTCCGGCGCGCCGTCGAAGCGGCGGACGAGAGCTTCCTGGCGTCGATCAGCAACTACGACGCCGCGCTCGTCAGCCTGACGGCCACCGTGGGGACGACCTATGTGGCGCTGCGCACTACCGCGGAGCGCATCCGGGTGCTGCGCCGAAACGTCGCGGTACAGGAGAAGAGTCTCGCGATCGCCCGGGCGCGGTTCGAGAACGGCGAGACCAGCGAGCTGGACGTCAGTCAGGCGACCTCGCAGCTGGCAGAGACCCGGGCGCAGATTCCGCCGCTCGAAGCGAGCCTGGCGCAGGACCGTAATTCCCTTGCCGTGCTCCTGGGCATCACCCCCGCGCGGATCGGGGCCGAGCTGACCAAGAACGGGCGCATTCCCAAGGCGCCCGCCAAGGTCGCCGCCGGCATCCCCCGGGATTTGCTGCGCGAGCGCCCGGACGTGCGGCAGGCCGAGCAGGTCGCAGCGTCCCAGTCGGCGCTGATCGGCGCGACCGAGGCCGATCTCTATCCGGCCTTTTCTCCGAGCGGCACCTTCGGTTTCAGCTCGTCCGACATCGGCAAGCGCAGTCTCGGCAACGCGTTCGACTGGAACAACCATGCAATACGCATCGGCCCGGCATTCCAGTGGAATCTGTTCAATTACGGGCAGATCACCAACCAGGTGCGGGCCCAGGACGCCCAGTTCCAGGCCGCCCTTCTCGCCTATCAAAACACGGTGCTGCAGGCCCAGCAGGAGGTAGAAAACGGGCTGATCGCCTACGTCAAGGCTATGGAAACGGTGCGCCATCTCGAAAAGGCGGTTGCAGCTGCAAAGCGCAGTCTCGAGCTCTCGACCATCCAATACAAGCAGGGCGCCACGGATTACACCACCGTGCTCCTGGCGGAGCAGAGCCTGCTGCGCCAACAAGACCAGTTGACCATCGCCCGCGGCAACGTGCCGCAGAGTCTCATCTCCGTCTACCAAGCCCTCGGCGGCGGCTGGCAGATCCGGAAAGGGCATGACTTCGTTCCCGACAAGATCAAGGAGGAGATGCGCAAGCGAACGAATTGGGGACGCCTGCTCGACACCGGGACCCAGGCCCCGCCGACAGGGGCGCAGGACAAGAAGCTCATCCGCAAACCGGAATGGTGACGGCGGCTCATGAAGACACGAAACCAACCGATCCCCTGCCGCCGCTCGGTCCTGGCCGGACCACTTTTGCTCCTGCTGGCCCTCTCCGCCTGCGACCAGGGGAAGAACACCTATGTACCGCCCCCTCCCCCGCAGGTAACCATCGCCCATCCGTTGCGCCAACCGGTAACCGACTATCTGAAACAGACCGGAACAGCCAGCGCCGTGGCAAGCGTCACTCTGGTCGCCCGGGTACCCGGCTATCTGCAGTCCATGAGCTTCACGGACGGGAGCATGGTCGACAAGGGCAAATTGCTGTTCGTGATCGAGCAAGCTCCGTACAAGGCCAATCTGGATTTGGCCGAGGCGACCCTGGCGCAACAGCAGGCACAGCTGACCCGCGCCGGTGAGGAATACGACCGGCAGCTGCGCCTGGTAAAGCAGAGCGCCGGGTCCCAGGCCAACGTCGAGAAATGGCTCGCGGAGCGCAACTCCGCGGCTGCCGCCGTCGACGAGGCCAAGGCGAACATCGAGATCGCCAAGATCAACCTGAGCTACACGGAGGTCAAGGCACCCTTCCGGGGACGCATCGGACGCCACCTGGTGGACGCGGGAAACCTGGTCGGCTCACCGACGCCGACCTCGTTGGCCGTAATCGACGAGATCCAGCCCATCTACGTCTATTTCAACCTGGACGAGTCGACCGTCCTGCGCATCCGCGCAGCCATGCGCGCGCGCGGCCTGGGTCCCTCCGATATCGACAAGGTCCCGGTCTACGTGGGCCTGCAGAACGAGGATGGCTATCCCCATGAGGGCAAGCTCGACTTCGTGGCGACCGGCATCGATACCTCCACCGGGACACTCCAGGTGCGCGCCCTGCTCCCCAATGACGACCGGGCGATCCTCCCCGGCATGTTCGTGCGCGTGCACGTGCCTGTGGAGCGCGACAAGGACTCGCTGCTGGTGAGCAACCGCTTGCTCGCCGTCGACCAGACCGGGACATACCTGCTGGTGGTAAACACCCAAGATGTAGTGGAGCAACGGACGGTCGAGATCGGCGCCCTGGTCGACGGCAATCGAGTGATCACCAAGGGCCTGCAGGCCGACGACTGGGTGGTGGTCGAAGGCATCCAGCGCGCCGCGCCCGGGACCAAGGTCAGCGTGACACGTCAAAAGGAGGAGAAGTCCGCCCCGGCAAGTCAGACGGCCGGTGAGAGCGCGTCCCCGGATGAGTCTGGGTCGCAGACCAAGCCCGGAACCGCCGCTGACTAGGCCAGGCAGGTGTTCTCGAAATTCTTCATCGAGCGGCCCGTCCTATCGAACGTCATCGCGATCCTCATCCTGGTGATCGGCGCGGTGGCCCTCTATGGACTGCCCGTATCCCAATATCCCGAGATCACCCCGCCCATCGTACAGGTGCAGACCCGCTACCCCGGGGCCAGCGCCCAAACCATCGCCGAGACCGTGGCCAACCCCATCGAGGAGCAGGTGAACGGCGTCGAGGACATGATCTACATGCAGTCCACCAGCGCGGCGGACGGCACCTACACCCTCAACGTCACCTTCGATGTAGGCACGGATCTGGACTTCGCGCAGACGTTGGTCCAGAACCGCGTGGCCCAGGCGCTCTCCGGACTGCCGCAGCCGGTCCAGACCCAGGGAGTCACCACGCGCAAGAAGTCGACGTCCATTCTGCAGATCATCACCCTGGGGTCTCCCGACGGGCGCTACGACAGCCTCTTTCTCGCCAACTACGCGACCATCGACCTGCAGGACGCGCTCGCACGACTCCCCGGGGTCGGCGGCGTCACGATCTTCGGGGCCGGAGAGTATAGCATGCGTGTGTGGCTCGACCCGGATCAGCTTGCCGCGCGCAGCCTTACGCCGGACGACGTGATCCGCGCCATCCGCGGCCAGAGCCAACAGGTCGCGGCAGGACAGGTGGGGGCACCGCCCGCCCCGAGCAACCAGGACTTCCAGATCACGGTCGATGTGCCGGGCCGCCTCGCCGACGCCCAGGCGTTCGGGGACATCATCGTGAAGACGGAGCCGGGGGACGCCGGCACCAGCACCCGCATCACCCGGGTGCGCGACGTGGCGCGCATCGAGCTGGGCGCCCAGACCTACAGTCAGTTCTTTCGCGAGGACGGCAAGCAAGCCGCCGGAATCGCGATCTTCCAGCTCCCCGGAGCGAACGCGCTCGAGGTCGCCCAGGAGGTAACCGCCAAAATGGCGGAGCTCGCCAAGCGGTTTCCCAAAGGGCTCCAATACACAATCCCCTTCGACACCACTCTGTTTGTCAAGGCATCGATCCAGGAGGTCTACAAGACCCTCTTCGAGGCCGCGATCCTGGTGCTGATCGTCATCCTGGTCTTCGTCCAGGACTGGCGAGCCATGCTGGTACCGGCCACGACAGTGCCGATCACCATCATCGGCGCCTTCGCCGCCATGGCGGCCATGGGCTTCACCGTCAACCTCCTCACCCTCTTCGCCATCGTGCTGGCCATCGGCATCGTGGTGGACGACGCCATCGTGATCGTCGAGGGCAGCGCCCACCACATCGAGCAGGGAAAGCCACCCAAGGAGGCGGCCATCGCCGCCATGGTCGACCTGTTCGGGCCGATCATCGGGATCACCCTGATGCTCATGTCGGTGTTCCTGCCGGCCGCCTTCCTGCCTGGAATCACGGGAGAGATGTACCGCCAGTTCGCCCTGGTCATCGCCGCGACCGCCCTGATCAGCGCCGTCAACGCGCTCACCCTGAAGCCGACGCAATGCGCCTTGTGGATGCGCCCCCAGAGCGGGGAGAAGAACTTCTTCTACCGGGGATTCAACAGGATCTACGGCGCCCTGGAGCAGGGTTACACCCGGCTGATCGCCCGCATGGTCCATCACAGCATCCTCATGACACTGCTCGCCCTGACCTTGGCGGCGGTTTCGATCTGGGGCCTGACCCGCCTGCCGACCTCCTTCATCCCGATCGAGGACCAGGGTTATCTCCTGGTGAACGTCAAGCTCCCGGACGGCGCCTCCCTGGAGCGCACCAACCGGGCAATGGCGCAGGTGGAGGCCGCCGTCAGGAAGGTCCCGGGCGTGGAGCATGCCATCTCCATCGGCGGCATCTCGGTGCTGGACAACTCGGCGACGCTGGCCAATGCCGGCGTCGTCTACGTGGTCCTGAAGCCCTGGGGCGTTCGCGGCACCAAGGAGGGCCTGCGCCCGGTCCTCGAGCACCTCCAGGGTGCGATCTCCAAGATTCGCGGTGCCATCGCGTCCGTGATCATCCCGCCACCCATTCAGGGCATCGGAAACTCCAGCGGCTTCCAGATGCAGGTCGAGCTGCGTGACAACAGCCGCGACTATCTGAAGCTGCAGCGGGTGACGGAGGCAATCGTCGCCGACGCGGCTACCCAGTCGGGCATCTTGCGCGTTCTTTCCACCTTCAGCGCGAAGGTACCCCAGATCCTGGTCGACGTGGACCGGGTCAAGGCCCGTCAGCTCGGTGTAGAGGTGAGTGACGTGCTCAACACCCTGCAGGGTTATTTGGGGTCTGCCTACGTCAATCAATTCAACAAGTTCGGGCGCACCTTCCAGGTCTATGTACAGGCCGAGCACCAATACCGTCTCGAGCCGTCGGACATCGGCCGCTTTTACGTGCGCAATGCGAGCGGGGGCATGGTCCCCATCGCTACGCTCGCCGACGTCCGCTACGTGCCCGGGGCATCGCTGATCGGCCTCTACAACCTGCATCCGAGCGCCGCCGTCATCGGCATGCCCGACCTCTTCTTCAGCTCCGGCCAAGCGATCTCATTGCTTGGCCAGATTGCCGAGGAGAAGCTTCCCGCCGGCATGGGGTACGAATGGACCGGGATGTCGTACCAGGAAAATCTCGTGGGGAGCCAGTCCTACTTCATCTTCGTCATGGCCTTGGTGCTGGTCTACCTGGTCCTGGCCGGCCAGTACGAGAACTGGGTAACCCCCCTTGCGGTGGTCTTTGCGGTGCCCCTTGCGCTTCTGGGCACCGTCGGCTTGCTGACCGGGCTGCACGTTGCGAACAACCTCTATGTCCAGATCGGCATCGTGCTCTTGATCGCGCTCTCGGGAAAGAACGCGATCCTCATCGTAGAGTACGCCCGCGACCTGCACGAGAAACAGGGCAGGGATCTGTTGGAGGCAGCCACTGAGGCATCGCGCCTGCGCTTCCGCCCCATCCTCATGACCTCCTTCGCCTTCATCCTCGGCGTCCTGCCCCTGGTGCTCGCCACCGGCGCCGGCGCCAACAGCCGAAAGTCCATCGGGATCACGGTCTTCAGCGGCATGCTGGCCTCGACCTGCATCGCGGTGCTCTTCGTGCCCTCCTTCTTCGTCGTCTGCCAACGGATCCACGAGTGGCGCACGGGGCGCAAGGGCAGGTCGCGGCTGGAACCGAGCCCGAGCCTGTCCGGCACAACGGAACTGTCCGATGAGTGACGGGACACTTGGTTCCCACCCCCTTTTTTCTGCCCACAAACGAAATCCTAGCATTACTGTCGGGACTTCCACCCGGCGTCTGAGCCCGCTCACTGGATCTTGCTTCCGCCCTTTCGGGTAGCCTTCGTCAAACCATCGTCCCATCAACGAGAGCACCGCGGCGATCCTGCCTGCCACTCGCATCAGGGCTGCCACCCGGTTTCGTCGGCCTATACGAACGGCGCACAGCGACGACCCATTCGGCTTCAACCTTCGGCCGAGTGCCCAAGGCATCCGCCGTCTCGCCGGAGTTTGCGAGCGGTTCGCCGAACAGATGTGAGTCGGAGGCTGCTTTCGACCAAAAGCCGTCATTCGCGGCAACCCCGCCGAAGGTCCGCTTTGCCGCGAAAGCAGACCCTCTGCCTGACTGAGCAGATGCCTGAGAACGGCTGACAGGATCTGAAGAACCAACGACAAGTCGGTTAGGTTCCGGAACAGCGTGCTTAAATTAAAAGGTTGCGCCACGCGCGTCTCTCGCTGCCCGCCGGTGGAAAAAGCAATCCGGGCACCATACCTTACGTCGACAATGAAGCCGTTTTGATACTCGGGGCATAATCGTGAGCTGTAAGGTCGAAGAGCTAATTCGTGGTGAGGTACCATCCCTTGAGGAGGCGGCGACCGTTCGGGACGCGGCGCGGTTGATGGCCACGCGGAACCTGGGATCCTGCGTTGTCACCCGAGACGGGCAGGTGGTTGGACTGTTCACCGAACGCGATCTACTCACGCGTGTCGTAGCCGAAGGGCATAATCCGTCCGAGTTGAGCCTGGGCGATGTCTGCTCCCGTGATCTAATCCGCGTGGACCACGATACTAGTTGCCGGAAAGCGGTAATGAAGATGCAAGCGCGTCTGAGCCAACGAGTGCTCGTGTACCGGGGGCAGCGGTTTTTAGGGGTCGTCAAGCTGCCCGACTTGGCCTACGCGATGGCGTCTAGCC
>Ga0315540_10001501_pt1 | contig 13362 bp, 14 predicted proteins | sample SalMarSW160110MG_FD_203677 | JGI IMG/M metagenome (GOLD analysis project Ga0315540, IMG submission 203677) | Salt marsh sediment microbial communities from the Plum Island Ecosystem LTER, Massachusetts, United States - Salt Marsh Sediment SW1601-10 ... | reverse complement strand
CAGGACGTCATGGTCGGCCCGGACAGCTACGACGTTGCCTCGCTTCTCGGCGAGCGCGCACTCCCGGAGCTGCTCGCATCCGAACAGCTCGCCGAGTGCGTGGACGAGTGGTCGCACCGCACCAGGGCGGAGCCGGGATGGCGGCAGCGGTTCACCGAGGCGAGCCTGCAGCGCGGGCTCAAGGTGATGGGCACGTTTGCGCGCCTCGTACTGTCCGGCCGCTCGAGGTACGAGCGCTGGCTGCCATCGCTGGCTGTCTCGGTGGGGCGCCTCGCGACCGACGACGGAGCTCCCCCCGATGCCGTCGCCCTTCTGCTAGACTGAGGTGTCGGGACGGAGGTCTAGATGTTCGGAAGCCTCGGCCTGCCAGAGTTGCTCATCATCCTCGTGATCATCGTGGTGCTGTTCGGGGTCAACAAGCTCCCCCGGCTCGGGCGGGGGCTCGGCGAAGGCATCCGGAACTTCAAGGACTCCCTGCGCGGAGATGAGGACTCCAAGGACGACCACAACGACGACAAGGCCGGCGGTCGATCCGCCGGCCCGCAGTAGTCTCTTCCTTCACTCGATCTCGGCTATTTCAGCTCGACTCTGCTCCCCACGCCCACCGGACGCCAGCCGTTGGTGATCTTGACGGTCGAGTAGTGCTCCTCGACTGTCAGCACACCGAGCTCCCCGACCACGAGCCGGGGCATCCCCTGGGCTGGGTTCTCGTGGAAGATGGTGGCGAACTGGCCGGGGTACACCCCATCGGCGGTGCCGAGGTCGATCATTGCGAGGGACTCGGAGCCGGCGTCGAGAACGTCGTCACGGGTATAGACGATGTAGCCTGTGGGCTTGCCATTGGGCTCGTCGCACCGGTCTGTGGGTTTGGGGGCGACGACGAGCGGAACGGGAACTGCCTCGAACGGCTGGAGAAGATCGCCGATGCCGATCGGGTCGCACGCGTAGGTCACCTCGCAGATGCTCGAGTGCTCCTGTGCACACAACACCCGAGCCTGGCCGAGCTGACGGTAGATGGTGCCCATCTTGGCGTTCGACACCGGGTGGTCGAGCTCTCGGTCGCGATGGAGCACGAAGAACCGATCACCGGCCTTGACGCCTTCGGCGGTGCCGCCGTTGACGTACACGATGTCACCCTCTGAGAAGTGGTCCTGGAAGTCCATCTTCTCCGCCGACATGATCGAGAACGGGAAGGCGCCCTCGTCCTGCACCAGGCGGGCAAAGCAGTAGACGTCGGCGGAGGTGCCGAGCGGGTACGGCTCGCCCTCGATGAGCTCGCTTTCGGGCCCTGTGGGCTCGGCAGGCGGCCGCGACACGCCTGTCTCTTCCCGTGTGACCTGCTGCTCCTCGACCGGAATCTCAGCCTGCTGGACGGCGATGTCGATGACGATCGGGTCGCCGGGGTAGATCCAATGCGAGTCGCGAATGTAAGGATTGCGCTCCCAGATCTGGGGCCAAAGATAGGGGTCGCCGAGGTAATGCGCGGCGAGGTCCCACAGGGTGTCGCCCTTCACGACGGTGTGGACTCGTGCACCGTCAGGGAACTCGGTTGGCGGTGTGTACGGTGTCCAGTGGTCGCCCACCAGATGGAGCGGCTTTGGCGGGGGAGACACCGCCTGGGCCGCGACCAGCACTGGCAGGCTCGCCACGATGATGGCCACTTGCATCGCACGTCTCATGGGCCTTCTCCCCGCTGTGGAACCATGCTCAAGATACTCCACGCCTCATCGACCCGTCAACCGTCGATCATTTCGACGCCTGTTTTCTCGCTTCATATGCCGCTTCGAGCGCCTTGATATGCTCTTTCATCTCCGCTGTCATCGCATCGACCCGTTGCATGTCCGCATATTCCGGGTAGTTCTCTTTGAGGTATTCGAGCCGCCAGAGCGCACCATGCCAGCGCCTATTCTTCGCGTAATACTCGGCGACAAGCATCTCGTGTTCGGCCAGTGTGCCCTGAAGCTCCACAATCCGATCGCGCGCTTCGCCGGAGTGTTTCGAGTTCGGATAGAGGGTGACGAGCTGCTGGAAGGCGGCAATCGCCTCGCGTGCGGACGACAGATCACGGTCCGGACGGATCTTGCGAACCATGTAGGTATTGCCCAGCATCAGCAGGGCGTAGTCCCGGTCCGGATCGTTGGGATAGCGGTTGGCGAAGTCCTTGTAGCGGAGGCGTGCCTCGGTGAGGCTTTGGGTGTCGCGATGGATGGCAAAGGTGTCGGCGACGCGCAGCGCCGCCTTGTGGCCGATCGGATCGTTGGGAAAGGTATCGTAGACAAACGAGAAGATCTGACGCGCCTGCTCGTACTCGCGGTCCTGGTAGAGGCTCTCACCACGGTCGTACATGGCCTGCTTGTCCATGCCCGCGAGCTGCTGAATGATCTTCTCGTCCTTCGAACTGCTGGCGCAGGCCCCGGCGGCCACCAACGCGGCGACCATCGCGAACCAGGGCAGGAATCGTCTCATCGCTGCATCTCCTCCAAGGCGGCGCGACGCAGCGCGGAGATGGCCCGGCCGCGATCTGGCGCGCCGAAGATCGCACTGCCCGCAATCAGGGTGGTGGCGCCGGCCGCCACCAGGGCGCCGGCAGTGGTCGGATCGACTCCGCCGTCGACCGCGATGTCGAGCCGGTCAGCTCCGTCCATGCGGCGCAGGCGGCGGATCTTGTCGAGTGACTCGGGAATGAAGTCCTGACCGCCGAACCCGGGGTTCACCGACATCACCAGAACGTACTCGACGAAGCCGAGGGCCTCGTCGAGCAGCCCGAGCGAGGTCGCCGGGTTGATCGCGACCCCTGGCGCCATCCCGTGCTCGCGGATGTGGGCCAGGGAACGGTGCAAGTGGGGGCAGGTCTCGACGTGGACCGCGACCCGGGCGACACCGGCGGCGGCGAGGGCGGGCACCAACGGGTCGGGCTCGGTCACCATCAGGTGGGCGTCGAGCGGCACCTGACAGTGCGGTGCGATCGCGCGCACGACCGGCGGGCCGAAGGTGAGGTTGGGGACGAAGTGTGCGTCCATGACATCGAGGTGGATCAGGTCGGCGCCGGCCTCTTGGACCTCGGCCAGCTCCGCGGCGAGGCGGGAGAAGTCGGCCGAAAGCAGCGAAGGAGCGATCCGGACCGTCACTGGCTCACCCACAGGGTGACGATGTCCGAGCGCGACAACGGGCTGCCGCTCGGCGGGTACTGGCGGAGCACGGTGCCGCCGGCGATCCCGGGATAGGGGACGCGATGCACCTGGCCCAGCCGCAGGCCGGCGCGGCGCAGGAAGCTCTCGACGGTAGCGGAGGGGAGCGTCACCAAGGACGGCATTACCCACAACTCGCGGGCGGGGGTGACGTTGACCAACAGCCTGACATCGGTGCCCGGAGCGACTTCCTCGTCGAGAGGCGGATCGGTTGCGATGACGATATCTCCCGGGCCCTGTCCGTTGACCTGGACCGTGCCCGCGAGGCGTAGCCCGAGCTGCTCGAGCCTGAGCTCGGCGCCCTGGACGGACTCGCCGGCGACTGAGGCGAGGGAGACCTTCTCGCTGCCCAGAGAGAGCCGCACCGTGATCGTCGAACCGGTCTTGACGTGGAAGCCCGGATACGGCTCCTGCGACCCGATCAGTCCTGGTTCGACGTCGGCGCTGTACACCCCGGGCTCATCGACGTCCACCGCCAGTCCGAGGTCGTGGGCGGTTCGCGCGGCCTCGTCGATTGACTTGCCGCTCAGGTCGGGTACGGTCAGGGTTCCCATGTGGAGCGTGTGGACGAGCGCGAACCAGAAGGTCACCGCGGCAACCGCACACGCCACCATAATCACCAGCACCCGACTCGCCATGCGGTCTGACTGTACCACGCTTGAAGCACCTTCCGCCGTGACCTTGGTGAGCCCCGTCACGGTCGAACCGAGCCTCGGTGGTTCTTCCAGATGGGTGCGGCGCCTCACACGAGCTTCGGGGGCAAGAACCCAGTCCGCGAGGCGAATCGGCCGCACAGGTCTCGGGGCTAGGAGCTGCCGCCGTGGATGGCCTTGTACACGCTCTCCGGCAGGATCTTGAGGATGTCGTTGAACAGCACCACGACCATGAGGAGGATCAGCAGCACGAAGCCGACCTCCAGGATCCGCTCCTTGACCTTCACCGACAGGTCGCGGCGAATCGCCGACTCGAACCCGATGATCGCCAGGTGGCCGCCGTCGAGAATCGGGATCGGCAGCAGGTTGAAGATCCCGAGCTGGAGCGAGATCAGCCCCATCAGCCAGACCAGAGAGCGGTAGCCGGAGCGTGCGGCGTCGCCGGAGATCCGGGCGATGTCGATCGGTCCCGAAACCTGCCGCAGGGTCGCCTTGCGGGTCAGCAGCTTTCCAATCACGCGGAAGGTCTCGATGGTCATGCGCCAGCTCTCGGTGATGCCGGCGCCGACCGCGGCGACGGGGCCGAGCTGCCGGATCTGGGTCGGGAAGATCAGCGGGATGCCGATCTTGCCCTCGCCGCCTTCATCGCGTGGGGTGACCTCGAGACGGATTCTGGAGCCGCCGCGCTCGACGGTGATGGTGACGGGCGTCCCGGGGTGAGGCGAGATCAGCCTGATCAGGTCATAGAACTGTGAGACCGGCTCGGCGTTGACGCTCACAATACGGTCGCCCGGTTCGATGCCCGCGAGTTGGGCGGGGGAGTTCGGGCTGACCTGGTGCACGGTCGCGTCGAGGGGCGGGAGCAGGCCCGAGTAGCCGAAGCCGTAACGGGTCACCTGCTTCGGGGTGAGGTGGACCGTCTCGGTGGCGTCGCCGCGCATGATCCGGAGCGAGACCTCGTGGCCGCCGGAGGTCAGCATCAGGGTCTCGAGGTCGCGCCAGGTGGGGGTGGCGGTCGAGTCGACTGCGACGATCCGGTCGCCGGCCCGGATGTCACTCGCGGCAGCCGGCGAGTCGGGCTCCACCCAGCCGACGACGGCGGGTCGGTCCTGGTAGGCGGGGACCGACATGCCTGCGACGAACGCCACCGCCACGAACAGAACCGCTGCGACCAGGTTGGTCGTCGGACCGGCGAGGAGGATCAGCGCCCGCTTCCACCGCGGGAGGAGATCCACGTCGGGAGCCTCGTCACCAGCGGCAATGTCTGACTCGTCGGGTCCGAGGCCGAGGATGCGCACATAGCCGCCGAACGGGATCAGGCTCACGCGGTAGTCCGTGCCGCCGCGCCGAATGCCCCACAGGCGCCGGCCGAAGCCGACCGAAAACACCTCGACCGGGGCACCGAGCAGGCGTGCCATCAGGAAGTGGCCGAGCTCGTGGATGACCACCAGCACGCCAAGGACGAAGACGAACGCAAGAAAATCCACCAACATCGTCATCTCGAACGACCTTTGACAGAGAGGTATTTCCCCAGACGCTCGGTGGCGAGCCGCCGGGCCTCACGATCGACCGCCAGTGCCTGCTCGAGGTCGGCAAGGGGCCGGTTTCGGGCCTGCCACACGTCCAACACCGCGGCGACGGTGTCGGTGATCGCGGGGAAGGGTAGTCCGCCGAGCAGGAAGCGTGCTACGGCGACCTCGTTGGCGGCATTGAGCACCGCCGGCATCTCGCCGCCGGCTTCGAGCGCACAGCGCGCGAGCCGCAGGGCGGGAAAACGCTCGGGGTCCGGGGCCTCGAAGGTGAGGGTCCCCGCCCGCACCAGGTCGAGCGGGGTCATCGGGGACGGTAGCCGCTCGGGATAGGAAAGGGCATAGAGGATCGGAAACCGCATGTCGTTGACCGATAGCTGGGCGATCAGGGTGCCGTCGACGTACTCGACCAGGGAGTGGACCAGGCTCTGAGGGTGGACGACGACGTCGATTCCCTCCGACGGCAGGCCGAACAGGTGGTGGGCCTCGATGATCTCGAGCCCCTTGTTCATCATTGAGGCCGAGTCGACGGTGATCTTTGGTCCCATTGACCAGGTCGGGTGGGCGAGCGCGTCGGCAACTGTGGCGGCGCGGATCCGCTCCGCCGGCCAGGCGCGGAACGGGCCGCCGGAGGCGGTCAGCAGAATCCGTCGGACGCTCTCCGGTGGGCCCACCCGCAGCGCCTGATGGATGGCGTTGTGCTCGCTGTCCACCGGTAGGATCGCGGCGCCTGTCCTGGCCGCCTCGGCCATGACCAGGTCGCCCGCCACGACCAGGGTCTCCTTGTTGGCCAGGGCGATGTCGGTGCCGCGGCGGACGGCCTCGAGCGTCGGCACCAGGCCGAGCGAACCGACCAGGGCCGCGACCACGAGGTCGACCTCGGGGTGGCAGGCGACGGCGACGAGGCCCTCGGGGCCGGCGACGACCTCGAGATTGGGATGCTCCCGTCGCAGCTGGGCCGCGTCCGCCTGGTCGGCCACTGCCACCAGCACGGGGCGATGGCGCTCGAGCTGGCGCTCGAGCAGTGCGAGGTTGCGACCGGCGGCCATGGTGACGACCTCGAAGCGCTCCGGGAACGCCTCGATCACGTCCAGGCTCGACCGCCCGACCGAACCGGTCGCGCCGAGCAGGGCGAGTCGCTTCACGACACGAGGCCGGTCAGCAACAGGTAGGCGAGCACCGCTGGCGCGGAGAAGAAGAGGCTGTCGGTTCGATCGAGCACCCCACCGTGACCGGGGAGCAACCCGGAGGAGTCCTTGACGCCGGTGTCGCGCTTGAACTGCGACTCGACCAGGTCGCCGAGCGGTGCACACGCTGCGAGGACCGTCGCGAGGCCGGCGACGTGGATCCAGGGCAGTTCGAGGCCGAGGGCCAAGCGCAGCGCCGCTGCGGCGAGGTAGGTGGCCACCACCGCTCCCGCGAGCCCCTCCCAGGTCTTTTTGGGACTGATTCGGGGCGCCATGCGGTGACGGCCGAGCGAGCGGCCGACGTAGTAGGCCCCGGAATCGCCCACCCAGATCACGAGCAGGAAGAAGATCAGGAGGCGGATCCCTAAGGCGGGAGCCGGCATGGTGCGCAGCCAGCCCAGGCAGGCGACGGTGAGGGACATGTAGGCAACCGTGAAAACGGCAACCGATGTTCCCGCCAACGCCCCCTGTGGTCGGCCGGGGGCAGCGAGCTGGAGAGTCGGCAGCGCGAGCACGGCGGCCGCGGTGCCGACCAGCAGGCCCAGCGGGCCGTGCAGCCACGCGGCGACCACGACCGCGAGCAACGAGGCCAGCGGGAGCCAGCGGCCGCACGCGACGCCGGCCCCGCGGGCCATTCTCAGCAGCTCGTCGGCCGCCAGCAGCACCGCGGCGGTGAGGACCGCGAGCAGCACCCACGGCGGCAGCCACACGATGGTCGCCAAGACCAGCGGGGCGCCGACAGCGGCGACCGCTTCACGCGCGCGACGCACGGGTACCTCCGTCGTGCGCGTCGGCCCGCCCGGACTGGTGACCCAAACCGCCGAAACGGCGCTCGCGATGCTGGAACTCGAGCAGCGCCCGGAGCAGCTCGAGGATCGAGAAATCAGGCCACAGGATGGGTGTGAAGTAAATCTCGGCGTAGGCGATCTGCCACAGCAGGAAGTTCGAGATCCGCTGCTCGCCGGAGGTGCGGATCAGCAGGTCGGGGTCGGGAGAACCCGCGGTCTGGAGATGGGCGTCGATCCATCCCTCGTCAATCTCGCCTGCGTGCAGGCGGCCGGAGGCGCCGGCCTCGACGGCGTGGCGGAGGAGGTCGGTGATCTCCTGTCGACCGGAGTAGCTGAGGGCGATCTGGACGGTCGTACCCGTGCAATGGGCGGTCGCCTCGACTGCGGCCTCGATCCGTCGTCGCACCGGAGCACTGAGCCGGTCGAGGCGCCCGATCGTTCGGAGGCGGAGGTTGTTGGCGACGAACCGCTCGAGCTCGCGGTCGATGTAGTCCCTGAGCAGGGTCATCAGGGTCGCGACCTCGGCCTTCGGGCGCTTCCAGTTCTCGGTCGAGAATGCATACAGCGTGACCCAGGGGATCCCGAGCCGGGCCACCGTCTCAACTGTGGACTGCACCGCCCGGATCCCGGCCCGATGGCCCTCGACTCGCCGCAGGTGGCGGAGCTGTGCCCAGCGGCCGTTGCCATCCATGATCACGGCCACGTGGCGCGGCAGTCTGTGTGGATCGATCTGGTCGAGGATCTCCCGCTCCGGGCTGCCCGGCGGAGCGACCGCTTCATAAGACTGCATCGGCTCACTCCTGGACGACGGAGTCTACCACAGGAACAACCCCTCCTCGGGCCGTCTCGAAACCGGCTACGTCGTGCCGGTACAACACCTTCTCGAGGGTAAGGCCGACCGCCGGTGCGGTCCACAGACGGGCGCCCGGCTCGGGGTCGCGGAGCAATCGTCGCACCCCCTCCAGATTGCGCTTTCCCCATCCGACCTCGAGCAGCACTCCGACCATGCGGCGGACCTGATAGCGGAGGAATCCCTCGCCGAGGAACGAGACCGTCAGCCCGTCGCGACGGTGTCGAACCCGAACCCGGAACAGGGTGCGGAGGGTCGGCCCCTGGGTCGGGTCGGTGACCGTGAACGAGGCCATGTCATGGCACCCCTCGAGAATCCGAGCGGCCGCAGTGAGCCCGCTCGGATCACGCACCGGGACGACCACAGCGCGGCGGAGTCCGGCCCACGGAAACGGTGAGTGGCGCCACGCGGCGCGGTAGGCGTAGTGCTTGGCGGTCGCGCTGCGGCGCGCATGGAAGCCCGCATCGACCCGCCGAGCGGCACGAATCCGGAGATCGGACGCGAGTCGTCCGTTGAGCGCACGGACCAGACCCTGCACCGGGATGTTCTCGAGGAGGTCGAAGTGCGCCACCTGGCCCGCTGCATGAACGCCGGCGTCGGTGCGCCCGGCGCCGACCACGGGGATGCGACGACCGATGAGGTCCTCGAGTGCGATCTCGAGGTCGCCCTGCACCGTGCGCTCGACAGCTTGCCTCTGCCAGCCGTGGAAGCCGGTGCCGAGGTAGGCCAGAGTCAGCTTCACGCGCCATCCCATCGCAGGTATGCTCGCATGCGGGGCGGAGAGAAGAAAGCCGAGGTCGTCATGGGTGTCGCGCTGATCCTTCTGGTCGGGTGGACGATGGCGGTTCCGTCGGAGCTGCCTTACTTCCCTGGGGCGTACTTCGACAGCACGGCCAAGGAGTACCTGCAGCAGCGGGCTCTGCGTACGTGGCCGTCACCGGTGGATCAGCTTGAGGCGTGGCGTTCCGACGGGCTCGACGAGGCGCGCAAGGTCGCACTGCTGCTCGGCGGCGCCGCCTTCCACGATCCGGTGCTGCTGCCGGCCTACTCGGATGCTCTCACCAGCGATTCACCGAGGCTTCGCCAAGCGGCGGTCTACGGCTATCGCGATCTGATCGCTGACACCCTTCCGGATGTGTCGGCCGGGGTGCCGGCCGAGGAGGCGGCGCGGGTGGCGGGCGAGATCGTCGCCCTCCGTCGCACCCTCCGCCGCCATGGCCTCATCGATGTCTGGCTGGAGTCCGCGCTGGTCGCCGAGGGTGCGCGGGGGTCGTGGCGCGGCGTCCTTTTCGAACGACCGGTGCCGGCATGCCTTTCGGCGGTGGCGACCCTCTCTCAGCCGGGCGACCTGCCGGCGATCGTCGCGGCCTACGGTCGGGCGCAGGAGCTTCAGACTCGCATCCAGCTGATGCAGATCGCCGAGTCGATGGCGTTGCAGCGTTTCCTGGTCATGCCGTCGGGGGGGCACGGGGTCTGGACGTCAGCCGTCTACACCGATGCCCTGGCCCGATTCGAGGCCTGGATCGCCACCACGTGTCACGTCGATGACGTCGATGCCGTGCTCTCCGCAGGGATGCTGAACCTCGGTTTGAAGGTCGATGCTCCGCTCTCCCGCAGGGCGTGCGGTGCGTGGACTCGAGTGCTGGAGAAGGGCGAGCCGAGCTGGTGGGCGACCGCCGCCAAGCAGCTCTATCGCTGCGGCGCCCCCTACGTCGAGCTCGAGGTCTTGCGCGCGACGGGCGAACCCAATCGCAACCGGCGGAAGATCCTGCTCGCCTGGCTGCACGACCAGCATGGCTGAGGACCTTCCGAGCACTTCGGTGACCACCGTCACCCAAAGGGAAGCTCACCTACGGTTGGCGTATCACGGCCGCGGCGCTGCGGTACCCCAAACTCGGGAGGTGTGGAGTGGCCAGCAGCGAAGACGGCGTATTGCGTCTGGCGGCTCGGCTCGCGCGGTGCGCCGGGTGGGACGAGGCGACCGGGCTGCCGAACCTGCGCCAGTTTCTTGCCGAGCTCGACCGGGAGCTGGCCCGCGCGGTCCGGCGGGGCGAGCCGCTCGCAGTGTTCGTCGGCGACGGCGGGTCAGGATTTCCAATCGAACAGCTGGCCACCGTCGTTCGCTCGGCGACTCGGCGTGAGGATGTCGTCGCTCGACTCGGAAAGCGCCGGGTCGGGGTCGTGGCGGCCGCCTGCGATGCGTTCGACGCCCGCGAGGTCGCCGCCCGCCTCAGAGACAGCTTCAAAGCACCTGGTGCGTGCGTCGGATTCCGGGCAGTGGCGGCGAGCGAGGCGCGGATCGCCGATGCGGTACGCCTCCTCGGCGAGGCGGTCGCCGCGCTGGATCGTGCCGTGGCCTCCGGACGGGGCGGCATCGAGCCGTCTCCCGGCGACCCGGATCCCCGGCTCCACCCGAACTGAGGGCGACGCCTCGAGCCCACATTTCTCACCATCTTCCTACAGCTCTACTGCGCGCGCAGATCTACCCGCCATCGCGGCCCTTTCGCGGCTCGGCGCCTCACCGCGCAATGGCTCAGTGCTGACAGGCACCTCGGCGCACGCATCACGGGACGTGGCGAGAGGTGCAGGCGCGCTCCTCCCTTCACGGTACAATGTCGCATATGCTCGAGTTGGTCTTCGAGGAAGGCGGGGTCTCCCACCGTGTGCCGGTGCGTGAGCGACTGACGATCGGCCGGTCGAGTGACAATGAGGTGGTCCTGCGCGACTTCTCGGTCTCGCGCCATCACGCACGCATCGAGGTGGAGGACGGCGTCGCGCGGATCCTCGACCTCGAATCGACCAATGGCGTCAAGGTCAACGAGGCGTTCGTCGCCTCGGCGCCGATCGCCGCCGGCGACCAGTTGGTGGTGGGGAGCTTCGTGCTCATGGTCGAGGAGGCCTCCGCTGCGACTGAGGGCCTGTCCTCCGCCACCTACCTGCGTCCGCTGAGTGAGTTCAACGAGGACTACGGGCTCGAGGGAAGCGCGTCGACGTCCTCGCGCGAGGTTGGCGGTCGCGAGCGCGTGTTCGAGATCCTGGCCCAGGTCGCCAAGACCCTGCTCCAGGTCGAGGACCTTCAGCCGGTGCTGGAGCAGGTCATGGACCTGGTGTTCGAGCATCTGGTCGTTGATCGCGGCTTCATCGTTCTCTTCGATGACGAGGGCACGCCTCGCCTCGAGCTGTTCCGCGCCCGGGAGTCGGAGAGCGGCGAGACTCCCGAGGTCCCGATCTCGCGCACCATCCTCGACATGGTGACCCAGCAGAAGGTCGCCCTGCTGACCCACGACGCGCAGTCCGATCAACGTTTCGAGGCCGGGCGGAGCATCCGCATCCACCAGATCCGGTCGGCGATGTGTGCGCCGTTGTGGCACCGCGACCGGGTGATTGGCGCGATCTACGTCGACTCGCCGCTGCACGTCGGTTCGCTGTCGACCTCGGACCTCGACCTGCTGACAGCGCTCGCCAACTACGCGGCGGTGGCAATCGAACGCGCCCGCCTCAACGAGCGAATCCGACGCCAGCAGCTCGAGCGCAACCGTCTCGAGCGCTACCATTCACCGGCCGTCATCGAGGCCGTGCTCACCGCGCCCGAGCGCGAGGACTCCAACGTCACGCTGCAGGAGATCACGATCCTGTTCGCGGACATTGTCGGTTTCACGCCGCGCTGCGAGACTCTTCCTCCAGAGGACGTCGCCGCGTTTCTCAACCAGTTCTTCTCGCTCGCCGCGGACAGCGTGTTCGAGTTCGGTGGAACCCTCGACAAGTTCATCGGTGACGCGGTGATGGCCTTTTTCGGGGCGCCGCTGCCGCGTCCCGACCATGCCGAACGGGCGGTGCGCTCCGCCATCGCCATCCTCAAGGGTATGAAGCGCTGGAACCAGGAACGGGCGGTCGCGGGCCTGGAGCCGGTCGAGGCGCGCCTCGCGATCAACTCCGGCCCGGTGGTCGTCGGCGACATCGGCTCGTCGCGCCGCGTCGACTACACGGTTCTCGGCAACACGGTGAACGTGGCCGCCAGGCTCGAGGAGTACGTTGCGACGCCCAACCAGGTGGTGATCGGCGAGGCGACCCAGGCCGCGGTCGCACATCTCTTCCCGACTGAGCATCTCGGCAACTTCCAGCTCAAGGGGTTGAGCCGCAAGATCGCGGTCTACCGGGTCGCGCTGGAGGAGATCAGCCGGGTCGACCTGGAGACCTGATGGAGCTTGCCGACCTCGTGTTCGTGACCTCCAACCTGGGCAAGCTGCGCGAGGCGGAGGAGGTCCTCGGTGTCCGCCTGAAGCACCGTGCCCTCGATCTGCCGGAGGTGCAGTCTCTGGATCTCGAGGAGGTCGTGAGTCAGAAGGCGGCGGCGGCCTTCGAACGGCTCGGCAGCCCGGTCATGGTCGAGGACACATCGCTCGAGCTGGCTGGGATGGGAGGATTTCCGGGCCCGCTGGTGCGCTGGCTTCTGGCCACCGTCGGACCGGCCGGGATCTGCCGCATCGCGGCCTCGTTCGGCGATCCCCGCGCGACGGTTCGCTGCCTGGCCTGCGCGACCGACGGCACCCGCGAGGTGCTCGGCCTCGGCGTCGTCCGCGGCGTCATCGCGGAGGCGCCGCGCGGCGGGCGCGGGTTCGGTTGGGACACGGCCTTCGTTCCCGATGGGTGCGGCGGAAGGACCTACGGGGAGATGGAGGAGACGGAGAAGAACACCCTCTCCCACCGCCACCGCGCCTTGGTCGCCCTCCGCGACGCCCTACATGTGGGTGACTAGCCTCGCCGTGGGCACCGCCTGCAATTCAAGAGTCCGAATCGATTGCCGGTGTGGCTGAGCTGACAGCGGCTCGAGTCGCCCGAGATGAACCACCAAGACACAACGACACCAAGCCATCACTTGGGGAGTGGCCCTCACTTGCCTGCATCCCGCAGCTCTGCGCGCAGCAGCCCGTAGATCAGACCACCCAGTCGATCCGCGTGACGCATGACCGCTGCGGGGATCTCGACCCCGCGTGCTCGGATCAGGGAGAGATCGCTCTGCACTTCCTGATTCTCGGCGTAGGCGGCCTCCAGATGCTGATACCGGTTGCCCAGCGTCCGCCCGCTCGCCCCCGACAGCCGCAGTGAGGTGTTACTGCGCCGCTTCGCGGCTTGTGACTCACCCCGACCAGCCCGCTCCTGCCGTCGT
>Ga0315540_10001500_pt1 | contig 13363 bp, 12 predicted proteins | sample SalMarSW160110MG_FD_203677 | JGI IMG/M metagenome (GOLD analysis project Ga0315540, IMG submission 203677) | Salt marsh sediment microbial communities from the Plum Island Ecosystem LTER, Massachusetts, United States - Salt Marsh Sediment SW1601-10 ... | reverse complement strand
ACGAAGCCGAAGGATGACTCCTCCCCCGCCGTTGGGGGAGGCTGAGCCCATCATCGGCCGCGCCGCCGGGGTTCTGTCGGCTCGCCGCGCCGCGCGGCTCGACCCCGTCGGGGCCCTGCGAGCGGAGTGATACGAGGCGTTGTCGCCCGGACTCCGAGGAACTCCCTATGAAACCGCGGGGTTGTCCCGATCGTACGGAAGGATTGGCGGGCGTCGGCGGTTGGCTGGGAAGGGGAAACGCACCGCGCGTGCGGCGCCCGATACACCAGGAGGGTCGAACAGGGATGAATAGAGCGACTGCCGTTGTGCTCGCGCTGGCGACGGTGCCCTTCGCAGCTTGCCGCGACGGGGGGAAGACCGCCTTTTTTCGGGGCGACGTTGCGGCAGCAGTGACCGAGGCCAGGACGCGCAACACCCTGGTGATGGTCGAGTTCTTCACCGATTGGTGCACCTGGTGTCGACGGCTGGAGACTGAGACCTTTGCTGATCACGACGTGCGACGCGAGCTCGCGGGGGTCGTACCGGTCAGGCTGAATGCCGAGCAGGAGGGCGCTGAGCTCGCCGCCAAGCTCGGGGTTGAGGGTTACCCGACGGTGGTCTTCCTCGGGCCCGAGGGGGACGAGGTCGATCGCATCGTCGGCTATCTCCCGCCCGACCGGTTCCTCGAACAGCTGCGTCTGATCCGCGGCGGCGACACGTTCGCCGCATGCTTGGGTCGCCTGACGACCAATCCCGCGGACTGGGATGCGTTGCAGCGAGCGGTTGACGGCCTGCTCGAGCGCTCGGACCCGGAGGCGGCAATCGCCCGAATCGAGGCTTACAACCAAGCCGCCGGAGGCCAGGCCACACCGATGTGCCGGGTTCTTGCGAGCACGGCCCGGGCGGCGCTCCAGGACCGGGTCTACCGCCGCGCCGCCAAGCTGCTGAAGGTTGGCTGGGACGAGCCGCTGTGGGTGCCCGATGCGGCTGGTGCCTCCGCGCTGAAGGGTCTCGTCGCTCGCCGCCCGAAGCGGATGGACACGACCGAGGTTGCGCGCGAGCTGCGCGCTGCCCGCACCAGCGACGCCCGCAGCCTGTTCGAGGGCATCGACATCGACTCCCTTCCGGCCGACACGCTCATGCAGGCGGCGAGCTTCGCCGATCGGACCGGGAACTACGACCTCGCCTCCGACCTCTACATCCGCTGGTATCGGGCCGATGGGAACGACGCGACCCCTGAGGCACTCAACGGAGTGGCCTGGCAGCTCTACCTCCTCGGCCGCGCCCCGGACGTGGCGCTCGAGATGGCCCGGACCGCCTACGCGAAGGACACCTCACCGGACATCGCCGACACTCTGGCCCGCCTGCTCTATACGACCGGCGAGACCGGCAAGGCGATCGACCTCCAGGGTATCGCGGCCGAGGCGGCGAGCGGCACGGCTGCCGAGCAATACCGCAGGGTGATCGAGCTCATGAAAAGGGGCGAGCCGCTCGGCGACCGTCCCGACTTCGAGAGCTTCCCATGGGGTGCGAAGGGACCACCGCCGCCGGCCGCCGCGGCTGCACCGAAGCGCCCGTCGACCTGAGGTCGCGAGCCTTCCCACTCGGCGGATGTTTGCCGCTGGTGCGGACGCTCGCTTCGGCTGAGTGTGCTCAGGCGAAAGCGGCTCGTTTGTTCTGAAGTCACTGAGGCGCGCAGCGCATCAGAGGCACGTGTTGGTCACGGGCCGTCGCAGGCACGTTCGTGAATGGCGAGGTGTTCCCCGGCCCGTGACCGACACGTGCCTAGAACAGCGAGCTGCCGCGGATCCCAGCGTTGATGCACATCAGGCCGAGGGCAATCGGCAGCAGGGTGAAGGCAACCAGGTGGAGCATGGTGCCGGTGGTCTGGCCCAGCGTCTGCTGCATGGCCTCCAGACGTCCGTATACGAGCGGGTTCGAGAAGCGGACCGTGAAGGTCCAGGCGCCGAATCCGGCGACGGCGAAGCCGAGTGCGACAAGCAACAGGTTCACGTGATCAACCTCCTTGAACTGAGCTGATGCGCCCGCATGCGTCCGTTCTCGTGCTTCCCTGGCATGAGGCAGGAAAACCTCGACCATCGTCTGCTCTGTGCGGGAGCAGACGTTGTCGCGCCGTGGGGCGGACGGGACGGGTGCGATATGACATGAGCCGAACGAGACTTTTCTCTTGTGAATCGATCGTCGCTCTTGCAAGCTGCTGCTGTCAAGGTGAATTTGTGTGATTTTTCTGTCAATACAAGCGGATTGCGTCGCAGTCCGTTCGTGCCGAGTCGTCGCAGGTTGCGACCGTCTGATCCTCGAGTGCCTCTCCGCTGCCTCGCCGCCGTGGGCAATTCAAAGCGCAGCGGCGCCGGATCCTCGGGGCTCGCGGGTTTCTCCAGCGCAGGCTCGCTTCACTTCGAACATCGGTAGGCCTTCCCGAGTCCGCGGACCTCGGTGGCTCTGACGGTGACATGCTGGAGCCACAGTGTGTCGCCCCCAGCGGACACCACCTGGAGCTGGAGATCCTCGATCACTCGTCGAATCCCGTCCTCCGGCCGCCCGAATCGAGAGTCGAAGTCGAGTCTCGAGGAGACCGACCCGAGCGTCCTGCACCCGGCCACGTCCCGCGCGGTGTCCACGACGGCGATGGTGCGGGGATCCCCGGCGGGGCCGGGAGTCGTCGAGCAGGACGCGACCACAAGCAGCGAGACGAAGAGCGTGGTGAGATGCACGGTGACCTCCCGGTCTGGCGGAGGTGATTGCACGGACCGTTCCATGGGCCCATACGGGAGGCGCGGCTCGGGTCGCGGGGGGTTCACCGCCGCCCGCGCCTGCCGGCCGAGCGGCCACGACTCACCAGATGTGGCTGCGAGCAATCGCCCGGGTCGCGTGACCGGCGAGGATGTGAACGACGCGTATGCGACGTAGCATGATCGGGGACAGGCTGCCGAGCGGAAGGTGGACCAGCCGCTTGCCGCGACGTGACGCCCATGCTTTGAGGTGCGCGCCCGGAGGGGAGTCGGCGACGTGTACCACGAGCTTCTCCCGGCTGTAGTCGATTGCCGCCATCACGAGCACCTCGGCCTTGGTGCGGGCGTCGCGGTAGTCCGGATCCTGCCAGACGTCGAACAGGCGTCCGGGCGGGTAGGTCAGCATGAAGCCGCCGTAGGTGGCGCGCAGGATCCCCGGTCCGACCACTTGGTGGGCCGGGTTGGTGGCGTAGAAGGCCATGTCGGACTCCTGCTCGTGCTCGCCGAGCCAGGTCATCAGGTATGGGTAGGCACCGGAGGGATCGTCGTCGAAGATCACCACGACAGATCCTGCGGTTCCCGGGGTGCGGCCGCGCTCGCGCACCCAGACCCGGCCCTCGTGCCAGCGGGCCAGCGTCTCGCGGAGGTCGACTCCGTCGAGCATCGAGGTCGTGAACGGCTCCGACCGGCTGCGTTCGGCCGCGACGACCGAGGTCGCCTTCTGTTTGAGAAACCGGCCGTAGTCCTCGATCACGATGTCCTCAGGCGGATACGAGCAGAGGGTGCCGCCGGAGAATGCGTCGAGCCAGTCTTCGGCCTCCTCCGGTCCCGGTCTGCGCCGGACCGGCACCGCCACCGGGCGGGTCTTGACCCGGAAGAACCGCTTCCGGAATCGCACGGTGCGGACGCCGAGGTCGAGCTGCTCACCATCGACCTTGACTGTCGAGAGGTCCTCAGAAGTGTCCTCCTGCCACGGATAGGTGCGCAGGATGTCGAAGACCTCCCAGGCGAGGTTGTCGTCGGCCACGCCGCGTGCCGCGATCGTCCACTCGTAGAGCGACGGCACGAGCTGCCCGTGGACCCGCGCACAACGGTGCGCGAAGTCGAGGAAGAGCCTCCGTTGCCATGCGGCCGGTTCCTCCCGGGTCGACTCGGTCCAGGAGCGTGTTGCGACCGGCCAGATGACGGCCCCGAGGGCGTCGCGGTCGACCGCGCGGACGCCTTCGGGACCGGGAGCGGTGGCGCGCGCGGCGGCCCACTCGACGAGTCTCTTTTGGCGCTCGCCGGTCTCCTCGAGCGATTCTCCGGTGACTAGGAGCAGACCTTCGCGGACGAGCTCCACCCGTCGGCTGACCGCGTCCTCCAATGCTGGGGGCTCGGGGATCCGCCCGCCTCGCACGGACTCCCAGGCCGCGTGGGCGAGCGGCGGGTCGGGCAGCAGGGCGGTGAGCGAGTCGGGGTGGAGGTGGTGGAGCGAGACCGCCGAGCGTCGCCGGCGGGCGAGCGGCTCCGCGGTCGGTCCGGTCAGGTCGACGGCGACTCGGGTCGCGTGGGCCGCACCGACCAGCGCCACCAAAGATCCCCCGACCGCCTCCTGGGCCGCTCTGATGTGGTGGGCCATGCCCTGCTCGCGCAGGGCGTCGGTGCTATCGCCGACGCTGGCCCCGGCCACGGTGCGGATCAGCTCGGCGAATCGTGCGGGTCCGAGGCCCCACATCGTGTGGGGATCGGGGAGTGGGTCGTGGTGCCTGCCCGGCGTGCTCACGTCGGGGTCGATGAGGAAGTTGGGCCGGCCGCGTTCCTCGGCCCACCGCAAACCCTCGACGAGGGGATCGCCGGGCGTGACCGCCCACACCAGGGCATCCTCGTCCGCCTCCTCCGACAGGAGCAGGGACATCCTCGGCAGGCGCCGGACCGCGCGCAGGACGACCTCGCGCAGCGTTGTGGGAAGCTCGACCGCCACCCCTGCGGGGTCGGCGGCGTCGAGCACTGCCCGGGTCAGCGCCGCGAGGTCCACCCGCTCATGGAGGATTGGGAGGATGCGGATCCCGGGCACGGCCTCCGGAGCTGCCGCGTCCAGCCAGTCCGCGCTGACCATCGTCGTCCCCGATCAGCGCAACGGGAACAGCTGGGCCTCGTCGGGACCGACGGCCAGCACCAGGGCGGACGCCACAGCGGAGTGGGGATCGGACTCCTCGCCTCGTCGTAGGCGCTTCATCGCGTAGCGTGCGACATTGAGGCCGTCGCGGACCGAGTGGCGCAGATCGGCGGCGTGGGCCGCGCGGAGGAAGGCCAGGACGTAGTCGAGGACCTCGGCCTCAGCGTCGGGCACCTGGGACTCGAGGATCGCGCGCTCGTCCTCCTCATCCGGAAAGTCGATCAGGATCTGGGGCATCAGGCGCGAGTGAATGTACTCGGGGACCTCGTAGGTCGAGGCGTCCTCGTTCATCGTGGTGACGAAGCGGAAGCCGGGATGGGCCCGTATGGTGATCCCAGCGACCACGCTGTCCACCGACCGTCGATGGTCGAGCAGAGGGGCGAGAGAGGCCCACGAGCGCTCGCTCATCCGGTTGCCCTCGTCGAGCACGCAGGCACCGCCGAGGAGCATCGCGGTGACCAGCGGGGAAGCCATGTAGCGGATGCCACCAGAGGGCGCCAGAACCGGGGTGACGAGGAGGTCCTCGGGGCGGGTGTCGGTGGTCGCCTGAACGACCCAGACGGCCAGTCCGAGGTCGCGGGCGGCGGCGCAGGCCAGAGTCGTCTTGCCAACCCCGGGCTTGCCGAGCAGGCGCGGGTTGAGGGGCACGTCGCGGTCCGAGAAGCAGGTCCACGCGGCGAGCAGCTGGAGCAGCACCTCACGCTGTCCAATCCACTCGGGCGGGGACGGCGCCGGGGGCGCCAGATGCAGCTCGACGCCGTCGATCGTCACGGTGCGCTCGTTGGCCACGAATGGTCCTCCCGTCGCCGCCATTGTACGTGCATCGACCGTACCCGGACCGCCGAAGCGTGCTTGACAGCGGGTCCGATCCGCCGCGAGGATGGATCCAGCCGGAGGTGTCGTGGCCGATCCAGAGGTCGTCGTCAGCCTCGCCGCGGTGGTCATCGCGGTCACCGACGAGCAGCCGTGCGTGCTGAGGGTCTGGGTCCCGACCGATGCGCCGCTGGAGGGGGGCGCGCGGGTCGGGTCCGCCGACCCCTCCACTTCGGTCCTCGAGGTCGTGGCATGAGCCCGGTCGCCTTCGTCGCCGGTGCCACCGGCTACACCGGTCGCGAGGTGGTGCGCACGCTCGTGGAGCGCGGGATCGAAACGGCGGCGCACATTCGGCCGGACTCACCGCAGCTCGATTTGTGGAGGGAGCGCTTCGCGGTCGTGGGAGCGCAGGTTGACGCGACGCCGTGGCAGCTCGATGTGCTGGCGACGACCTTTGCGCGCTGGCGCCCCGGCCTGGTGTTCGCGCTGCTCGGAACCACGCGGCGCCGAATGGCTCAGGCCGGGGGCAGTGACAGCTACGAGAGCGTCGACTACGGGCTGACCGTCTTGCTGATCGAGGCCGCTGTGCAGGCGGCACCTGGGGCGCGCTTCGTCTACCTGTCGGCGATCGGCGTCCGCGAGGGCCAGACCAGGGGCTACCTCGGGGCGCGTGCCCGCGCCGAGGCGGCGATCCGGTCGAGCGGGCTCGAGTTCACGATCGCGAGGCCGTCCTTCATCACCGGACGCGACCGCGACGAGGACCGGCCCGTGGAACGACTCGCCGCGGGCTTCACCGACGTCGCGCTCGCGGCCGCCGCGCGGCTCGGCGCACGGAGGCTTGCGGACCGCTACCACTCGACCACCAACGTCGCGCTCGCCGACGCCCTGGTCCGCCGCGCCCTCGACCCGTCCGCCGCCAACCGCACCCTCGAAGGCGCCGCCCTGTTCAGGGAGGGTGAGGAGGTGAGGAGGTAAGAGGGTAAGAAGGTAGCCGGGCGAGGGGGGTAGACCCTAGCCCTCCGGCTGAGGTTCGAGGGTCCCCCGCCGAAACGGACCATCGGTGCCGGTCCGGCACCGATCTTCCCGTACGAACCGCGGGATTCTCTCAACCGGCAGCACGATCGCTGTGGGCCTTCTTACTTCCTCACCTTCTCACTTTCTCACTTCCCGCGTCGCGGGTCGGGGCAGAAGCCGGTGTCGGTGAAACCGTGGGCGCGCTCGCGACGAGTGAGCTCGTCATCGCATCGTGGCAGCACCCCGAGACGGACCAGCTCGGGACGGTACTCGTAGCGCAGGCGCACCCGCGCCGAAGGTGTCGGCTCGAGGTTGAGGCGGACCTGGACGACCCGGTGGTCGACCTCGTCACCGATCCCGGTCGCGGCGTACCCCTCGGCCTCGCTGCGACCCGATGCCTCGTCTCGCGCGCCAGGCGCGGCAGGAGCTCCCGCGGCAGCCTTGCCCTGCTCCAGGACCCGCGGACGTGGCAACGGCCTGCGTTCGGGGTAGACCACAGCCTCGATCACGCCGAGGTTCTCGGTCCGGCCCAACCACGCGCCGTATGAGCTCGCCTCGGTGGTGAACACGAAGCGGCGGGCGGTGGACCCGGAGACCTGCCAACCCTCGATGACGACCGTCTGCCAGGGGTCGAGCACCCACTTCCGGGCGCGCGCGGCGGTGGTCGAGCGGGCGTCGATGGTGTTGAGCCCGTCGACCGCGAGCGCGACGGCCACCCGGCGCGGGCTGCGGTTCGAGAGTCTCAGAGCGTACTCAGCCTTGGGCTGCGCCTCGATGTAGAGTGCATGCTGCTGTGCGTACTCCGCGAGCGGCCGGCCGTCGACCAGGACCTCGAGGCTGAAGTTGCCGTTGTTGGTCGCCACGGCCGGAGAGGCCATCAAGAGACCGCCGAAGACGGCGGCGGCGATACCGTGTCGGATCAATCTGGGGGTCATGGCGAGGTCTCCTTTCCGCCCCAGTGAGAGATCACCTGGGCGGAAAGGTTCCGGGGCGTAGGCGGCGCCGGCCCGCCGGAGAATCGGCGGGCCGGCGTCGCCTACGCCTATGACGCGCTGTTGGCAGCGCGTCGGGGTCATCCAACCACGACAGGATAGGGTTTCTGCCGGGCGATCTTCGAGGACCGGTTCAGCTGTGCGGGTTGCCGGAGTGGACGTTGTGCAGCATCTCGAAGAAGGCGTCGTGGGCGGAGTCGAGGGTCGTTGCGGGTCCTGTGAGCTTGACGAACCAGGGCCCGCCCGTGCCCTCGATGACCGCGGCCATCAGGCGGGAGTCGGGCTGAGGGGTGCTCGGCCCCATTCCCATACCTCCCGCCTTGAGCGTGCCGGAGGCGTCGAGCCAGGTGACCGTGAAGCCGTTGGTCTCGAACGAACCCCGCTGAGGGGTGCCCGTGGTCTCGATCTGGCTGAGCCAGCGGTTGAGGTTCGCGTCGGTACCACCGCCGCCTCCCACTCCGAAGAAGAAGACCGCCAGGGTCGCGTCTCCCCCGGGCCCGGGAACGGTTGCCTGTGCGATGCGCATCGACGACGAGGGCTTCTGCTCCGGCCAGGCAGCTGGCAGGTCGAGGACCGCGCCGTGGAGATCGAGTGAGGAGCCCGCCGCTGTGGAGGTGCCTGTTGCGGTGTGGGGCGGGGCGCTGGGGGGCGCAGGGGAGCCACATCCGGCGGCAAGGGCGAAGGCGAGTCCTGCGGTCAGCGTCAGACGCATGTTCCTATCCTCCTGAGGGGGCCGAGCGGCATCGGGTTCGTGGGGCTCATGGCTGGCTGGCAAAGCTCCGGGTGGTCTGAAGAGACTGTCGAGGCGTTGTCGGACAATGGCCCTTCGGCCGCGGGTTGAGAATGGGGCAGGCGCAAGCCGTCAGGCCACCGAACGAACGCCGTGCACGCCATCGGGACCACATCTCTCCACCCAACCCGCGGCGTGGACGGGTCATTCCGGGGCCGGGGCGGGGAGAGAATTTGGCCGGCGGCGCTGCGGTTGTCTGGTGCCGGAGGCGTGCGCATGTCCCTGCTGGAGTGGCTCGGTCTCGGAACCTCGTCAACCCCCGTTGCGTCGGGAGGGACGCCCTCGTCGTCACCCGCGATCGCCGCCATCGAGGTTCGCCTCACCGGCTTCGACAAGGATCGCGCGCGCCATCTGGCGGCCTTCGCCGTGGTCCTGGCGCGGGCGGCGCGGGCCGACCTCGACGTGAGCCCCGAGGAAACCCGGCGGATGTGCGAGATCGTCGAGAAGATCGGCGGGCTCGACGAGGAGCGGGCGAATCTCGTCGTGGACCTCGCCTCGAGCGGGGCACTGGGCGGCGCCGACGAGTACCTGGCGTCGCGCCACCTCCGCCAGACCACCGAGGTCGAGGAGCGGCGGCGCCTCCTCGATGCGTTGTTCGCGGTCGCGGCGGCGGACGACTCGATCTCGCTCGCCGAGGAGGAGGAGATCCGCGAGGTCGCGAACGAGCTCGGGCTCTCGCACGAGGACTACGTCGGCGCGCGGATGGCCTGGCGCGACAAGCGAGAGGTCCTGCGCGGGCTGAAGCGGCAGGGGTGAGATCGTCAGAAGGGTAGGGGAGGAGCTTGTCTCCTTCCGATGATTTCGATGCGATTCCACCACGGGAGCAGGCAAGCTGCTCCCCTACGACCGCCTCTCCGGCTCTTCACTCTCAACTCTTGACTCTTCGCTGCGGCCGCAGGCCGCCAGGCGGCGCAGCCGGCGCCGAGCGGGCTCCGACGTGATCAGGGACATCGCCTGGCCGAGCTCTTCTGGAGCGAGCGTCCGGTCCTCGAGCAGCGCGCTCAGCGCCCACCGGCGGTCGCGCTGCAGCCCCAACGCCTCCACCAGACGGAGAGCGTCTGGGATACGGGGCGGAAGGCCGTGCCGCAGGAGGGCGAGCACGGCGCGGCGGCGGACCCATCCGTCGGGCAGCCCGAGCACGAGCGCGTCAAGCTCCGCGACCTCCAGGCTCTTGGGAGCCTCGAGGCGGGCCTCGAGTCGGCGAAGAGCACGCAGTGGCGAATCTCGCGTCGCCTGCGGTGGTGCGGCCTCGGCCGCTTGCCGCACGGGTGGCGTCGAGATCGGCACGGACGCCGGGGGCACCCGGGGCCCGGAAGGCGCCGGTCGCGGTGTGGGCGGCGGTGCCGGTCGGGGTACGCGGGCGGCGAGCGTTACCACCGGCCGGGGGCGAGCCTCAGGCGGTCGTGGCACGGGTGGGTGCGGCTTCGGCGGGATCGTGGCAGGCGGCGGTGCTGGTGCGGCGGCAGCCTCGACGATGGCCGGCGTCCCGGTGATGGGCGCATCTCCCGGGGTCTCCTCCGACGGGACCTGAGGCTCGTCGGCGCCGGGCCGGAGCAGAGGTTCCGGCGGGGATGGGCTGTCGTCAGCCGAACCCGACTCATTCGCCTCCGGAGCGAAGATGTTTTGGGCGAGCTGGAACCCCTCGAAGGCCGCCTGCTCGCGGCCGGCAGGCGTGCGCAGCCCGGTGAGGATGGTGCGGAGCTGTGCGGGATCGGCACGGCGCGCTCGCCGCAGGGCCTCGAGAAGGGTCGCGGGTGCGAGTCCGCCCTTTCTGGCGAGGCGGTCGATGAGCTCCTCGGCGCCGTCGAGCCCGACCTGGCGGGCGAGGTCGCGGCGCTCGAGCCCGTCGAGAGCGCGTACCGAGCGCCATGCGCGGGCAATGATCTGGAGCCGCTCGAGCGGGCTTGCAGCCCGTTCGAGCTCGAACAGGAGCGCGGTCAGCTCCTTCGAGGGTCCCACCGTGAGCTCCGTCTACTCCGTCTCGAGGACCTTGGCGCCGCGCTTCGCCGCGGGGGCTTCTGCTGACATGGTGGCGGCCGCTGCCGCCGGCAGGTGGGAGATGTCCCGCAGCAGCTTGCTGATGTCGACGCCTGCGAGCTGCTGCATGATCGGGCCGAGCTGGCTGAGCACCTGGGTCACGTCCTCGGTGAGGCGCGCGGCACCGGTGCCATCGCCGCGGCCTGCCCCCTGGCTGATGATGGTGGTGGCCCCGGCGCGCGAGAGCGGCTCGGAGATGGCGGCCGCGATCTCCGGCAGTACCTTGAGCGCCTCGATCGAGAGCCCGGCCTCGTTGTAGAGCTTGAGCGCCTCGGCGAGCAGACGGCGCGCCTCGGCCTCGGCCTCGCCCTTGGCCCTGATCGCGTCGGCCTCGGCCAGGCCGATGTCGCGACGCATGGTCGATTCGGCCTCGGCCTTCGCGATGCCTTCGGCCTTGACCGCCTGGGCGGCCTCCTCGCGGCGCTTGCGCTCCGCCGCCGCCTGGCGTTCGACACGGTACTGATCGGCGTCTGCGTCGCGTTCGGCCTCGTACTTGTGGGCGTCTGCCTTCTCGCGAACCGAGGCGTTGAGCTCGAGCTTCTGGCGCTCGACCTCGCGCTCGGCGATGCTGATGTCCTGGACCTTGAGCTCCATCTCCCCGGCCTTGACCGCCTGAGCGTCGGCGACGTCGACCTCCTTGCGGATGGACGCCTTCTTCAGGCTCAGGGCCTTGTCGGAGTCGGCGATCTCGCGGTCGACGTCGAGCCGCTTCTGCTCCTTCTGCTGGCGCGCCTGCTCCTCCTCGATGGCGGCGTCGCGGTCGGCGTTGGCGGTGGCGATGCGCGCGCCCTTGAGCGCCTCCTGGATCTTGGGCTGGCCGAGCGCGTTGAGGTAGCCCTCGTCGTCCTGGATCGCCTGGAACACGAACGAGCGGAACTCGAAGCCCATGCCTTCGAGGTCCCGGTGGGCCTCGTCGCGGACCTTCTCCTGGAACGACTTCTGGTCGCGGTAGAGCTCCTCGACCGTGAGGGTGCCGATGATCCCACGCAGGTGCCCGGCGACCGTCTCCTTGATCGTCGCCTGGACCTGGTCGACCGGGACGCCGAGGAAGCCCTCCGCCGCCCGGCGGATGTTGTCGATCCCGCCCTCGACCTTGACCTGGGCCACCGCCTTCACGTTGATCGGAATGCCCTGGATCGTGTAGACGTGGCGCAGGTCGATGTCGAGCGTCATCATGCGCAGCGACAAGATCTCGTACTGCTCCCAAGCCGGCCACACGAAGGTGCCACCGCCGCGGATGATGCGGAAGCCCTCGATTTCGCCCGCCGCGGACCGGACCTTCTTGCCGAGCAGCTTGCGCCGTCCGAAGACGATGAGGGCCTCGTCGGGACCCGCCTTCTTGTAGCGGAAGCGGATCGTGAGGTATCCGAACAGGAAAGCGATCGGGAGTAGCAGAACGAGGGCAAGAATGTACGAGGACATCTGTCGACCTCCGGTTGGCGCCTGGTCGGTCCAATCTAGCCTGTATTTCTCACCACGTCACGTGACGCGGGCTCCGAGGGGCCTACCAGCGCTGAGCCATTGAGCGGCGAAGCGCCGAGTCGTATGCATTCATGCGTCGTCGTCGCCGAGTCGCGGAACGACCGACGGTGGCCGGCGGATGGTTGCCGGCAGTCGGGAGATCGTGAGAGGTGTGGGCGAGCGCTGAAGGGTCGTTCTGAGAAGCGTGAGCGGGGCTGAGAAGCTCGGCGCCCGGCCTCGCGAGACCGGGCGCCGATGGATCGTGCGGGCGGTTGCTACTGGAAGAGCGGGAAGTCCCGCGGGGCGAAGGCGTCGAAGATGTCCTTCATGCCGAAGAAGAGCGGATCGAACTGAGGGGCGCCGTACTGGTCCATGGCGATGAACCCGGACTCGCCGAGCGGGAACATGCTCTCGATCCGAAGCGGACCGTTGGACCCCATCTCGACCACGTGGGCGTAGGTCGAGCGGCTCGCGAAGGGCGTCGTGCCGACCTCGCCGAGGAGGTCGTGGACGTAGCGGATGTATCCGCGGGTGTGGTTCCAGGGCTGCGGACCGAGCGACGCGAGGGCGTTGTCGAGGGCCATCACGATGAGCGCATCGGGGTCGGTCGGCTTGCCCGAGCCGGAACGGTCGACGAACCAGTTGTTGAGGGTCGGCAGAGAGGCCTGGGAGCCCGCCAGGGCGTGCAGCAGGACGTTGAACAGCAGGGCCTTCGGCTGCTTGCTGAAGTCGAGGCCGGCGGTGGTGAACTCGTCCTCGAAGACGAGGCGCAGCACCTCCCGGATCCAGGCGTCCTGGAGCACCCATGCGTCGGCCCGGAACAGGCCGCTGACCCACTCGCTCTGACCACCGGCGACGAAGTGGCCGTCCCAGCTCGACAGGAGGTCGAGGGCGGCCTGCCGCGACGCGTTGGAGTCGGCGCCGACGGCTGCGGTGAACGCGCTCTCCACGAACTCCCACGGGTTGCCGCCGCCGCCGATGGAGTCGGTGGTGGCGATGTTGAGCGCGAGGTCGCGGACCTGCTCGAAGGTCAGGCCGTCGTGACTGTCGAGGTACTCCTTGATGACGTGGGCGCGGTGCGCCGGACCCATGATGTAGCTGGTGTTGTTGGGCGCGTTGTCGTACCACACCGCGGACTTGTTGTTCCAGCCGCCGAAGTAGTGCTGGCTCGGGTTCTCGGCGTGGGCGCGCCGCTTGAGAACCGCGGCGTCCCACTCCTCGGTGCCGTCGCCGATCAGCGGCAGGCGGACGTCGACGCCCGCCGGCCGGACCGGGTCGCGGCCCGACATCCAGTACGCGATGTTGCCGTCACGGTCGGCGTAGCAGAAGTGCTGGCTGACTGCGGCGAGCTCGATGGCAGCGCCGA
>Ga0315540_10001499_pt1 | contig 13364 bp, 9 predicted proteins | sample SalMarSW160110MG_FD_203677 | JGI IMG/M metagenome (GOLD analysis project Ga0315540, IMG submission 203677) | Salt marsh sediment microbial communities from the Plum Island Ecosystem LTER, Massachusetts, United States - Salt Marsh Sediment SW1601-10 ... | reverse complement strand
GGAGGTGCTCGCCCGCTCCGCCGAGCTCCGTCCCTGCGTGGAACCGCGCGTGCAGGCGGGCGCCCTCGCTGGCCTTCAGGTCGGGCTGCTGGAAGTAGCCGTGGAGCGGGCAGCTGCGCAGCTCCGGAGGGTGGCTGAGGTGCCGGCCACGGAGCGCGCGCCAGTGCCAGGCCAGCGCTCCCGGTGCGGTACGGATACGGCCGGGCTCCGCCGGCATGTGGAAGGCGGCCTGCCAGCTCGGCAAGGCCTCGAGCGGCATCGGCCGTGCGATGCCGAACCCCTGTACGAAGCGCGCGCCGAGCGCCGACGCCACCTCCACCAGGCCGGGGTCGCTGGTGCCCTCGACGACCACGCGGCGGCCCAGGTCCTGACCCAGTCGAACCAGGCTACGGACCAGGGTGAGGGTCTGCAGCGGCTCGTCGATCAAGCGCGCCATCAGCGCCTGGTCGATCTTCATGGTGTCGAACGGGAGCTCGGCCAGGCGCCGCAGGCTGCTGAAGCCCGACCCCAGGTCGTCGATGGAGAGCCGCACGCCCAGGTCGACGATGGCACGGATGGCCGCCTGGCGAACCTCCTGACCGATGTCCTCGGTCTCGATGAGCTCCAGGCTGAGGCGCTCGGGCGCCACGCCGTGGTGCTGGAGCGCCTCAGCGATCCAGCCCGGGCAGTGGGGCTCGAGCAGGGTGGAGGGCGGCAGGTTCACGGCGACCTCCAGGCGCTGCGGCGGGCGGCCGCTGCCGCCGGCCGCAGCGGCGCCGGATGCGCTCTCGGTCCCGGCGGGGACACTGGGGCAGGCGTCCCACGCCACCAGGGCGTCCAGCGCCCGGTCGAGCGTGAGGCGGAACAGCCGTGCCAGCTCCACCTCGCCTAGCACCGGCAGGAAGGTGCCGGGAGCGAGCACGGCACCGCCTGGAAGCCGCAGACGCGCCAACGCCTCGGCGGCCACCACCTCGCCGGAGGTCATGTCGGCGACGGGTTGAAGGTACATGGTCAGGCCGCCCCCGAAGAGGCGCTCGCGGTAGCGCTCCGCCAGCGGTCGCGCCAGGGCGGGCGCGCGCTCGGGGCCGTGGCGATGGCGCCACAACCGCTCCCAGCGGTGCTGCAGGCCCTGGGAGAAGACGTCCGTCCAGTCGGCGCCGAACTGGCCGACCCAGGCGCCGTAGACCGCCAGGATGGCCACCGGCCGGTCGTTGGGGCCGGGGACGGGAACGGCCAGCAGGCTGCGGACCCCCAGCCTCGCCAGGGGCTCGCGCCAGGGGCCGGTGCGCTCGTCGTGGGCGTAGTCCGGGCCGCACTGCGTGACACCCGTCGTCCAGGCCCGCGCCACCAGCGTGCTCGCTCCGGCATGGTCGATGTCGGCGAGGGGGGCCAGCTCCGTGGTACGGGTCAATGCCGTCAGCTCGGCGCCGACCTCGCCCGCGCAGGCCTCCACCGCCAGCCGCCCGTCGGCGTCCGTGCGCTGCAACGCCGCGGCCTTCACGCCGGGAAGCGCCGCCAGGGCCTCCAGCTCGATCTGCAGGGCGTCGACCCAGGGCGTGCCGTGCGGCGGCAAGGGAGCGGCGTTGAGCTGGTGGTGTGCCGTGATGGCGGCGCCGTGACCGCCGAGCTCGTGCTGCAGCTCGTCCTGCAGCCGGGCTTCGGCCACGTGCATCATCCGGAAGCGCTCGCGCCCGGTGAGCGGCGACGCTGCCAGGCACTCGCTGAGCACGGAGCGGTAGCGGCCCAGCATCTGCACCACGCTGACTGGATCGACGCCGACCAGGGCGTGGACCCTGCCCAGCGCCTCGGCCCGGCCGTGCGTCGCGTCCGCTTCCGCGGCGGGGGCGAGGAGCTCGCCGACATGCCTTGCGAGGCCCTCGGCGTGCCGCTGCAGCGCCGGCGCCGCCACGGCAGCGAAGACGCCGCCCTTGAGCGCATCGGCTTCGATGTCGCGCTGCAGCGTGTCCACGTAGCGCCGCGCGACCTCCTGCAGCAGGCCGTGCGCCCGGTCCAGCAGGGCAGCGGCGGCGGCGCCGTACGGCGCCGGTGCTGCGTCGCCGGGAGTGGCGTCCTCGCGGTCCGAGGCCAGCTGCCACCACGCCACCCGCGTCGGCTTGGCGGACTTGGCGCGGTACATGGCCATGTCGGCCTGGCGCACGAGCTGGTCGATCTCCTCGCCGTCGAACGGATAGAGCGCGACCCCCAGGCTCATGCCCACCTTGGCGGTGCGTCCGTGGCCCAGGTCGAACGGCTCGTCCATGGCGTCGTGCAGCCGCTCGAGTGCCGCCGCCAGCTCGGCGGAGGCACGGCCGGCCGGGAGGTCGCCGACGACCAGCGCGAACTCGTCGCCCCCGAGGCGGACGAGCATGTCCTGCCCCCTGAGCTCTGCGCGCAGCCGCTCGGCGAGCTGCCGCAGGAGGCGGTCTCCCGCGGCGTGCCCGCAGCTGTCGTTGATGGGCTTGAAGTCGTCGAGGTCGAGCATCCCCACCGCGACGGCGGCGCCTCGCCGGCGGGCGCGCGCCAGCGCTGCGCTCAAGTGCTCCACCATCATGCGGCGGTTGGGCAGATCCGTCAGCGGGTCGTGGAGGGCCTGGTGCTGCAGCAGGGAGAGCTGCGCGCGGTCGTCGAGCCACCGCTCCAGCAGGCGGCCCAGGCGGCGAACGAGGCTCTGCGAGGCCTCGTCGAGGCCGTCGACCTCGGGCGCGGCGAGGCACAACACCGCCGAGACGGCGCCCTGCTCGCGCACCGGGACTGCCAGCAGCGAGCCGATCCCGGGCGCTCGCGCCCCCTCCAGCCAGCGAGCGCGCCCGACGTCGCCGTCGAGGGCGGGCTCGCCGGTGGTCCATGCCAGCGCCACCGGCGATGCGGGGGTGCCGCCGAGCTCGAGCGCGAGCCCACGCAAGGCCTCCTTAGCGGCGCCGGCGGCCGCGGTGAGGTGAAGCCTGCCGCCCGCCTCGGCGCGCGCCACGGCGGCGCCTGCGAAGGGGCCATCCTGTGCCAGGGCCTGCGTCGTGGAGGCCCACAGCTCGTCGGCGTCGCGGGCGCACAGCAACGCGTCGCCGAAGGCGGACATGACGGTGTAGTAGTGGTCACGTTGCGGCCGATCGCCCGACGGGGCGGTGCCCCCGGCGTCCGGCCAGGCGCGCTCATGCAAGGCGCTTCCTCCCGCCGTGCGCATGCTAGCGCGGGAGGTCTTACGGCGTTCTTGCACGGGCCGGAGCGGGGGTCACCGTGACCACGCGCCCGCGTGGTACGACACGCGGGCGCGTGGCCGGCCGGGGGTGCCCCGAGGGGTCAATCGGAGCGTTGGAAGGCGGCCGTCACCTCGAGGTGGATGGGGTCGGAGACGGCGAGGATGGGGCCCACCGTGGGGCGCGTGAGGGCGAAGTCGGCGAAGGTGACATCCGTGGTGGCGTCCAGGCTGACGCCGCCGTCGGAGAACGTGGCGGTGCCGTCCCAGGTGACGGTCTTGGTGGTGCCGTGGACGGTGAACTCGCCGGTGATGGCGATGTCGGCGGTGCCACTGCCGGGGAGCGGCCACGGCAGGCCCCGGATGGACGTCGGCACGAACACGGCGTCCGGGGTGCTGCCGGTCTGGAGGGTGTTGCGCTTGATGAAGTTGTCTCGCCGCGCCGAATCGCTCGTCAGGCCGCTCAGGTCGACGGTGAGCTTCGAACCGTCCTGGACGCTGCCGTCGGAGCCGAGCACGACGCTGCCAGTGACCAGCTTGGTGACGCCGTGCGCGTCGCGCGGGAGTGCCAGGCCGACCACCTTCTCGCGGACGGTGTAGCTTGCCTGACTCTGGTCCTGGACGACGGTGTAGGTCTGTTGCGCGGCCGCCCAGCCGGGGAGCAGGGCGAGAAGACAGACGGCGGCTGCCAGGGCCGTCCATGGCGTGATGGGCCGGGGTGTCCAGTGGTGGCGCTGCCGGCTGCTCGCTGCGTCGGTGTGCCGCATCGCTGGTCCTCCTGTGGCGCCCCGGATGGGGGTGTGGCCCGCGGCGTGGCCGCGGGGCTCCGGGGTGCTCGTCCGCAGACGGTAGGGCGCGCCTGTGCAGATCCGGTGCAGGGGTGGCGCGCCCGCGTCTGCCGCTCGCGCGGCCAGCCCTGGCGAACCCGCTCAGGCGCTGTGGTCGGCGGCGCTTCGCCCGGCAATGCGGCCGCTGAACAGGCAGCCTCCCAGGAAGGTGCCCTCCAGGGAGCGCAGGCCGTGCATGCCGCCGCCACCGAAGCCCGCTGCCTCCCCGGCGGCGAACAGGCCAGGCAGGGGCTCGCCCGCCGATGTCAGCACGCGACCCAGGAGGTCGGTCTCGAGCCCGCCCAGCGACTTGCGGGTCAGGGGCCGGAGGCGCACCGCCACCAGCGGCCCGGCGTTCGGGTCGAGCAGGCGGTGCGGCCGCGCCACCCGGGCCAGCCGGTCCCCCAGGTAGCGCCGCGCACTGCGCATCGCCATCACCTGGAAGTCCTTGCCCGGGGCCAGCATGACCTGCTCGTCGCGCGCCCGGGCGGCGTCGCGCACCACCGCCGCGTCGAGCCGGGAGGTCCCTGTGAGGGCGTTCATCCGCGCCACCAGGCGATCCAGGTCGGTGTCCTGGAGGACGTCCTGGCCGCGCTCCAGCAAGGCTCTCAGGGGCGGTTGCAGGCCGGCCAGCCTGCCGCGCACCACGCCCCAGACGCTCTTGCCGGTGAGGTCGGGGTTGTGGGCGCTTCCTGAGAGGGCGAGCTCGCGTCGCAGGATGCGGCGATCGAGAAGGAACCAGCTGTATCCGAGCCCGCGCCTGCCCAGGTGCGCCAGGGTGTCGAGCGAGTTGAAGCCCGGGAAGAACGGCGGCGGGAGCCTGCGGCCGTCGGGGTCGAGCCACAGGCTGCTGGGGCCGGGCAGGATGCGTATGCCGTGTCCTGGCCACACCGGCGTCACGTTGCCGACGCCCTCCGGGTAGTGCCACATGCGCTCCTGGTGGACGAGCCGCCCGCCGGCCGCGTCGACGGCTTGCTGGAGCGCGCCGTCGACGTGTGCGGGAACCCCGGCCAGCATCCCGTCCGGCGGCGGGCCGAGGCGCCCCTCCGGCCAGTGACGGCGGACCAGTGCCTGGTTCCCACCCGCGCCGCCCGAGGCCACCACCACGGCCGCGGCGCGGACCGTGAAGCCGCGCGACGCCCGGCGGCTGCTGGGTCGCCCGCGTTCCACGGCGTCGTCCTCCAGCACCTCGCCCGTCACGCCCGTGACCGTGCCGGCCTCGATCTCGAGCGCGCACACGCGGTGACGGAAGCGTAGGCAGATCCTGCCTGCGCCGGCGTGGTCGCGTACCCGGCGCTCGAACGCCGCCACGATAGCCGGGCCCGTGCCCCAGACGATGTGGAAGCGGGGCACGGTGTTGCCGGGCCCGTTCGCCAGGCCCGCCCCGCGCTCGGCCCAGCCCACGATGGGGAAGAACCGCAGGCCGTGGGCGCGCAGCCAGGAGCGCTTCTCACCGGCGGCGAAGTCGACGTACGCCTGCGCCCAGCGCCGCGGCCAGGTGTCGTCCTCGCCACCGAAGTCGGCCGTCGCCAGCCAGTCGCGCCAGGCGAGATCGCGCGAGTCGCGGATGCCCAGGCGGCGTTGCTCCGGGCTGCCGACCAGGAACAGGCCGCCCAGCGACCAGTAGGCCTGGCCGCCGAGGCTGGCCTCCGACTCCTGCTCGAGCACGATCACCCGCCTGCCGGCCTCGGCCGCCTCCGCGGCGGCCACCAGCCCCGCCAGCCCGGCCCCCACGACAACGACGTCGGCGGCGTCGCTCACGGCCACGCCGGCGTTCCCCTCATGGCGGGCTCAACGGCCCGAGCCCGCCGCCGGCGTAGCCAAGCATGTGAGGCATCCACGCGCACCCGCCCCTCGAGCGTTTCCGCTTGCTCTGTGTGGGCGCGATTGTAGCACTGCGCGTGGATGCCTCTGCCACCGGTGCGGCTTGTCGTCGGACCGTAGTCCGGCTGGACTCAGTCGCTCTGGATCGACGCCAGAACCTTCTCCACCACCGCGTCGTCCACTTCCTCGAGACCGTGGACCTCGCGTGCGTGCTCCGCGACCATGCGCAGCAGATCGTCCTCCGTCTCGGCGCGCACCTCCGCGTCGCAGTCGAAGCCCACGTCACGGCATCTCAGCAGTTTGGCCACGATCGTCTTCCTCCTTCCGGCCTCAGCCTCACCCGCCGGCCGTCACGCCGGCGTCACGTCCTCGCGTCTGAGCTCTCGCCTCCACCAGCCGGAGGCGCGCCGATGCCGACAGCGGCTGCCAGCCCGACGCCTCGGCCCGCGCCAGCGCGGCCTCGGCGAAGCGCCGCGCGGCGGCGCCATCGGCCTCCGCGAGGCTCACGCGCGAGAGCGTGAGGAGGGCCTCGATCTGCAGCCGGGCGTCGCCGGCGTCGATGCCGATGTGGGCCGCCCGGGCCGCGGCGGCGCGAGCCGCTGCGAGCCGGTCGTCGGCGACGAGGTCGGTGGCGTTCGCGGCGGCCGCCGAGACGGCCAGGTAGCCGCCGGCGAGGCTGTCGAGGACGTACCCTTCGAGCAGGCGATCACGATGCTCGCGCGCGAGCGCGTGCGCGCGCCGCAGGAGCGCCAGGCCGTCGGGCGCGCGCCCTTCGCACACCAGCTGGGCGCCCAGGTTGTTGAGGATCTTGGCCTCGGCGGTGCGCTCGGCCGTGGCGCGAGCGAGCGCCAGGGCGGCGAGGTAGTGGCGCCTCGCCGCGCCGGGCCGCTCGAGCGCGTCCTCTACCAGTGCCAGGTCGAGGCTCAGCCGCAGCCGGGCGGCACGATCGCCCAGCCGCAGGGACTGCAGCGCCCGGTCCCAGCGGTCTCGCGCCTCCACCAGATCGCCCTCGGCCCAGGCGAGCGAGCCGAGCACGAACCAGGCGTCCGCGCGAGCGCTGCCCGCGGCCGCCTCGGGGGCATGGTCCGAGGCATCGCCCGAGAGCTCGAGGGCGCGCCCCGCGTGGGTGCGGGCGCGGCGGTTCCAGCCGAGCCGGTGCTCCAGCCAGGCGAGCTCGGCGAGCAGGCGTCCGAGCTCGAGCCCCTCGGGGAGCTCCTCGGCCATGCGCAGGAGCAGCTCCGCTCCCTCGCGCAGCCAGCCGCCGCTTTCGGCGTGCTGCGCCACGCTGCTGCTCGGCATCGTTTGCCGGGGCGGCGCGGACGGGAGCTGGGCGGCCTCCCTGGCGGCCCTCGCGGCCAGCGCGACGGTCTCGACTCCCGGCTCGCTCCCGACCTCGTGGGCGAGGGTCCGGCGCAGCCGCCGGAAGGCCCGAAGCGCCGCGGCCGGCTCTCGCTGCGCCAGCGCCACCTCCATGACCGTGCGGCACGCCGCCTCCGACCAGGGATCGAGGTGCGTCAAGCGCTCCGCGGCCGCCGCGGCGGCCGCCAGGTCCCCGTCCTGTCGGGCTGCCGAGATGCCATCCAGCAGCGCCTGCCTCACACGCGCATCGTGATCGCTCCGGCGTGATGCCAGCCACTCGGCGAGCGCCGGCCAGCGTGAGGCGTCGACCCCCGCCAACAGCCCGCCGCCGGCGGTGCCTGCGATGGCCTCGTCGGGGAGCGCGCGAGCGTCGACCCAGACATCGGCGTCGAGCCTGACCGGGTCGCCGCGCACGATCGGCGCGGCCTCACGGATGCGCAGCAGCAGCTGGCGGAGGTTCGCGCGGGCCCTGGCGTCCGGCCGCTCGGGCCACAGCAGGCCGGCCAGGCGTTCGCGCGGGGTCGGGCCCTCCAGCGCGAGGTAGGCCAGCACCAGCCCCGAGGTTACGCCCGGGAGCCAGGCGCCGGTCGGGCCGATGAGCCTGACCGTCTCGCCGCGCAGGAACAGGTGCCAGGGCGCCTCGGACTCCTGCTCGCCGGTCGCTGAGGCGGACTGCGTCACGTCACCCATGCTCCTCCCACGAGCCTTCGGTGGCCGGCCACGACGCTGAAGGTGTGGCGCCGATGATACCACCGCCGGCGGCTGCCGGCGAGGCAGGTCCGGCCCTCGGCACGGCCGGGGTAGGCTACCGCACGGGCCTGCGTCGCCGGCGCCGGGTCGAAGGGACGGGTGCGTGGAGCTGCTGGATGGCGGTATCGCCGAGATGCGAGCGGCGCTCGAAGCCCGCGAGGTGAGCGCACGTGAGCTGATGGAGGGCTATCGCGAGCGCGTCGAGCGGCTCGACCGCGACGGGCCGCGACTCAATGCGGTCATCGAGCTGAACCCGGACGCCGAGCGCCTGGCCGACGCCAGCGACCGCCGCCTGGCCGAGGGCCGCGGGCGCGGCCCGCTCGAGGGCATTCCGGTGATGCTGAAGGACAACATCGACACCGGCGACCGCATGGCCACGACGGCCGGGTCGCTGGCGCTGGAGGGTCACCGGGCGCCCGCCGACGCGACCGTGGCTTCACGGCTGCGCGCCGCCGGCGCCGTGTTCCTGGGGAAGACCAACCTGAGCGAGTGGGCCAACTTCCGGTCGGACCGCGGCTGCAGCGGCTGGAGCAGCCGCGGCGGGCTCACCCGCAACCCCTATGCGCTCAACCGCAGCGCCAGCGGCTCGAGCTCCGGCTCGGGTGTGGCCGCGGCCGCGGCGTTGTGCGCGGCCGCGGTGGGCACCGAGACCGACGGATCCATCGTCAGCCCGGCGTCGGCCAACGGCGTGGTCGGCATCAAGCCCACCGTCGGGTTGGTGAGCCGTGCCGGCATCATCCCCGTGGCAGCCTCGCAGGACACCGCCGGCCCGCTGGCGCGAAGCGTGGCGGACGCGGCGTTGTTGCTGGCCGTCATGGCCGGCCCAGACCCGCGCGATCCGGCCACGAGCGCTGCGCCCGAGGGTGGCGCCTTCCTGCAGGGCGCACTGCGGCCGGGCGCGCTGCGCGGAGCGCGCCTGGGCGTGGCGCGCGACTACTTCGGCCGCCACGAGGAGGCCGGCGCCCTCATCGAGGGGGCGCTGCGGCTGCTGCGCGAGCTCGGCGCGGAGATCGTGGACGGCGTGGAGCTGGGTCGCGCCGGCATCCAGAGCGCACCGGAGATGGAGCTCATGGTCTTGGAGATCAAGCTCGGGGTGGACGCCTACCTGGCCGCTCATCCCGACGCCGGCGTACGCAGCCTGGCCGAGGTCGTCGCCTTCAACCGGGAACATGCCGAGCGGGTCATGCCCTACTTCGGCCAGGAGCGGCTGGAGCGGGCGGTGGCGGGCGGGGACGTGGACGAGGAAACGCACCTTCGGGTAGCGGCTGCCACGCGTGGCGCGGCCCGCGCGGCCATCGACGGCGCGCTCGGCCGCCACCGCCTGGACGCCCTGGTGGCGCCCACGCTGGCACCGGCCTGGGTGAGCGACCTCGTCGACGGCGACCTCAAGCTGGGGAGCTGCTCGGCGCCGGCGGCCATGGCGGGCTACCCGCATGTGAGCGTTCCCGCCGGCTACGTCCACGGCCTGCCGGTAGGGCTGTCGCTGTTCGCCGAGGCGCATAGCGAGGCACGGCTGCTCGGCTATGCCCACGCCTTCGAGCGGGCGTCGCAGGTGCGGCTCGCACCCACCTTCCCACCGCGCGCAGGCGCCGCCGGGGAGGCCGCCGCGGCCGGCGCGGGCCGGGCGCGGTGACGATGGTCCTAGGCCTGCCCGCCGCCGCCTTCGCGGTGGCTGCTGCCGCCGCCATCCTCATCGGAGTCGGCAAGGCGGGTTTCGGAGCCGGCGCCGGGGTGATCGCCACCCCGCTGGTGGCCCTCGTCATGCCGGTGCCGGCGGCGGCGGCGCTGCTGCTTCCGGTGCTCATCGGCGGCGACATCTTCGCGGTGTGGCACTACCGCCGCAGCGCCAGCCTGCGTGACCTGCGGCTGCTGCTGCCGGCGGCGCTGGTGGGGATCGTCCTGGGCGCGTTGGCGTTCGATGTGCTGGCGCCGCACGGCCGCGCGCTGGAGGTAGGCGTGGGCGTGCTGGCGCTGGCGTTCACGGCCTGGCAGGGGGTGCGCGCGCGGGTGCTGCGCTTGCTCGCACGGCGGCCGCCATCGAGGGCCCTGGGCGCGGTCCTCGGGGGGTTCGCCGGCTTCACGTCCACCATCGCGCACGTCGGCGGGCCGCCCATCGCCGTCTATCTGCTGCCGCGCGGGCTGGGCCGCCAGCTGTACGTGGGTACCGCCGCGTGGTTCTTCTTCATCGTGAATCTCGTCAAGCTGGTGCCGTACGCCTGGCTGGGGCTACTGAGCGTCGACAACCTGCTGGTGGCGCTGGTGTTGCTGCCGCTGGCGGCCCTCGGAGCGGCGCTGGGCGTGTGGCTCAACCGCGCGGTGCAAGAGCGGACGTTCACGCTCATCATCTACGCGCTGCTCGTCGTCACCGGGCTGCAGCTCGTCAGCGGCACGACATTCGTCGCGCTGCTGACGCGGGGCCACGCCTGAGCCGCCGCTCGGCACCGGGGCGCCGGGCGCTAGAGTAAGGGTCTAGTGACGCGGAGCGGCGAGGCGATGGTGCCTGCCCGGATGGCGCAGGCGGAGGTCGGCGAGGCGGGGCTGGTGCGGCGCGCGGCCGACGCCCTGATGGGCCGGCGGGCTCGCCTGACGGGCACGGTCTACCTGCTCCTCGACCACTCCGCCAGCATGGCGGACGACGGCAAGATGTCCGAGCTGCGGCGCGGCTCGGTACGCTTCTTCTACGAGGCCTGGCGCCGACGGTACGCCGTGGGCGTGATCGGCTTCGGCCGCGGCGCGCGCCTGCTGACGGGGGCCACGCGCGACCCCTACCGCTTCCAGCGCTGCCTCGACGGTGTCACGCCCGACGGCGGGACCGCCATGGCGGCCGCCCTACGCCTGGCGTCGAGGCGGCTGTCCCGTCGCCGCGGCAGCCGGGTGGTGCTCCTCCTCACCGACGGCATGCCCGACGACCGCCGCGCCACGCTCGACGCGGCCGTCGCGGCGCGCGCGCGTGGCATCACCGTGATCGCGGTGGGAACGGGCGCCGCGGACGAGGCGTTCTTGCGGGCGCTCGGCCGCCAGCCGGAGCTCGCCGAGGTCGTGGACGCTGGCGGCTTCGGCGAGGGCATCGGGCGGGCCGCCGGTCGGCTCGAGCGTGGCTGAGGCGGCGGCCGCGCCGGCTCGAGCGGCGCTCGTCGCGTCCGGCCGGCGCCTGCCGGCAACCACGGGCCAGCGCCCGGAGACAGGGCCAACGGTAGGGCGCGCGCTCCGAGAGGAGCGCGCGCCGCGGCTCGGAGTACGGGCGGACCGTGAGGGCGGCGGCCCGCCAGGGGGCATCAGTGCTGCGGCTGGACCTCGACGTACCAGCACTCGCGCTTGGCGAAGACGCTGAAGCGAACGGCACCGTACTGGCCGAAGTCGGTGGTGACGCTGGCGAAGCCGTTGGCCAGGCTGCGGCTGGAGAACGGACCGACCACGCAGTCGGTCTCGCCCTTCCAGCGATTCGGCGAGACCGGCTCCAGTAGCCGGACCCCCTGACCGTTTGCGACGGGTGCGTAGACGTGACGACGGTGCGTCTGACGTACCATGCGCGTCTCCTAGGGGCTCCGCTCCAGGCAGGTTCCGTGGGCTCGCGCGATGTTCACCCGTGCGGCGAGGGGCTCGTTGGGCTGTGGCGAAAGGAGAGGTCGCGTTGCGCGTGGAGTTACATTCTAGGGCCTCAGGCAGGCCCGCCGCAAGGCCGGAGCAACGCCGTCGCCGGGCCGGCCGATGGCCCTCGAATCTCGTCTTGGAGGGCGATCATCCAGCCTGACCGGCCCGCGCCAGCAGGCGCAGGGACGTCAGTCCAGGAAGTCACGCAGGGACGCGTCCCGCCGGGCCAGGTACTGCAGCTTTCGCAGGGCGCGAGCCTCTGCCTGCCGCACGGCCTCGCGCGTGATGCCGTAGAGATGGCCGATGTCCTCCAGGGTGTGCTGCTCGCCGTCCACCAGGCCGAAGCGCAGCCTCAGGACCTCCGACTCGCGGTCCGACAGGCGGTCCAGGAGCTGCGTCAGCTTGTCGGTCAGCGCACGATCGCTGGCGAGGTCCACCGGCGCGTCGGCGCCGGCGTCCTCCAGCAGGTCGCCGAGGAAGGTGTCGTCCTGGTCACCGACGGGCCGCTCCAGCGACAGGGTGTCGCGGGCCTGCCTCAGGGTGTGGTCGACCCGCTCGATGGTCCAGCCCTCGCCCATGGCGCCGGCGATCTCCTCCCGCGTGGGGGGCCGACCGAGGTCCTGCTCCAACCGGTCGGCCGTGCCGCGCAGCCTGGTGAGCGTCTCCTGGAAGTGCACCGGCAAGCGGATGGTGCGCGCCGCGTTCGCCAGCGCCCTCACCACGGCTTGGCGGATCCACCACACCGCGTAGGTGGAGAACTTGTAGCCGGTGTTGACGTCGTACTTGCTCACGGCGTGGATGAGGCCGGCGTTCCCCTCCTGGATGAGGTCCAGCAGCGGCAGGCCACGGCCCCGGTAGCGCTTGGCTACCGAGACGACCAGGCGAAGGTTGGCCTCCACCAGCGCCTTCGTCGCTGCTTCGGCGTCCTCCAGCCGGCGCGTCAGCTCGCGGCGCTGGCGCTCGTCGAGCGTCTCCCGCTCGATCTCGAGCCGCCCCCGGGCCTCCTCGCCGGCCTCGACGCGGCGCGCCAGCGCCACTTCCTCCTCGCGCTCCAGCAGGGGGACGCGACCGATCTCGGCGAGGTAGCGCTGAAGGTCGTTCCCCTCGTCGATCTGGGTGCGGCGGTGGTCGGCGGCCTGCCGGTCGCTGTGACCGGAGGCCGCCCCGGCGTCGCCGCCCTGCTCGGGGGCGGCCTCCGCGTCGTGCTGGCGCGTACGTTCGATCGAAGCTCTGTCCATGACGACAACCATCTCCGGGTGGGGGGTGACGAGCGTCTCGCCGGCTTGGCTCCAGGCGATCTCGCTCGGGAACCTACCTAGCCTCGCTCCCGCGGGAGGGGCGATTGGCACGTTTGGTGGGCTTGACGGCGGAGCTGAGCCCCGCCACACCGAACAATTGTACCACGGCGGTACACATTTACGCGCAGCTGGGCGACACCGGGCGGACGACGTGAGGGCCGCGGTCCTCGGGATCGGGGTGGCGGGCTTCCTGGAGCTCCCGCTCGCCGTCACCTACCTGCGCAGCCGCTCCTTCGACGAGGGCCGACCCAAGAGCGGGTCTCCTGGAGGGGGTGTCCTTGACGCGGGTGTCCTGGACGCGTTCGCGCCCCGGCCGGAGGGGCCGGGGCGCGAACGGGGGTTCAGGTGGCGCTGTCAGCTCACCCGCCGCTGCTCGAGCCGGAGCCCGAGGAGCTGGTCGACGAGCCTCCCGACGAGCCTCCCGACATCGAGCCGCTGCCCGCCGAGGCACCCGACATCGAGCCCGAGCCGCGCGACATCGACAGGGTGGACGTGGGCGTGGTGATGATCCAGCCTACCGCAGCCGTGGGCGTGGGATGCGACAGC
>Ga0315540_10001498_pt1 | contig 13364 bp, 10 predicted proteins | sample SalMarSW160110MG_FD_203677 | JGI IMG/M metagenome (GOLD analysis project Ga0315540, IMG submission 203677) | Salt marsh sediment microbial communities from the Plum Island Ecosystem LTER, Massachusetts, United States - Salt Marsh Sediment SW1601-10 ... | reverse complement strand
CCTGATCGCCGTAGGCCCTGTCGGAGATCATCTTTCCAGCGAGTCCCCTTCCGGCAGCTACGCCTGTGGATATACGGTCCAGGCTCTGGCTGATGTTGTTCAGGTGCTCGATGGTAAGGCGTCCGAGCTTCGGATCGTTCAGCAGTCTGGGGATGGCGCCCTCGCCCTTGACGAAGAGTCCGACGAGTTTATTGATGTTCTTCGAAAGATCGATGGTGTTTTCGATCAGATCCTGCGCGCCCCTTCCCAGGGCCGCCAGGTTGACCGTTTTGTCGATCGGGATCTCGTGACCCGGCAGGATGATCGGCTCGTTGGCCGTATCCGGTGGTGTGTAGAGAGCGAGGTATTTGTCCCCGAGGAGCCCAAGGGTCCGGACGGACGCGCGGGTGCCCGAGCGTATTCTGGGGACGAGGTTCGCCGAAACCTTGTAGTTGACCTGGACCATCTGGTTGTCCACATCCTTGGTAAAGGCGATCTGCGTAATGAACCCCACTTCGACGCCCTGGTACCAGACTCCGCTTCCGTCTTTAAGTCCGGCGGCATCCGGAAAAAGGCTGTAGTACTTGACCTTTCTTTCGAAAATCTTCTGACGGCTCGTGATGCCCACGATAACCAGGGCCGCGACGCAGAGGGCTCCCGCCACCAGCAGTCCTATTCGTACCAATCGCCATTCAGGTGTCTGGTTCATCGGGGTTCCTCCCCTCGATAAAGCCCCTGAGAACGGGGTGTTCGGTCGTTCTAGCCTCGTCAGGCGTGCCCGTGAAGGCCATTTTGCCGTTGTAGAGAAATGCCAGTCGGTCCGCCACGTGAAACATGCTGTTGATATCGTGGGTTACTACCACGGACGTTATCCCCAGGACCTTCTGCATCCTGCGGATCATCCTGTTGATGGTGTCGGCGGTTATGGGGTCGAGGCCCGAGGTCGGCTCGTCATAGAGGATGCACGCGGGCTCCGTGACGATCGAGCGCGCGAGAGCCGCCCTCTTCCGCATCCCTCCGGACAGGTCCGCGGGGAAGACGTCGACCGAATCGACGAGTCCGACCAGGTCGAGCTTCTCGAGCACCCGTTTTCGGACCTCTTCGTCCGAGTACCTGCGGCTTTCCCGCAGAGGAAAGGCCACATTGTCGAACACATCCATGGAGTCGAAGAGGGCGCCCCACTGGAACATATAGGAAACGCGGTGTCGAACTCGCATCCACTCCTTTTCCGAACTGCCCGTCACGTTCTCTCCGTCCACGATAATGCTCCCCGTGTCCGGATTGAGAAGACCGATGGTCAGCTTCAGAAGCACGGATTTGCCCGTACCCGATCCTCCGAGGATTACGAGCGTCTCGCCCCTCTTCACGGTCAGGTCCACCCCCTGAAGCACGGCGTTGGCCCCGAAGGATTTGTGAATATTGTTGTACTCCAGGAAATCTTCCATGTCAGAACGCCAGAAAGAGTTTTGTGAGAAAGAAGTCGGAAATGAGGATGACGATGGACGAGAGGACGACGGTAGAGGTTGTGGCCTGGCCCACGCCGTCCGCGCCGCCCCTCGCCTTCATTCCGTTGTAGCATGCAATCAGGGTGATGAAGAACGCGAAGAAGCCGGTCTTGGCCAGCCCGGAAACCATATCCGAAAACTTGAGAAGCCTGAACACGTGCGTAAAGTAGAAGCGGCCGCCTATCTGAAGCTGGAACGTGGAGATAATGTAGCCGCCGAAAATTCCGAGGGCGTCTGCGAGCAGCACCAGCAGCGGCAGGGTAAACACCACGGCTATGAGCCTCGGAACGACCAGTTTTCTTATGGGATTGGCCCCGAGCGCCCTCAAGGCGTCAATCTGCTCGGTGACCTTCATGGCGCCGATCTCGGCCGTCATTCCGGCGCCTACCCGGCCTCCCACCATGAGAGAAATGAGCACCGGCGCCAGCTCCCTGGTCATGGAAAGCGTCACGACTTCGCCCACGTAGAGTTTAGCGCCGAAGGCCTCCAGGGCGTAGGCCGTCTGGAGTGCCAGGACCATGCCCATGAAGACGGCCGTAATGAGAACGATTGAGAAAGATTCGACGCCGAGGAGATCCATTTGATAAACGATGGCGGCCCATTCCCACCGCTTCGACAGCATCGTTTTCAGGGTATCTTTCATGAGAATGGAGATACCCCCGAGATAGTCAAAGCCTTTCCAGAGACTCCAGCTTCGCCAATCCAAATGTACCTCCAGAATCAAGAGAATATCGTGCCGGATCTCTAGCGGTCAAGCATCGCGCATCCTCGCCGTCCGATCTTCCGTTCTCCTACCGTGTTCTCCATTCGAGACTTGCGTCGTGTTTTGGTGTATTTTTATATAATACAGGAGGTTATGGTGTCCCTGAAAGACGGATTCCCTCCCGATCCACCCGATTCCCTGCTCGACATCCTGGACCGACTCGGCGTAGGCTTCTACCGAAGCGACGGCGAATCGCGGATAAGGTTCATCAACAAAGCGGGTGCCGCCATTTACGGCTGCACCCCCGAGGAAATGACCGCCGGACTCCACACTTACGACTTCGATCCGCGGGGCTTCGACAGGACGGCTCTGCGCAGGCAGGTCGAGAACGAGAATTTCATAGGTTCCTTCGTATCACCGGGAATCAAGCGAGATGGGACTCAGATCTACACGACCTCCACCGTCCGCTGCCTGCACCGCGAGGACGGCACACTCGTCGGCTTCGAAGGCGTGTTCAGGGACACGACAGACGAGGTGTTGCGCGTCCGCGAGCAGACCGCCCTGATCGGGGAGATCCAAACCGTCAACGCTCGACTTATGCGCATTTCAGCCCTTCAGGACCATCTGCTGTCGTCTCTGGCCCACGACCTGGTTACCCCGCCCGTCGTCATGCAGGGATTCACCGAGCTGCTTCTCAAAGGGAGATACGGGGCCATTGCTCCGGAGCAGGAAAAGCCCATTCGCACGATTCACCGAAACGTCCACTTGCTCTCGGCGCTGGTCGGCGAACTGCTGGAGTTCACGCGCTTTCTCAAAATCATTCATGCCTCTGAGGCAGGTTCTTCTCTGCTGGGCGATGCGTGGCGGGCGGTGACGCATGAACTGTCCGAGCAGAGCAAGGCAAGACAGGTTGCATTCGCCCTATCTCCCGATTTTTGCAACCCAGAAGTCAAGGTATCGAGCGCCATTCTCCACCCGATACTGGAGAATATCGTCCTGAATGCCGTCGACTTCTCCGGGCAGGATTCAACCATAACGGCCTCCATTCACGCGGCCCAGGGGCGCGCTACGATCGAAGCAACCCTTGAGCGCCTCCATCCCGAACACCCGCCCCTTGATCGAATCCTCGATCGCTTTTTTCCCGATCCTGGTGAACTGTGTGCCCCGGAGGGCGTCAGATCCGGACTTGGGCTGGCTGCGGCGCGTTACGCGGCCAATCTCGTGGGGGGTGACCTCGACTGTTCGGCACTGCGTGGGAACGGACTCGCCCTCAGACTGCACCTGCCCCTCTGAAATTAAGACGGTACAAAGCGAACAGTGGTCTGAGCTACGTGGCAAGAACGATCCTGAAGGGTTGGAGCGGTGCTTCCTGGAAAAGGCGAACGACCTTCTGTTTGGCCAGTTCAAGGACCGCAAGGAAGGTGACTACGATGTGCAGGCGAGTCGCCTGACCGTCGAAAATCTCGTGAAATAGCAGCGACCCGTGTTTTTCGAGCAGCTCGAGCACGTCGTTGATTCGGGCGGCGAGACTGACTTCCGGCGCGAAGACCAGGCGCTCCTTGCGATCGGCGGCTCGCCTAAGCACCCGTTGCAGGGCTTCTATGAGACCGTAGAGGTCCACGTCGAGGGGGACGGTCCCGGCCTCCATCTGTGCGAATCCCGCGGACTCGCCCCTGGCAAACTGGGCCGTGGACACTTCCTCTCTCTCCATGAGAAGGCGCGCCACGTCCTTGAAACGGCTGTACTCGAGGAGCTGCTCTACCAAAGGTTGGCGGGGATCATCCCACTGCTGGTCGTTTTCCTGATCCTTGGGAACCGGGAGTATCATCCTGCTCTTGATGTGGATCAAGGTGGCCGCCATGAGGATGAAATCGGCCGCCACGTCCAGGTCGAGTTCCCGCATCTGCTCGAGATAGGCGCTGTACTGCTCGGTGATTTCGACTATGGGGATGTCCGTGATATCGATTTCGCTCTTCTGTATGAGGTACAGGAGGAGATCGAGCGGCCCCTCGAAAACGGGCAGGCGGTATCGCGGGGCATTTCCCGTAAGCGTTTCAGCAGTCCCGGCACCCGCGTTCTGTTCGAATTCCTCCATCGCATCCTCCGAACCGCAGTTTAACCCAAACGGACGCGCTCCGCGAAGCCTGCCGCTTCCGCGGCGGTTTCTTTTCCGCGGGGGGTGAAATGGAGTGCGCCGCCGTCCTGTTACAGTTCCTTGAGCACGCAGCCCCCGCCCCTCCACTCCCCCGGAGACCGAAAGGCCAGACCGGGGGCTTACCTAGGACCAGCGGGCCCCTACACCGGATGGCGAAAAGACAATGGAGGTCACATGAACGACCAAACCCCGGACCGGAACCCCTGCAACGCCGATCGGGATGATACCCGGCAATACCCGCCCCAAAAGCCCGCCACCGAAACCAGGGCCGTGCTCATACGGAGGGGACTCGCCCTTTCGATCCTCACGGTTTGCTGGGACCTGATCGAGGGCGTCGTCGCCCTTGCGGCGGGTTTCTTCTCCGGCTCCGTCGCGCTGATAGGATTCGGGGTAGATTCCTTCATAGAGACAGCGAGCGCTTGCATCGTGGGATGGCGCTTCGCATATGAAATGCGGGGACGCTCGAACGAGCAAACGGAGAGAGCCGAAAGAATCGCCTCGGTCACGGCCGGAGTTCTGCTGCTGCTCCTGGCTGCTTATCTCCTCTCAGACTCCCTGCTGAGGCTCTCAGGCCACGGACGGGAGCCCGGTACAAGCCTCGCGGGAATCGTTATTACTGGCGCATCTCTCCTCGTCATGCCCGTGCTCGGGTGGGCCAAGCTCAGGACGGCATCCGCATCGCGAAGCTCTGCCTTGAGGGCCGATGCCTACGAGACGATCACCTGCGCGTGGCTTTCGCTCACGACGCTGGCCGGCCTCGGCCTGAATGCCATCTTCGGATGGTGGTGGGCCGACCCCCTCGCCGCACTGGTGCTGGTCCCGCTTATCATCCGCGAAGGACTGGAAGGTATCAGGGGGGAAGAAGGCGAAGATGGTTGCAACGATGGAATCGGAGGAGACGGCAATGCCTGAAGCATCAAAATTGCCCGAGCGTCGACCGGCTCCGCGTCCCATTCCAGCGGAAGGCCTTCTCCTCACGATACGGATATTATTGCCTATAGACAGCCTTCCTTAAACAACGAGTTCAGTTTTGTGGTGCTACTTCAAGTCATACATTGCGGTCGGCGCGTTTTATTAATGTTGTACCTCAGCTTCAGCCATGACAAAAACAATCGGTGCCTCATGGGAGGAGATCTGACACCTCCGCTCCGGCGCGGGTGGTTCTTCAACCGGGACTACTGTCTTGACCACGCTGTCGGGCACCCGTACAATCGCCTCGGGAGGTCATTATGGACGCACAGCTGAAAGAACTGCAAAGCAAGGTGGACGCCGAGTCGGCGACCGTCGCCCGTCTCATCCAGGAGGTGCGGCAGGTGATCGTCGGCCAGACGACGCTCCTGGAGCGCCTCATCATCTGCCTCCTGGCACGGGGACACGTACTCGTGGAAGGCGTCCCGGGACTGGCAAAGACGCTGGCGGTCAAGAGCCTGTCGGGTGCAATCTCCGCGAACTTCCACCGGATCCAGTTCACGCCTGACCTCCTGCCCGCCGATCTCATCGGAACGCTGGTCTACAATCCGAAAGAAGCACAGTTCGAACCCAAGAAAGGGCCCATTTTCACTCAGATTCTCCTCGCGGACGAGATCAACCGGGCCCCGGCGAAGGTTCAGTCAGCCCTCCTCGAGGCCATGCAGGAACGCCAGGTGACCATCGGGAACACCACCTATCCCCTGCCCGATCCCTTCTTTGTCATGGCCACGCAAAACCCTATCGAACAGGAAGGCACCTACCCCCTGCCCGAGGCTCAGGTGGACAGGTTTCTGATGAAGACGGTGATCGCATATCCCAGCGCCGAAGAAGAGCGGATGATCGTAGATCGAATGAGCACCGCGACGCCTCCGACCGTGAAACCGGTCATCGGTGTCGACGATATCCTGAGAGCCAGAACCGTCGTGGACGCGCTCTATGTCGACGGGCGGATAAAGGACTACGTCGTCCGGCTGGTGCAGGCCACGAGATATCCCAGCCGCTTCAAGGTCTCCGCGGAAGGCTATATCCGCTACGGCGCTTCGCCCAGAGCCACGCTTTTCCTGACCCTGGCCTCCAAGGCGCACGCCTTCATCAAGGGCCGGTGCTATGTTACGCCCGAGGACGTCAAGGGCGTCGGGATGGATATCCTGAGACACCGCCTCATCCTGACCTACGAGGCCGAGGCCGAATCCGTCACACCTGAGAACCTCATCAGCCGTATTTTTGAAAGCGTGGAAGTTCCCTGATACACCGTGAGAGCAAGCCCTGACCGCAGCGAATGCGCCGGGACGCGCCCAGAGAGACTGAGCCTTCGGAGGTTTTCCTTTGGTCGAACGTGCGCGAGACAATCCGGTTCTGGACATCCGGGAAATCCTGAAGAAGATCAAGCTGATCGAAATCAGGACTCGAAAGGCAGTGAACGAAGTCCTTGCCGGGGAGTACCAGTCCATCTTCAAGGGTCACGGCATGGAGTTCAGCGACGTTCGGGAGTACCAGCCCGGCGACGACTATCGGTCCATAGACTGGAACGTCACGTCCCGAACCGGCGAACTGCACGTCAAGCAGTTCCACGAGGAGAGGCAGCGCACCATCCTGTTCGCCGTCGATTTGAGCGGATCCCTCAAGTTCGGAACCTCGGGGAAGCTCAAGAGCGAGGTCCTCGCCGAGGTCTGCGCCCTCCTCGCTTTTTCGGCGATACGAAGCCAGGATCGCGTAGGGCTTTTCCTCTTTTCGGACCGCCCCGAGCTCTTCATTCCGCCCAGGAAGGGAAGCGACCACGTACTCAGGATCGTTCGAGACATCATGTACTTCGAACCCGCCGGAAAGGGGACGGATTTCACCGAGGCTTTCTCGGCGCTCAATCATCTGCTGCCGCGCCGGGCCACGGTGTTTCTCTGCAGCGACTTCCAGGCACACCTCGGGCGAGGCCTGGGTGTCTTCGCCAAGAAGCACGACCTGACGGCCATCTACGTGGAAGACCCGGCCGAGCTCAACCTGCCCCCATCCGGCTGGCTCGAATGGGTCGATCCCGAAACGGGCCGATTCGGCTGGACCCGAACGAGTTCGTCTTCTCTCCGGAAGCGTTTCCACGCATCGAGGGTTAGGCAGAAGCAGATCCTGACCCAGACGCTCCGAAGAGCCGGCGTGGACATTATCCCCCTCAGCACGGACATGGATGTCCTGTCGCCCATCGTAACCTTCTTCAGGTCCCGGGCCCGGAGGCGCTAACGTGAAGTCTTCCATCGTCAGCCGCCGCCCGCGCACGATCGCTTTCACCCTCGGCCTGCTCCTCTGCATCGCGGCGGGCACGGCCACCGCCGGGGCCTCCCCCGAAAAGATCCAGGGCAGATGGACGCCCGGCGTCTATCACCTGGGCAACCTCGTCCCACTCGAGATAGCCGTTCCGGTGCAGTCCTCGGATTTCTATCTCGAAGGAAAGATGAACGGGGGCGCGGACTGGGGCAAGGCAAGGATCGCCAGGGTGCTTCAAGCACCTCCCGCGTCGTATCCCGGGAACCTCACCCTGAAAGCCGAAGTCCAGGTATTTGACACGGGCGAGGTCCAGCTTCCTCCGACGGAACTCGACGTTCACACCGCCAAGGGCGTCAAGGCATATCTGATTTCGGTGCCTCCCATCACGATTACGCCTTTGCTTCCACCCGGCGATCAGCCGCAACCGGGCCCGGCAGAGCCCATGCCGGTTCCATTTCCCTTTCCGTGGATCTACATCGCAGGCGCCGCTGCAGCACTGTTCCTGTTGGGCGCGATTGTCCTCATGCTTGTCAGGCGGGCAAAACGCCGGCGAGGCCGGATCACGGTGAAACCCGGTCTCAAGGAACTCGATCCCGATCTCTGGATACGCCGGGAAGTGGAGCGTCTCTTCCGCGCAGAACTGGAGATTTCGAGGCGCTACGAGGCGCTCTCGACCAACGTCAGGACCTACCTCGAGATCAAGTTCGAGCGCCCCTTCCTGGAGTGGACGTCGTCCGAGATTCGCGAAGGCTGCATGAGCATTCCGAAGTTGACGGGGCTCCCGAGCAATGACCTGACGCGCGTGTTGAGGCTCTGCGACGGCGTACTCTTCGCCCGCTACGTCCCAACGCGGGATGAGGAGAGCGATGCCATGCAGGCGACCATCCGCGTCTTGGAAGCCGTGTCCGCACCCGCACCACTGGAGGAAGCCTCATGACACAGTTCGCCTTCAGAGATCCCTCCTGGCTGTGGCTCCTCCTCGTACTCCCCTGTGCGGTTCTGTTCCGGTGGTACGTGAACCGCCGCTTTCAGCGGGCCTTGCCCTACCCGCCATCGTCCCAACTGGAAGGCATGGGCGGAAGAAATGCTTACTTCCCATGGGTTTCGACAACGTTTCTCGTTCTGGCTCTTGCCGGGATGATTCTGGCGCTCGCCCGGCCTGCCCGGCGCTCGGCCCATACCACGGTTACGACGGAGGGCGTGGCCATCCTGATCTGTCTCGACATATCGGGCAGCATGGTCGCAGAGGACTTTCAACCCAACAACCGCATCGACGTGGCCCGCACCGTCATAGCAGACTTCGTGAAGAAGAGGCCCGACGACAGGATAGGACTCATAACATTCGCCGCCATGCCCTTCCTCCGGTGCCCCCTGACCTCTGACCACGGGACCCTCCTGAACATCGTGGAGAGCCTGAAGGCCGTGAATCGATCGGATATAGACGGAACGGCCATCGGCGACGCCCTCATCGCGGCCGGAAAGCGCCTGCTTGGCGCGCCCGAGAGGAGCCGGGTCGTCATCCTGTTGACAGACGGCGAGAACAACCGGGGGCAGTTCGATCCCGTCCAGGCCGCCCAGCTCCTGGCGACGCACAAAATCAAGGTGGACGTCGTGGGCATAGGGAGTACAGGCGTCGTCCCCTACCCGATCATCGGGCCCGACGGCAAGAAAACGTATCAGTACGTACGCATCGGATTCAACGAGAACACGCTCAAGGATATCGCGAAAGTGACGGACGGACTCTACTACAACGCGACGGACGCCAGCGGACTCGAACGCGTGTTCGACGCCATCAACCGTCTGGAAAAGAGCAAGGTCGTATCCAAGGGATACGTCCAGTACAAGGACTACTTCCTATGGCCACTCGGATTCGCCCTGCTCTGCCTGGTTCTGCAAAGCCTCTGGCGAACGGGCCCCGGGAGATCGCTGCCATGATGCCTTTCGCGAACGCCATGGGACTCTGGCTCTGCCTGGTCTTTCCCGCACTGCTGATCCTGGCGGCGGTCGGGCGCTGGAAACTGGGCAGACAGGCGTCGCTATGGGGCGGGTATGAAAACGTCCGCGCGCTCGCCCATCCGCCGGCCCGGGAGTCGGACACGTTCCGTTCCGCCGCCCTCTGGCTTGCTCTCGCGCTCACCTTCATGGCCTTTGCCCGCCCACAGTGGGGCGAGGTCGCCGAAAGCGTCCAGAAGGTGGGCCTCGACGTCGTCGTCCTGCTTGATACGAGCCGCAGCATGACGGTTTCGGACGTGCAGCCCGACCGCCTCGAGAGGGCCCGCATGGAGATCCGGTCCTTCCTGTCATCCGACGAAGGAGACCGCGTCGGCCTTGTGGCTTTCGCCGGCGTGCCCCTCACGCTGTCTCCCCTCACGGAGGACACACCCGCCATTTCCATGCTTCTCGACATCGCCGACGAACACCTGATACCCGTGCAGGGCACGGACATCGGAAAGGCCGTGAAGAACGCTCTCGGCCTGATGCCCCGGAGCCGCGACCGCGACCGCGTCATACTCCTGTTCAGCGACGGAGAAGACATGGCATCCGGCGCCCCGGCCGCCGCGCGCGCAGCCGCGCGAAAAGGCGTAAAGATCTTTTGCGTCGGCGTGGGTACGCCGGCCGGCGGACCGGTCCCCGGCCCCGAGGACAAACCCATGAAGGACCCCGACACGGGCGCCGTGGCTATTTCCCACCTCGACGAAGCGGGTATGCGACAGCTCGCCGGCCTTTCGGATGGACGCTACTGGACTCTTTCGGGCCAGGGCAGCGTGGTTCCACAGATCCTTTCCGAGTTCAGCCGCCTCAAGCGTAAGGAGTACGCCTCGCGCTCCAGATCCATGCGCCAGGACCAGTTCGCGTGGTTCCTTGCACCCGCCGTCTTCCTGCTCTTCCTCGCGCTGTTTATCCCGGGGCGGCGAAAGCCCGGGGGCGGACACCCCAGGGACCGGGGGCGAAAGGCGGGAAAGTCCGGGACCGCCGGCCCCGGCGCGCTCCTTTTCGCGGCGCTGTTGCTCGGCGCCATGGCTCCGGCCGCATCGCTGCACGCAGAGTCGCCCGCCCGTCTCGCCCAGCGCGCACAGAAGGATTTTCACGCGGGGCAACCCGAGTCGGCCCTCGCCCTGTACAGGCAGGCCATCGAGGAGACGAACTCTCCAACCCTGAAGGCCCTGCTTCACTTCAATGCCGGTACGTGCCTCCTGGCCTTGCACAAACCCGGCGACGCCCAGGACGAACTGACCCTTGCGCTGGCGAGCCCGAACACGCAGGTCAAGTTGCACGCGCTCTACAACCTCGCGCACGCCCTCTACGCATCGGGTGACCGGCAGAGGGCCCTCGCCTCCCTTCGCACGATTTTGATCAACGATCCCGCCGAACGCGGGGCCCAGCTCTTCTACGAGTGGCTGCTGCGCAACAAGCCCCCCGAGCAGAAACCGCCTCCGGAGAAGCAGCCGCCCAAGCCACCTCCCAAGGTCAAGCCTCCGGACGTGCTCGAACAGCTCCCCATGCCTCCGCCGAAGGAGCTTCAGGACCAGATGCGGAAACCCGCCAAGATTCCGCCCGGCATGAAGCCGTGGTAGGGAATTGACCAAGTGATCGAGTGATTCAGGGAAAAGTCTTGGGACGGCCTTCGCAGGGGCCTGGTGAAGAAGTCCGGACATCGGAAAGCGAAGCGATCGAGCGGCAGGATTGCGTTCTCGGCCTCCCTGCATCCCTTCGACGGCCCGTCCTCCGCCGTTCTTTCTTTAGCCTTTCACCCTTTGCCCTTAGGCCTTGGGAGACAGTTCCCAATCCTCGGTTCTTTTCTGTCCTTCAAATCCCAAATCCCAATCCGCGTTAACCTCACTCCTGCCCCTTTCCCCAGCCGAGAACGTTGATCCTGAGGTGCTCGCCGGCCTTTGTGCGGATGAGGACGTAACCGTCCTCCAGGCCCTTGAGGTAGAGCCGGCCCGTCAGTTCCACGTCCTTTCTGCAGTACGACTCGATGAGGTCGAAACGCCCCTCGCGAAACCATTGCACGGACTGCACGCCGTCGGCCTGTTTGGCATCGCCGAAATTGGCTTCCGCCAGCGAGGCAAGCGAAACCCTGAAGCCCAGTCTTTCTTTTAAGACGGACAGCAGGTCGAGGGTCTTCACGCGTCGGAGATCCTTCTGCGTGTAGGGTCTGAGGACATCGATGTCGAACCGGTCGACGTTGAATCCGATGACCTCGGGCGAGGCCAGGAGGTCCTCGATCAGGTCCTCCGCCTCCTCTTCGAAATACGTCCGCCACGCGTTCCGGTCGAGGTCCCAGGTAACCGCAAGGGCCAGCCGCATGTCGCGGATGTGACCCCAGCCGCCGACTTCGGAGGCGAGCTTCTGCGTCTCCAGATCGAAGACGAGGCGTCCCGGAACCCCCCGGGCTTCGGCGGGCGCCTCCTCTTCCACCACATGGGGCGCCGCATAGCCGACCTCGCCCGCGGGCGGAACATCCTCCGACCCCTCCAGGATGCCGGCGATGAGAATGGCCGCCGTCTTGTCCAGGGGCTTGTTGCCGGACCCGCACTTCGGCGACTGGATACAGGCCGGGCAACCGTCTTCGCACTCGCAGTCACGCACCACGCGCCCCGTCGTCTCGACGAGATCTTCAAACAGCTCGTAGCCCTTCCTGCACAAGCCGACGCCGCCGGGATAGCCGTCGTAGACGAACACCGCCGGACCTTTCACCTGCGGGTGGTGCGGGTAGGAGATCCCGCCCAGGTCCCATCGGTCGGACAGCGCCCTCAGGGGGAAGATGCCGATGAGGGCGTGTTCGAAGGCGTGGATGCCCCCCATCAGGTGCAGTCCCAGCCTGGACGTGAGCGGGCCGAGGGCCGGGGGGAGCGCAACCCAGAATCCCTCCGTCTCGAAGACGAGAGGCGGCGATTCGAGTGGATATTCGGCTATGGTTTCACCGCCCGACATTCTTTTCTTAACGTATGACGTCAGATATTCAGTTACTTTAAGCTTCCCTATATGGAGATTAGACGGACCGATCTTCCGGCTTTCCAAAACCTCCAGGATTTCCGTTTCCTTGTCCCCACGAACCTCCGTGAAGTAGTCGGTGTTCTCGGCCTCGACCGTTACCTTCCTGTCCTTGTGCGAGAGGCCCGTGACGACGTATGTCTGCCCCTGGTGAAGGTAGACGGCTCCTTCGTGGCACTCCCGGTAGACTCTGTGGCCGTCGATGCTGCCGACGGCCTTGCCCGAGGGTCCCACGATGAGGTAACTCTCGCCCATGGTCCGGAGGTTGACTTCCCGGTGCGGATTTCGCCTGAGGGTGTGCCAGCTTACGCCGCCCGCGTCCAGCACCAGGTCGCCCGCTTGGTCGAGGCTGTCGATGGCGGACCGGCGAGGATCGCCGCCCCCGAAGTCCGCGTCCTCCAGCGGCACCTCGCGCGCGGCGCACAGCAGGTGAGAAGGGATGATGTGCGGGTTCTCCGGGTCGAGCACCACCTCCTCGATCGGGCGGTTGAGGAGCTTTTCCGGATGCTGCACGAAATACTGGTCGAGGGCGTCGGGCATGGCTATGAGAAAGATGGCGGCCTCCTTGTCTCCCCGGCCGACGCGGCCCATGCGCTGGTAGAGCGAGATGAGCGAACCCGGGTAGCCGACGAGGATGCAAGCATCCAGCCCGCCCACGTCGATGCCCACCTCCATGGCGGACGTACTGACCACGCCCAGCAGCTCGCCCTCGAAAAAGGCCTTTTCTATCTTCCGCCGTTCGGCCGGCAGGAAGCCCGCCCGGTAGGACGACACGGTCTTCTTGTAGGAGCGGTCGCGCTGG
>Ga0315540_10001497_pt1 | contig 13384 bp, 15 predicted proteins | sample SalMarSW160110MG_FD_203677 | JGI IMG/M metagenome (GOLD analysis project Ga0315540, IMG submission 203677) | Salt marsh sediment microbial communities from the Plum Island Ecosystem LTER, Massachusetts, United States - Salt Marsh Sediment SW1601-10 ... | reverse complement strand
TGATGGCGTGGCGCAACCCGAAAATATCGTTTCAGTGCTTGATTAAACAGCTAAAACGGCTGCCTTCGCACTACCCGGCGGGTGCCACGATGGTGTTTAAAATGGCGACGGTCGGAACAACGCATCTGACTATTTGTCATGTCGTTATGACAAATGTAAAGACTTCATCAAGATATGTCACGTTTTTCGCGATATGCACATTACTGGTGAAACAAACAGCAAGTGCTGTACCAACCGGAGGTGGGGTTGATCGCCCGGCTCAAGATAGCGGGTGAGGGAGTCGAAATAGCGGTATGCAGAGAAGATTTTCACAGGCTAGCGGCTTCCGGGGTTTCGCGTGCATGGTCGCCCTGGCGGCGATGCCGGTCTGCGCGCAGGTTCAGAACTTCCACGCCAGCTGGGAGGAATCCGTTTGGCGACTGGATGCCAGGCCCGGTGTCTGCGCACTGGTCCACGAGATTCCCCGCTTTGGCCAGGCACGCTTCGAGCAGCGCTCCGGGCGGCGGTTGGGTTTCTCGTTGCACGCCGACGAGCCACCCGTGCGCGACCAGCAGGCGCGCATTGTCGCCGAGGCGCCGCCCTGGAAGCACCAGGGCGAAGCGCGCCCGCTTGGGGATTTCCGCTTGCAGCAAGGCAAGACTCCGATGCGCTTGCCGCGTGACCAGGCGTTGCGCATCTATTATGAGCTGGAGCAGGGCATGAAAGCGGTGATCGAATTCAGCGATTGGGGCGATGGTCGCGACCAGGTTCAGGTGGCGCTGTCCCCGGTGCGTTTTCGCGAGTCGCTTCCCGGGTTTCTGAACTGTACGGCGAGTCTGTTGTACCTTGATTTCGAACCGCTGGACGAGAAGACGGTCTATTTCGGCACCGGCAGTGATCGACTCAGTCGGACCACCCGGCAGGCCCTGGAGGAAGTCGCACGGGCGTGGCGCAAGCAGCATGATTTTCGCATCGTACTTGGGGGGCACGCCGATGCGCGTGGTACGCCTGAATACAATATGCAGTTGTCGCGTAAACGCGCCACGATGGTGGCGCGCTACCTGGCTTCGCGTGGCGTCCCGTCGAAGGTTGTTGAATCACGCTACTTCGGCGAAACCCAACCGCTGGTGGCCGCAAACAGCCAGGCGGCCTGGGCGCGTAACCGCAGGGTCACCATCTGGCTGGCGGTTAAACCGTAAGCACTGCGCCAGGCCGGGTGGCGGCCGCGGCGCGCTGCCCTACTGTCCGGTGGCTGCGGCGTCGTCCGCCAGGACCTTAACGCTGAGTATTTCGATGTTTTCCAGCGGAACGTCGCTTCTGAAAGGACCGCGTGCCCCGGTCTTGACGCTGGCTATGCTGTCCACCACGTCCATGCCCTCGGTGACCTGGCCGAAAACCGCATAGCCCCAGCCCTGCATGCTCTTGCTCTTGTGGTCGAGGAAGTCATTGTCGGCCGTATTGATAAAGAACTGGTTGGTCGCCGAGTTCGGGTCGCTGGTGCGCGCCATAGCGATGCTGCCGCGCTTGTTTTTCAGCCCGTTGTCGGCCTCGTTCTTGATCGGCGGGTATTTGGCCGGGCGCTTCTGCAGGTCTGGCGTGAAGCCGCCGCCCTGGTTCATGAAGCCCTTGATCACGCGGTGGAAAATGGTCCCGTCATAAGCGCTGTCATTAACGTAGCGCAAGAAGTTCTCGACAGTAACCGGCGCCTTGTCGGCATAGAGTTCGATAACGATGTCGCCTTTGGATGTCACCATTTTTACTTTTGGATTGGTTGCGGCGGATAGCGTGCCGGCATTGAATATCAGCATTGCGGTGGTTAGCAGCGCGAAAAAGTTCTTCATGTTCCCATCCTGTTTTTGAGCTGAACGAGGGCCATGGCCAGCGGCCAAAGCCGTGCCAGATGTTAGTCCTTTACCGGCCGTTTGGCGAGTTTGCGTTGCAGCGTCCGGCGGTGCATGCGCAGTTTGCGCGCGGCGGCCGAGATGTTTCCGTCACATTCGTTCAACACCCTCTGCAAGTGTTCCCATTCCAGGCGCTTGACCGTCAGCGGGTTGTCCGACACGACAATGTTCGGGTCGCCCTCGTCCCGGTGCAGCGCGGCGAGGATTTCGTCGGCATCGGCGGGTTTGGTCAGATAATGTACCGCCCCCAGCTTGATGGCTTCCACGGCGGTGGCTACGCTGGCGTAGCCGGTGAGCATGACGATGCGGGTATTCTCGTCCATGGCATGCAGGGTTTCGACCACTTTCAACCCGGATGCCTGGCCAATGCGCAGGTCGACAACCGCGTATTCGGGGTCACACTCCCGGGCCTTGCGCACAGCGCTGTCGGTATCGCGGGCTACCGTGACCGAGTAGCCGCGGTCGTTGAAGGCATCGGATAGCACTTCGCAGAAAATCTCGTCATCGTCGACAATAAGGATAGAAGGTCTGGTCTCGCTGGATTCGTTCATGTGCTCAGGGCAGTTGCGTCAATGGGATGTGTATATGGGTTCGCGTGCCGCCACCCGCGCGGTCAGAAAGGGTGATTTCTCCACCCATCCGTTGAATGGTGGCGTGAGCCAGAAACAGGCCCAGGCCCATACCGAACTCTTTCTGGCTGGTTTTGGGTTGATCGACCTGTTCGGCCATCTGTGGGTGCAGGCCCGGGCCACGGTCGAGAATGTCGAGGCTCAGCCCGGCGGCTGTCCAGCCCGCTTCCAGCAACAGCGGCCGGGCGCAGGCATCGGCTGCATTGTTCAGCAGGTTGATCAGGGACTGCACGAGTGTCTGCTCACCGATGACTGTGGCGGTCGGGTCACCCGGTCTCAGGCGCACCGAAAGCGTGGCGCCGGGGCACTGATGTTGCCAGCGTGCCACCAGGTTGTCGATAAAAGCGGGTACCGGGATCAGTCCGCCGCCTTCAGCTCTGCCTGCCCCGGCAGACGCGGAGATTGTGCTGAGCGCGAGTTTGCAGCGACCGATCTGGTCTTTAAGAATGCCCAGCTTGCGTTGTACCGACTCCGGCAATTCGCCACGTTCCAGTTCGCGCGTGACTACGGCCATGGTGGCCAACGGCGTTCCCAGTTCGTGGGCGGCACCGGTTGCCATGGTTGCCAGGGCCACCAGCTGTTCATCGCGCAGTGCTTTTTCCCGGGCCTCGGCCAGCAACCGGTCACGCCTGCGCAGCGTTCTGGCCATGCCGGCGACCAGCCACGCTATCAGACAGGCGCTCATGACAAAACCGAACCACATGCCGAACACGTGCCGGCTGAAACTGTCGCCCTGCGGTATGTGGGTGTGTTCGCCCAGCGGCACGTAGTAACGCATCAGCAGTGTGTAGCACAGCGTTGCCAGTACGGCGATGATCCAGGTCGCCCGTGCCGGCAGTACCGTCGCGGCGACAATCAACGGCATCAGAAACAGCCAGGCGAAAGGGCTGGTTGCCCCGCCGGCGAAGTACAGCAGCGCTGCTATTGCCGCCACATCGATGGATAACTGATAAAGAAATGCGCGATCGGTGACCAGGATGCCACGGCGAACCTGGAGCCAGGTCCACAGGTTTACCGACGCGAGCAGGCCGACGATCAACAATAGTGGTGTCAGTTGCAGTTCGATATCGAACAGGTAGCGGGCGCCGAGGACAGCGAAGAATGCACCGGCAATCATCAGGCTGCGCAAGGTAAACAGACGTTTCAGGTTGCGGGAACTGCTGACCTGGGCAGGCATATGTTCAAGCATCCGCGCTATTCTAGCCGAGAGCCTGGCGCTGCGGCTGCGACAATTTGACGCGTGGGGCCTTGGGGCCTTCCAGGCTGAGGGTCAGACTGTAGTCTGCGGATAGCTGCGGGACAGTGGTAAATCACTGTCTCTTGGACTAAGGGTTTGGATCAGCAGCAAATTATTGTTTGTTTCGCCGGCCGTGAACTTTTGCGTATACGGCGGTGTCTCTAGGATTGAGAGATGCTCCTTCGGTTCAGTTCACTTGCCAACATCCCTCCCACTGAGCCGAATTCCTGGCGCGGGTTGATACCCGCGCCTTTTTTATTGTCAAGGGGGCGTATAGTTGTCTAAGCTGATGCCCCGGTTGGTTGAATGCGACAATATTCGTGGCGAGTCACGATAACTCAAATAATAAACAGATAGCCGAACTGCTCGATAGCTGGTTTCCGATTGACGACATTGTGCTGCGGCAGTTGCGGGAGCAGCTGCAGGTGGTGCGGTTGCCGGCGTGGCGCGACGTGTTTCGCCGCGGCGACGGGTGTCGCGGCTATCTGGTTGTGGTCGAGGGCAGCGTCCGCGTGTATACCGTGTCGGCCACGGGACGTGAAGTGGTCCTGTACCGGGTCACCGACGGTCAGTCCTGTGTCATAACCACCGCCTGTCTGATGAGTGGCGAAGCCTACCCCGCCGAGGGTGTGACCGAAACCGAGACCAGTGCGCTGCTCATACCGCACACGGTATTTGGACGGATGCTTGGCCATTCCGCCGCCTTTCAACGTTTCGTCTTTGCCAGTCACGGGAAGCGCCTCGGCGATCTCATCCAGCGTATCAATGAGGTGACATCCGGACGGGTGGATACGCGCCTGGCGCGGCTGCTGCTTGACCGCAGTAAATCCGGCGGGGATGCCGTGACCGCGACCCACCGACAGCTGGCCAGTGAGCTCGGTACCGCCCGTGAGGTGGTCAGCCGGCAACTCAAGGCGTTTGAGAAACAGGGCTGGATCCGGGTGTTGCGCGGCAGCGTCCAGGTGCTGCGGCCGCAGGCTCTGAGCCGGGTCGGCCGGGATACCGGCTGAGGCTGTGACTTAATCACTGCACGCGCCGCGGCCCCGGTCTATAGTTAGACTCAGTTCTTACACTAACCCCATGAGGTGAGTTATGGCCAACGTAGGTCAAGTAGACAAGGCGATAAGAATCGTCGCTGGAGCGGCATTGCTGGTGCTGACTTTTGTCGGCCCGTTTAGCGCAACGCTGTATCCATGGGGGTTGCTGGGTATTGTGCCGCTGGTGACCGGGCTGATCGGCTGGTGTCCGGCATACAGCCTGTTCGGTATCAGAACCTGCTCAACCGGCAAATGAATCATCCGCGCGCTCGCCCGGCGCGCTAGACAGCGTTCTCGCAATACGGGTCCGGGACACCGGCTTGGCCAACCCGCGGTTGTCAGTGGACCGCACAAGCGTCGGGCGAACCCGACCGGACAGGGCTGCCACTGCGTGGCTCCCGGTTTTCCGGCGCTTGCGATCCCGTTCGATTCAGCGTCTTAGCGGTGCGGCGTTTACCGGGCCGCGCTGTTGCCTCGGTAAAAGAATCCGCAGCAACCCGTTGGTCCGCCCCCTTTGTCCCGCTACAATAGGGCGTTTAAGGATTCTCCAGGCAACAGGCCGGACAGGTCGATGACAAAAAAACTCAATCGTTACAGCTCCCGTATCACCGAGCCCCGTTCCCAGGGCGCCTCACAGGCCATGCTCTATGGCGTCGGCCTCACCCCGGAAGACATGAGCAGGGCGGAGGTCGGTATTTCCAGCGTCTGGTGGGAGGGTAATACCTGCAATATGCACCTCAATGATCTGGCCGCCAGGGTCAAGGAAGGTGTGCAGGCAGCCGGACTGGTCGGTTTGCGGTTCAACACCATCGGTGTCAGCGACGGCATTTCGATGGGTACCCGGGGCATGAGCTATTCGCTGCAGTCGCGCGATATCATCGCGGATTCGATCGAAACCGTGATGAATGCCCAATGGTATGACGCCAATATTTCCATCCCGGGTTGTGACAAGAATATGCCTGGCGTGATGATCGCCATGGGCCGCATCAACCGGCCCTCGCTGATGATTTACGGCGGCACCATCAAGCCCGGTCACTGGAAGGGCGAAACGCTGGACGTGGTCTCGGCATTCCAGAGTTACGGTGCATACCTCGCCGGCAGTATCGATGACGCGGAACGCCAGCAGATCGTGGCGCATTCCTGCCCGGGTGCCGGCGCCTGCGGCGGCATGTATACCGCCAATACCATGGCCGCGGCGATCGAGGCGATGGGGATGAGTCTGCCATACAGTTCGTCCACGCCTGCGGTCGATCCGGGCAAACTGCAGGAATGCCTGCAGGCCGGTGCAGCGATCCGCAACCTGCTCGATCAGGATATCAAGCCGCGCGACATCATGACCCGGGAGGCATTCGAGAATGCCATGGTGATTGTCATGGCGACTGGCGGTTCGACCAACGCCGTCCTGCATCTGCTGGCCATGGCGCGCGCGGTGGATGTGCCCTTGACCATTGACGATTTTCAGACGGTCAGTGACCGGGTGCCGTTCCTCGCCGACCTCAAACCATCCGGCAAATACGTGATGGAAGATCTGCACAATGTCGGCGGTACCCCGGCGGTCATGAAATACCTGCTGGAACACGGGTTCATCAATGGTGATTGCCTGACAGTGACGGGCAAGACGGTGGCCGAGAACCTCGCCGACCTGCCCGGGCTGAAACAGGGACAGGATGTGTTCATGCCGGTGGACAGACCCATCAAGGACACCGCACATATCCAGATACTCAAGGGCAACCTGGCACCGGGTGGTTCGGTGGCCAAGATTACCGGTAAGGAAGGCCTGGAGTTTTCCGGGCCCGCCCGCGTGTTCGACTGCGAGGAGGACATGCTCGCCGGTCTCGAAAAAGGTGATATCAACAAGGGCGACGTGGTGGTGATCCGCTACGAGGGCCCGAAGGGCGGACCGGGTATGCCGGAAATGCTGACGCCGACCTCGGCCATCATGGGTGCAGGTCTGGGTAAGGACGTCGCCCTGATTACCGACGGCCGTTTCTCCGGCGGTTCGCACGGTTTCATCATCGGGCACGTGGTGCCGGAGGCGCAGGAGGGCGGCGCTATCGGCCTGATCAGGGATGGTGACCTTATCACTATCAACGCGCGGACCCAGAGTCTGAACGTCGATGTCGGCGATGCGGAGATGGAAAAACGGCGTGCCGCCTGGCAGATGCCGCCCTACAAGGCTGAACGCGGAACCTTGTACAAATACATCAAGACGGTGAAAACGGCTTCGGAAGGCTGCGTGACTGACGAGTAAGCAGAGGGCGGATCACCCGGTCTGGCAGCGGCGGTGCTGTGGACAGCTGAGCAGATGGTCGTTGACCATGCCCACAGCTTGCATGTAGGCATAGCAGATAGTGCTGCCGACAAAGCTGAAGCCGCGTTTTTTCAGTGCCCTGCTCAGGCTGTCCGAGGCCGGCGTGCTCGAGGGCACCTCCTGCATCGTGCGCCAGCGGTTGATAACCGGCGTGTCATCGACAAACTGCCAGACAAAATCCGCGAAGCGCTGGCCGCTGTCGAGAATCGCGAGGCAGGCCCTGGCGTTGCCGACCGCCGATTCGACTTTGCGGCGGTTGCGCACAATACCCGGGTTGTTGAGCAGCGCGGCTATCCGGCGTTGTGAATAGTGGGCGATCTTGTTGGCGTCGAAGTTGTCGAATGCCTGCCGGTAGTTGTCGCGCTTGCGCAGGATGGTGATCCAGCTGAGGCCCGCCTGCGCGCCCTCCAGGATCAGCATCTCAAACAGGCGGGAGTCATCGCGGCACGCTACACCCCACTCCTCATCGTGGTAGGCCCGGTACAACGGGTCGTTGCCGGCCCACGGACACGGCGCCTGTTTCAGAGCGTGTCCCAGCTGGATTTCTTGCGCCAGCGGATACGCGGAATAATCAGACCGATGATCATGCCGAGAATGATCACGCCGGCGCCGACCATGAACCAGTCGCGCGCGGTGCGATCCTTGAGGCCCTCGTTCTCCTGCTGCAGGGTCTGCAGCTGGCGCTCATAGGCCACGATCTTGCTTTTCAGATCCTTGTTTTCGGTGTCGATAGCCAGCGCGCTCGATGCGGTACGGCGGATCTCTTCAAGCTCCTGGGCGATCTTGCGGTTTTTCTTTTCCAGATCGTTGCGTTCCTCCGCGGTCTGGCCTTTTTCCTGTTTGAGGTCGCTGAACGAGGTCTTCAGTTTGCGGTTTTCCAGCTCCAGCTGGGCCAGCTGTTTTTCGGCGCTGGCGAGCCGATCGCGGGCCGCCTGGCCTTTCATCAGGTAACGGTTCAGGACCCAGCCTTCCACGCCGCCTGGTGCACGCACGCGTGAATAGCCGTTTTCCTGGTCGACTTCCAGGACATCCAGGGGCGTACCGCTGGGCAGCATGCGCAGGATTCTGAACTGCGTGCCTTTGCCGGTGCGCATCTGTATTTCGAGACGGTCGCTGACGTACAGGGTCTCAGCGAAGGCGCTGCTGGCGAGGCCGAGGAAGAGGACGACAACAAGGCTGATGGCTTTCACTAAGACTCCTTGCGATACCGGTTTGAGCTGGATAAAACCCGCATTGTAACGGATGCGGCTGAGACTCCATAATAAACGCGTGAAGCAAAATGGGGAAACGGCATGCAACTGACAAGCGACGGCGCCTGGCTGATCGGCGCGCGCCAGGTGCTGTCGCCGAATTGCGACGAGCGCCCTGCGGACGGCGATGTTTCGCTGATCGTCGTACACGGCATCAGCCTGCCGCCGGGCGAATACGGAGGGCCCTGGATCGACGACTTCTTCACCAACCGGCTGGAGTGCGCGGTGCATCCTTACTTCGAGGAGATCGAGGGCATGCGGGTGTCGTCACATATACTCATCCGGCGCGATGGCGAGCTGGTGCAGTATGTGCCGTTTACCCGGCGCGCCTGGCACGCCGGTCAGTCCTGCTACCAGGGACGCGAGGCCTGTAATGATTTCGCCATCGGTATCGAGCTGGAAGGCCAGGACGATACCCCATATGCAGACATACAGTACCGGCGTCTCGCTGACCTGATACGGCTACTGCGCCGGCGGTTTCCCGCTATCGGCGACGATGCGATCGTCGGCCACAGCGATGTTGCGCCCGGGCGTAAAACCGATCCGGGTCCGGCGTTTGACTGGAGCCGCTTGAAAACGCTGCTGGCTTGACACACTGCTTGGGCAAGCGGTAGCGTTCGCCAGGTCTTCCCGTGCATCCATAATCATGACACTCATTTCAGCCCTTCTGGGTATTGCCGCGGATCGCCTTCTGACGCATCTGCACGAATTCCGCCGCTATGACCGGTTTCTATGGTATGTGGACTGGATCCGGGAGCGATTCAGCGGATCGCTCTGGGATCATATCGGTGGACTGCTGCTGGTGCTTGCGCCGCTGTGGCTTGCGGTGGGTCTGGTCCAGATCTGGATCGCTGACTGGCTGTTCGGTCTGGTCGAGCTGCTGTTTTACACCGCGGTGTTCATCTACTGCCTGGGACCGCGCGATCTCGCGGTGGACGTGGATACCTATTGTGAAGTCTGTGATTCCAGTGACAGCGTATTGCGACAGCGGGCGGCAGGCAGGCTGCTGCGGGGCGGCGAGCCGCCGGAGCCCGGCGCCGATCGTGCGCGGCGCATGAGCGGCGCGGTCCTGGCTGAAGCCAGCGACCGTCTGTTTGCGGTGTTGTTCTGGTTTGCGCTGCTGGGGCCGCTGGGGGCGGTCATGTACCGCAGTGCGTCGGTGCTTTATTACCGGCGGCCGGAGCAGGGTGCGTTCGGCGAGAGTATTGCCTGGCTGTACGCGGTATTGCTGTGGTTCCCCGCCAGATTGCTGGCGCTGGGGTTTGCCTTGAGCGGGCATTTCGATTCTGCGCTGGCGGGCTGGCGCGAGGCGCATCTGGAGAACCCGCAGGGCGCCGAGGGATCGGAGCGCGTGCTGACACTAACCGGCAGTGGTGCGCTGGGTCTGGATGAGGCCGCGTACGCATCCGACGTGGTGTCCCCGGTGCGGGCGGCCATGCGTCTGGTCTGGCGTACCCTGATCGTGTGGCTGGTCTTGCTTTCTCTGCTCGTACTGGCCGGGTGGGTGGGCTGAGCGGCAAAGCGTCGCCGGCGGCGAAGGCTGCGCTGCGCCTGGGCGTCGATCTGGGCGGAAGCAAGATCGAAATCATCGTTCTGGATGAAGCCGGCGAGCCGCGGCTGCGCCGCCGCGTCGCGACACCCCAGGGCGACTACGTGAGAACACTCGAGACCATTGCCGGGCTGGTGCGCGCGGCCGAGGTCGAACTGGATTGCCGTGGCCGCGTCGGTATCTGCACGCCCGGCGCCATCTCTCCGGCGACCGGGTTGTTGAAAAATTCGAACTCCGTGTGTCTGAACGGCAAGCCCCTGGGCCAGGATCTGCAGCGCCTGTTGCAGCGCGAGGTGCGTATCGCCAACGATGCCGACTGTTTCGCCCTGTCGGAAGCCGCCGATGGCGCTGCAACCGGCGCGGCGAGCGTCTTCGGCGTCATTGTCGGGACAGGGACGGGCGGCGGTCTGGTTGTCCACGGACGCCTGCTCACCGGGCCGAACGCTATCACCGGCGAATGGGGGCACAACCCGCTGCCCTGGCCGTGTGACGACGAGCAACCGGGACCGGCCTGTTATTGTGGCAAAATGGGCTGTATCGAAACCTGGTTGTCGGGCCCGGGTCTGGAGCGCGAGTATCGACGGCTGGGCGGCGCGATGCTGAAAGCCGAGCGGATCGCCGAACACGACAGACGCGGCGGGGCCCTCGCCGTGGCCTGCCTGGAGCGCTACATCAATCGCATGGCGCGTGCCATGGCGTCGGTAATCAACGTTGTCGATCCCGAGGTGATCGTGCTGGGCGGTGGTGTGGGTAACATCGAACGCCTGTACCGCGATGTGCCGCGTGCCTGGGCAGACTATGTTTTTTCCGACCGGGTCGACACCCGCCTGGTCCCGCCGCGCCACGGCGATTCCAGCGGCGTACGTGGTGCGGCGCGCCTGTGGCCCGCCGATGCTGACGACACTCAACTGTCCAGCAGCTGGTAGCGAACCGGTATGGAAAGCGTCAGTGATCGACCGTTGAGCAACCGGTTGGCCTGCGGTAGCCGGCTTATGCGTCTGGCCGCCTGCAAGGCCGAACGATCCAGGATGCTGTAACCCGACGTTCGGGTAACTTTCCACTGGCTCAGTTCCCCGTTCGCGTCGATATGCAGCGACAGGGTGACCAGACCCTGCCAACCGCGCTTGCGCGCCAGCCAGGGGTATTCGAAACGTTCCGCCAACTGGCTCTGTAGCGCGGCACTGACGCGTTCGCTGACGTTCAGGGCGCTGACTTGCTGTACGGCCTCCTGCGCTGGCACCGCGACCTTGTCGCCGGTCGCACGCGCTGCGATGTTCTGCGGGGCTATATGTTCAGCGGGTTTGCGCGGTGTCTCACTGCGGGGTTTCCTGCGGGGCAGCGGTGCGGGCGCCGGTTGCCGCGCAGGCGGTGTTGTTGTCGTGACGGTTTCCAGGGCCGCGACTTCGCGCGGTGCGGGTGACGGCCTGGTCGTCAGGCTGACGCGAAGCGCCTGTGCCTGGCCGCCGATGTTCAGCTGCACAGGCGCAAGCGATTCCGACCACAGCAACACGGCGGCGTGTGCCAGGCAGGAGACAGCGACGAAGGCGCTAAGCTGAATGTTCATGGTGTGGGCCGGGCGGATCCTGGATAGCGAGCCGCACTTTACAGTCACCGGCCTCTGCGTGTCAAGTTGAAGTATTGTTAAGATTATGACATTTATGAAGTTTTCAGGCCCGCCCAAGCGTTCTTGAAGAACGCGGACGGGTGTATTAATTTGTCGGTCGAACGCCATCCCGGATAGCGGAGGCTGACCGGCTGTTAGATCTGCGGGGCTGACAACCAGGCCTGGTTTAATGAGAGTATCGCAGCGGCGAACGCCTCACGCGGCAACTTTTATTACCACTTCAAGTCCAGTGACGGGATCCTGAGAGCCGTTGTTGGCTCGCGGATGGCGGCAATCAGCAGAGCGGGGCATCTCTACGCCGAGGGGCGTCTCAAGCGCTACCCGCAGATACTGCTGGAGTCGCAGCGTCACAAGGTGCGGTGTCTCGCACGGTGGATGGACGAACGATAAGAGAGCAACAACATGACCGATCAGCAGGATTTTCGCACGGCTTTCAAGAGCACGTTTTCGGGGGTGCTGCGTTGGGAACACCTGGATAAACTGTGGGAGCGGCTGCGCGCGGATGCGGGCAACGACTGGTACCTGTATGCCGTCGGGGAACAGCCACCGACGGAACCGGTGGCCGGGGACGCTATGTCGCGCTTTCTCGACGAAATCGATCTGCTCCTGCGCAAGGAGCACGACGAAGACTACTGCGGTATCGTCTACGTGGACGACGTGCAACTGCCTAGTTTTGTGAAAATCTTCGACCCCAATAATCTGGGCGTTTCATGCGGCTACAGCGATAATCCACCGCTGCCTGGCTGGATCCTTTCCAAGCTTCCGCCAGTCGATTTGCAAGCGCCAGTGCCGCAGCCAGGGAATCGGCGTCGTTGGTGGCGACGGCTGTTTGCCAGCTGAGTTTGTGTGTCATTATTCAACAACCCCCAGTAACAGAAGCTCCCAGAGAATCAGCAGCCCGTACAGGACGGCCAGAAACTGCAGCATACCCTTGCCGCTGGTGACCCGCAGAACGCGGAAATGCGCGTGCATCAGCAGAAACAGGACGCCGGCGGCGGTCATCGCGATCTTGGTGACCACAAACGGCTTGTCGCCGATCGAGAGCAAATGGGCCATCAGGTGGTTGGCCTCATAGGCACCCTTGTCCAGCAGGGTGAGCGTCAGCATGGCGTCGACACAGCTCAGCAGCAGCACCAGCAGGCCGGTGAAAACCAGTCTTTGATCGTAACGGTCGAGGTAGTAGTTGCTGTCGTGGCGACGGACCTGATGACGCCGCCCACGGCCTTGGAGGCCGCAATAGGTGAGGGTGCGCCAGGTGTGACGCCGGCGGTCGGGTCCGCGGCGACGCTCCGCCTGCAGGTCTTCGCCTGACGCGAGGGTCACGAGCTGGTCTTCTGCCGGCATGCCATGTCTCAGTGTTAGGTCTCGAAGCAAAAACCGAGCAATTGACGTGCCGCCAATGAAACTGGGCATGTTTTTCAAGGGCTTGTTGTCGTGACTGCGAACCTGGCGATTTTATTGTGTAAGGTGCATCGACAAATGCACCATAAGCGCGCTCGGGCGTAATAGTAAAAAAGCTTAACAATCAGTCGTTCGCAGGCCGGCACCCGCAATGTCGTGATAACTTGTTGAATCCCTTGTGGTATTTTGTGCGTCGAAAAAACTGACGTTTTACCGGGGCAACCAGGCGCGCCCGGATGGCGTTTCAACCTCTACCAGAGGGTGTTGATAGAGGTTTTCGAGGACCTGGCTGTCGAGTAATTCGTCCACCGCCCCGTGCAGTACTTCGCCGTTGCCCAGCAGCAGCAGGGCGTGACTGCAAAAACGCGCCGCGAGGTTGATGTCGTGCAGGCTCATCATCAGCGTGTGCCGTTGTTCCCGGCAATCGTCGGCAAGCATGCTGAGCAGGCCGAAGCGGTGGCGCAGG
>Ga0315540_10001496_pt1 | contig 13386 bp, 9 predicted proteins | sample SalMarSW160110MG_FD_203677 | JGI IMG/M metagenome (GOLD analysis project Ga0315540, IMG submission 203677) | Salt marsh sediment microbial communities from the Plum Island Ecosystem LTER, Massachusetts, United States - Salt Marsh Sediment SW1601-10 ... | reverse complement strand
GAATCCTTCGTGGGAGTGAACACATGCCACAGGCGAGCACCGACCACGCCACCGATAATCAACCAAACCAGTAAATCCCAAATGATTTCGGGGTCATGTCCTCGACGCTTGGCTTCGCGTTGCGCTAGGAAACCACCAGCCAATGCGCCTAACATGATAATAATCCCGTAAAATCGGATAAAAAGCGGACCTATCGAAAATCCGTCGGGCATAATAAAGTACCTCCTAAGATTTCGCCATTATTGTATGCGCTTGACTGCGCACATACAAAATGCGTTGTAATGCCGAAAAATTGGCTAAAACAGCAATGATACCTACAGCCAGTAACGGCTGATTAACTATCAACAACGGGGCCAGGACCAGGAAACGTTCAACGCGTGTCAAAATGCCAACTTTGGCTTCGAACCCGAGTGCTTCAGCGCGTGCTCTGACATATGAAACCAGCACCGATCCGGCCGCCGCCCCAAACACTAACAAGGCCTGCGCTGGCTGCGGACTGTGCAGGAAATAATACATCAACCCACCATAGATCACCAATTCAGAATAGCGGTCGGTGACAGAATCGACAAAACCACCAAAATCGCTCGGCTCCCCTCGCAAACGTGCCATCGTGCCATCCAGCGCGTCAATCGGTCCCATTAAAAGGACGAGGATACCTCCCCAGAGCATATTGCCACGAGCCAACATATAGGCAGCAAAAATATTGCCCGTCAGCCCCAGTAAAGTCATTGTATTGGGCATCAAGCCCAATCGGTTGAGAAATCCGCTCAGCGGGTCCAGAAACCACTTAAACCAGATCCGCATAAGATCTGTAAAGGTCTTATGATCGGTTTTGTTTTCGCTTTCCACCAATGATGTCCTTTCAGCCATAGAATTTTGCAATGATACTACCAAATCGGTCAGAATGCCCCGAATCGGCAATATTTATTCCATTAATCCGTCTCGTCAATGTAGTTTTCATCATCTGGATCAATCAATACATCCCGCTCGCGACCGCCACCCTGCGATGGGCCGACAATTTCCATCTCCTCCAATTGATCCAGTAAACGTGCCGCACGTGGATAACCAATCCGCAGGCGGCGTTGCAACAGGGAGGCTGAGGCGCGTTGGGTACGCCGGATAATCTCAATGGCTTGTTCGATCAGCGCATCGTCCTCTCCCTCATCCGGCTCCATTAATAGCTTTTCCCAAGGTGGTGACGCATCTTCCGACCCACTCTCCTGCTGCCAATGCGAGATCAACTTTTCGACTTCTTGATCCGTTACAATCACGCCCTGGGCACGGATTGGGTTCCCAACCTCAGGATTCAAGAAGAGCATATCCCCGCGACCAAGCAGTGTTTCAGCGCCGCCCCCATCCAGGATAACGCGCGAGTCAACACCTGCAGCCACAGCAAATGCAAGCCGGGCCGGAAAGTTTGCTTTGATCAACCCGGTGACAACATCTGTGCTGGGACGCTGGGTGGCCACGACCAGATGGATGCCCGTAGCGCGTGCCATCTGCGCCAAGCGCACCAGGTTATGTTCAGTCTGGTCGGGAGCATGCATCATCAGGTCGGCCAATTCGTCGATCAAGATTACGATCCGCGGAAGCGGTTGTCCATCTTTGCGACGGGTGAGTTTGCGATTGTAAGATTCAAGGTCGCGCGCATGGGCACCTTCCAACAGGCGGTAACGGTGTTCCATTTCCACAACCACCCAGCGAAGCACTCCCATGATTCGCTCGACATTCGTTTCGACCTTGCCGTATAAATGCGCCAGGCCGTTAAAACGAATTAGTTCGACCATTTTCGAGTCGATCATCACCATACGCAAATCTTCGGGAGAATTATTCATTGCCAGGCAGGTAGCAATTGAAGTGATGCACACGGATTTTCCCGAACCGGTTGCTCCAGCTATCAATAAGTGCGGCATACGAGCCAAATCAGCCACGACCGGTTGCCCGGAGACATCCCGACCGAGTGCGATCGTCAGCGGTGAATTGACCCGATAGAAAGCCTCTGTCTCCAAGATCGGTCGCAGGCGCACAACTGCGGTGCGCGAATTGGGAACTTCAATCCCCACGTATGAACGCCCTGGCACCGGCGCTTCGATACGCAAGCGTTCCGCAGACAAGGCCAGCGCCAAATCGCGCTGCAGCGAGGCAATTTGTGCCACGCGAACTTTCATGCGTTGCTCATCATCCTTTTCAATGAAGCCGGGTTCAACCGCATATTGGGTCACTGTCGGTCCCACTCGAAAACCAACTACACGGGCCGGAATGCCAAACTCCGCCAGGGTTTTCTCCAACAAACCAGCATTCTGGTTGATCGTCCGCTCGTCTGGACGCGAAGACTGTTCCCCGAGCAAAATCCCCAACGGCGGCAGGCTCTCATTTCGCGGCGGGGGTTCAGCCGGTTTCGTATCCATCGTCTCTGGCATGCGGAGTGACTTGCGATACTCTGGTGGTAAATCGACTTTTTTCTTTTTGGGGGATGAGCCAACAGCTTTTTTATCCGATATGGACTCTTCGTCAGGCAGGGATGCAAATGAATGCTCAACTTCAGCGGGTCGTTCGCCAGCCAGATGCAGAAGCCAGGTTTCAAGCCGGGACCACAAGCCGAATCCCGTCATCACGGACAACACCCAACCCACAATCAACACCGCTAAGCCCGGCCAACGGCCAATCAGCAGATTAAGTAAAGCTACCAAACCCCATCCGACGCGACCGCCATCCATCCCGGAGTCCGCTCGAACCAGCGATGCTCCACCGGCTTCGGATAACAAAGCCAGTGTCAGGAAAGCAGCCAACTCCAGGGTAATTAGCCGCCCCCAACGCAGGCTTTCCTCGCCTCGTCTTAAAAGCATCAATCCACCAATACCGACAGCCAGAACGATCGGGTAACTACCCCAGCCAAACCAAAGCTGCAGCAATTCTGCCCATGGATTGAGTAATACCCCGTTGGTTAATCCGGTGAGCGCCAACAGCGACATGGCTGCCAGTGCCAGGAGCAGGACCCCGCCAACGTCACGAGCAAAGCGCCCGAAATGGAGGTTGAGACGGGCTAATTGATCCAACCAATCATTTGGCTCTTCCGACTGGGAGTATTGATTGTGCGTCTGCGATTTTTGGTTCGATGCGCGGCGGGGTTTTGATGGCATTATTACTCGAGAATCTTGAGACTTAGTCCCAAACGTTGGTGCTCCGCATCAATATGTAAAACACGCACTTGCACTTCTTGCCCTTCTTTTAACAAGTCTTTGACTACTTGCTCATCCCCGAGGGGCATCTCGGAGGAGTGAATAAGTCCCTCCAATCCTTCTTCCAGTCGCGCAAAAGCACCGTAAGAAACGATGCTGGTAATAGTAGCCGATACAACTTGGCCAATTCCATAAACCTCACCAGCCGACTCCCAGGGATTTTCGAAAAGACGCTTCAAACTCAGTGCAACACGGCAGCGTTCTGGGGATACATCCAAGACTTGTACTTTCAGACTTTGTCCCAAACTCACGATTTGGCTAGGGTGTGCCACCCGGCCCCAGGATAACTCGGAGATATGGATCAAGCCCTCTACCCCGCCCAGGTCGATAAATACACCGAAATCAGTGATATTTGTGACTTCGCCAGTCACTTGCTGGCCAACAACCAAAGTATCGAACAACTCGCGACGACGACCAGCCTCGGCTTGGGCTGCCCGTTCTGAAAAGACGATCCGTCCATCCTCGGGGACGCACTCAATAACCTTTAAACGCATGGTACGTCCTACATATTCAGCCATGTATTTTTCCCGGTGATCACCATCAGAATTGCCCACCACTTCTACCAAGTGGGAATAGGGAACAAACCCATTGATGCCTTCCCCATCAACCAGCAAACCTCCTCGATTGTAACCCGACACCTTTAAGGACACGATCGCATCCTGATCGTAAAGGTCCTTGGCCATTTGCCAGTCTGGAGGAGCCTCTCGGGACTGCCCTTCATTTTTGCTCTGCTGACGTGCGGATGTGCGGATAAAGCGTTGCTCATCAGCCAGTACCGAATCCCACCAGCCCTCATCAGTGACAGGCATTGGTCCCTCGTGGTTTTTCTTTTGGGGAACCATTAATACCTCCTTCCCTAACTCTCGTTTTGCAATTGTGCTTCCATTTCTAAAATTGACTTCGCTACGGCTTCAACAGCTACGCGTTGTTTTCGATACAAGTCCGCTTCTGACATTGCCAGGCGAGAAGCAACCTCGCGGACCTTGCGACCTTCGATGAATTTCATCTCCAGGATGTTGTACAAAATCCATTCGGTTGTAAACCTGCGCTCTCCTTCGGGTCTCACCTGATCGACAGCTTTCCGTAAAATCGCACGCAGAGCATTTGCTGCGTTGCCGTCGTTCCCCTGTGCCGTTTCCTGAACAACGCGCAAACTCAGCAATGGGCTTTGGGTCAGCTTTGGACCACCCCAGTAATGGTCAAGGGCATCCTTGACCCAACTCGATAAATCGGCACCCGAGGCTGGCAAATCTTCCAACATTCCCCCGCGCGCATCATAACGACCCTTCGCACGCATGCGTTGCAGAATATCGAACCGAGGTTGCATATCTTCCAGAGACCTAAAAACACGTTGTTGCAGTTGCCGATCTTCCAATGCTAAAGCAGCGCGTTGCGCCAACAGCCAAAGCGCATCGCGTTGATCCTTATCCATGGCTTGTTCACTGGCATGACGCGCAACACCCAAGATTCCAAGCAGGGGAGGAATCTCATCGCGGTCCATATCCTGTTTGCGTTCGCGTAACGGTAAAATCCAGAAGTCCCCCCAAATAAATTCCTGCTGTTTGTGGTCGTTTTCATCGTTGACAACCTTGAGTACTTCGGGAAGATGATCCTGCTCAATCAAATGCTTATTCCCGGCCATCACAAGCAAGGATAATTCCTCGTTATCCAAAGCAGCGACAAAGGCTGTCGGTGACTGCAGGTGATCGCGTACAGCCGCCAAGACAGCCTCCAAAAATTGCTGCAAGTCACCGCGCGTCAGAAGACGTTCTTCAATATTTTGCAACAAAAGCACTTCAGCACGATCTCCCCCAAGGAAAAGCACTCTCTCCCAAATTGGGGATGCCAGGGTAATCATGTGTTCCAACAATAACACACTGACCACCATCACGAAAGGCACGGCCGCCGAATAAGGATTACCGCGAAGCAGCTCGCTAGCGCGACGGACAACAGTCATCAATCCCAGGGCTACCGATGCAGTGACTGGTCCTCGCATAATCCATTTAAACAAACGCGACTTGACCAAACGGTCCGGCCAGGAAACCCCGAAAAACGCAACTGCATAAGCCATGATGACGATCAATCCACCGACCAACAGATTGATGGTCATGGCCAAACCCCAGAAAAGCAGAGGGAATTGGGCTGCCACACTCGATCCGTACAGGAGGAAGGGGTACGAACCCAAAGCCGGAGCTGTGGCGCCTCCCATCAGATACAGCATCCGGCGCCGACCTGAACGAGTCAACATTCTGCTGTAAGCGCGGCTAAAATTGATCCAGGCCCAGACCATTGCAATGATGTAATACAGGCTGAAGATTTCAGTCCAAGGAGTTCGCAGTAAATGAGGTGCCGGTTGTCCATTTGGCACAAGCGGCCCCAGCAACAAACCCAAACTGAGTAAAATCAGAAAGCCAACGGAGACCATATAGGTCAGGCGCACCGCAAGGCGGCGACGGCCACGCGACGGCCGCCCTGCCGTAACCAGAACAGCATCCGAAAGCTGCAAATAAGCCGCCGGTAGAAAGACTATTCCAATCCATTGCACGCGCAGGAAAGCATCAATTAAAAAGACGGATGTATCCTTTCCTTGCAGTGCTTCCGCCGTAAAGACCACCACCACGCACAACAAAATAATGGCAAAAGACCGCGCAACCCTGTCACGCAAATTAAATGACAGGGCATATAAAAACAAAGAGAAGGCTGTGATCGCAATCCCAGCCGTGAGTATCTGATTGATCGTCTGAATCCCCACCAGAAGACCGTCCAACCAACCGTTAAACATGCCTGCTATCTCACCTCTAACGCAGATATCGCCCGAAAAACAATGCTACATCCTGCGTTGCATAATAATGATCATTATACCCGGAGAATTCGAAGCCCAATTTATGGGCCATACATATCGCGGGATGATTCTTGGACGGCATCTCAAGAAAGATTTGACGAAAGCCTTGTTCTGAAGCCCAGTCCTGTACCGATAACGCCAGCGCAGTTCCGATGCCTCGACGGCGAGATTCCAGAGAGACTGCCAGATCCGAGATCCAAACCGAACCCGCTGTCACGTTTTCAAAATAGCGGATATAACCAACTGGGTGCCGATTCGAACCCAGTGCGGTTAGCATTCGCGTATTGTGATTCCATTCATCAGCCAGCGAAAAGACTTCTCGCGGGTATTTTACGTGAATGGCACGCGGCAAGCGCACTTCGCGTAATACGGCTGCAATTTGACCGCTTGACTTTTGCAAATCCAGCTGCCAGACATATTCACTGTCACAGGAATGGTCAATTCCCATCAAGCCTGTTATGTCCGTTGAGACAGTCGGTCGCAACTCAAATCGAAATTTTGCTATCATTGTCCTGAAACCCGTAAAGAGATTACGCAAGGTGTCATAGTTTGGCCTTGATTATCGGTCACTACTAAACGAAGCTGATAATCGCCCGGCGTCAGCACGGTTGTATCCCAAAAACCCAAGGATCCATCTTCTTGGATATCCTTCTTTTCTCCGGCAAAAAGCGTTGACCAGGTATCCGTGCCTTGAGGCGAAATTTCATATTTATAAAAACCAAGATTCGGAACGTTCACTACTCCAAACAACTGCACTGTTCCTTTCACTTCCGCACCAGATTTCGGAGCAGTTATCTCGATTTTATTCGGAACACAGCCAGTTGACCCGGCCGGTGTGGGCAAGATTGCGGATGCAGTCGCAGCCAGTGAGGTCGCCAATTCCGCAGATATCGTACCAGTCGGTGTAACCAGAATATTGGGGGTCGGGGTCGCCTGAAAGGCCGTTGACGGCAGGGATGGCACAACAAATGATGCAATCACAAATTCACTCAACATTAATAAAATTATGATCCCGGCAACTGCCAGCGACCGACTCAACCGGTTCTGAGCCATCTGTCTTTCAAGACCGTAAATGGCCGCCTTCCATTCTTGCAAGGCCAACCAAAGCCAGCGGATGGCGACGATCCCACCTATGGCCAAGACCAGATATATCAAACCCTCATAATCTGAGAGAAATCGATAAACGTCTGCCATGCATACCTAATCTAAAGCAGGCGTAATACACCACGGATAAGTGTTTCGATCTTCGGCGCAATGATCTTGCCGGCTTCCAAAACTTCCTCATGCGTGGTCTGGGTAGTACCATCAAGATTGGCTTTGTTGCTGATTCCCGAAAACCCAAGCACGCGCATCCCGCCATGCCGTGCAACGATCACCTCCGGTACAGTGGACATTCCGACAGCATCCGCTCCGGCCATCCGCAAAAAACGCAAATCCGCCGGCGATTCGAAGGATGGTCCGCTCAAGGCGATATAGATCCCTTCTCGCAAAGTCAAATTCTGAGATTTGGCTAGACTTCGCGCTTTACCAGCCAGATCACGATCGTAAGCCTGGCTCATATCCGGGAAGCGAGGGCCAAACTCGTCAAGGTTTGGTCCGATCAAGGGATTCTGTCCCATCATCCCTATCAGATTGACATGGTCAGTGATTAACATCACATCCCCTGGGACAAATTCGGAGTTCACCCCACCAGCTGCATTGGTCACAAATAAGATCTCAATCCCCAAGCGTTGCATGACACGGATTGGCAAGGTTATTTGTGACATACTGTAGCCTTCATAAAAATGAATCCGCCCTTGCATGACAAAAACCGTTTGACCATCCAACTCGCCAATTACGAGCCGGCCAGTATGTCCTTGCACGGTCGATAAGGGCCAACCGGGAAGATCCTTATATGGGATACCAACCGCATCCTGGACAGAATCGGCCAACGAGTTAAGACCTGAGCCAAGAACAATTGCAACACTCGGCTGTTTTGATGTCCGCGCGCGGATTGCATCTACTACCCGGTCAATTTGTTCTAATGTTACAAAACCGTTCATATTTGAGCAACCTATGTGAAATTATTTTGATTTCAATGCAAGCAGGATGCATACGAAGCAATTACATGCCCCATCAGCCTAGCCTCCCTTGCAATGACTAGTAATTATATCAAAGATTTTTGTTCTAATTTTCACCAACGGAGGGTGATCCAATTCGACGAATCTTTAATATTATTAATTGATTGTAAATTGTGCATTCCTGTGCTAAAACTATGATAATGACCAGACGCTCCTTCTATGCCTTTGCCATCATCACGGCGGGTATGCTTGCTCTCACGGCTCAAAGTCTCCTGCTCATACCTGACCGCCAGGCAGCACTAAACCAAAATCTACCTCCCGGTTATTTCTTCATCCTGGCTGGGATTTTTTATTTGGTTAGTCTTCAAGGTCGCGCCTCCATAGTATTGATTTATTCACGGATAAGGCGTGGAATTATCTATGCCGCCGTATCCATATGCCTGAGTATTTTGGCAGCAATTTACTTTCTCGCACAATTGTATATTGAGGCTTTTCTTTGCGGAAGCCTGGCATTTAGTCAACTCATTGCTATATGGTTAATCACCAGGAAAGAAGAACCATCCAGAGATTACAGCGCTGGATACCTATCGGTAATCAATTTCGTAATCGGAATGATTCTGGTCGCATTCCCCAATATATTATTTTCGCCATTCTATAAACCTGCTATATCCCTGCGATTTGTGATCGGGATTCCAGCACTATTTTCAGTTTTTGCCAGTGGGTATGTTTTTTTTCGACCAACACAGCCAACCAGCAAATTTTTATTCAATCTTTCATCCGTTCCATGGATCATTTGGAGTCTGGTCTTTTCAGTTAATCTCCGACTCCCAATCCTGATCCCAGGGATCGCACTGGCAATCGGGATCCTTGCTGCAAATCAAATGCCGTGGTCTCAAATTATCCTCCCCAAACAGGATGTTTTAGGACGACGCATGTATCAAGGGGTCAGTATCTTTGAAATATGTATTCTTTTCACCCTTGCCCTTGTTTTTTATTTTGCCGGTTCTGCGAAATCTGTATTCTCAGAAAGCGCACTCGAAACAACCCGAGATTTTGCTTTCTTGTTCTTCCTGGCTATTTCCATCTTCTTGAACTACGGCTCAATCACTTTCAACATGATCATCAATGGCCTCATGCAACAGCTCGGACTCCTGGCCAACCCAGAGCCAAATCAAGCGGAACATCGCCTCAAACGAAATTCGACCATTGCCAAATTGATTGCACCTTTTTCGAGGTCGCAATCAGATCAACAATTAAAACTCCAGCTACAGGAAGAACAGGTCAACCATTTAAACGATCAAATTCAGGTCTATAAAAGACGGACTTCTCAATTAACCCTGTTGACCGAATTAAGTCAACAGTTGGAGGCGCATTTAGATCATCCGGTAGCCGCACAATTAGCCGTTAATACCCTGCAACGTGCATTTGAATGTTTATTTGTTGCAGTCCTTACATACGAACAGGATCATGACGAATTCTTTATCTTAGCCGGAGCAGGGACCTTAATGAACTCCATACCACCGGGGTATCGACAGGATATCCAAGAAGGGGTGGTTGGACGAGCTGCCCGTCTTCGAAAAACGCAAGTTGTAAATGACACAAGACTTGATCCGGACTATATCGCAATCGACAAGCAGGAACCAGTACTTTCCGAGGTGAGCGTCCCTCTGATTTACCATGGAGAATTAAAGGGGTTATTGCTACTTGATGATAAGCGGGATAATGCATTTAACAATTCGGATGTTACTTTGATCGAAGCAGTAGCGACTGAATTGCTCCATGCTTGGGATCGCACCAACTACAATCAGCGGCTGACAGAGCTCATTCAAGCCGGGGTTTCCCTTTCCACACTGCTTGAACCACAAGTTGCCATTCGTGAAATTGCAGTCATCACCAAACAAACCCTGGAGGCTCGATTTACTTTTGCGACCCTGTTGGATCATGATGGCAACTTTACGCGCTACACGCATTCCGGGTACGCGCCGAATTTACTTAAAATGCTAAGCGAGGATCCAACCGGTAATACACTAATGCGAGCGGCACTCAACGCCAACCGGCCGTTTCGCGTAAGAGATATCCGCAAATTCAGTGGCATGGCAAATGTTGAAATCGACCATAAAAGCATGCGCAGTGTACTTGCCATTCCAATCCGACTTCATCGGTTAAGCGTAGGCGCCATCCTGGCCTTCGGGAAACAAGGCGAATTATTCTTCACAGAATATGACGAGCCGCTTGCCAACCTGCTTTCAACACAAGCCGGCGCAGCCATCGAAAGTGCTTACCTGTACCAGGAATTACGGACAACACTCAATACAACCACACTCCTCTATCAACTCAGCTTTCAAGTCATTCAGTCAGAAACAATCTACGAAGCTGCTGCTGCCATTGTCGAAACGACGCATAAAATTGCCAATGCAACCACAGCTGGCATCGTCTTACAAACCCCCGAAGGTGAGATAGAGGCAAAGGTTGAATTTAATAAAGATGGGTTTCATTTTGGCGGTGAACACCCAATGGATTTGATAGATAGAACCATCCAGACGGGACAAAATATCTTTATTTCAAACGATGAAAAAACAGCCAGAATATGCTATCCACTACAAACTCCGTTACGAAAATACGGGGCACTTTGGCTGGAAATACCCGAAGGGCGTTGGTTTAACTCTCGCCATGCAGCAAATTTACAGACCCTGACCAACCAGGCTGCAATCGGTCTTGAACGTGCGATCCTGCTGGTGGAGTGGCAACGGCAAGCGAAAGAAATTAGAGCAGCCTATCTGGAACTTGAAACGACCTACGATCACACCCTGGCTGCTTTGATGTCAGCGCTCGACGCACGGGATCGTGAGACTGAGGGACACAGTTCGCGCGTTGGGCAGGTTGCCCGCTGGTTGGGCGAGGAACTTGGATTGACCCCATCTCAGCTAAAAGCGCTGGAGCGCGGTGCCCTTCTTCATGATATTGGTAAAATCGGCATCAGCGATACGATATTACATAAGCCTGGTGCACTAACTCCTGATGAATGGAAGCTGATGCGCGAACACCCAAAGATCGGCTCAAAGATAGTCGAAGATATTCCTTTCTTACAGGACACCTTACCAATCATCCGTTATCACCAGGAACGTTGGGATGGGAGCGGCTACCCAATTGGATTGAAATCAACGGAGATTCCGCTCTTAGCCCGCATATTTGCCGTCGCCGACGCATTTGATGCGCTGACCAGTATCCGTCCTTATCGGGAACAAATTTCAACAGATGAGGCCATGAAATATCTACGCGAACAAGCCGGGATCCTGTTTGATCCGACGGTCGTTGAGGCTTTTGAACGATTTTTATCCGAAAGAAAAATAGACGATATTCCCAACCCATCATGAAATCAAATTTATCGTCTAAACAGCTCTCCCCTCAAGAAATTCGCAGCTTCGTCTTGCCGGCTATTATCGCAATATTACTGGTTATGGCAAGTATTACACTGAGTGGATTTCTCACGCACGCGAACGGAACGAGGATCGATATGCTTCTAGCTGCCTTTGGGGTTGGAGCCAGTTTGTATACGATTCTTTATTATCAATTCGTTCTTAAATCTCCAGCTAGATTAAATAATGTCCGTTGGATAAATGCAGTCGTGAGTGGAGTTGCCCTTGGCTGGCTGGCGAATACGCTCCCAGATCAGCAAATTTCATTATTTTATGGAACTCTCATACTCATCGCAATCGTGAATTCCGTAACTTCGGGACGCTGGCCAACATTTACGCTCATCCTAATTGGTGAAGGAATCCACCTGGCTACTCACTTTCAACAACACTCATTACCATTAATTTGGATCCAAAATTTAAGTCTGCCATTAATTGCAATAATTGCTGCTGAAATTACTGCGCGCCTATATGACGTCAAACAACAACACATCAATCGATTAGAAACCATCAACAGTTTTGCCCAGGGGATTTCATCTACACTAAACACAGACCAGGTCAACTCGCTACTCAATGCAGCAATCCAGAATGCACTTGAAGCTGACACATACTTTGTTGGGCTGGTGGAAAAAGATCAGATAGAATTAAATCTGTTTTTTGATGATGGTGAATATTTCTCCGACGTAAAAGTTCCCATCAAAGGGACACTTGGAGGCTGGGTCGTCCGCAATCAGGCACCGCTCTATCTGCCCGATCTACGCCAGGACATCACGCTGGAAGACGTGGGGAACTTCATCATTGGTAAGGACCGCACAAGCTTATCCTGGATGGGTGTCCCCATTCATTCCGAGAACGTCACTGGTGTAATCGCTGTCGCATCATATAAACCCAATGCGTTTAATCGCACCGATCTCGAACTCCTCGAAAACCTGGCCCAACACGCTACGCTGTCCCTGGACAATGCTTTTCATCACACCCTGGTCGAGGAACAATCCCACATCGATAGTCTGACTGGCGTTTTTAATCATGCATATTTTCTGGAACTGGTCCAGGAACAAGCTGAACAGGCAGTAATTGAAAAAAATCCACTCAGCTTGATTATGATGGATATCGATTACTTTAAACAATATAACGATGCTTACGGGCACCTGGTCGGTGATAAAATTTTGACCCTGCTATGCAAGACGATCCGGCGTTTTATAAAAAGCACAGATGCGATTGGGCGCTGGGGTGGTGAAGAGTTTGTTATCTCCTTACCAAATGCCAACGGCGTACAGGCCACCTTGGTGGCCGAACGAATTCGAGAATCAATGAACAAACTATCCATTTCCAACCGCGACCACAAAAGCATTCCCGTCCCAACCGTCAGCCAGGGGTTAGCGATTCTTCCTGATGAGGCCGATGAAATCTTCAAGCTGATCGATTTAGCCGACCAACGCCTCTATATTGCCAAAGAACGCGGCAGAAATCAGATTGAACCAGATATTACCCACTGGCAACCTCTCGAATCAAAAAAATAAACGGGCAAGCGCCCGTTTATTTCGCCAACACCTTTCCGAAACCCGAAAGAGTTTTTTCCACACCAAGGTCATCAATCCAATAATGCGTTACCAGACGGAAACGCCGCTCACCAACAACGCCGACTTGCACGCCGTATTCTTTCATTCGTTCGGCAACAAGCCGGGCATTAATCGTGACCTCACCTGCAAGATTCATGAAGACCATGTTCGTGGCGGGTGTACCTGCATCCAGGACAAGCTGACGGATCTGACGCAAGCCTTCAGCCAGATTGCGCGCCCGTGAGTGATCTTCACCCAGGCGTTTGGTCATTT
>Ga0315540_10001495_pt1 | contig 13389 bp, 9 predicted proteins | sample SalMarSW160110MG_FD_203677 | JGI IMG/M metagenome (GOLD analysis project Ga0315540, IMG submission 203677) | Salt marsh sediment microbial communities from the Plum Island Ecosystem LTER, Massachusetts, United States - Salt Marsh Sediment SW1601-10 ... | reverse complement strand
CTATTTTTGTGTCGCCTAATCCTGATGCGAAATTCATTACTGTCAGAGCGCCAAAACAGGATAATAAATTTGTCAGAACGCCTAATGCTAAAAACTGTGGAGCAATTGCCCATTTGTCACCGTATAATGCTCCAATTATGGGAGTTGATAACACTATCAGAATCATTGTTGCCGGAACGAGTAACAAAGCAGTATATTTAATTGAAGATGAAAACACAGTCTTTACGAGGTCGAGTTCCTTTTTCGGATCAAGTTTAGAAAAAGCTGGAAATAGAACAGTGTTTATTGGAACAGTAAAAAAAGCGAGCAAGATCGCGAAATTAGTTGAAACCTTGTAATTTCCTATCAAAGACAAATCTTTTATATATGAAGCCATAAGCAGAGAGTTAAATTGGATTAGCAGCCCAGCTAATATTCCCCCGATTGCAAGAGGGATACCATAACGCAGAAGAGGTTTTAGTGTCTTAGATAAATCAGACTTATTGATTGTTACATGTGGAATCTTTTTGAAGATTAAAGCATATAGAAGAACTGCTGAAATTAGACACCCAACAACGGAAGTCAACACAAAACCAATCATTGCGCCTAAAGCTCCATAACCCAATATTACGAGAACTGGCGCAGTAACACTCTGCACTATTGCTTGAATAATAGATACCAAAGCGATAAGTTTCATTCTATCGAAACCTACGAAAATACTTTGAATTACTGTAAATACCGAAGCTGAAAGGATACTAATTGAGGCAATTACCATTAGGAAAGCTGAACTTGGTTGTCCGAAGACAGATGTTGCTATATAAGTGGCTGCTAAAATGGATATAACACTTAGGAATAATGCAGTTGCTATTTCAAAAGTCAAGCCAGCAACTATCGTTTTGCGCAAATTCCCCTCATTCTTGTTGGCTCTAAATTGGGCACATTGCCTTGTAATTGCTGGACCAACACCCCAATCTTGGAATAATAGAAAAGTTGCCGAGGGAATCAAAGCGACAGCAAAAAGCCCGTAGTCACTCTCGAGAATTAATAACCCTAAGATGATCGTTCCTATAGCCGCAATGACTGTTGAGGCTATTCTTCCTGCAAAAAGATAGAAGCTTCCTGAAGCAGAAATTTTGCCAATCTCAGCTACTTTGTCCGAAGATTCTTTTTCCATTTTTTACACGTCTAAATTAAATTTCTTGAAAGAAGTCTAATAATTGTTTTTTTGTTTTTTTTTATTAAGATCCTGGCTGATTGTTTGTTTTAAGAGTGAACTCTAAGACGTGATAGCTCAATTTATTTAGAGTAAGACGAAACAAACATACCCTTTGGCCGAGGCAATGTCGGGTCGTTCGCAAGGTTCAAGATTTTCACGATTTTCCTGAAAATAAATAAGTTTAGCTAAAAATAGGCTGCAAATGATCTGTTTTCCCAAGAAAGAACAAAAAAAGTGGGCTATAATGCTTTAGAACTTTTTTAAACGGAACGCCCAAGTAATCGGGCTTGAAAAGGGCAAAACTCCATTTGATTGAGCATGTTAAAGGTATCAGGGCTATTTACATTAAATACCGTTGTTTTCGACCAAACAATTCCCTTTTTAGAAAGAATTGTCGACAACTTGTTTAAAACGTGAGGGATAACAGAGTCAGATGAAACATATAGTTCTACCGAACCAGTGCTAAGAAAAGGGCGTTTAAAAATCAATGCAATTGAATTTGCCGATTCAAAACTAAACGCATCTTTGATAAAAAAATGTTTGAACTCTTGCGAAAAACCGTTAATTATGTTACTGGGACTAAGCTCAAAGAAATCAACCCAATTAGAACTCATATATTCTTTGCATAGACTGAAAATTCTATCCTTATTCTTTTCAGGTCTAGCGGTTGCTGTTACTATTTTACCATTTCGTTCATACTGCATCTTTTCTGGAGATTGCCCACCCCACAACATTAAGCTGTCAACAATTAAATTGAAGCCTCGCTTAAGATAAAAATTCAACAATACACTATCATTGAAATCAGGGTTTAAATAAATCTTCTTTGCTCCATGTTCTTTTGCATAAGTCATTGAATAATTAAGCAGTTCAGTAGCCAAACCCATTCTCCTGTAAGATGGAGAAACAAAAACAAACTTAATGCTATAAAGATATGATGTGTACTTTATTAGTGAGAGATAGCTTACCGCAAGGTTTTCTTGCGTATTATAGATAACAAATCCAGTCGTATCAGGGGCTAAGCCAGTTATTTTATTTAATCTGTTTGCCAATGTTTGATCCAGGACATGTTTGTAAACAAAGCCTGCCTTAAGCAAAGAATTCACGTCTGCAGGGATCAACCGTCTAATAACGAATTTTTTGTTAATTGAAGAAGTATATTGCTTTTTCATTGTCACGACTCATTTAAACATGATTTCTAATTCCTAAACAAAATCTTGCTTGCAGATTGAAAATGCTAATTTGATCTTTATTCAAGGCGTCCATTTCTCTATTCTCCGGTATGCTATGATGGATATAATAGTAGATATTATCGCTACCCCTCCAATTAAAGCGAGTGAAGAAGGGGCTGAAACTGTAAAATCGGAGATAGATTTTGGAGAGAAAGTAGGAGAAGGAGAAGGAGTCACAGAAGGACTCGGAGAAGGAGAAGGAGAAGGAGAAGGAGTCACAGAAGGACTCGGAGAAGGAGAAGGAGAAGGAGTCACAGAAGGACTCGGAGAAGGAGAAGCAAGATTAAGCGCTTGATTAACTGTTAAGATTTGTGCACCAGAAGTTTTTGCATAATCTAAGAACGATGCAAAATCATCTATACTAATGCCGCCATACTGAATAGCTGTTTGTGTATTCACAACGTTATGAATATAAAAAATGGACCATTCGTTATTTCTTACTGTTCGGTCAATCCAATTTTTTAGTGTCGGAAGCAAGTTTGGATATTGCGCACCTGAAGATTCACTATCTATACCAGGTAACTGGAATGGATGATTATCGACGGTTATAGGAGTATAAAATACTATGCGGGAAGAACGGTAATACTGGGAAACAATTGTGTCGGCGTGACTAAAATCTCCTGTACCAAAAGGATAAGCTAAGTTGTTCACATTTAACCCATAAGACTCTAAAGTTGCTTTAGAACCTACACATTCAAATCTAATTTGCTCATCGGTTAAAGTGTTGAAATTGCTGTGGGTTACACCATGACTGGCAATTTCGTTCCCAGCGCTTTGCATTTGCAGTAGTTCAGAAGGGCTTATTTGGTTAAACTGATGATAGGGATCATTGGCAACGTTTGTTGGAATATAGAATGTGCCCACAATACCTCTGTTCTGCATCATCGGAAATGCAACGGTGTATTGGTTACGTGTTCCATCATCGAAAGTAATTGAAATTACACCATGGTTTTCTTCTGACCTAACTATGCTTCCCAAAAAAGATAAGAAAAAGATTAAACAAAGTAATACAACAGCCAGATATTTTTTGTTCAATCCAAGAAATCTAAAATCGGTATTCAAATTTCCTTTACCAAAGGGTAAACACTCATGGTTAGGTATAAACCTAATTACCAATTTTGATAATAAGCCCGAGTAGAGCCGTCAAGCGATTTAATTGTTTTTATTTAGTTTAATTACTCTATAAATATATCCATAATCTATTGTCGCGGTATTTTCAAGTATAAACTTATGGTTCGGATCAAAGTTTATCTGCCAAAATTCACATTTACGGCAAATAGAATCATTCGGAAAAACATTCTTTATTGCCGCTAAACGCAAAGCCTGATATTTAGGACCAAGCCAGATCTTTTTTAAAGATTCTTTTTTAGCATCTCCCAATTCCATTTTAAAAACATAGTCCAAGCAACAACCTGTTACTTTTCCATCCCAGCTAATTGCCATTGTTTCAAATGGGAAAGAACAAAATGCAGGAGGCGCTCTCATTCTAAACTTGCCACTAATTTCAGACTTGTTCTCCCAAGTATTATCAGGTAAGATTGAAGGTATCAACGTTATCGAATCAACAAATTGAACCCATTCCCGATAGACATCCAATTCTTGCTCTTCAGTCTTGCCATAATCACAAGTGCTCAAATGTACTTCAGGTTTTTTAGCACTACCACGTTTCTTAATTAGATATTTAATATTCTGCTCAATAGTGGGGTAGCTGGCGCCAATTCTTATTTTGTCATTAACTTCGCCTACACCATCAATACTAAAACCAATTGAATCAACTTTAAGGTCAACTACTAAATCTGACATAGCTTGATTGAAAAGCATACCGTTATCAATCCAAGAGACTGACCTTATTTTTCCTTGATCGCGTTTTATGATAGCATATTTTAAAAACTGTTTGAAGTCAGGATGAATTAGACTCTCTCCCCCAAAATGCAAATATAAGTTTTCAACCCCCATTTCAGATAGCTGATCTACACAGGCTTCAAACATTTTTCTAGACATGTAACCGGTTGTCTGCTTCAATTTTGAATAAATACACATTTTACATTGTAAGTTGCACTTGTTTGTTACCTCTAAGTAAGCGTTTTTCAGATCAGGGTAAACCATTTTCCGAAGTAAACTATTCTTATAGATAAAAGGAAGAATAATATTCTTAAGCCGACCAAACACAGGTTTAGTACGCATAGAATCCATCTAGTTATAATTTAATAGTTGCTTCTTTCTTAATAACTTATATTCCGAAAATGAAAGTTTTGCTTGATCCCATTAGTATGTCTCCCTTGAGCTCCATTTTTTATGAATTATTATTTTTTTTCAAAAATTGTATTTTTTAATAAATGTGGTTTCTGGAGAGTATGAATAGAAGCAAAATAGCAAATGATTAATTTAGGAATCAAGTTTAGCTGATCCGTAATGCAGTTTAAATCGACGAAGCTCAAACTCATTTATCAAGTCCCATTTAAGTAGACCTGAGCCTTCTCTTAGAAGCCACCTACCTATTTCTCTAAAGCAAAGCAGTCGGTCTGACAAATCTAGTGACACGCGATTTACGGATTTGAAATATTCAAAACAATTTTTCCAATGCGGTAGGACAATGATAGCATTGCTTCTTTTTCCTGTCCACCAGGCTAACTGCTTTCTATAATCTTGAAAGGCCATTATTTTTGAATAATAAACATTTGTGTATGCTTGTGGATGGTCTCTTCTGAAAAAAAGGTGTTCAGGAATTTCGTAAATGCGACCTAATAGACTTAGTTCAGCTAGTAAGTTCCTATCAGCATCAAGGTATTTTCCATGCAATGGAGTTTTCCTTAAACAACTTGAGCGCATAAGAGCGTGAATTGCCCAGCATGTGTTCCTCGGACTAATCATATCGCTAAAACGTTCATTTATTTTGTTGGAACTAATTTTGGTTAATGTTCTGTCATCGTAATTGCCTATTAACCTACCATTTTCGTCAATGCGGCTTACTTTTGAATGACATAAAACAACAGAGGGGTCAGTGTCAAGAACATTTACACATTTTTTCAAATACTCTGGAGATAGTACATCATCGTAAGCTGCCCACTTGAAATAATTACCGGATGATAACTTAAAAGACAGGTTATAATTCTCAGGTCCACCCAGATTTATTTTATTACGATAATATCGAATACGATTATCTTCTTCAGCGTATTTGCGACAAATCTGCTGGGTCTTATCTGTTGATGCATTGTCGGAAATTATCAACTCGAAGTCTCCATATGTCTGAGAAAGAATCGAATCTACTGCTTCGATAAGATATTTTTCACCGTTGAAAACAGGAAGACCTATACTTACAGAGGGTTTGACAACATTCATCTTAGACACCTAAAGTGTTTTTTGATAACAAATTTAAAAAAAATAATTCCTTTTTCTTTATGTTGCAGATTATAATTGAATTAGGGTAATTTTGAAAAACTATGCAATCTTTTCAAAAACAGCAATAAATTTTACATAGCATGAAGGATTTACTTCTTTTTCGTTAGTTAGAAATAGAAGGCTTAATTCTAGGTCGCCCAAATTATCCCTTATCCTTTTTGTGAAATTAGCAACATCGTAGAATCTTCCATGCCGATTCCCGTAACCTAATGTTGCATATAACAGTGCATCATCCTCAAAATCTAAGCTCTTTCGAAATAGCACAGAAGGGTCAGTTTGAATTGCATATTTATTGAAGAGATATAAAGGAATTATGCAAAGCTTGCCGCCCTTGCAAAGAACTCGGCTTGCTTCTTTAACAAATCTAATATCAGCGTCTTGTTCGAAATGTTCGAAGGAGCAATGCAAAGCCATTTTTGATGCAGACCCATTTATAAGCGGTAAATTTCCAGCGTCTCCAATAATCATGTTACTTTTTGTTTCCTTCGAAGAGACTAAATCTATCCTGTATGTTTTGCAAGAAAAGACATTTCGATATATTTCAGCCACTGGTGAACTTGAGCTTGCCACATCGATGTAAATATCTTTGAATGATAAATCTAAAAGTTTAGCGGCCAGATAATGTTCTAAAGATTTTTCTACAATATTATGGGCGTAAAATGGATAATTGCTGTAATTTGCTTTTTCCATGTAACGTTGATAGTCATTAGTATCAACAGATATGTCAGTTATAGTGTATCCGCTCTTTTCTAAATCCTGTTTGATCGCAGCTTGAATTTTGGCATCATGAGGAATTTGCCCTTTTACTTTTGGTTCCCTTAGTCGTAGCCAAGAATATTCTCCTTTCAATCTTATCTTGGCAGTATAGAGTTTTATCTTAAACTTTTCAGCTAAATTCAAATTAATTTCACTCATTTTTTTACGAATTATTCTTATACTCAACTTTAAAAGAAGACGTCAGTCGTCTTTTTTAGCGCATTCTGCTGCTTATCAGCCAATGATATAGCCGTTTTTCTGTTTTGAATACCCATTTTTGTTATCTCTTCTCTTCCTAAAGCGATTAATTGTATTATTTTAGCTGCCAAGTCATAATAATCAAAATAAGAATATTCACACGGAAGAAAGTCGCCTCTAGCTCCGAATTTATCAGACAAAACAACAAGTTCTGCAAGGGCATAATCATATTTTCTTTGGTTTGATCCGCCACCATGAATCCCAAGATTGATTCCAAACCAAGACCTACTTAGAGTTTTTAGAAAGTCGGATCTACTTTCCAAATTAGAAAAATGTATTAGGTCTATATTTTTAGGGATTTTCTCCGGTTTCATACCAATCATATACACTCTAATGCTCTTACCAAAACACGCCAAAGCCTTCAATACTTCTTCAAGCGTCTCAACAGCTAAAGAACCCCAATGGGCCCTCATTACTATACTTATGCTTGGTTCTACATCTTTGGTTAAAAGAGAGATTTCTGACATAGGGTAAATATTTGGGTAAAAAATTGCTTCGTTAGCACCCATCTCAAGATACTTGAGTCGGTCTCTTTCGCTACAGGCGACTATCAAGTCAGGAATATCAATTGTTTTCTGCTCGAATTTTGCCATTATTTTAGATGTCGCCAAGCTGCACCCATAAAAGTCGCGAGCAACGTCTGAAGTGACATAAATAACAGACCCAAACTTTTGAAGCAGCCGCAAGTCTACAGTTTTCAAGCTGAAAAACTCATCTACCAAAAAAATTTTCTTGGAGTTTGACCTTTCCAACAATTCCTTTAGGCCATCTGACTTTGAGGACCTCCCAAAATATTGATAGAGTACATTAAAAAGAGTTGTGACAAAACCTCCTGCACGGATACGACTCTCAAGTTTCCCGTTAGTTAAACGCCTGACAAACCCATCATGCAGATCTTTGGGACTTTTTAAAAAGTACAAGAAATAGTACATGAATATTCCGAATGTTGAAGAAGCTAATTCGATCTCATAGCCTGCACCTTTTTCAATAAATTGGTTTTTTCTGAAAACATGTATAAAACTAGCATTATGATTTGATTTTAAAATCCTTGCAACAAAATCTGCTTTAAGCGAAATCTCTGTACCATCTCTAATGATAATTACTAATACCATTTTTCTGAGACCAACATTTGAAAGATTATTCATTTCATACTGAATAAAGTGGTTTACTACAAAATAAATATCCTTTGAAACTAGTGCAAATTACATAACGCCAAATATATTAAAAATGAAGCTTTCTTAGGGTTTATCTCGTCAGGTATATGGCACTCGATAATCGATTTCTCCAGCTCCATTCGAATAAATTTTATTTACAAAAGCATCTGTGCTATTAAGAGCGGGAATTTGGCTAATATTAAAATGGAAGTTTACTTGAAAATCATAGGTTATAATTCCACTTATGCCATTAAACTCACTTAAGTAAATGTATGTAACGTTTGAATCAAAAGAAAAAGTGTTCTCGTGACGAATATAGGTCCCTTCAGCAACAGTTCCACTCGTGGTATTGGATAATATGAGCAACATACTTCTATCTATTGTACTGTAACTATTCAAAATAAGGTCTAGAGACCCTCTATCACTAAACGTCCATTTTGATTCAATATCTCCATATCTTGAAATCCATGCAGCGCTAAATACATCTCTTTCATGAATCAGCCCATAAGAATTTTCCATTTTGCTTTTGCTTAAAGTAATTGAGGAAGGAATAGGATCATTGGTAACCTCGTAAACAAGTCCAGTTTGGAATAGGAAAAACGGAATCAATATTATTAAAGTCAATAGAAAAACGGAGTTCTTTTTTGTCTGTTCTGAGCTTACATTTGGAAAATTGTTTTGTGTAAACCGGCGTAATCGAGAAAATATCTTATAAACCGCAACAGTTCCTAAAACAAAGAGAGGTGCCAGAAACATAAGTATGATTTCATATAACCTTCCGAGTTCGAGCAACCCTGAAAAACGAGGAAGAACTACGGCAGAAATAAGCAACACCAAACTTGCGAAAATGATTGAAAAGAATGTGGAGTCAAATTCTTTTTTTCGCCATTTGACTAATAATGAAATAAAACCAACCAAAATGAAAAGTACTGTAAGGTCATAAATTATTGTTCCCGCATAATGCATTGTACTTGGTCTTGACACGAGTCCAATTGCAGCTTGGACATCGCCTCCTCGAGCTGCTGACGAGAAAAATTCTGATAAGAAACTGCTAACAGTTGTCTGAATCACCCCGACAAATTTAGAGAAGGGCCCTCCTGCACCATAGGAAGCTTGAACTACAAATATATACCATAAGAACGTGAAACAGAATGGGAATATAATAAATGTTGAGCGAATTTTCGTAAATGCAGTCTTCCAAAAGACTTTTCCCCCAAGCCATGCAAAGACAATAAAAAACAAAAACATGAAATTCATTGAATAGTGCGAAACCAGCAAACCAAAAAAGGCAATAATGAAGACAGCCCATTTACGGCCACCCTTAATCTTCCTGCTAAATAGAAGCAAGAACAGCATTATAAAAAATAACTCAGCAATCATTTGTTTGACTTCGGATAGAATTAGCGTGAAAAACGCATAATTCGATACAAAGAAAATTACTGAGAGAAAAGCAATTTTTTCACTCCAATATTGTTTGAACAATAAGTACAAACCGAGTGGAAGTAGCGAAAAAATAACAAGATATACAATTTTAAATATCCAACCAGGATCAATATTCAACAAATTTGATAATACAGTAGGAAGAACAGTTATACTCAGCATGGCATTATCTGAAGATTGCTGGTAATTTGCGTTATTTTGTAGGTTCCAGAAAGAAGAGTTCTTTGTAGAAATAAAGGTATTATATTCACTCTGAATGTCTGCACCATACTGATAATTTGAAATTAGAGCTTGACTTAATAAAAGAGCAATTGTTATTGAAAGTATAATCAAAGGATAGTAAAATGAGATTTTTGAAGATATATAAGAACTGAGAACGCCCAATACAACGATCGCTGCAATAGCGATTATTATGGAAACTGAAAGAAGATTGCTATTGTATTCTCTAATTAATAATACTCCAACCATACTCAAAATTGGAAGAGCGAAAAGAGATAACAAGGGCCAGAATTTTACACCCTTTAAATCTAAGGGCGCCAAATTTCTATTTTTAAGATAATCAACGATAATCAGTACAAAAACAGTTACATTGACTATTATTGCCATTGGCGCAGTTGACAAAGGATTTAAAACAAGCTGTAAAGATCCTAAGCCATTTATCAAAACTCCAACAAGCGATAAAAAGGCTATACTTAAACCTACTGAAAAAAGAATAGTTTCTACAATATTACTATGTCTTATACCAAATAGACGCAGAAGAAGAAAACCAGGAATAATTGAAAAAAAAATGAACCCTAGAACCTGACGAACGAATGGAATATCAAAAACCATTGAAATAATGACTACTACCTGTATTGAAAGCAAATACGTCAATACAGAAAGATTTCTTTTTTCCATCCAATTTATCACTTTATTTAGAAAGGTTAATTCAAGCTCTTAAAAATCAGTACCAAAAACATTCATTGTTGATCTTTAAATGCTAAGATAGCGATTGTTTTTCCATTCTACACTTAATCTCATGCAACCAGTCTCCAAACAATTTGTCCCAATCATAATCTTGAACATAGCTTAACCCTTTTTTATGAAAGTCTTCCCAAATTCTTCCATTTGTTATCAAAGTTTCAGTTTTTTGGACAAATTCGTCAACATCCCATTGTATTGCAAATCCACTATCACTATCTCGCAAAATTTTTCCAATATTACCAATATCTGTAGCGACTATAGGTAGACCTGCAGCCATGTAATCAAATAACTTTAAAGGTGAAGCAAATGCTGCTGCCTTGCCTGGTTTGAAGGTTGCTAATCCAACACTGGAGTTACACAAAAATTTAGCCATTTCTTTATAAGGAAGTTTACCTGCAAAAGAAATTGAATTTTCTAAAGACAGACTTCTAACAAGGTTTTCCAACTCAATCTGCGTCGCTCCCGAACCTACTATTGTCATTGTTATCCCAGGAATTTTCTTTCTTAATAATGCAAAACCTTTAATCGCTACTTCAAGACCACACCATTCAACAATAGAACCCGCATAAATAAGAGATAAATCTCGACATAGTTCTTGAGATCTCTTGAAGTATTTTAGGTCTGCTCCATTTGGAATAACTATGCAATTCGAATTTCGCAAGAGAGCTCTTTTTTGAAGGGACCAACTTACTGAAACTACAAGGTTAGCTTGTTTTATAGCAGCATCTTCCAGCATGGAGATAAATTTGCTTCGAGTCTGTCCAGCCTGTAGGTCTTCGAAGAAATCTAGGTTTTCGTAGACAAAAAAAGTTTTTGATTTTTTATTGGCTGCTCGAGCAATAAAAGCGCTAATTGGGTCTGTTGCGACCACAACGTTGTAATCGAGAGATTTGCTGATAAATTTGAATAATAAAAAATCTAAAAGTGAAAATGCTATGTGCATCAATGCACTTGAATTGCTATTGTTAGAACCAACTGTTGGCATAGAAGGAAAATGTATTATTTTGTTAGACGAAATTGACGCTCTTGATGGGAATAAGAAAATGTTCTTTAGAAATCTTATAATGCTCTGATTTTCATGACGGAAACTGAGGTCAAATATTTTGGTATCTATATTTTTTTTATCTAGAAAACGTATCAAGTATTGAACTCTGTGTGTCATGTGACCTAAATCAATTGATAAAAGTAATATCTTTAGATCCATATGCAGGGTTCTCCAGGCAGTAATTATTTTAAGTCAAAGAGTATTCGATTTTTATCAGAATAAGAAAACAAGTAATTCTAAATTTTATTTTAATTTCTTGCTAAATGTGTATTTAGGAGGTCAATGAATTGTTTCGAGAAATTATTCTCGCTGAACTTTTCAACAAATAGTGAGAGTTCTGTCGCCTGTAATGGAGACCAAGAATCAATTGCTTTTTCCAACTTTAAAACAGCATCTTCTATATTTCTAAACCGAAATTTTTCTGGGACGAATTCTCTTGGTCCCCCCGAATCATGCACAATGGGAATACAACCTAATGACATAGCCTCTATTATTGCGATGCCAAAATGCTCTTTTTCCTTTGTATGCAGAAAAACTTTGGAATTTAATAGTATTTCTTTTGTTTGTTCTCTGGTCAGGTTGGTTAATACTTTTACTCTATCAGATACCTTAAGATCTCTAATTAAATTAATGAGAGAAATCAGAACTTTTCTTGAGCTGAGAAGCCCTGCGATCGTAAATGAAATATTTTTACTTGCTAGTTTGGCAATGTAGGGAATTATTTGCAGATTTTTTTCGGCAGATATGCGAGCGATGATTGCCACGTTATTACATCGGTGCTTGTGCAAGTTTGCCATGGAAGTTGTTAATATTTGATTTGGAAATGACGGATATAATACTGGCACATCTACACCGAATTCGGCTCTAGCAGCTTGAGCCGTAAACTTGCTATTTGCTAAGATTAACTTCTCAGCATTTTTGATCTTATTAGAAATTAAAGAGTGTTGATAAGGTGAAAAGAAAAGTTTATTTCGCCAGTAAGACAGCCCTTGTTTTACACTTGTTAGCAATGGAAAATGAATATAAGCAATGTCGGCTCCGGGAAGAATTGCATTTGAGTATGTGTCAATTAAAACCTCGCACTTTGCTTTTAAAACCATTGATCTCAGCGCATCAACATATAAATTATGAGGATCAGTCTGAGAAAAAAACCTTAACGGGAAAATTAGCTGTTGATCCACAGAGACTTTTCTATCAAAAATATGAGCGACCTTTTCCTGATTGATTGGACTGTCAGACAAAAGGATTACTTCGTGTCCTTGTTGTTTCAAAGCACTAATAATGTTTAGCGCTACCCATTCTGCTCCACCACACAAATTTATTGAGGGAGAAAAAACACCAACTATCATGTTTTCGCCAAAGCTATATTGTTATTTTATTAAGTATTTGGAAGTTTTACGACCGTTCTTTGAATAGCGGATACTTTAAGAGACAATTAAATACATATTGAAGAGGTTATGCTTCAATTCATAAATCATTTTTGTAATTAAGAATAATATTTGGTTAAACCGTTTGTGCTATGAAGGTTTAAAATTTTTTTGCATTCAACACATTAGATCTTATCAAATAGTTGGTCAAGTTCGTTATGTTACTTTTTTGCTAAGGATAACTTGATGCATGAATGGCTGAAATCTGCGCGTTCATTTCGCTTGGAACACCGAGTCCTGCCCAAAGATTAAAGCTGATTCCGTAATGTGCGCTTTGATTTATTATAGCTACAAGCCAACGCTGTTGAAGACTCGGAGTATATCCTGAATCTACCCATGCGAAGGATTCACCTGCATAACATCTGGTAGCACCCAGAGCATTAACACATGGAGCAATCCAAGCATCCGCATACCACTGAGCCGTTCCTTCAGGAGTTTGTGGATAACCTGAATGATAATCCCATGATGGATTTTCAAAATAGTATGGATGAAGAATATCAAAGACAACATTTGGTTCGCTTTG
>Ga0315540_10001493_pt1 | contig 13393 bp, 21 predicted proteins | sample SalMarSW160110MG_FD_203677 | JGI IMG/M metagenome (GOLD analysis project Ga0315540, IMG submission 203677) | Salt marsh sediment microbial communities from the Plum Island Ecosystem LTER, Massachusetts, United States - Salt Marsh Sediment SW1601-10 ... | reverse complement strand
ATATCGGAGAGCTTACGTATTGCTCTCCGGGGGTGGATTACATACAGATAGTTCCATATTTATCTATTTTGTTGTAGAAATTTTTTTCTTTTGTAATCGTTCCCATAACTTTGCCAGGTTGTGAGGGACATGATACATTATCACCATCAATAATAAGAATGTCATTTACGCCCACATAATCAAGTAATTCAGAGACACAAATATTTGTATCAAAAAGATTATCGTCAAAAGCTTCGATAAAATCAGATACCGATATTTGTATGCGAATATTTTCTTCTTTTATTTGTCTGTTTTTTTCCGGCTCTTTATAAATCTCGACCACGTCTTCCTCAATACTCACAACACCATTTCTAATATTTTTCAATAATGTTGTGATTTCTTTTCCGGTAAGATCATGATAATATGACCGACGAATACTCATCACTGGTTGATCCCCTTCCTGCTCACCGGCATACCCAGAACTTACAGTTGACCATCTTAAAACCTCTTGGTTTTTAGTTTTGCTTGAAAAGAAAATTATCTTATCATAACTTTCTTCTTTTAAGGTTTGTTTTAAACTCTTGCTGTCTCTTATTATTGTTTTCATCTTCGCTCTCCTTAACTCAAATTGATGATCTTTATTTAATCATCTATTATCAATGTAACACAACTATAAATAAATGTCAAGCTTTTTTGCAAAATAAATGATAAAAAAGTGAGATTTTGCAGAAAAAATTAAAATGGAATATCATCTATTTCCTCCTTGAAGTACTTTTCATGAATTTCTTTCCAGGAAAACACTACACATCTTGTGTTTTTTCCTGACATGTATACAATTTTTGACTTTTCGATTACGGATGGGTGTCTCTGTAGGACTTCCTTATAATCTGAAAAGGGTGTTTCCCGAAGTATTTTCTTAATCTCCGGGTGATCCGCATCAATTGCAAGTATACTCTCTCCTTTTGAGATCATTTTCCTTATCCCATATCGTCTGATATTTTCGTCATATCTTAATTTTCCATCAATAAGGGACATATCTGTGTCTACTATTGTGAGCATTTCCGCTATGGTTAATTCTATCGAAGGGTCAATTTTTATTCGTTCTTGAAAGATTCGGTTCAATATTCTATCTTCATCATTTCTGTAATCGGCTTCAAATATTTCCTTTATTGATTTTACTATGTATCCTTGTATTTTTTCATCACCTTGAAAAAAAGAATTATCTGACATAATCATCCAGAATCCTACGAGAAATGGGGCGTATGTATCAGCTGTTCTGTTATTGTGTGCGTTTTCCATTATTATTTGTTTTGCTTTTTCGATAGCAGGATTGAGTTCTTTTATTCGTTTGAAGATTCGTAATTTTAGGCCCGTAAAGTTTTCTATTTTTTTTACATAATTTTTATCGTTTGTGCTTTTGGGGGTCATTCTGCATACAACAACCCGGGAACGATCACCGTCATTATCGAATCTTACATTAATTGAAGCGAGGCAGAACATGAGTTTTATATTGAAATCTATAGGAGTGTGATCGGGAGTACCTTTTCCGGCGGCAGCGCCCGAATATGCAGTACGGATGAGAGTCAGTATTTTTTTGTTGTTTTCGAGACTTGCCTTATCATTTGAATCAAATTCGTCTATTATCGGGACTCGACAATCTTTCCCGCAAGTCTGTCTAATATAAGCTTCGCTTGAACAGGTTGCATCAATATATAATCCCTGTTTTTCCCCTACCCCCGGGACAATAATTGTTTTTAATATCGTCGTTTTTCCTATGCCATGACGGGCGGTTATCCATATATGTGGTCTTATTTTCAGAATGGATGCAAAGGGTGCTATTGCTACAAAACCGGCTATTACGAGATAGTCGATAGGGCGCTCAAAGGAAAACGTTTTTATCTGTCTCATTAGATTAATGCCTTCTTCTATTGTCCACGGTTTTCCTTTTAGTTTAAGTATTACTTTTGATCTACAATATATATTTTTACCTGTATATTCATTATAATCTAATTCTTTGCCGCTGACAAATAAACAATTACCCATATTGAAAATAATATCATCACCATCTTCGTGAACACCGATGCCTAATATTTTATCTTCATTATAAATATTTCGCTTGAAAGACATTTCCCTAAACCAGGATATAGCCGCATATGGATCATAAGAGGTATTCCCTTCTTCATCCATCTTGTAGAAATTTTCAAGCCACCATTCCGCAGGCGCAATTTCTTTTAACCAGTTTTTTATAGATTGGTCACCACGGCTTATTCGTAATGGAATGTTTTGATTTTTCGGCAGTATATAATGAGCTCGTTTGTCGTAACCTAAAAAGAAAAATGGTGGGTTTCTTGTTATTCTGCTTTCGGGGTTATCATTTTTTGATTCATAGATTTCTGCATTTTCGATTATTTCTTTAAGTTCATCTATTTTGTTTTCCCGGATTAGATCGTCTGGATCTTTAAGATCGGGGGAATGAGCTATTTTTACAATTCCTTTGTAATTATTTTTTAATAGTATCCATGGATAGTTTTTTTGTTTATCGTCCTTTTCTAATTTTAATATTCCGCTTGCTTTTCTTCCAGGATCATCACCGTCGAAGGCAAATATAATTTCTTTTGTGGAAAGTAGATATTCCTTAAGAGATTTTATTGTCATTCCATTTGTGCCACCGGTTGAGAATACATTTTCAAAGCCTAATGCTCTTAAGGCGATAGCGGTCAGTTCAGCCTCCACGAGTATTACTTTTGTATCAGGCAATAATCTTCCGGGGGATGGGAACGTATAACAACCTTTAGAACCTCGCTTTTCGCATTTTCCGTCTTTATAGAAACATAGTTTTAAGCCTGTTGCTAATTTCAAAACAACCCCGGAATGACTCCATGATGAATACCCTTTTTCGGGGTGAATGAGTGGGATGCCTGATTTTTTTATTATGTCTTTTCCTATTTCTTGGATTGCAATATCAAAGCCCGGCCAATAACAGAGATAAGGTGTCATAAGTTCGGCAACACCGGGAGTATATCCGCGTTGGCTTAGAAAATCAGCAACACCTTTTTTACGTCCGCCGTGGTTTTTTAGATAGTTGATTAGTTTTAGAAATGATGTGTTATCAGTTTTGAACTTTTCTTTTTTCTTTTCGGATGGTGGACTGTATCCGTGGAAGGTTTTTTCTATTTCTTGGAATTGTTTTGCGGGATCTGTTATACCGGTCAATATTTTACAGGCGTCGTAAATGTCGCCGTGTATGCCGCATGATTTGCAATTGAAATTGTCATCATATATAAGACAGGCGGGGGTATTTATATTTTTGTGATCGGGAGAAAAACAGAACATGGGGCTGTTAGATGTATTGAAACCCTTTGAGGTGAGATATTGTTTTAGATGGTTTTTGTATTTTTTAAAATCCATTTATTTTATAGAATTGTTCTCCTTTTGTTGGAATGGATAGAAATAAGTTTTTCCTCTACCCTCGCAAGGGTGGACGATTAAAAATCCAATCAAGGTATAAATACTGTCATGGCTTAATTGTATATGAAAAATATCACCTTGGTCAGCGAGTACGACGATCTCGCCGTCTTCTTTTCCAACATCTATGTGGTAATTATAGTCGTGAGCAAACATAAAATACTCTTCAAACTCGTTTTCTTCTGGTTGTTCTTTCCATCCATTTAAAATTAAAAACCCTTTGATTTTATCTATTGTCATCTTTGTTTACCTCCTAACATCTTCTTTGATTCCATCCATAATTTTTTTTACACATATCGAAAATACAGTTGATTCTTCATGTATGCTTTTAGATAGTCCCTGCTTTATTATTTGTTCAAGTAATTCCCAGGCTTCCGCTTGCCACAATTTTTCTTTTAGATTTTTATTTCCTGAATCAATAAGGTTTTTTAAAAATAATATATGTTTATATTGTTTTCTTTGTTGTTTCGCTGTGCGGAAATTTATAAATAATGTAAGTGAAGATATTGTCCAAACTAATATTAAAATTATAAGATTTAAAGTCATTTTATTTACTCCTTTTTACTGGGAACTTCTTCGATCCATTCAGGAAACCATGTCCACCCAAAGGCTACGTATCCGTATGCTGATTTTTTGAATGATTTTATTTCTCTATCGCAAAAATCAAACATTACATCACAAAAATAAGGTGTACTACTACGATTTGATTTTTGATATAAATAATTTTTTCCAGATACAATTTTCTCGTATCCGTTATTTTCAAGCCATTCAATAATTTCCTTTTTTGATTTTGTGCGTAGTTTGTGTTTTTTATTTTTCATGGTTAATTCCTTTTTTATTTCTACCTGATATCTTTTTTATCTTACCATCTGCAAATACTTTCCACTTGCGTCCGGTTTCAATTAAGCCATATGAATGGTGTTTACAGATTCCTTTTATTTTGTTTCTTGGTTCATAATGCGGACATATATGTCCACAAACTCCCTCTCCATACTCTATAAATTCTTCGTTAGCTATGCAAAAAGTATGACCCGATCTTCTACTATTGGTCATTTCTGCCATTACCACAAAATCCTCTGTCGTTTCATCCATTAGCGCAAAAAGAAAATCAGCCTCATCTTCGTAATCAGTTTCGTCATAATATTCTTCGTCTTCTGTGCCATAATAATATTTTCTACTCATGATTTATCCCCCTATCTTCCATTTCTTCCGGGGTAAATGGAGCGTAATATTTACATCTAACACCTAAACCATTTGCAATTATGGTTATTAAACCTCCTTGATCCGAAATAATAGGTAATACATTTTCAAGTCTCTCAAATATTCTTGTTTTGTGAACACATATATTTTGATTTCTGCAATTGAAACATGATTTTGATTTGTTCATGTTTTACTCCTCAATTTCATTATGGGATTTTGCAATATCAACTAACTGTTGATAGGTTTTCATTATTTCTTTTATTTCGTTTTTTGCTTTGTCATTTTTTTTCGTTTTAGCTGCCTTATAATATTTTGAGAGGATTGAAGCTGCATACTCGATAGAGAGTTGGTCTATCATTTTTGTTCTTCCGGTATAGCGGGAGTATTTTCTTTTGTTTTAACTGCCGACAAAAGGTCATTATACGCTTTTTTGTAATAGAAAGTCGAATCTTCATAGTCTCGGGAAGCTTCTTTTTGTTGAGCTATTTTGAAACTGACACCTGCTATTTCCAGATTCGAAGCGAGGCTATAGATTTTATATCTTTCTGAAATGTTTTTGAAAAATTGCATTTTGTCACATAATATTTGACAACCGGTTCCACATTCGTGACAAATGTCTTGGATTAGACTGTCTGCTGTTATTGGTTTCATAGTTTTCTCCTTATTTGGTTTTAAATTAGCCCCATTGATCGGCCATAGCTTTTGCTATTCCTGGAAAGGTTTTTGATCTTAATTTACTATTATTTGACAAACTCTCCGTAAAATAAACATTTTGTCCTTTCTTTTTACCATGTTTATGTTGATATTTGGGGAGAGGTTTTTCTGTATGAGTTTTTTTAAAAAATAAATCGTTTTTTTCTATATGAATTAAAGATTTTAATCCTCTTAACCACAAACATGTAGTTTTCATTTCAGAGTCTCCGAAATAATAAGGCTGAATTATTTGATCTGGTTTTCTAAAATGGGAATTTACATATCCTATAGGATTTTCAATACAGATTTTTTTACATGGTAAATAATAACACCACATGAAAAAATCAAATGCTTCAAACCTTTTTATCTTTCGTTCCCCTGTTACATCTTCTTTCATGGCTCTATTTGCCACAACCGAAAGATAGGTGCAAGGCGGATGAACAATAATCAAGTCATATCCAAGCCAATTATAATTGCGGCAATCATCTTTTATGTGCGGACCTTCAGACTCGGTTGGTAATATATCACAACTTATTGCATCATGGCCGTTTTTTATAAAAGCATTTCTCACAATACCTGAATATTCACACAAAACTGCTACTCTCATTTTGCCATCTCTTCTGTCATTATCTCATCTTCAAAAAAATCAAACAGTGTTGGGGCGTCGACTTCATTTTCCGCCTGCTCAAGATACCACAAGCCATCATTATATGATATAGGATTGAGTTCAATTCCATATCCTTTTCGGCCTAATTTGATAGCTCTATAAGGAACCGTCATAAGACCGGCAAACGGATCGAAAACGAGTTCACCTTTGTTTGTGTATCTTGTAATGATACGATCGACAATATCGAATTGAAGAGGGCATATGTGATTTTCCAAGTCTCTTCTTTTTTGATTACCGTTGAGAGTGAGCATTCTCTGTACGTCATCCCACACATCTTGACAGTGCGATCCGGGAGCTACAACCATGAAGGCAGCGGGTAGGCTTCCGAGGTTGTCAAGCTCCTCTGCTAATTTTACGTGTTTTTCGTAATCATATAGATTTTTCCGGGACCATTCACGGAATATTTTTTGTATTTTTTTTACCGGAATATTTATGAATTCTTCAAATGTTAACAATCTTTCACCCGAACTTCTCCAGAATGCATGAGCATCTATTTGCCAACGTCCGCGAGAATAGTCTTGTTTTGACTTTTTTACAGGGATATCCGCAAAAGCGTTGCTTGTATCGGTAGGTAATTTTCGGAATAATAGTACATATTCAGGGCAGCCTACGCCCATCTTTGTACCATCTGTGCACTGTTGAGTCCACCCAAGTCTATAGGTTTGATTGTTTTCCCGGACAACATCTGTTACCACCGTTATCATTCCGCAGTATTGGAAACCGTGTTTGATATAGTGCATTATACATAGGCAGTGAAACGGATCCATAGTTGGCATTCCGGTACCAGTGGCATTTCCGAAAAGCACACGATCTTTTACATGACATGCAAAGATTCTCCCCGGTTCTAAAATTCTATAAAGATGTGGAGAGAGGAAATCCATTTGTTCAAAAAATCTTTCATTTCCCGGATTATGTCCGAAGTCGTTGAAGGTCATGGTATATTCATAGTGATTTCCAAAGGGAATTGACGTATGAATGAGATCAAAATGGTTATCGGGTATTTTAGGGATTTCAAGAATAGAATCACCTAACACGGCAGTATACAATTTACTTTTCTTTTCTTCCCTGAAATCAAAAAAAGTACGGGATAAATCTTTTTCTTTATTAGTTGTTGATAGTCCGTATTTTTTTATTATGTCTATCATTTTCATTAGCATCTCCTTATGTAATTCCCATTTTTTGAAAAGCGTATCTAAAATCTGTTGTTCACTTTCTGTGTATATTATGTGGACATTAACGGTTTTATCCTGCATAAATCGCAAGCATCTATGGATTGCCTGAATAAAATCGTTAAATTTATAATCAATACCGACAAAGATCATATCCGCACAATACTTTTGAAAGTTACATCCGCTTCCTGATATGCGAGGTTTTGATCCGAGGTATTTTGTTTTGCCCTGGGAAAAATCTATTATTCTTTTTTCTCGTTCATCTATGTCAAGGCTTCCGTATACTTCCGATAATTCCGGGATGAGTTTTTTGAGTTGATGCCGCTCACTTTCCCTGTGATGCCATAAAATGAAATGTTTATCCGACTCATTTTTGCTTATTATTTCAACCGCTTTTTTACAACGCTGAGTTATGCTATCTCTTTTTTCTTTGCAGGCATCTTTTAGGGAGATTGAGGCTTCTCTTAATAGTTTTCCTTGACCATCTTCATCGTAACCGGCTGATAGATGGTCAACTTCCAATTCATGCAAATGTATTTTGAGTTCAGGGAGATCATAGCCTGTGTCATTATACCCAAGGTCCGATGGTTTTGTGATGAATAATGCCCAGGATGAAACCCACAGCCAAAATTCGTTTTCTCTATGAGCGTGTAACGTTAGTTTGTTGGCTTTTGTGGAGTCGCGTTTGAAAAACCGGGTGAGTGCTTGCCCTGTATCCATTATTCCAAGAAATCCGGCGTAGTGGATTAACTCTTTATACTTGTTAGGTGATGGGGTAGCGGTTGCTACAAACTTATATTTGACTTCTTTGAATTGCTGCAAAAATGATTGGTAGGTTTTTGTACCATATCCGCGAAGTACTGACGCTTCGTCGAGGGAGACTGCTTTGAAATAATTTGGGTCGATGTCACCATCTCTGACGCGTTCATAATTTGTGATAAGTATTTGATTTTCGGAATCAATACACTCTTGCATAGTTTTTACGTATTGTAATTTTATTCCGAGCTTATTAGTTCCATCTTGATAGAATTCCTGCTTAACCCCAAGGGGGCAGATTATAAGGGCTTTTCCGCCTTCTCGTTCTATTATTTTGTGGCAGATTATAAGCTGTTGGATTGTTTTTCCAAGTCCGAAAGATTCAAATAGCGCACGCCTGCCGCCTGCTAATGCCCAGTTGATTGCATCTCTTTGGTGAGGTTTTAGAGTATAGCCGTCATTGAACTTCATTAAGCCGACATCGATCTTGAACCCTGATTCAGGGGCGAGGTCGATCTTTGATTTCAAGAAGTCGTTGTATGTTGGGTATTTCATTTTATTATCTCACTGTCAAGGAAGTCTTCCAAGTCATTACCGAATAGATGAAAAATAGAATCATAGTCATTACCGTCATCACTAACGATTGCCGGCGCAATTTGAGTATCATCATATAATCCATTGTATACATAGAAAAAACCTTCAATTAAGATAATAATTTCATTTTCTTTAAAACCAATTTTATCAGCACATTTTTTACCTATTTTTATTTTATCGCCAACCTTTAAGTTTAAGTAATTTCCTGATTTTTCCTTCATGCCGGAAACTCCTTTTTTAAATCAGGATGATAAATCCCTCTAATATTTTCCTTCATAAAAACTGCCGTATCTTTAATATCATAAAATGGTTTTATCATTTCCGGGGTTGCCTTAATTTTATTTTTTCGGTTGCCAGATTCTTGGCCTACATGGATCCAGTTAAAATATAATTTATTGGTCAGGGATAAAACAAAAGGTAATATATTTTCTTGAATTGGTTCAAATGAAATTAACCATTTATTAGGTAATGAATCAAGATATCGTATATTATCAATATGATAAAGTAAAAAATCAAACTTTGTAATACTTACTCCTAAAATTGTATTATGGGGGAAAAAGTATTTTTTATATATTTTAGGTGATTTTGTTAATACAACAAATGTGTGTTGGAAGTTTTCTGTTATTCGTTTTAGGATTTTTTCATACCAGGATTGTTTCCAATAGGCTGGGTCACTCATGGAATTGACGAAGATTATTGAGGGCTTTTTCGGGAACTTCCGGACGTAGTTTGATTCAAGCCATGTTGGATGAAAATTTTTTAAATCATCTTTTAATGATTGGAAAAATTCAGGCCATAAATTAGGTTTAATGTCCATATATTTCATTTCTTTTTTAGCCATTTTGTCAGCAAATCTCCAAGCTATTTTGCAAGCATAGCAATATTCGCATTTATTTTTACAGCCCCAAACTGGATTCCAAGACATGTCCCAGAAGTCTTTTTTTATTTTACTCATTTAATACTCCGATAAAAGAAACTTTATAAACATAATTTTCTGGATTTCTTTCAAGTTTTATTCCGTGATATTTCATGGTTTTAAAAACATCTACTCCCATTGCTTCTGGAATTAATTCGTAATTATAATTATTTTTTGTTTCTATATTTATATTATATGCAAATATTGCCGAGTTGGTATTTAATTTTTTTCTCACCGTTCCTTGCCAATACAAAAGGCATTTGCATTGTTTGTCGGTCCAATTCGGATGTAATGATTTCATTTTCTCTTTTTGTTTTTTAAAGTTAAATTTTACGTAAGAAAAGAAATAAGGCTTTGAAAGATCGTATTTTTCGTTTAGTTTTGGACATAAGGGAGGACAGTTTTTATTTTTTCCGACATTAGGACAACCCTTTTTATGTCCCGGATATGGTAATTTGCATAATGCAGTGGGATTATTGATGAAAAATAATGTTTGGAGTGGAATGGTTTTACACTCTTCTATGAAATCGCTTATTTGTGATTGTTGCATATTATTTGCCATTCTTCACCTACCTTTCGGTTTTTCCAGCCTTCTTCTTTCATTTCTTCTTTGGCTATGTGATAGGGACCATCTAACTCTAAGGTGGCATTACAGCCTGGTTTGTCACAGATTAGGATTGTTTTAATTGCCATAGTTTATTTCCTTTCCATTATTTTTTTATTAAGCTTTTTGTATAATTCTTTAACATTATTAAAATCAATATTTGTTTCATAGTGGGTATCCATCCAATCATAAAGAATATCCTCTAATAACTTTCTTTCGGTTTCGTTAAGTGTTATTATTAACTCCATAATTTATTCCTTCCTTCCAGCCTATGATTTGCCCTTTGAAGGGAAGGCTGGATTTTATAAAGTAATCTCTGAATTCTTGAAAATTATCAAATCCATCGTTTGTTGCAAGTTCTGATAATTTCTGTATTGTTTTTATTTCTTTATCGTTTATAGTAATTTTATAAAATGTACCTTTCAAACAAATTGCTATTTTTATTTCAATATCAGCAATATACAAACATTTATTAACATAAAACATTTCTACTTCCGAAGATCTCCAATTTTCATAGTGGAAGAGAATATCTCCGAGTTTGAACGGTCTTTCCCGGTATCGTCTTATTATGTGGATTTTTATTCCCTGAAGGATTTTGTTTTTGAAGTCGTGGTTTTTTATGTTTTGTTTTGAATAGCTTATTGTTGGCATTTTTAACCTCCATAAAAAAAGGATTTGTTAGGGTGTCTAGTACCGGGCAGATAACTAGACAGAATCCCCTAACAAATCCTTTTCACCTGCCCGGTTTATTTCTTATAGCTTAACATAGATTTTATTTCTGTCAAGTGTTTTTTAAAATTATTTTATTTTTACCATTTACCTTTAAGCGCTTGTTAATATCCAGTTTTTACTGAAATCTCTATGACACCATCTATCTTCTTCTTGACTATCTTTCCTCTTAAGAATATATACTGTTATTCCACTTATAATTTCTGTCCTTAAAAGTTCAGCTTTTATTTCTGTTTGTATATTTTCGTAAATTTCCTTAGTCATGCTTTGCTTTCCCTATAAAATATCCCCCCATAAGGGGTGAAGGCTTCCCACCTTCCCGAGCTATCGCCCATGTTAATTCATGGTTGCCTTTCGGCGCAATAACCACTGCCTTATAGTTATCGTAGCGGCCCCACTCGACGAATGAGGCCGGGTAAAAGAAGGAGAGCTTACGTATTGCTCTCCGGGGGTGGTTAATTTAATTTTCTCATCCTTGCATACAGATCATAAATATTTCCTATACTGTCGGAAAAATCAATAGGGTTTGTTTTTGTATTCCAAACTCCACGTCTATTAAGATTGATATATCCTTGTTTTACCTGTTTTTTAACAACAGACAATTCCGTGAATGCATAACATTCTGTGCCATAATTAGAAGTAACAAGACATGACATATATCTCATACCTTCTTTTTCGGCTTCTTCAATTACCTTGACTAATTTGTTAATATTTTTCTCAGCTATGTTCATAATGCCCTCCTACAAGCTTGTGTGTTTCATTCACACTATCTATTATCAATGTAACACAACTATAAATAAATGTCAAGCTTTTTTGCAAAATAAATGATAAAAAAGTGAAAAAAAGTGTGTTTCTTCTATTATAATTCATTCTGTATGTAATAATCCTGATAGGGTATTTTGCAATAATCTAATACTTCACCCATATTGAGCTTTTCTATGCAATATTTCCATAATTTCGGGTGAGTTTTTTTCATGAGCTGAAATCTATTAGGATAGTTGAGATGTGCCCCGAAAGCGCAGAATATGCAGCCTGTATTTTTGTAGCCCATATCATATATTTTTGAGTATGAGAGATTTTTCAATTTTATATATTCCCATATATCCGAGTTTTTCCAGAACATAAGCGGGCGTCCCTGGGGTATTTTTTTGTCAAATGCATTGCAGCCATATTTCATATAATCCCTTAGTCTTCCGTTGCTATTATCTGCCATAAGTCCTATGTATCCGAATCTTCCAGATTTTTTTGCATATTTATTTATTATTTTTTCTTTCATAATAATACAGCAGCTATCTGAGATTTTAAATGGAGCGTTGATTAAAAATTGCCATTTTTTAGAAATCATTCCTTTTTTGCCCCTTGGATATCCATTTAATCTATAATATTTTTGTAATTCGCTTTTTGTATTTCTATATCTTGATATTGCTCTCGCATTTTCCTTTGAGATTATAGGATATCCATATTTTTCTAATACCGCCTTAAATGTCATAGTTGGCTTAAGCCATATTATATTGTCAATTGTTTTTACGAACTCAATTATTTCCGGAAACTCCAAACCAGTATTTACAAATACCCCTGGAACATGAGGATAGAATCGCCTAACAAGATCGAGCATAACTGTTGAATCTTTACCGCCTGAGAATGCTATATATACAGAACCGTGATATTTATCATAAAATTGCTTTATACGTTGATAGGTTAGATTTATTTTTGCTTTCAAGGGAAGGGATTGATAAATCTGTAATTGGTTAGTAGTATAGATTGCGTTTTTATTTGGCATCGTTTTTATTCTCCAAACATGTCAATTTTTTCATCTATCAATTTAGTTGGTTGCTTTGCTCTTTCTATCATCCTACTGATTTCTTTAGATATGGTGTTACCATTTTTAGCAGCCATAGATTTTAATTCCCTCCATTCCTCTTCTTTTATGCGAATTGATTTTATTACCGTCATTTTCTACTCCTTTTGTATAGTTTGTAATATAATCTATACAAGTATTGGATGTTTGTCAAGTCAATAATGTATTGATTGTAATGTAGTACAATATTTACTTATTTATTTTGTATGAGTTGTATTGTTTGTATAGATTGTTATACATGAGATATTTTATATATATTATTTAATTTCTTATACTATAGATAATTAGGATATTATTATAATAATCCCCCTCATAACAATCTGTTCACTGCTGTTCTGTGTTTGTTCACTGTTTTGTTATGAATACGGATTGAGTTAATTCCTTATAATATAATTAATTACATTGAATATATATATTATTATATAGGCTCATAACAATATAACAATAAATATATATACATATAGTTTTAGGAAAATAATTTTAAAAATAAATAAAAATATTATTATAAATATATATAGCTATATAATCCTTGTTATTTTGTTATGAAGAGGAAAAAAGTCAAGTAATTTATTATAGTATAAAGAGTTACACCATAACACTTTAGTGAACACGTATATTTATCTTCCAATGTATGTATTGTTATGTGATTTGTTATTTAATAAAATATGATAAATCAAGGCTTATAAATGCTTATGCCATAGTTATTTATAATAATACGGGTCCTCCTTGGGGTGGGTGGGGTTATGCAATTACTCTACGTGAC
>Ga0315540_10001492_pt1 | contig 13401 bp, 9 predicted proteins | sample SalMarSW160110MG_FD_203677 | JGI IMG/M metagenome (GOLD analysis project Ga0315540, IMG submission 203677) | Salt marsh sediment microbial communities from the Plum Island Ecosystem LTER, Massachusetts, United States - Salt Marsh Sediment SW1601-10 ... | reverse complement strand
CAGTTATCCTCAAACTGCTGTCGCCATCAGAGACGGAAGAGCAGAGTGGCGCGGTGGCGCTGCGCTATTTTGATGGTTGTGGAGCGGTGCGTCTACTGCGTTTCGACGAAGCTGCACAACTGGTGGAATACGCCGCTGGCAAGGAACTTGTAACGCTGGTCGAGCGCGGTGAGGATGAAAACGCCACGCAAATCATTGCGCAGGTGATCAAGCAACTTCACGGTGTTCATCAGGATATTCCCACCAATGGTTTATTCCTGCTTGATCGCTGGTTTGAGGCGTTGTTCAACAAGGCTGCGGCGGATCGGCAAGCGGGCATCGAGTCTATCTATGTACGGGGTGCCTCCCTCGCCGAGCAGTTGCTCGCTGACCAGTGCGATGTGCGGGTTTTGCATGGAGACATTCATCATCGCAATATCCGGCAGTCCTCGCGCGGTTGGCTCACCTTCGACCCCAAAGGCCTGGTTGGCGAGCGCGCTTACGACTGCGCCAACGCGCTCTGTAACCCGGCTATGCCCGAGATCGTCCATAACGAAGCCCGCCTGCTGACCAACGCCGCAATCCTTGCGGATGCGCTCGAAATCGACCAGTCGCGCCTGCTGGCGTTCACCTACGCTTACGCCTGTCTAAACGCGAGTTGGTGGTCACGGGGCACCGGGGCGGAAGATGCCGTGCAGTGGTCGCTCGACGTCGCTATGATCATCGAGCCGCACATCGAGCTGTTGTGATGCAAAACCCGGGATTGCATATTAACGTCGCCTAATGGCGCGATTTTCAATGATTGTGTCTTCGCGGCTGATGGAGTAAGTTTGATAATTGGAGAGACAAAATGGATGTTTTAGAAGCAATACGCAAGCGAAGAAGTGTCCGCCGATACACGGAAGATTCTATTCCCAAAGTGGATTTAGAGACCATCGTTGATGCCGGGCGATTGGCGCCAACAGGAAGTAATCGGCAACCGTGGGATTTTGTGATTGTAACCGACCGGGACATGATCACACAATTCAAAATATCGGGCACCTGGATTACGGGTGCGGGTGCGGTGATCGTTGTGGTTATGGATCCCCAATCTCGCTGGTGGGTAGAAGACGGCGCAGCCGCTATCGAGAATATGCTTCTGGCGTGTACGGCTCAGGGATATGGAGCTTGTTGGGTGGAGGGGGATGCCTTGTCACACGAAGAGCAATTCAAAACGCTCTTGGAGGTTCCGGCGGATAAGCGAGTGATGGCCTTGATTCCAATTGGCGTAGCGGCAGAAACTCCGACACCGGAAAAGAAACCCCTGGAGCAGGTACTCCATTGGGAGAAGTATTGAATGGGAATGGTTGCGAATACCAATGGAAAGGAATTGAAGTGACCGGTAGCGGAATGGAGTATACCCACCGGAGCGCGCCAAACGGGGTAGCTATTTTTTTCTTTCACACCAAGGAGATTAATCATGAGACGCTCTTTAGGTCGTTCCGGAATCGAAGTAAGTGCATTGGGTATGGGATGTTGGGCAATTGGCGGTCCATTTTGGGCCGGGGAGACGCCCCTCGGATGGGGGGAGGTAGATGACGAGGAGTCGATCCGAGCCATTCACATCGCCCTGGATCGAGGCGTTGATTTCTTCGATACGGCCAATGTTTATGGCGCAGGTCACAGCGAACGGGTGCTCGGCCGCGCGCTCGCCGGTCGCAGGTCGCAGGTTGTCATCGCCACAAAATTCAACGCCGTATTTGACGAAACCACACGTCAGGTGACAGGCGCAGACGCTTCGCCGCAAGGAATCCGCAAGGCTTGTGATGATTCCCTGCGCCGCTTGAATACCAACTACATTGACCTGTATCAATTCCATGATAACGGTTACCCTGCAGAAAAAGCCGCCCCGATCCGGGATACGCTCGAAACGCTGGTGCAGTCAGGTAAGATCCGCGCCTATGGCTGGAGCACCGATTTCGTCGACAGGGCGGAGGTATTTGCCCAGGGACCGAAATGCACCTCCATCCAATTACAGCTTAATGTACTGGATGACAACCCGGCTATGATCGCCTTCTGCGAGAAGCACAACCTGGCTGCCATCAACCGCGGTCCGCTGGCAATGGGGCTCCTAACTGGAAAATATACTTCTGTAACCAAAATCTCAGGCGATGATGTGCGCGGTAAAAAAAGCCCTGAGTGGATGAAATACTTTAAAGATGGCAAACCCAATCCCGAATGGATGTCTATGCGTGAGGCTATCCTTGAAATCCTCACCAGCGAGGGTCGCACGGTGGCACAAGGTGCTCTTGCCTGGAATTGGGCTCGTTCCTCGCAGACTATTCCCATCCCCGGTTTTCGCACCGTAAAACAAGTTGAGGAGAATGCCGGGGCGATGGAGTTCGGTGCGCTGACGCCAGAACAGGTGAGCCAAATTAACGTGATCTTGAAAAGGGCATAGCTATATGCCTGATAAATGCCTGTTCCATAGGAGCACTTATGCGCTACGGCTATTTCGATGATGAACATCGCGAGTATGTAATTACGCAGCCAGATACCCCTTTACCCTGGATCAACTACCTGGGCAGCGAAGACTATTTTGGTCTTATTTCCAATACCGCTGGTGGATATACATTTTTCAAGGACGCCCGCCTACGCCGCCTGACGCGTTACCGCTATAATAACGCCCCGCTGGACATGGGAGGACGTTACATCTACCTACGGGATGATGATAGAACGGATTCAGACAACTCTTTATTCTGGTCGCCGTCTTGGATGCCGGTCCGCCGCCCATTGGACTCCTACGAATGCCGCCACGGGATGGGCTATACCGTCATCAAGTCCAAACTCGCGGGAATTGAATCCCAAACCCGCTATTTTGTCCCGCTTGGTGAGAACCTCGAAATATGGGAGATAACCCTCACCAACCACCGCGATCAGAGCGCCAACCTGTCTGTTTTCTCCGCTATCGAATTCTGCCTGTGGGATGCACTTGACGATGCCAACAACTTCCAGCGCAATTACTCGATTGGCGAAGTTGAGATCATAGATAACGTCATTTATCACAAAAGCGAATACCGCGAGCGCCGCGACCACTTTGCCTACTTTGCTTGCTCAGAAAAACTGGCTGGATATGACACCGACCGCGAAGCTTTCCTCGGTCCATACCGGGGCTGGAATTCGCCCCAGGCAGTGGAAGCAGGCCGGTTGTCCGGCTCGATCGCGCACGGTTGGCAGCCAATTGGGGCACAGCACATCAAAGTTCGTTTAAAGGTGGGCGAACAAAAAAAGATCATTTTCCTGCTTGGTTATCACGAAAACCCCAAGGATGCCAAATTCGATCCGCCCGGTTCACAGACCATCAACAAAAAAACTGCAAAACCGGTCATCGCCCGCTACCTGAACACGGACCAGGTAGAAGAAGCGTTTATCGAACTAAGCAAATATTGGGACCACATTTTAGACAAGTTCACTGTCCACACCCCGGACATTCACACGGATCGCATGCTCAATATCTGGAATGCCTACCAGGTGATGATCACCTTCAACCTGAGCCGTTCGGCCTCCTACTTCGAGAGCGGCGTGGGTCGCGGGATGGGCTTCCGTGATTCGAATCAGGACCTGCTGGGTTTCGTGCACTTGCTTCCGGAACGCGCGCGGGAACGAATTTTGGATTTGGCAGCCACACAACTACCGACGGGGGGTGCCTATCACCAATACCAGCCGCTGACGAAGCGCGGCAACAACGATGTGGGCAGCAACTTCAATGACGACCCGCTCTGGCTGGTGCTTTCGGCGGCTGCATACTTGAAAGAAACGGGCGACTGGAGCATTCTCAAAGAGCCGGTGCCTTACGATAACCAGCCCGGAAGTGAAGAACCGCTTTATCGGCACCTGCAACGATCCATCCGCTATACGACCGAGAGGCTTGGCCCACACGGTTTACCCCTGATCGGCCGCGCCGACTGGAACGACTGTCTTAACCTGAATTGTTTCTCCGAGGCGCCCGGTCAATCCTTCCAGACTACCACCAATAAGGAGGGCAAGGTTGCGGAGAGCGTTTTCATTGCGGGACTGTTCGTCCTTGCAGCCAAAGAGATGGCCGGATTAGCCAGCAATCTGGGGGAAAAGGGTGATATGGAGGCAGCGTTGATTGCGGCTGAGGAAATGGAGCAGGCCATCTGGAAGGCAGGCTGGGATGGTGACTGGTTCCGTCGTGCCTACGATGACTTCGGTCACGTGCTCGGCTCACAGGAAAATGTCGAAGGGCGCATCTTCATCGAACCGCAGGGCATCTGCATTATGGCCGGACTTGGCATTGAAGATGGCCGCGCCAGAAAAGCGTTGGATTCGGTAGCCAGGCATCTGGCCACGCCGCATGGCATCGTCCTGCACCAGCCTGCCTTCACAAAGTACTATGTACACCTGGGAGAAATCTCATCCTATCCACCAGGATACAAGGAAAATGCGGGAGTTTTCTGCCATACCAACCCATGGATCATGATCGCCGAAGCAATGATCGGTCACGGCGACCGCGCTCACGATTATTACCTGCGCATCAACCCATCGGCACGTGAACAGATCAGCGAGGTGCATCGTTGCGAGCCATATGTATCCGCCCAGATGATCGCGGGAAAAGATGCGGCCGGATTTGGCGAGGCCAAGAACTCCTGGCTGACAGGCACCGCTGCCTGGAATTACGTCGCCATCTCACAGTGGATCCTCGGCATCCGCCCAACCTATGACGGACTGCGGGTCGCGCCGGTTATACCGTCGGCGTGGAGTGGCTTCGAGGCAATCCGCAACTACCGGGGAGTTCGATACATCATTCAGGTGCAGCGGAAAGGTCCGGGGGGGACAGTCTCGCTCAAGGTTGATGGGAAACCCGTTACCGGCAACGTCATCCCCCTCCCATCAGCGGGGACAAAGGAAATACATGTTAACGTGAGGCTTGCATGACCCGGTACGGTTATTTCGACGATAACGCGAAAGAATACGTAATTACCCGCCCCGACACACCAAGTTCGTGGAGCAACTACCTTGGTTCAACCGAATACGGCGCAATCATCAACAACAACGCCGGCGGTTACAGCTTTTACCAATCGGGCGCTCGCGGACGCTTCCTTCGATTGCATTTCAACAGCGTCCCGCTCGATCAGCCAGGCCGCTATTTTTACCTGCGAGATAACCTCAATGGCGATTACTGGTCGGCATCCTGGCAACCTGTGGGCAAGTCGCTCGATCAATACCGATCCACCTGTCGTCACGGCACAGCCTACACGATCATCGCATCGAGCTATTCGGGCATTGCCACCGAGACCACTTATTTTGTCCCGCTTGGCCAGAACTTCGAATACTGGCAACTGAAAGTCACCAACAAAAGTCCTCTTACCCGGGACCTATCGCTCTTCTCATTTTGCGAATTTACCAACCAGTGGGACACCTACCAGGATTCGGTCAACCTGCAATACTCGCTCTTTATCGTGCGCGGCGAATTAACCAAGGACCAACTCCTGCGGATTGCCATCCAGGATAATCTGACTCCTGACTTGGAATCTTGTAACAAACCCGACCTGGCAATGCACACCTGGATGGGCATGGCCGGTGCGACCGTGGATGGCTTTGACAGCTGTCGAGAATCTTTCCTGGGGCCATATCGCGACTATCACAACCCGCTGGTCGTAGAAAAAGGTAGGTGCACGGATAGTTGTGTCTACGGCGACAATGCCTGTGGCACTTTGCAAACCAACCTTACACTCCAGCCTGATGAAAGCCGCGAGGTGCTGATCCTGCTCGGCATCGGCGATGCGCGCACCGCTGGGAAAAGAATCTTCGCGGAATTTGGATCGTACGAACGCGCCGAGATCGAACTGCAAAAACTGAAGGAAAAGTGGCATGCCAAACTCGACAGCCTCAGCGTGGAAACTCCCGATGATGAATTCAACCATACCATCAATGTTTGGGGGTTGTATAACTGTCTGGTGACCTTTGCCTGGTCACGAGCCGCAAGCCTGGTCTATAATGGCGAGCGCGACGGGCTAGGCTTCCGTGACTCAGTGCAGGATATCCTCGGCGTGATAGCCGCTGTCCCTGAGGAAGCCCGCCAACGTCTGGAACTGATGCTGACTGGCCAACTCGCCAATGGCGGCGCGCTGCCCATCGTCAAACCGTTCGAACATCACCCCGGTCACGAAACCCCACCCGCCGATGAGGAATATCGCTCAGATGATTGCTTGTGGTTCTTCAATGCCGTGCCCACCTATGTAGGCGAGACAGGTGATTCTGATTTTTACAACAAAATTCTGCCCTACGCCGATCACGGCCAAGCAACCGTGCTCAAGCATCTGCGGCGAGCGCTAGAATTCAACCTCGAGCGCACAGGTAAACACGGCCTGCCTTGCGGCTTGTCTGCTGACTGGAATGACTGTTTGCGACTTGGTTATTACGGCGAGAGTCTTTTCGTCGCTTTTCAAGTTCGGCTGGGATTAAGCGTTTATGCAGAGGTTGCAGATCGTCTTGGCAAACCGGCCGAAGCCGAGTGGGCGCTGGCTCAGCGCGAAGAACTGGATGTATCCATTCAAACCCATGCCTGGGATGGAAACTGGTTCATCTGGGCCATTGGCGAGGACAGCACGGTCTACGGCACTAAGGGGTCTGCTGAAGGCCAAATATATCTCAACACGCAGTTATGGTCGGTCATCAGTGGAGCAGCAATGCCTGAACAGGCTCAGCGCTGCATGAAATCCGTGCAGGAACGACTAGCCACACCCTACGGCCTGATGTTGTCTGCCCCACCTTTCGTCAAAACACCGGTGGATGTCATGCGCGCTGTGGTTTTCAACCCGGGCGTAAAGGAAAATGCAGGGATCTTTAACCATACCCAAGGTTGGGGGGTGATGGCGGAATGCCTGCTCGGACATGGCGATCAGGCTTACCAGTATTACCGGGCCTGCATGCCCGCTGCCTACAATACACGCGCCGAGGTTCGCCAGAGCGAGCCGTATGTTCAAGCGCAGACAACTTACTCCACTTACTCCCCACGCCCAGGCAACAGCCGCACTTCGTGGCTAACTGGCGCAGCAGCGTGGAGTTATTACAGCGCAACGCAATACATCCTTGGCATTCGCCCGGAAATCAACGGCCTACGGATAGACCCGTGTATCCCGTCTGCGTGGAGTGGTTTTTCGGCCGTGCGCAGGTTCAGGGGGAAAACGTTGCGGATCACGATCTACAACCCAGAGCATGTCTGCAAAGGCGTCATCAAAATGACCGTTGACGGGGACGAGATCCCGGGGAATCTCATCCCAAGTGATCTACCAGGTGTCGAACACCAGGTAGCAGTTTGGCTGGGAAAATGACATGGACGAGAATTGGCTGCAAATCCACAGTTACGAAGGGAAAGGCTTCCAACCGCTGGTAATCTTCAATGGCTGGCGAGTGGCAATTCTGAATTACATGGACGAAATTCACCCGGAAAATAACAACCGCATGGAACGTCACACCAAAACGGATGAGGTTTTCGTGCTGGCCAAAGGTCAGGCAGTTTTGATTGTCGGTGGCAATGACGCGCAGGTGGATGAGATATTCCCACAGGTAATGGAGATCGGCAAGATCTACAACGTCCGCGTGAATACCTGGCACACAATCCTGGTCAGTCGGGACGCATCCGTTTTGATCGTAGAGGAACTTGATACAGGGGCGCAGAACTCAGAGTATTTGGACCTTCCAGCAGTGTTGCACCAGCAGGTAGTAGAGACAGCCCGACGAGAACAAATTAGCTTTTAGCAATACCTGCAGATCTCATCGCTGCACAGCACCCCCAGCCGGAATGAAATCAGTCGCACTCACTCAGCCTCCGCGCGGAGGCTGGCCCGGCGCTACCAATCACGGTGTTTCGATGAATATCTTACCGTGGTCCTTTGTCTCTAAAAAGAAAGTTCGACACGGTTGTAAATCCGGGGAGCGACGGGGTAAGTTAGAGAGGAGCAGCCAGTATGCTGCTCCTCTCTAAAAAAATATTTAATCGTTCAGGATAAGTTGAGTTACCTTGTGGCGAGGGTGAGATTTGAACTCACGACCAAGGGCTTATGAGTCCCCTGCTCTACCACTGAGCTACCTCGCCAAGCGGGAAAAATCTTACTATGGTCTCAGACATTTGTCAACGCCTCCGCCTCAGTTTTCTTTGCGGTTTTCAACAATGCACAATTTCATGTTTTCAGCCTATAATGATATGGGAGTGTACGTATGAGAATTCTGGTCCTTTGCCAAGACATTGCTGACTATTCGATCATCAAGCAGGTTTTAGAACACAATGGACACGAAGTGGTCGTGGTTGATAATACTGAAATCGCCTGGGATTTCTTGGATGGCGGGCAAACCCGACTGGCAATCCTGGACTGGCCGGTAAAAGACCGGGGAACAAAGGGTTTAATTGAGCGGATACGTTCCGCTAAATTTGCCTCTTCGACATATATTATCGTCATTGCAAATAAAGGCCAGGATTCGGAAATTGCAGCAGTTATGAAAGCTGGAGCGAATGACTATCTTCCCAGACCGATCTCTCCTCAGGAATTAAAAGTCCGGGTCGGGTTGGGTGAACGCATTTTGGCTCTGGAACAGGATTTATCCAAGACGCGTGACGAGTTCGAACATCATGGTGTTTATGATGGGCTGACTGGCTTGATGAACAGCCGTGCGTTTTATAAATACGCCCACGGTGAACTCGAACGCGCGCGACGAATTTCCTCGTCGATCAGCCTGATTGCCATTGACATTGACAACTTTAAAGCAATCAACAAACAGTATGGTCGTAATATCGGGGACGAAGTTATCAAGGCAGTTGCCGAGAGCATTTGCGAAAAGAATCGCCCCTACGATGAAGTTGGGCGCTGGTCTGGCGACGAATTCATGGTCATATTACCCGGTGTAGTGGGAAATGACGCCGAAAAGATTGCAGAGCGAATCCTGAACGGCGTCCGAACGGTTGATGTTGCAGCCGGCGAAGGACAGCACGTCGATGTGCAAGTTAGTGCTGGGATTGCATCTGTATATCGGGTCAGCGCCTCGATAGAATTGCTCGATTTATTGATACAGCAAGCAGATGAAGCCTTAAGCCGCGCCAAACGGGCTGGTGGCAACCAGGTCCAGGTAACTTTGTCATAAATCCTGCTAAATTAATTTCAGCCTGCTCTAACGAGCAGGCTGATTATTATTATTTGAGATATCTGTCAAACCATCGGAGGATGTGATTGAGGCGCGCAACACGCCGATCAGTGCGACCGGTACGTGAGAGTCCATGGAATTCAGCGGGGAAACGCACAAACTCAGTATCCACCTTCAAGCGTTTGAGGGCCACGAATACCTGCTCACTCTGTTCAATCGGGCAACGATGGTCGTTTTCGCTGTGGATGACCAATGTGGGAGTCCTGGCATTCGCAATGTATTTTATCGGCGAGTGATCCCAGAATTTTTTCAGATTACCACCTTCGAACGGCGCACCGACCTCCAATTCCTGCTGGAAGATCCAGTTGAAATCACTCGAGCCCCACATGCTAATTAAATTGCTGACGCAGCGCTGAGAGACCGCTGCTTTGAATCGATCAGTATGCCCGATAATCCAGACAGTCATATAACCACCATAAGACCCGCCGGTTACACCCATGCGTTTTGTATCGATGTACGGCAGCGCGGAAATATAGTCGGTCCAAGCCATCAAATCAGCATAATCGACACCACCCCAACCACCCCAAATGGCCTTGGCATGCTTCTCGCCGTAACCGCGCCCACCGCGCGGATTAGAGAAATAGACCACATAACCATTAGCTGCCAAATAATAAAATTCGTGCATAAAAAGCTTGCCATACTGCGTCAATGGCCCTCCGTGTATTTCCAGGATGGAAGGGTATTTTCTGCGCGCGTTAAAGCCGGGCGGTTTGATGATCCAACCCTGTAGATCATTTCCATCCGGCCCTTTGAACCTGACTTCCTCAATTTTTCCCAGATCTAATTTATCCAGCACGTCGCGATTAAGGCGCGTCAGATGGCGGGTAGTACCGGAGGCAAGTTCGCGTACGTACACCTGTCCCGGGTCATCCATGCGACCGTAGTGATAAGCAACCTTATTTTGCGCCTTATCGAATCCGTATGAGAGGATTGCGCCTCCTTCACCGATCACATCCTGCAAGATTTTACCGTCCAGGGAGATATTCTTGAGCAGAGAGCTGCCATGGTATACCGCTGGGAAATAGATCGACTTCCCATCGTTCGACCAAATCGGTCGGATCGCTTCCGGGGTCCCAAGGTCGTTGATCACGTTGGGGGAGACATGCAAATCGTATCGAGCGGTTAAATTTTTTGCAACTTTGGAGCCATCGACTGGAATGACCCACAAACCGAGATTCTGATACCAGTTCGCTTCTCCCTTCTGGGCATAGTATGCAATCCACTTTCCGTCCGGGGAAAACGCAGGTTTGGATTTTTCTCCCAGGGGAAGTTCGATCCGCACGGGTTCTCCACCGGTTGCCGGAATGATGAAAAGGTCATCGGCATCCGGATTTTGGTCGGGATCATCGCTGTGATTCGAAACAAAAACGATCGACTTGCCATCCGGCGACCAGGCCGGGTCACGCTCATCCCAGATCGGGTGGTCGGTCAACTGTTTGGTGCGAGCGGTGCGCGTGTCCACCAACCACAGATGCCAGCGTTCATGAGGCAGGTATCCATATTCATCGAGTTTGTAAAAGAGGCGATTGTAGTGGCGCGCGATGACCCCAAGCTCCTTCTTTTCCTGGTCTTTTTGACGCTCAATGGCGTCCGGATCGAGTTTGCGGATACGGCATAGCAGCTTGCGTCCATCTGGCGACCAATCCAGGCTGGAAATTTCACCATCCAGATCAGCCAGAGGGCGGGCTTCACCCCTGTCAAACGGGATCAGGTAGACTTGAGGTGGTTTGGTATTGCTATTGCGGTTGGAAAGGAAGACAATCTGCTTTCCGTCCGGCGACCAGCGCGGTAACAGGTCACGCTGATCGCCCTGCGTGAATTGCTGGGGAGATCCGCCATTGGTCGGAACAACCCATAGATTGGAATATTTCTTCTCGGATTTGCGGTCCACCCGTTGTAAAGTGTAGATGACGTGTTGGCTATCCGGCGCGAGTCGCACATCCGAAAGAACCTGAAGGCGGTACAGGTCTTCTGCGGTGATCAAATGCTTCTTCTCAGCCATTGTTTCCCTTCCTAGAAAGTGAATTCGAGCAACAATAATACAGCCATCCCAGTCAAGATGGTCAACAGGGCACTCCTGGTCTTCCAGGCAACCAGAATGGCAGCCAATCCGGCCAGCATACGATAATTTCCGAAAGACAGGTCGAATTTTCCTCCTGGCAGCAAAAGCTCAGGGACGATGATTGCCGACAGCACCGCCGGTGGGACAAAGCGAAGCGCTCTGCGAACCACTGGAGGCATATTAAAGCGGCCAAAGAGATAAATAAATGATAGCCGCATCCCAAATGTCAGCAGGCCACCCAGAAGCATCACCAGCCAAATGTTCAACGACGGCTCTCCAACAACATCCCGATCAGGATACCAAATAATGCCGCAATGATCAGACCAAGCTTATATGGCAAATTGTAAGCCAGCAAGGCCACGGCTCCGGCAGATAGCGCAGCGGCCACTGCTGGACGGTCTTTGAGGGCTGGCATGACCAGGGCAATGAAAGTCAAGGGGAGGGCAAAATCCAGCGGCCAGTTACGGGGCAAGGCTGTTCCCAGCACAATCCCAGCCGCCGTGCTGACCTGCCAGGTAGTCCATAAAGCCAAGCCTGCTCCAAGGAAGAACCAGTGCCCGTTTGGATTTTCAGCGTTGGTCTCATAATTGATAATGGTCACAGCATAGGTTTCGTCCGTCAGTAGATAGGCTAAAACGTGTTTCCAACTCATTGGCAGGTTTTTGAGGTAAGGGGCGACAGAAGCACTGTAGAGCAAATGACGCAGGTTTACCACAGCGATGGTCAGCACGATCACCAACCCGGGCACCGATTCGTGAATCAACTGTGCAGCGATAAATTGGGAGGAACCAGCGAAGACCATCGATGACATGGCTTGTGAGGCAGCTTTGGAAAGTCCGGCATTCAAAGCCAATACACCGTATATCATGCCAAACGGGAAAACACCAATCAAAAGGGGGAATTCGGCGCGAACGCCATTTAAAAATGCTTGATTAGATTTACGCATGTGTCAGTGCAGTGATGGGATACCCATGTGCCGGGCCATAGTGATATCAAGATTCATATTGTGGAGGTTGTCTTCGAGCAATAATTGCAAACTAGTCTCCAGGGTTCGGCACTGGTCTTGATAATCGAGTGGAACGGGAATGACGCCAATCGCGTTCAATAACGGGATCGCTATTTTGGTAAAAACTTTCGACAGCCATAAACTAAAAGGCATTGGCAGATGCAATTCTTCTTCGATAAAATCCACACACGTATTCAGCAGTAATCACCGGATCAATCGTATCCGCAATGATCCAGGGATACAAGCGCAGTGGAATGGAGCAGACCGCACCAATCGGCCTAAGTGAGCCAATATGATTGGCAATGAAGACAGCCGGGCCTTTCTTTGATAAATTCTCATCATCCAGCAGGTTCCTCCCCGAAGAAAGGCATCCGACAATTTAGCCAGCCTTCGATATGTCTGATCTATCATGGCGCATCCCTTAATAAAATGCATCGAGACAATCCGTACGATCAATTACGACACCTCAAGCCTAGATTGCACCCAAAAAAAGACTGGCATCATCAATTCAACAGGTTAAACCCTGACCTTGCTCTGATCGATACGATCCTAATTGTAGTTCACATTTCAAGCATCGACTTTATTATTAACCCTATGGATGTTTAAGCAGAGGGGGAATTTTCAGAGACACAGCATTGGAACCTTGATTACACCTACAATGTGGTTACGCGCAATTACCATTGTGCTGCAAACCTGCAAAAGCGGCTGGCAGCTGATGGAGTTGGCATTATAATCCCCAACTGAGTATCCCTGGTTCACAAAGTGGAATAACCGCTTATAACGATTTAGGATGATACTTGATATTCTGAATGAACTGTGACCGAATCGATTCCGGAAATCTCGCTGCGACGGGCGCATGATGCACGAGCGACGAAAATTACCAATCTTACATCTGGCTACTAGAGAACTTTCCAACCTGCAGGTAACTATTCACCCGGTTGGTAATGTTGGAAGATCTTATTAAGCACCGGTTTTCATACTCGTGTTCCCCTAGCGTAAGTGGTACATCAACACATGCAAAGCGGAGAAAAAAATGAATATCGTCGTTTTCGGCGCATCTGGCAGAACTGGTACTAAAATTGTGCAACAGGCACTCGATGTCGGTCAGCATGTCACTGCCTTTGTGCGCAACCCAACAAAAACCAGCTTTCAG
>Ga0315540_10001491_pt1 | contig 13410 bp, 13 predicted proteins | sample SalMarSW160110MG_FD_203677 | JGI IMG/M metagenome (GOLD analysis project Ga0315540, IMG submission 203677) | Salt marsh sediment microbial communities from the Plum Island Ecosystem LTER, Massachusetts, United States - Salt Marsh Sediment SW1601-10 ... | reverse complement strand
CCTGCCGGTGTGTCGTCAAGGACCGCATGGAGCGCTCCGGTATGCGCTGGGTCATGTCCGGCGCCCGCGCCATGCTGGACATGCGTTGTATCTACCTCAGCGGCCTCTGGGAGGAGTTCACCGCGTTTCGCATCCAGCGCGAATCCCGGCGCCTCTACTCAGGATATGCCGCCAACGACCCGGATTTCAGCATGCCACTCGCCGCGTAGCGGGCGCGGACGACGGGTTGCACCCGTTGCCCGTCACGTCCGCTATTGGCCGGAAACGGTCCGCTACCGTAACGAAGAGCCCCCAGGGCGCCCGTAGACCCCTGGGCGGAGGCGCCGGTAAGGTTTAGGGGTCGGGGGCGTTCCTGTCCCGTGCCTAGCCGTGGCGGGCCAGGGCGCGGGTCTCGAAGTCCCCTAGAGCGGCCGGCTTGCTCGCTGACGCGCCGACTGATGAGCTATCAGGCCAAGCCCCGGGTGAGGTAGTCCGCAAGGAGCAGCACGACCAGGAAGCTCAGGAAGAAGATGCCCCCGATCGCGACTACCCGTACCAGGGGGCTCGACCACCTGAGTCCCATGAAGACCGCCATGATGAGCCCCGCCTGCAGCACCGCGATGCCGAGGTTGCCGATGGGATTGAAGATGCCCAGCTCGAGATAGGTCAGCCCAAGACTTGCCGCCAGCAGGGCGAGCAGGACGAGATAGACGGTCACCAGTCCGCCGATGCTCGCGCGATCACCCGCTGCCATCAGGTCCCCCCTGAACGATCGATCAGGTACAGGCTGCTGTAGATGAAAAGCCAGGCCACGTCGATGAAGGCCCAGAAGATGCCCACGCCAACGATCATACGGCGCACCCCGAACGGGGACCACCACAGGAATGCGCGCCCGAGCAGTATCGTGAGCAGAACAATCCCTATGACCATGTGAGACGCATGCAGCCCCGTCAACAGAAAGTAGAAGTTGAAGAACAAGGCGGCGTGGGATGGATCCTGGCCTGTATAGTGCCAGCCGCCCGCGAGAAAGGGCACGCTGCCGGCCAGATAGTCGCCGCGGTACTCCACCCCCTTCAAGACGAGGAAGGTGAGCCCGAGCAGGATGGTGAGCGCGAGCGTGACTATCACCTTGCGCCGCCGCAGCTCGAAGGCATAGTGATCCGTCAAGGCCATGGTGAGTCCGGACGTGAGCAGCACCACCGTGTTCGCCGCCTCCAGCTCCCACGCGAGGCCGCGGGAGGCGGGCGAGAATGCCCCGGGATAGAGGTGATGGTAAAGCCCGAAGGCGGTGAAGATCGCGCCGAAGAGCAGCGTCTCGGTCACCAGGAACAGCCAAATTCCCATGCGGGCCGCGTCATGCTGCTGCTCCAGGCTCTCGAAGTGCTCGAAGGGCACCTCCACGTTGGCACTAGCCATGGACATCAGCCTCCAGCACCGGCCTGCGGTAAAAATTGTGCAGCGGCGGCGGCGAGCTCGTCTGCCACTCGAAGCCCTTCGCTGCCCATGGGTTTTCCGGCGCCTTCGGGCCATAGCGCAGCGACCACACGAGATAGGCGAGCGGCAGGAGGTAGCCGACACCCAGCACGACCGCCCCGGCGGATGAGAGTATGTTGAGCGGCTGGAACTCCACCGGATAGGTGGCGTAGCGCCGCGGCATGCCCGCCAGCCCCAGCATGAACTGGGGAAAGAAGGTGATGTTGAAGCCCACGAACAGGAGTACGGCGGCGAAGCGCGCCCAGATCTCCGGGTACATGCGCCCCGTCATCTTGGGCCACCAGAAATGGGCCGCCGCGAGGAAGCCCGACACCGCGCCTCCCACCATGATGTAGTGGAAATGGGCGATGACGAAATAGGTGGCATGAAGCTGGATGTCGGCTGAGAGTGTGGCGAGAAAGAGGCCGGTCAAGCCGCCGATCAGGAACAGTCCGATGAAGGTGAAGGCATAGAGCATCGGGGCCTCGTAGGTCACCTGCCCCTTGTAGAGGGTCGCGGTCCAATTGAACACCTTGACCGCGGAGGGCACCGAGACCAGGAACGAGAGCAGGGAAAAGGCGATGCCGGCGTAGACGGACTGGCTGGTGACGAACAGGTGATGCCCCCAGACCAAGAAGCCGATGAAGGCGATGGCCAGGGTCGACATGGCGATGAACTTGTAGCCGAAGATCCGATTGTGCGCATAGGCGGGGATCACCATGCTCATGACCCCCATGGAGGGCAGGATCATGATGTAGACCGCGGGGTGGGAGTAGAACCAGAACAGGTGCTGAAACAGGACAGGATCCCCCCCCAGCTCAGGATTGAAGACTGCGAGCCCCAGAAAACGGTCCAGGAATAGCAGGAGCATGGCGAGCCCGAGCACAGGGGTGCCCAAGACCTGAACGAAGCTGGTCCCGTAGATCGCCCAGACGAAGAGCGGCAGGCGGAACCAGGTGAGGCCGGGGGCGCGCAGCTTGTGCACAGTCACCATGAAGTTGAGCCCGGTAAGGATGGAGGAGAACCCGACCGTGAACACGGCAAGCACGGCGAACACCACAGCGCTGTTCGAATAGACACTGCTGTATGGGGTATAGAAGGTCCAGCCGGTGTCGACGCCGCCCGACAGCAGGGCGGCCAGCACGAAGATGCCCCCGATCGAGTACAGATACCAGGAGAAGAGGTTGATGCGGGGAAAGGCCACGTCCCGCGCCCCGATCATGAGCGGCAGCAGGAAGTTGCCGAAGGTGGTGGGAATCGATGGCACCAGGAAGAAGAAGACCATGACGATGCCATGCACGGTAAAGGCACGGTTGTACGCGGAGGCGTCGAGCAGGCCGCTGGGGGACAAGAGGTCAAAACGGATCAGGGCCGCACTGATGGCGCCCACTGCGAACAGGACGGTGAGGGACACCAGGTAGAGCCAGGCAACCCGCTTGTGGTCCATGGTCAAGAGCCAGGAGCGCAGCCCGTACCCGGCGTGCAGGTAGTTGTCCGCGGAGTAGACGCGCTCGGCACTGCCGAGATCGGTTGCTGTGGCGTTGCTCACGGGCTTGGCCCTCTCCGGCCGGGCTTCAGATCTTGCAGATAGGCGATGAGGGCGAGGATCTGCGACTCGTCCATCTGCCCCTTGTAGCTCGGCATGATGGGCTGAAAGCCAGCCACCAAGTCCTGGTGCGGCTCCAGGATGGCGCGGCGCAGATAGTCCCGGTCGACCCGCAGCTCCCCGCCCCCTTTGACTCGCACCCGCGTGCCGTACAGCCCAGCCAGCGCAGGTGCCCGGGCGTGGGCACCCGGGGCATGACAGGCCGCGCAGCCGTAAGCCTCGTAGAGGGCGGCGCCCTGCTCCGCCAGACTGCGCTGCGGATGCTGGTGGGCCAGCCAGGCCGCGTAGTCGGCAGGGCGCATGGCGATCACGTGCCCCCGCATCCGGGAGTGGTCGAGACCGCAGTATTGGGTGCAGAACAGGTGATAGGTCCCCGGACGGCTCGCCTCGAACCAAAGCTGGGTATAGGTGCCGGGGATGACATCCCGCTTCACGCGGAAGGCGGGCACCGCGAAGCTGTGAACCACATCCTCCGAGGTCGTGGTCACGACCACCTTGCGCCCCACCGGGACATGTAGCTCGTTGATCTCCAGCACCCCGTTGGAGTGCTGGATCTTCCACATCCACTGCTTGCCCACCACGTTGATGGCCAGCGGATCGCCGCCCGTGGGGGGGGTGTAGGCCTTGTAGTACACGTAGCCGCCCCAGAAGAAGAAGACGACGAAGACCACGGCGGTGGGAATGATCCAGCTGACCTCGATGCGGTTCGCGAGCGACTCGTCCACCGGCGTGGTATCCACGCGGGCACCCCGTCGGTAGCGGATCCCCAGGAACAGCATGGCCCCGACGATGGCCAGGGTGACGGCGACGCTGAGCACGATCCAGCCGATAAGCACCGCATCCGCCTGAGCGGCAATGGTCGACGCCTGCTCGGGGAGGTAGAAGAACTGGTGGGCCATGCTGCTCATGGTGGGCGACCCCTCCCCGGCGCGCGCGTCAGCCACAGCAGCCCGACGCCCAGGACCAGCACGAACCCGACGCCCAGGTAGCGCAAGAGCATGAGAATCTGCAGCGTATAGCGCCCCGTTTGCGGATCGTAGCTATAGCAGTGGGTGATCAGGTACTCCAAGGGGCCGCCCACACTCCCCTCGCCCGCCTCCACCACTGCCGTGCGGAGGCTGTCGGCGGGGAACAGAAGCCCCGTCAGGTACTGGGAGACCTCGCCCTTTGGGGTCAGGACCGTGACCACCGCCGGGTGGGCGTACTGCCTGATGCGCGGGTCGTAGGCGTACCGGTACCCGAGACGGTCTGCGAGGGCGTGTACTCCCGCCTCGTCCGCGGTCCAGACGTCGAGTCCCGGGGCCAGTCCGCCAAAGGCGTCGAGCATCATCCGCCGGGTCTTCTTGGCCTCCGCGGCCCCGTCCCGCGGATCGATGCTCAGGGTCACCACCCGGTAATCCCTGCCTGGGGCGAGGTCGATCCCGGCGAGACTGGCCGCGAGGTCCCGAAGCTGGACACTGCAGATGTTGGGGCAGCTGTACCAGGCGAGCACCAGGAGAACCGGGACATCCCGAAACGCGTCGCCGAGCCTGCCTAAGCCGGAGCGAGGGCTCTGCACGGGTAGGTCGAGGGCGATCCGGGTGCCGAGGTGCGGATCGAGGCCCACGTGGCCTCGGATCTGATCCGGCGTGCCGTCGGCGGCCGCCGCGGACGTGATGAGGCCCAGCGTCATCAGGATTGCCGCAACCGCCCTCACGAGCCACCTCCCTTCGGCGCCCGGTCCCGGTGCTCCTTGGCCACCAACTCCATCGCCCGGTTGATCGGGATGTGTACGATACCGGCCTTCCGGTCCACCCAACCGTAGGTGGTCAGTCGCTGCTCGGCGCGCTTCTGCAGGGCAATGAGCCGGTTCTTCGGGTCCACCTCCAAGTGGTACGGGGCACGAGGTGCCGGGCTCAGCATGCTCGGCGTGGGTACCTCCGGCTCCACCCAGGGATTGTGGACCAGGAGCGTGGCCAGCAGGATCGTGAGGAGGACCATGAGCAGGGCCCCGACCCCGACCAGCGCCGGGAAGCGGGGGTCCACGTCCGTGCGCTCGACGCCGAAATGGACGATCCGCTCCTCCTCGCTCACACCGCCTCCCCGCGGGCGCGCAGCCCGCCCAGGTTCAGGTAGAGAAGCCCCCACAGCCCGCCCAGTGACAGGACTGCGAGTGCCGTCAGCCCGTAAACGTGGGGGCTCAAGGGGGCAAAGTCCGGCAGCAGCATCCAGGTGACCACCAGGAGCTCCCCGATGAGGAGCGACCACCCGAGGAGCCAAACTGCCTTCCCGCCAAGCAGCCGCGGCCAGAGGAGGCCCGCCGCCCCGCCCGCACCAAGCAGGCAGAAACCGGCGGTCCCGATGTGTGACCAGGGCGCCTGCCTGCGCGCGAGATACCAGGTCACCTGGTCGGGCAGGTTGCCCGTCCAGACCACCAGATACTGAACAAACAGCAGATACAGCAGGAACAGGGCACCGGCGCAGAGCCAGGGCACGAGGCCATGGCCCCCGGCGCGAGGGCCCAGGGCAAGCACCGTGGGGGCCGCAAGGGCAATAGCGACGGCAAAGAGCATGGGAAACACCTGTGTGCTCCAGCGCGGGGTCAGGCCGAGCACCCAATCCACAACGAAGAGAATCAGGCCGACCAGGGCGAGCAGCAGGGCCAGGGCGGCGCCACCCCGCCCCATGGGCCCACGGATTGCCCACCAGGCAAGCGCCAGCCAAAGCAGAAAGATCACGCCGGTGCGCGCCAGCAATGCGGGCAGACCAACCCAGGGTGCGGGCCCCAACCCAAGGCTTGCCCCATGGGCGCTGGGTGCCACCGAGGGCAGGAGAACCACGAGCCCGAACCCCAAGGGAACGAAGGCCAAAAGGGAGAGCGGCAGGGTGGCGGCCAGGGCCGCCAGGGGCGCCGCGGGAACCCAAGTGCCGCCGCTGACCCGCCGGATCAGGAGGAGCAGCAGCCCACCCAGGGCCGGCCCGAGCCAGAAGAGGACCGCCACGAGCCATGCCTGGCGCCAGGCCGTCTCACCCCCCGCGTGCCACGCCAGAAAGACGAATGCCCCACCAGCGATGAGCCCCAGGGCCAGCAGCAGCAACCTCATTGGCCCGACTCCGGAAGGTGGACACCCGCTGGCAGGTCCGACAGGTGCGCATGCTGGGAGCGCTGCAGCGCCCGTATGTAGGCCACGATCGCCCACCGGTCCCGAGGCGCCACCCGATCCGCATAGGAGTACATCTTGTCCTTGCCGTTGGTGATCACCTGGTAGAAATGACGATCGGACGCACCCAACAGCCGATCGTTGAAGTAAGACGGCGGGCTGGGGAAGCCGTACTGGGGCAGGATCCCGTCACCGTCGCCGACCGGACTATGACAGGGGGCGCAGTAGATGTCGAAACGCTCCTGGCCTCGCTTCAACAGGGCCATGTTGATGGGCATGGGGATCGACTCGGGTATCTGCTCGGCGGGGACGGAGCCCCTGGCCTGCACCCCCGGAACGAGAAGCCGCGCCGAGGTCCCGTGGGGCGCACGAGGATCCGCGGCGTAGGGCGTGAACTTGGGCTGCGTGTACATGCTCTGGTCGCAGCCTATGGCAAGCGCAGCGAAACACAGAGCAAGCCATGCAGATAACGCCCGTGCGAGCTGTGCCGTTCCCGCAACGCAACACAGGCGAACGTAGATTCCCAGCCGTTCGCCTACGCGCCTCACGGCCTGACCTCCTGGATCTCCTCCGCCCCCAGGCCTTCGAGCCAGGGTCGAAGCTGCGGCAGCTCCGATTCCTTCACCTCGATGGCAAGGATGTAGCACTGCTCATCACCGAGATCGAGGCGGCTTGCATCGAACACCGGATGGTGCAGTCTCGGGAGAGCCGCCTCGCGCACCATGGACACCAGTGCCGCGATGCCCGCGCCCATCAGCCCGAGCACCAGCGCGGCAGGCACCAGCGGCGCCCAGGCCTGCGCCGGCTTCCCCGCCACGTCCATCGGATAGGCCCAGGCGGCCGCGTAGTACTGGATCAGGAACGCGATCCCTGCCACCACGACCCCCACCCCCAGCTCCCCGGTGAGACGGCGGGGCCGGCTGGGGTCTCGCAGGCCGGGCAGCGGGTGAGAACTCAGGGCCTCCAGGCGCTGATGCCCGGCACGCCAAGCGGCGTCGAAGGCCCCCGCCAGGGCATCCGCCGAAGTCAGGGCAGCAACCACCAGCAGCCGCTCAGCCATGGCCTGCCTCCTGCCCCGTAGGGCGTAGTGCGTGAACCGCCAGGACCGGCAGCAGCCGGGCCTGCAGGAGAAGGAGGCAGACAAAGAACCCCACCGAGCCGCAGAGGAGCAGCCAGTCCCAGGCAGTGGGGGAGAAGTCACGCCATGCCGAGGTCATGAAGCCCCGCTCCTGGGGGGTGACCGTCACCAGGTAGTGATCCACCCAGGCCCCCACGTTGGCCAGAAGCCCCAGCGTCCCGAGCAGCCAGGGGGAGGTCCGCAGGGACCGCCATGCCAGGGATAGGGGCAGCACCACCATGAGCGCGATCCAGGTCCAGTACCAGGGTGCGAAGGCCCCGGTCAGGGTCTGGCTCAGGCTGTAACGATCGAACAGATCGGCGCCGTACCAGGCCATGTAGCCCTCGTAGAGGGCAAAGAACCCGACCGCCAGCGCACTGCCGAGGAGCACTCGCCCCAGGGTCTCCAGCTCGGTGACCGGAACCAGGTCGTCGAGGGCGAAGGTCCGGCGCAGGACCACCGCCACCGTGAGCGCCATGCCCGCCGCCGTCGCGAGGGCGGCGGCGACCGCGTCCACCGGGGTCAGGGTCGAGTGGTAGCCCGCCGAGATGCCACCCGCAAAATCCAGTGCGGAGATCCCGGTGGAGATCACCGCAAGCGGCACCGCGATACTGGCAAGGACCGTGCGGGCGCGCGACCAGGCGGCCCATTGCCGGTGGCTGCCCCGCCAGCCGAGAGCCAGCAGGCCGTAGAAGAGCTGGCGGCCCCGCCCCTTGGCGTGGTCCCGCAGGACCGCAAGGTCCGGGAGCATGCCCACCGACCAGACGATGAGCGCGACGACCAGGAAGGCAATGATGGCGAAGAAGTCCCACATCAATGGACTGCGCCACTGGGGCCACTGATCGAGGGTATTGGGATAGGTGAACAGGAAGTAGATGTACTGGGGACGCCCAGTGTGCAGGATGGCAAAGGAGCCTCCCACCGCCCCGGCGAACAGGGCGATGCTCTCGCTCACGCGGGAGATCGCGGGCCAGCGGTCCCCCGCCAAGACGGCACCCGCAGCCAGGAGGAGGGCGCCATGGCCCAGGTCGATCCACCAGGCGATGTTCACGATGGGGAAGCCCCACCCCACGGGGATGTTGTTGCCGAAGATGCCGATGCCGTTTCGGAAGAGCACCAGCACGCTGGCCACGTAGGCCAACAGTAGCAGGACCGCGCTGAAGGCCGCCACACCCCACGGCCACGGACGCGGGGCGCTCAGCGCCACTGCGGCGACCCGCTCCCCGGGCCCCGCCGGGCTCACGTGGGCACCTCCGGGTTGGGGTCGGCCACCCGCGCCAGGTAGCTGGTGCGCGGCAGGGTGCCGAGCTCCGCAAGCAGGACGTAGTTGAGTGCATGCCCCTTGGCTCGGGCCACGGCGCTGTCCCCACGATTGAGGTCTCCGAACTGGATCGCCCGGGTCGGGCAGGCACGCTGGCAAGCGGTCTGCACCTCCCCCGCGTCCAGGCTTCGACCTGCCCGCCCGGCCCTTATCTCCGCCTCCCGGATGCGCTGGACGCAATAGGTGCACTTCTCCATCACCCCCCGCCCGCGGACCGTCACATTGGGGTTGGCGACCTGAGGGGGGGCCGGGAAGCCGGCCCGGGTATAGTCGAGCCAGTTGAACCGGCGGACCTTGTAGGGGCAGTTCTGGGAGCAGAACCGGGTGCCGATGCACCGGTTGTAGACCATGTCGTTCAGCCCGTCAGCGCTGTGCACGGTCGCCCCCACCGGACAGGCGTACTCGCAGGGGGCCTGCTCGCACTGCATGCAGGGGACCGGCTGAAACAGGGTGCGGGGCGCATCCGCCCCGCCTTGGTAGTAGCGGTCGACCCGGATCCAATGCATGGTGCGGCCCCGCGCCACTCCCTCCCGGCCCACCACCGGGATGTTGTTCTCGTTCTGGCAGGCAGTCACACAGGCCGTGCAGCCGATGCAGGTGGACAGATCGATGACCATGCCCCAGACAGGTCCGGTTCTCGTCCGCGGGGGATAGAGGGACGGACGAGGCGCCCGGGGTGGCACCACCCGGGTGCCGGAGCGGACCTGTGCCAGCGTGGCGGTCCGCACGAAGTCCCGCCCCTCCATACGGTCGTGCAGCTGGGTGCTGACGGGCATCGGACCCGCGCCGGACCGTTTCAGGCTCAGACCCGGCGCCTGCCACGACGCGTGAACGGTCCGCAGGCGGTAGGCATCCACGCCGATCCCGTTGCCCACCGCCCCGGCTCGGAGGCGTCCGTAGCCCAGGCGGAGGGTCACGGTATCCCGGGGCTCCCCCGGCTGGACCCAGACGGGGGCCTCCAGGGACCGATCCCCGAGCTGCAGCGTCACGAGATCGCCGCTCGTGATGTGAAGGGATTCCGCGGTGGCCGGGGCGATCAGGGCCGCATTGCCCCAGCTCAGCTTGGACAAGGGACGCGGCAGCTCCTGCAGCCAGGCGTTGTTCGCACCGCGGCCGTCCCAGAGCCAGGGGTCCGGGCGCAGCTGCAGCTCCAGCCCGCCGGCGGGGGCCGACGTCAGTGCCCAATCTCTTGCCGCCGCGGGGGTCGGACGGGGATGGACGAGCGGTGCGGCGCTGCCGGCCGCCACACCTGCGGCAAGCGTACGCCGCCACCAGGCGTTGAAGTCCCCGGCCCCCTCCCGTGCCTGCCAGTGGGCTTGCACCAGGTCGCGGGGGCCTTTCCCCGCACGGCTGCCTGCGAGCAGGGCAACCACCTCGATGGGGGTCATGCCGGCATACAGGGGTGCGATCAGGGGCTGCACCAGGCTTGCGGTCCCGTCGAAGGCCCGCGCGTCGCCCCAGCTCTCGAGGGGATGGGCCATGGGCAAATGCCACTGGCAACGGGCCGCCGACTCGTCCGCGTACAGCCCGAGATGCACCCGCAGACCCACACGGTCCAGGTGCTTGCCGAACTCGAGGTCGGCAGGCGCGTCGTACACCGGATTGCAGTCCAGCAGCACCAGGGTGTCCACCTCCCCCGCCTCCATGGCGGAGACCAGGTCGGGCAAGGTCCCCGACCCCAGGGTACGGATCGGATCGGTGTGAAGGACGGTGGTGCCGAAGGCGCCGAGCTGGTGGCTCATGAGCTGGGCGAGGGCATGTACGGCCGGCGGCTGTGCATAGCCCGCTGCCACCAGGGCGGCGCCCTTATTGCCTTTCAGATCCTTGGCCAGGGCATCGAGCCAGGCGCCCGCCACCGGGCCGTTGCCTGGGGTGACCGGAAGCCCGAGGCGGGACGCGAGACCCTGGGCCACGAGACCAATCTCCGACGCCCTTACCGCCTTGCGGTGGTCTGCGCTGGCCCCGGTGATGGTGGCGGTGCTCTCGACCACGTACAGCCGCGTCATGCGCCCGGAGTGGCCCTCGGTCACGCGCCGGCCGTCGGCGAGCTGCCGTGCGTAGCGCAGGTGCCCGGGCTCGTCGCCCAGGAGATCGGCATCGAGGGACAGGATCACCCGCGCGGCGCTCAGGTCGTAGTAGCTGTCGAGGGGGCGGCCGAAGACCTTGCGGGCGCCCGCGGGGACCGCACCCCGGTCCACCGGGTCGTAGCTGTACCACCGGGACTCCGGATATCGGTCTTGCAAGTCCGCGATCTGGCCGGCCAAAGTCGGCGAGTTGACTGGGGGCGTGAGCAGGACAAGCCCCTGACCGCGGCGCGCCTTCCAGGCCGGCCGGATCTCCTGCACCAGGGCCGTGAACGACTGCCAAGGGGCCACCTCCCCGCCCCGAAGGACAGCCTGGGAGCGGTCCGGGTCGTAGAGGCCGAGCACCTCCGCCTGCAGGCGCGGATCCATGCCCCCGAGGCTTGCGGGATGGTCGGGATTCCCTTCGAGAAAGGTCGGGCGACCCTCGTCACTCTTGGCCAGCACGCCGCTGCCGTACCCGTCCGGCGTCAGGGTGGTCGCAAACCATAAGGGGCGCCCGGGGATGACCTCCTCCGGGCGCCTCACGTAGGGCACCAGGTCCTCCTGGGGCAGCCTCCCGCAGGCGGTCGTCCCTGCCAGGGCGAGGGAGGCGCCCATCAGCTTGAGGGCGGCCCGCCGATCCATGGGCTCTCCGAACACACCCCCTTCGGTCTGCGATCCCCCGCTCTGTCCCCTTGCCGGCCCGGATCCCTTCAGCTCCTCCAGGCCCTTCCACAGGTCGTTTGTCGAGCTGCAGGCAGGGGTTTGCTGTGGCTTGTCCATAGCCTGATCAGACAGGTCAGCGGTGACAGGTCGAGCAGCTGGTGAGGCCGGTGGTCTTGACACCGTACCGGGCCATGAGCCGCTCGCCGAGCGCCCGGCGATCCCTCGGTGGTCTCCAGTCCATTTGCATGAGTGCCTCCTTCGGCCGCAGGCGGGGGGCCGGGTCCCGGTGGCAATCCAGGCAAAAGTCCATCTCGAAGGCGCGCGGCTGGTGCGTCAGGGGCATCCGGTCGATCCGGCCATGACAGGTCTCGCAGCCCACCCCTTTGGCAAGGTGAATGCTGTGATCGAAGTACACATAGCCCGGCAGGCTGTTGACCCGGACCCAGTGGATAGGCTTGTCCTTGGCCAGGCTCTGGGCCAGCTCACCGAGCATTGGGACCGTGGACAGGAACCGGGAGTGACAGGTCATACAGGTGTAAGTCGGCGGTATACCGGCAAAGGCGGATTCCTCTACCGAGGTGTGGCAGTAGCGGCAGTCCAGCCCCACCTCGCTCACGTGATGCTTGTGGCTGAAGGGCAGCGGCTGCGGCGGAGTGATGCCCACCCGCGTGGCCTTTGCGACCATCCCGACCATGGTGATGTATGGCAGAAGCACCATCGTCTCGACGGCCGCAAGGGTGACCAGGATCAGCAGCCCCAGGGTGATGAGGAGGGCGCGGCTAATGTCATTAGCGCGCGGCTTGAAGATCTGGGACATCGCCCCCCACCAAGGATACTGCTGATCTGAGAGGCCCCGAAAAAACTGAGGACTCCCGTTGCCGAGCGACTATGATGCAACACCGGCGCCAGAGCAATAGGCCCTGCCACGCGGCCAACCTAGACCGACCAGATACCGGCGAGCCTTCCGGCGGCGCGGCTTGCGGGTGGGGTTTTCGGACCACAAGCGGTGGATATCCACCGAGCGGCCCCGAGGCGGGCAGGTTGGGCGGGCAAGCCATCACCACCATCGATCAGCTTTCCCATGCTCCGCTTACCCTTACCCAAACCACCAGTTGTGAAATCTGGCCACTCGCATGGTGATGCTGAGCCGAGAGACGGCAAGAATCAGCATCGAGACCGGTCGTCTCGGTCGATCAGCCTACTTTCCAGCCCGTCTTGATCTTGCCCAGGATGGCGTTAACCCGATCGACGACATCCTGCTCGACCTTGCCCCCCAGACGCCGCGTCACGTCGCGGGCGAGGGCGCGCAGGCGTACCGTGGGATAGGTGAGGGAGAAGAGCTCCTTCGGGTCGTTAAAGACAGCGCGGTTGCGCCCGAGCATCGCGTCATAGAGGTCCGCGGCGAACGCCTTGAGCGACAGCTCCGCGCTCATGATGTCGGCGCGCAGCCTGATGGTTTCATGCCATGGTCTTGCGGTGATCTCTGTCATCGCCTCTCCAGCGCCCTTCAGCCCGGACAGTTCCGGGGACAGTTTACCCAATTCCGTTTCCCGCGCTGAACAGGTCACCCGTATAGGTATCACGCTCTCGGCCCTTAGGTCCTGGTTTCTTCCGCTTCAGGGGCCGGGCGAGGAGTCGCTCCAGGGATTCGACGAATGAGTCCGCACCGAGTGGCCGGCCGGTACTCGCGTGACCGCGTAGCAGGTCATTGAACCTCTCGTCGTCGTCCGCGCCGATGAACCTCTCCCAGTCAGGGACCAGCTCCAACAGCGGTCGCACGCTGACCAGGGTGTCGTCGCGGCCCGCAAGGTGCGCCGTCGCGCTCAACCACCGCCAGTCTTCCGGCTCATCTTCCCCCTGAGAGAAACCGATAGAGCCGGCACAATACACTTAAAAACAGTGGATTACGCGAATGAAGGGTAACTTCTCAATAACTCAGGGCACTGTGCTTGCGGCTGCAGCGCGCTCACGGATGATATCGGGCAAAGGCGCGATATGTCCGTGCCGTGCGATGCGGTCACCCAGATAGTCCCAGAAGGAGATGC